>Ga0335072_10001174_pt1 | contig 43433 bp, 42 predicted proteins | sample Lox_Sample_21_FD_206725 | JGI IMG/M metagenome (GOLD analysis project Ga0335072, IMG submission 206725) | Soil microbial communities from Loxahatchee National Wildlife Refuge, Florida, United States - Lox_Sample_2.1 | ecosystem: Environmental > Terrestrial > Soil > Wetlands | place: USA... | reverse complement strand
TGTTTCACGTGACACCTTTCGTATTCGAGCATCGTACAGCATTTCCAGATCATCTGGGAAGATGTGTAAAACAGCAAGCGGTTTGGAAGTAGTCCTTCCTGCATCGTCCACCCGCGTGTAGTCCAAGGTCCGGTTATTTTGTCATCCTCTGGATTCCATGATGGAGAGATATGTAGACGCTGCTGATCGTTGTTGCGAAGTGGCTGTCCATCGCGTGCTGTTTGACGGACCCAGCCGAGCGGTATGTATTGCAACTTTCGCTCTTTCAAGAACCCTTGCATCACAGAGCTCGAGTTTGCTGCTACTATCGTTAAGGTTGAACCTCCATAAATCGCAGTCATCTTAGAAGACTGCTCGTTCCAATCTCGTGAATCATGGTCCTGTAAAATGCACAATGCATCAATCCACAGATAAGTTATGCCCAAAGCTCTAGTGACCAGTATGGCGTCCTGAATGGTAGCATCCAATCTGTTTAAGGCAATACCCTGCTTCAATCGACCTACGTTTTCCTTGGTAAGTCTCATTGAGGGCTCGCCTCCCCAACAGTAACTCAGCGCCACCCATCCCCCCGGATGACTATTTGCAGCAGGCTCAACGAGAAATGGATCTTTATTCTCGTCACCTACATTCAGCAGCCGCCTTGGTAATATCTGGTATCCAGGCACGGTCGGGGAGCAGCGAGCATGATTTTTGAAGCAATTAGCCAGCCAGCTGGCAGCAATTCTTAGAGAGCTTTCAGAGGCTGGATCTCTGTGCATCTCTCGTAAAATTCCTAACTGATTTTTCTCATCTCCTTGAATCAAACCTGAAAACCGCATCGAAATCAGTGCGAAGATCAGACTTCAAATGTGCGGCATTACCACAAACGAAGTATAGTATTACTACTCACCTCGATGCACGTACAGATCAAAACCACAAAGCTCTATTAGGCCTTCGGAACTCTCAAAACTCACGATGAGTTTGTTGTTCTCGTTTATAGTGAATACTAGTGGTAGGCCTCTCGCGATTTCTTCATCCTCCACCTTTCTACCCTCAAAAGCTGTGAATATTATAGCACACAACTCGCAACCGCCGTCTGCTGAGTCACGGACTTTGAAGATGTCATCATGATGCCTAACCTTATCTTCGCTAGCTTGTGAGTGCTCAAAGTTCTCAGCTGGTTGATAAGGGTTTATTTCGAAGCTTTCATGGGCGGAGATAGGCAACGAAGCACAAATATCTATTCCGCTGCAGATGGAGCACAGCATCATGAAACGGTCGCTTCAAATAATGGCAACGTCGATACGTCAAACCAACCAAAAATTGTAAAGATGGCGACTAGAGCCTATGCGCAAAGGTCAGTCCTGAGCAATTGACGAGCATGCGGCCAGATTGCGGGCTACAAGGGATCGGGGGAGCGAATTCGAGTGCGCGTGCGGAGTACTTCGCACACAAATCGCTAGTGAAATTATCCACAGTTCTCCCTGTAGGAGATGCACGCCTACGAGATGCATGCCTATGAGACGCATGCTTATGAGATGCAGGCCCCATACATGCCTATCCATTGCACAGGCAACACCTCGTCCAGCCTTGACAGAATTTGCCTTCCCGGGCAGCCGACCGCCTAAAGTTTAGGGGCTACGCTCCTGGATAGGGTGCCTTGCCGTCTAAAGACCGCCTAGGCTGCACGAGGTGTTGCCCTTGCAGGGGATAAGGTACATGCCAGTGAAACCCACACCCAGGAGATGCACGCCTGTGAGGTACATGCCCATGAGATACACGCCCGTAAGGTACACGCCCATGAGACACCCGCCCACCATTGCTTTAGTGGCTCTCTGGCCCAAACAGTTGTCGATCGAGATCTGTGGGGGTGGTCCCTATTGAATGCTGTATCCCTATCGGCCTCCGTAGCCACCGCAACCTTGGGGCTTTGGGGCAGCGGATTTGTGGGATCATTGTTGGGTACCAACCCATTTGGCTCAATACCACCTTACATCTGGTAAGTCACTCCTTTCAGTGTGCGCCCATGGCGCACTCTACTCAGAAAGCTCGAAATTTATCATCCTAACCTCTGTGGACCAATTTTCGTTTTTTATGGCAAAGAAACCGTTTTTTGGTCCTGCGCCTACGGGCATACCGGTGGCTGCCCCAGAAGCCGCCGAGGGGGTTCCCTGAATAGCAGCCGTCCCAGTCGCGGATGTTGTAGTGATAGTCCCGCGGCAGCCCTAATGGGGGTGGATGCTCATGTGGTGTGAAGTTGAGCCTTCGATGAAGCCGCCGCCGTGGACCTCGTCGAAGACGGACGAGTTGTGGCGCGAGGTGCCGTACCTGTGTCACGTTGATGTCAGAGTCATTGCGCGAACCTTTCAGAGTCTTGTCCAAACGGAGCGGACAGAGTCCTGGCGGAGCTTACATATCATCCGGCCCTCCATGGTACGTTTGTTCAAGCCGCCGTGCATGCTGCCGTAAGGGCTGAATTCTCCATAGCTGCGCCAGTAGGGGTCCATCTTCTCGTTCGGTTTATAAAGAGAGAGGAATGAATTGCCTTGAGATGTTTGAGCTCAAGTGTGTTTTGAGGTCGGACGGTGAAGTGGAAAAGGTTGGGTCTTCTGCAAGATGTCGATGTTGGATGATGGTTGCAGGGAAGCGTTCTTATGATGTAGAAGCTGTAGGTGGGTGGATGTACAAACAAGCGTGCTTGTCACTGTCGGTTTGTACCGCATCCTTCATCTCTCACTTTGACAACTCTGCGTACGCTCGTTGTGCTTGTTGGTGACAAAGCACATACCCAGACACCAAGACCCAATTCAACTCCATACTCGCTCCAACAAGAAAATCCCATCTATCAGAAGTGAATCCCAGAAGGCTATGTCGCGGCCCATCAGTGTCCCGGCCCATCACATCCTACATAACAACACACCTCTCTGAGTCCAAGTCATGTCTCGAAATCCACCTCGACTCAAGGCCCTGAATGCCACCACCTTGGCTCTCCCGAGTCCCGTCTCTGGAATCGGCCTACCACGCACGAGGCGGAGCGTGGGTACAGACGGTGCCCGAAATGGCGACCTTGCAGGAAGCCCATTTGGTGAGTGGTCGCGAGGACTCGTACTCGCCCAATACTTACTCCGTACTGCCGAGGCTCATCTGCAAAAGCGGCGTGGCAGCGCCAAGGTGAGGTCAGGGTACCCTCTTTCGCGCCAAGACTCACATTTTAAGCATGACGGAATTCAAAGCTTGGAGTTTGACGCGATTGTCGCGGACATAACTTCAAACCATTCTCACATCTTGATGACAACTGATTGTCTTCTCACGCATGTATCTTCACATATGATAACATGGCAGACTACAGTAAGCTCAAAGTCAACGAGCTGAAGGAAGAGCTCAAAGCTCGCGGAATACCTGTCGCGGGCCTTAAGTTGAAGCAGAACTTCATCGACAAGCTTCTCGAAGCTGACGCAGTTGGACAGACCAATGCTCTAGGCGCGCTAGTTGCTCCGGTCGGCGGCGCGGAAAATCATGAAGCGGACGAACAAGATTTGTCTACGAATGCGCAAGATGTACAATCAAGGGATGAGCCCGCGCAGGATGCCGATACGACACCCTCCCAATCAGCCACTCAAGGTAGCATAGTCAAGAATGAGAGCGCAGTCTATCCAGAATCAGGAAAGGATGAGAACGAGGTTTCACCGGAGGAGGCAAAGGCCAAGCTGCAGAGCGCGACGGTCAATGCGTCGAAAGATGGGACAGAAGAGCCGATATTGCGAGACGGTACAATAGCCGCGCCTGAGCTAGGAGAGCCAAGGCCTACTGCTTCAGAGGTCGATAGAAAGCTAGGGCCTACTTCTGCTCCCGCTAGCGATGGCCTAGGCAGTCAAACCGCGCCCATGGAAACACTTGAAACACTACCTCCTTCGAGTGCCGCTAGCACTCCGCATGTTCCAGTTCAAGAGATGATTGAAGATTCCAGGAAGCGGAAGCGGAGAAGCCTCACTCCACCACCTAGTGCGGCTGACATCGCCCAGAAAAGAGCCAAAGCAAGCGATGGGAGCCCACTGATAACCAAATCTGTTGATACTATGGTGGAGGATGAGGAGGGTGTTGCTCCTGACTTGGCGGTCGAGGGTATCGTAAAGGAAGCAAAGTCTGAACCATCAACATTGGAACGAATGCAAGAGGCTACGGATACTCCCGAAATCGTGAGAAAAGGAGATGGAGTCCCCGGGGGTGAGCACTCAGCGAAGGTGCATCCAACACCGACAGTGTCTCCTGAGGGCAATAGGACTGAAGAACCCATGGCAGAGGCTCTGCCAAAACCCCTACAGTCACCAGAGAAGCAATCTATCCAGAGTGGGCCTGGTACGTCGCTCTTCGCAGGTCCGAAAAAGAAGGATCCAAGTCTTCCGCTCATCTCGCCTCCAAGTAAATCCCGTGGACTCGGTACAGCCTCTAATCCGTCTACGCTGCTAGATCTGGATGCTGAGGAGAGAGCAATTGCACCAGCACTACATCCCGCAACCAGCTCCCTATACATGCGCAACTTCAAGCGCCCACTCCATCTACCCACGTTCCGAGCACATCTTGCGAAAATCGCGCGGGGTCCTACAATGTCCTCTGGCAACGATGAAGATCCGATCGTTTCGTACTTCCTCGATAGTATCCGCACTCACGCCCTCGTCTCCTTCAAATCTATCTCAGCTGCTTCACGGGTACGGTCTGCTCTCCACGACACGCGGTATCCAGATGAGAAAGCACGTGATCCATTGTGGGTGGACTTTATTCCCGACGACAAAGTTCAGTCCTGGATTGATATTGAGACTAAATCTGCGGGACATGGAACGGCGCAAAAATGGGAAGTGGTTTACGAAGATGGAGCTGGTGGCGTTGAAGCTGTCTTGCAGGAAGTTGGCGCTGGCGGCGGACCTCGCAGACCAAGCACTGTTTTGCGAAGACAGTCATCCATGTCTGGTGTGCAACGACAGCCGTCCATGTCAGATGTACAAAGACCGTCGTCGAATGCGGGCGTCCATCCCGATCGTCTCCCATTGGTGCCTCAAGACCGGACCGATGCTCGTAACGAATTACGAGAAGAAGCCCCAAGAGTTTCGCAGCCGGAGATTTCTGGTGCGGGATTCCGAGCACTGGATGAGCTCTTTTCGTTTACGACGGCGAAGCCCAAGCTGTACTATAAGCCAGTCTCCCAAAAGGTAGCTGACCGGCGAATGGATGCCATCAAGGATCTACGCGTCGGTCATGCAGACATGGGCAAGAGTGGGGACGAGGACATGAAGCGATATAGCTTTGAGATGTATAGAGGGCAAGAGGAGTGGGTGGACAAGGGGCCGGAGTTTGGATACGGCAGACGAGGCGTTGAGCGGATGAGAGGCGGAGCTCCCACGAGAGGTGGATATCGCGGTGGGGGCGGCGGTGGTAGGGGCGGGTTTAGAGACCGAGACCGAGATGATGTATGGAGAGGGCCGCGTAGATGATCGATTGCTACGCGATGATGGCCGTACTCACACAGCACATAATATTTGCTATGCCTTGGCCGTGTCATACCGCTTCATATTTTTGCCCATGAATGATTTGGCCCGAGTGTATGCCGAGCTTCACAGCAGATGGAATCTTAGCAAGGAAAACCCTTGCATGCGCGTCTAGCTACTGCCCGATTGGGCGACGTATGCAAGGAGAAACCGGGAAGCTGTGTATTGCATACCCAGAAAGACGACTAGATAAACACAAAGAGGGCGAAAGCGGCGATAACCGTGGTAATTCCTGTGTATCGGGTAAGCTTCGGCTTGCCTCAGACCCCCGAGCAATGCTATTTGAGTTTCACGTGCGGGGATCCACGTTGGCACTGATTGTCGGAACTGGCGATCCAAGGCGTGTCTTGCTACCGGCAACATAGGCCAATCAGGCCCCCTTTGAGGAGCATGTTGATCATTCGGTTCATGTTTGTGTTAAGCTTCCATTCTTCCTTCTCTCATCTCGTTCTCACTTTACTAGGTACCTTGCGAGGATTCACGGCGTTGTCTAGAGCTTCCTACTTCTAGCACTCTTTCAAAATGGTCTTCTACCCGCCCAAATGGGTACCAGCGCTGGGCGACATCCCAGACACCGTCCCTCTGTGCGACTTCGTCCTTGACGAAAGGCATGGCAGACGTCCAATGTCCAAGTCCAGGGATCCATTCACTTGCGCGCTTTCTGGCAGGTCTTGCTCGATGCAGAAGTTGAAGGAGAAAGTAGACCGTTTGTCGAGGACTTTGTCCAAGGAACTTGGATGGAAGGTCAACGAGGGTAGCGAGTATGACAAGGTTGCGGGCATCTTCTCGCTCAACACGGTATGCAATTCATACCTAGTGCGCGAGACTTTAGTACCAGTTGTACTGACGAGAACTCAAGATTGACATCATGACGTTGACGTGGGCAATTCACCGACTCAACGGCATTTCGTCGCCCGCGAACGCTGCCTACTCCGCCGATGAACTGGTACACCAGTTGACCAATTCCGGCGCTAGCTGCCTCTTTACAGTCGTCCCATTGCTCCCTGTCGCACTCGACGCCGCCGCCAAAGCAGGCATCCCGAGAGAGCGCATCTACATCTGCGAACTTCCCAATCAAGCTACCGGTGGCGCGAAGGCTCCCAAGGAGTTCAAGACTCTCACACAATTGATGAATGAAGGTTCCTCGCTACCAGACCTGGAACCCATCAAATGGTCCAAGGGCCAAGGGGCGAGACAAACGGCATTTCTGTGCTATTCCAGTGGTACATCTGGTTTGCCAGTAAGTGGAAGACCTCCTTGGGTGTCTATCCACGTTCAACTAATCTCCCTCCTCCAGAAAGGCGTCATGATCTCCCACCGCAACGTCATTGCCAACACGATCCAAATATCGAAATATGACCAATCTTACCGCGACGCATTCGGCAAGGATTACACTGAAGTCGCGCTCGGCCTGCTTCCATACAGCCATATTTACGGGCTTATCGTTGTGTGCATGGCCTCCGTCTTCCGTGGTGACCAGGTCATCGTCCTCCCGAAGTTTGACTTGCAGCACTATCTCCAATCGATCTCCCAATACAAGATTAACGCCCTCTACATCGTCCCGCCTATCATCATCGCTATGGTGAAGAATGAGCATCTGCTCAAGAAGTACGACCTGTCGTCCGTGAGGAGTATCTTCACCGGAGCGGCGCCCCTTGGCCCGGAGACCGCCGAGGCGCTGCAGAAGCAGCATCCCAATTGGGTTGTGAGGCAGGGATACGGACTAACCGAGACCTGTACAGTGGTATGCTCAACGATTCCAAGTGATGTATGGTTCGGGAGCTCTGGGTGTCTGATTGCGGGGATGGAGGCGAAGCTTATGTCGGCAGAAGGCAACGAGATTACTGGGTACGATCAGCCGGGTGAGCTGTGGGTCAAGTCACCCAGTGTGGTGTTGGGGTACTTGAAGAATGACAAGGCGAATAAGGAAACGTTTGTCGAGGTCCATGACGGGAGATTCATGAGAACTGGCGACGAAGCTGTTTTCAAGGTTTCGCCAAATGGTAATGAGCATATTTGGATTGTGGACAGGATAAAGGAGCTCATCAAAGTCAAGGTAAGGCTTCCCACATCGTTCAACATGGCTAGTTGTGCCAGGACTAATTGACGGAATTGCAGGGTCTTCAAGTTGCTCCTGCAGAGCTCGAAGCTTGCCTTCTCGATCACCCGGCCGTCGCAGACTGTGCGGTAATCCCCGTCCCAGATGACGATGCAGGTGAGCTGCCCAAGGCATACGTCGTCAAGTCGCAGTCGGTGCACCCCGAGGACAGTGACGCGCTCATCAAGCGCGAGATCCAGAAGCACGTCGAGAAGAACAAGGCGCGACACAAGTGGCTGAAGGGCGGTGTCGAGTTTATCGACGTGATTCCGAAGAGTCCTAGTGGGAAGATTTTGAGAAGGCTGTTGAGGGATAAGGAGAAGGAGGCAAGAAGACAGAAGGGCGCGAGGTTGTGAGGAAGATGTAGGACCGGTGCTGAAAGTGGGGTAATGCTAGTCATTGCGTTTAGAGAGACCGTGTCGTTCTAGAGGGTTGTTGTGTGACTGTTGGATATGTGATGCGCCCTCAGTGTTTGAGCGAAGCTGGAGAACCTATACTAACCGGCAGGAGGCATTTTCCGTAAATATCACAGCGTCTTTTTTGGTATACAACTACGGTTATAGCCAGATCTTGTCTAGTCACCCTGATTTTGCCCACTTCATATTAACCATTGCTGGATCAAGTAACGACTTTGCACGTTGTGGTTGAATTCATCAAACTAGCCCGTAGCCTTCAGTATGGTGCGATGGAAGGAGTTCTAACTAGCGCTGAACAATAACTTCTTGAGAAGGATATAAGTATATCTACCCTCATATCATGAAAACCGACCAGAACAGCCGACCGCACCGGTGGCATTGAGATGAGGCATTACGCCAAGGAGCCCATTGAAGCGTCCGTGGTATAAAGCTTTTCTACCGCCCTCCAATGGGAGGGGGCCCTTGGTTTCCCACATCCAACGGAGACTTCCGCAACACGGCCCAGGAACATGCGCCACGAACAGATCCGGCATTTCAATCGTCGGTTGCCGCATTCCAAGATCCTCTCCGGGTTCCACTCTCATGTGAGATAAATCCATCCGTGCTCCAGCTCGACGTCGCTGATATAACTTCCACACCGGTAATTATCTTCGTTTCCTCAATCTAACCCTCATGTCTCGATCCGGCGGCATGACGCCGGATCCCGCAAACTCCTCGTCCAATCTCGGGCCCCTATCTGATCTGGTACCATCCATCTTCACATAACCCAACATCTCGAAGTCGAACCTCAAGATCATAAGTGCAATCGCAACCATGATTTCTTGCTTGGCGAAATGCCTGCCCGGGCATAGGTGTATACCTCCTCCATATGGAAACATCTTTCCCCCTGCTCCGCCAACCGAGAATTTTGGCGTCGAGCCCTTCTCATCGAAGATCAGGAAACGTTCAGGGTAGAATTCCTTGACGGGATACTTTTCAGTGATCCACGAGGGATCCATGGTGTGACCGATATACGTCGATGCCACGACTATGTGGCCAGTTTTCAGAATGTGGCCATCAATTTCAATGTCCTGAGTGATCTCTCGACTTATGTTGATATGGACTCGTAGACGGAGGGTTTCGGTGTAGACTGCCAGTAGCCATGGCTGTACCAGAAGCGCCGGGACATCTAAGCGGAGTTTATTGGAGTCCTTGTCGACGTTGGCCACCTGTGAAAGTTCTTTCTTGATCTCCTCGAAAACATCAGGCCGTTGAAGAAGGTTCATAAGTGTCCACCCTGTTGCAGGGACTGCATTTCCGTTGAGACTGGAGAGGTACTTGTGGGTTAGTTTACAATTCCGTATGAATGGTTGAGATGGAATACGTTTTAGGAGTGGGGGGGGAAGACTAACGCAAACATCAGGCCCATTGCGTTTGAGGCCCTTGTATCTAGGTTAGCGCCTACTGCCTCCTTAAAATTCTTCTCTCTGGCTCGCATGACTTGTGAACCGAAATTCTCCTCCCAACCAACGTCTGGAGAACTCCAATCATGCCGCTCCCACGCATCCTTAAGCCATCTTTTCGTCGACTCATGAACTTTGTCTCTTGCTTCATATGCTTTGGGAATTGCGAAGCGTGGGAACCCGTAGCTCAGCTTCATGAACGTAGAATCCCAGGCCCAGAAGTCGTCAATGATACTTGGACTGACCTCAAGAATTCGTGATCCGCACAAGGCGGTCATGGAAGCTTTGGACATTCTCGCCCGGAGAAATTGGTAGACTGAAACTTCTTGCCATTGGCCTTGGGGCTCGGCGTCAACAATATCGGAGAAGACTTCGAAAAATTTAGCCGTCAACTGGTTGACTGCACTGGAGGAAGTAACATAGTCGTGATGAATTTGATGGAATAAGTCAACTGGATGCGTCTTCGGATCTGACTTGAGAGGGGTGAAAAAGAGGTCGATCTCTTCCCGCTGAACGCCAATGGGAACCTCCATAACCCGACGCAGAAACATCTCAAACGAAAGACTCTTCGACTTGCGGAAGATTATTTGGACATTTTGTGAGCCGGTGATCAGATATGCTTTGAGAGGCCCTAGGCGTACGCGGAGAAGCGGCTGAGCATGCGCCAGTTTGCTGCATTCGATGTCAGGTCTGCTTCAGGAAAGGTTCTTGGACGTGGCTTACGATATCTCGTCCAGGAACAAAGATTGGTTCAACAGGAAAGGAAGAAGACTACCCAACCAAGGTATCCAATAGGGAACGGTCGGTGGTTCCCTTTTGCCCTCATACGGCGCCCTTGACTTTACGCGATAGAATTGGTATGTTGTGATAACCTTGGTGAGCACAAGGATGACCCCAACGCCAAGTGAGATGGCTAGAGGCACTGCCATTATGCTACGCCGCAGGTCCATGGTGGGCGCGTCACTCGAATAGATGCGAGAAGATGTTTTTCCTCAATTGATGCTCGTCAATGCTTGTTGTCGTTGGGCGCGGCGTGAGGTAGGGCCTAAGATGGCACGCCTTACTTGGCGTTCATGCTGGTCGGCGACGATGGGTTGGGTCACGTAGCGACCAAGGGAGAGAGACAGAGCTTTCATAGATTCTAATTCACCAAGTGCCCAAAACATGTAGCCGAGTTCCATAACCCCATTCCTTGTACAACACCCCCTGCCTAACCACCTGCCCATGAGATAGCGGGATGACTCGGCGGCAGGTAGATTCCATAGGGAATTCCGGCCACAGGGAGATTCGCCTATTGAGCTCTAGGTTATCGGAGGTAGGGTTGTTCCGGCCCAACCCCAGCTGACCCTGTTGGTGCGAGTTGGGGAGCTCTGACGGGAATAAGGGTTTCTAAATACCGCTTATTAGTAACCCGGCGTCTCTTCCGGGTCTCATCTTTAATTTTTCCAAGGGCCTTGCGGGTCGCTCAAGGGTCAAGATTAACGCCCTCGACATGCACGCTCATGATGTACATATGAAGTATATGCCAATGAGGTACATAATGCTTACAAGGTACACGCCTGTGAGATATGCGCCATGAGATATACGCTTATGAAGTACATGCTTATGAAGACATACAATGAAGTACACGCACGTGAGATATGCGCCAATAGAGATGGATGCTTATAAGGTACAGGCCTATTGCAAAATACAACACCCACGAGACGCACGCCCGTGAGTAACACGCCTATGAGATGCACACCCGTAAGAAAAACGCCCATGAACTGCATCCCCATAGGATGCATGGCACTGATATGTACGCTAACGAGATGCACGCCTATGAAACACACTCCATAGGATGCACGCCCGTGAGGTGCATTCTCACAAAGTACACGCTCATTAGGTACATACCTATGAGATGCACGCCTGTGAGATGAACGCCCATGAGACACCCGCCCATCAGATGCACGTTCATGAGGTACAGCCTGTGACACTCCCTCATAGCTAAAATGGACAAACCCTCAGACCAGATCTCATAAACCTGGCATGCTAGGATTAGCGTAGTATAACGCCGAGATTGATGACGGCGAGGTTGATTGAGATGCGAAATACACAAGGTAGGTGGGTTAGTACTAGTACTTAGAAGTCCTACCTCGATACCCTAGGGTTCAATAGCCGAATCTACCTGTGGCCGGAATTCCCTGTCGAATCTACCTGCCCCGAGTCGTTCCGATGAGATAGATCCTTGACGCGCGCATTGGCCACGCTCCATCATTCCTCCCCTCGACACTGGTGGTCGTTGGTATGGCATCTTCTTAATAGCGTCAAATGCGAGAAGCGAAAGGTGGTGAGGCTTTTACATCCAAGCTGACGCGGTGAGGATTTGAGGGAGTCGCTGGAAAAGCGGGTGCGACGCCATTCCGGACGCGGTAGGCGGTGAGGGCGGTCATGGGATCGCTAAACCGCAAGCGGTAGTCCACAGGTACGTGGGAAGACTTAGGTAACACTGAGGAGTAATGAAGCAGCGGAGAGCTATAGGAAGAGACAGAGATAAAAAGAATTTCGAGTCGAAGACGTCCATCTGAAGTTGAAACCTGGGATCTTCTTTACGCAACCAGATTTTGTGACCGCTCCTCTTGCCCGAGGGCGAAAAGTAGGTTCTGTCAGGGGGATCGAAATGGGCTCCTGCCCACCAGGCCGGCTAAAGTTGTCCCCATGAGCATGGAAGGCAGCGACTCTGTTGAGCTATTCATGAGAGCCTGCAACGAAAACAGGGAACGCGCCACGATTGGGCCAGGAGCAGCAGGAGCGCCGGGGGGAGTAGTGGTCGAGCGGATGGGGAGCGGGAGAGATTAGTGGGGAGAGCAAAGCGGCGGGAGCGTAGTCATCAATCGGGGTCACGCAGACGCCAAGACGCCCTCCCTTTTCCCGGCGCGACAACGTGGTTAACCAAGTCTGGCCTTCTAGTCCGCTTGAACCAAATACAGATTCGGTCATTTGTCTAATATGTCGTGGGAACTAGATCCGGAGACACGGAGCAAGGTCAGTTCGTCTGAGTCTACAGCTCTGGTCTTCGTAGACAAGCTGTGTATGGATTGAACTTATGCGCCGCTGCGAAATAATAACGCCGCTGACATGGTGCTCCTCCATAGCTCCATCAACTTCAGAAAAAAGAAGGTAGTGGCAATGACAGGTGCTGTGACTGCGGCGCGCCGTCGCCTCAATGGGTACGTTCACTCTAGCTCTAGCATTCTGTCTACACGAAATTAACCGGTGCTCTGCCTTTTCCGCCGGCCTGCTAACCGTACCTCCTACTAGGCGTCACCTAAGTTCTCCACCTTCATATGCCTGACATGCGCTGGTACGCATCGGGGCCTCGGCGTCCATATATCCTTCGTCCGGTCCATATCAATGGACGCCTTTAAGCAAAACGAGATCTCAAGAATGCAAAACGGCGGCAACAAAGCCTGGCAAGACTTCTACAATCAGAACTCCGGAACAAGCTTTGAAGAATCGACTATCAAGGAGCGGTATGACAGCGAAGTGGGCGAGGAATGGAAAGAGCGACTCACAGCGAAAGTCGACGGGACCGAATTCGATAAAACTGCATGGTCGAAAGAGCGGGCAACGGTATTGCAGAAGCAGGCCAGCAGATCAGCGACGCCAGTTGGCGCTGCCGGCAAGAAGCCAATGGCCGGAATAGGCAATGGTCCTGCCAGTAGGTCAGAGTCTCCAGCTCCAGCTCCAGGCAAGGCCGGTCTACCACCGGCTCAGAAAGCCAAGAACGAAGCCTACTTCGCGAAGATGGGCGAAGCCAACGCCTCGAGACCAGATGATCTCCCTCCAAGCCAGGGAGGAAAGTTTTCTGGGTTTGGCAGTGCGCCAGCAGAGCCTGAGAGACCACAAGCAGGGATGCCGTCGGCGGACGAGTTCCAGAAAGATCCTGTGGCGGCGCTTACGAAAGGATTTGGATGGTTCAGTTCGGTGGTTGGAAAACAGGCGAAAGTAGTAAACGATTCTTACATACAGCCAACGGCGAAGACTGTAAGTTCAGCTAAACTTGAAAAAATCTTTATTGCTCATGATACTAATCTTGCCTATAGATCGCATCATCAGAGTTCGCAGCGCAAGCGCGCACAGTGGCTATACAGGCAGGCCAAACTATCCAGTCGAGTGCCAAAGGTGCAGCTGAGTCTATCAACAAATTTGTCGAGGGCCAGGACGAGAAAGCAGGTAGCGCGGCAAGCAGAAGCACTGTTGCACCTGAACGACGAGACTTTTGGGACAGCTTTGGCGCTTCTGAAGTGACGGCCGAACATGGTAGGCCAAGCACGCTCGGTACAAGTGCAATGAAGGGTGGTGGGGCTGCGGGTAAAGGCAAGGAAGAGGGATGGGGCGATGACTGGTGAAAAGCAAGTTTCGCTGGACGAAAGAGGCACGAAGGAGGTCGCATTACATCGCTTGGTATGCTGGCGCTCGGTGTATGAATCGCACCTAGACACATTGGCTGGCTAGAATTCAAATGCTCGTCAGAACCTTGTGCTGCACTTCCCTCATCCCAACGGCTCTTTACTAACTCGTTTCTTGCGCCGAATACTTATTCTCGCTCCTCTCTTAAGTTGATCAGAACGACAGGCACTTGAATCGATGGGATTTACATGCACAGCGATGAGGGTGGGGAGACTCTTCAACTAGCGACGAGGCATCTCAAAATGCACAAGGTGTCTTCACTGATACCAAAGTCCTCAGATTACCAGCACTTCGCTTTGAGATTTTAGCCCATGGGGCCTGGACCCGTGGCTGGGGCTTTCAGAGGTCGAAGGTTTTGCTATCCAAGTAGTCATTAGGCGATCTGGTCCTTGCAAAACATTTGGGAAGCTGTCAGTGGATCTAGCCAAACATCGACGAACTCACTCTGGAGATTAGGACCATAAAATATCGTGCTGCTGGTCTGTCAGACATCTAGACCCATCGGTGACGATCCTATTCGGCAAGCAATTAACCTAGTACTTGAATATACCTTTGGTGAATGATGCCGCTATTCATACAACCTCAGGTCTTCTTTATTGGTACATCAACTTCCTCGAAGTTGTGAAAGCACTTGCTTCTCCCGTTGTCCACTCATCCTTTCAAAGCAGTCCACCTCCATTGTGAAGGTCCCTCTGCCGCCAGTAATACTTCTCAGGTGCTTCAAATATCCCACCATCTCTTTCAATGGCACCTTCGCCCGAATTATTCGTGGTCGATTGATTCCTTCCATTCTGCCTTTCGAATTGCCAGCATCCGTTGACCCGAAAGGATCTGGAGGCGTGTATATTTTTCGTACATCAATGGGAGAACTGGCATCTGCTCCGCTAGACGCCTTAATTTCGTCATCTTCATCGTCTAGAGACACAATGTGGCCACCTCTGCTCGAGGAAATATCGTTGATGACATTTCCCATGCTTTTCTCATCCACACTAATCGTGACGTCCATAACAGGTTCCATCAAAGCAGAGCCGCCCCTACTTGTAGCGTCCTTCAGTGCTGCAATCGTCGCAAAACGTGCTGCAGATGACAGGGCTGAAAGTGTAGAGTCGCCCCCAAATAGATGTTCCTCAAGGTTCAAGGTCAGTGTAAGGAGCACGTTTCGCACAGGATACGAGTGAGCTGGTCCTCGACTGAGCGCCGCAAGTGCTCCATTTAAAAAAGATACTTGAACCTCGGACAGGGTGAGGTGAGAAGGTAATGCCTGGTCGTCGGGGGATATTGGACGGCCCCGGTAGTCGAGCGTCGGCGCCTTCACAACAATAATAGATCCATCTTGCTCTAGGATATGTTCGTTGCCACCATTTGCTGAGGTTGAGACTAGGCCTCCATTTCCGACATCAAGAGGTTCGATGGTAGCTGTACAACCAGCCTTGCCCTTGTTGCCTCCTGCCTCACCGTCGAAGATCTTCGTCATGCTCGCTGACTTGGTAACAATGGTCTCTCTGTATCCAATTTCGATTGTTCCCATTGTTGCCTTAGCTTTGAGGTCATTCACAAGTCTATCGCGAGCGATCTCTAGGTGGAGCTCACCCATGCCACTCAACAGAGTCTGACCTGTATCCTCGTCTTGCGTCACGTGAAGGCTTGGGTCTTCCCGAAGCAGCAGTGCAAGCTTGTCGTGCATATCTTTCTCCTCACGAAGGCTGTTGGGCTCAATGCTTGCAAAAAACACAGGCGGTGGCACTTCGATTGGTCTCAGCTGGAGCAGATTGAGCGGCTCCGGCGGCATTGCTTTGTTGCCGTGGTATGCAACTAAAGTATCGCCTGTTCGAGCATGTTTCGAACCTGCAAATACTCCGATCTGACCTGCTTCTACTGACTGCACAGGAACTGAGTCGGAAGCATACATTCTGAGCAGGTTGGTTGCCCTCTCCGAGACGTGCAAGTTGGTATTGTAAAGCATTGAGTTCCGGCAGATAGACCCGGAATATACTCGAAAGTATACAAGAACTCCCTTTCTTGCGTCATTGACGACTTTAAAGGCGAGAGCGCATCCTTCAAATGACTGTACCATTGTCAATGGTGATTGCTTGTGCTTGGATTTACCGGGAGTAGTGGCACCAGGCGAAGCCGGAACTTCGCCATTGAGCAATTTGTGGAGGCTGCTATTGACATTACCAAGCCTAACTTCAGCGTCTGGACGTTCTTGAGGACTCGGAAGGAGGTTGACGACAGCATCCAGTAAAGGCTGGACGCCGATATTTCGGAAGCTTGCACCAGCAAATAAAGGTATGACCCTTTTCTCCGAGTCCAGGAAACATCTGCGGAGACTGGACAGCAATCGCATTGGTGAGACAGCCAAGTGATCCTCGTTGGCGTCTAAGAAGTCCTCGACCATAATGTCGTCATGCTCACTCAGAAGCTCGACCAGTGCCACTCTAGCTTTCCTCAGCTCCACAGCAAGGTAGTTATGGGATTGGTCAAGCTCTTGCAGGCTCAATGCATTGACGGTCTTCCCATCACCGCCTTGCTGATACAGCAGGCCCTGCAAATTGATGACGTCTCCAATGCCTGTAAATCGTCCTTTACCACCCTCCCACCAGGGGATATGACAGACCGCAGGCCAATTTCCCAGTCTCGATCCCACCTCTTTGACTGTTCGGGCGAAGGAGGCCCCATCCCGATCTAGTTTATTAACGTAGATAATTCTTGGAACCTGCCATTGGGCCGCCTGCTTCCATACCTGTTCGGTCTGTGCTTCTACACCAGCGACGCCGTCCAATATGCAAATGGCACCGTCGAGCACTCGAATGGATCTTCGGACCTCGAACGTAAAGTCGGCATGTCCAGGAGTATCGATCAGATTTATGTTGTGGCTGAGGGCAGACTGTGGCGCTAGTTGGCTCCGGACTTGTTGCTCCAAATCACGAGACTCTCCTTCTGGAGGTTTCGGTGGCCAATCAAAAGTGATTGCTGCTGATTGTATCGTAATGCCTCTAGCTCGCTCTGCTGGTAAGAAATCCGTTACCGTGGATCCATCGTCAACATCGCCGATCCGCCGAGTGAAGCCACTGTAGTATAGCATACGCTCTGTAGTTGTCGTTTTTCCGGCATCAATATGAGCGATGATGCCGATATTTCTTGTACTGGCCGAATTAGGGCCATGGCTTGCAGTTTTGTGAGCTGCATCATCGCGAGCCGAAGCTGAAAATCTTTGATATCTCTGTCCGAATAATGCTCTTGGTGCGCTCTTGGAACAAGCTGGACATATCCAGTTAAGCTTAGCAGCACATCTTTTTGCGATCATTCCTCTATGTCTGTAGAAGATTTGTCAAAGCACTTTTCGTGGACGAGCGATTGCTGAACATAAACCGTAACGCTACTCTGAAGAAATCTTGGGTATCTCAAAGAACTTGAAGTAACACAATACGTTGAAAATGAGCGACGAACGAGAGACTCGTAGCAATATGATACATGCCAATACTGTTAGAGATTGAGGAATGCAATCGGCGAAGCTCTCTGGCAAAACCGTTTATCCTGGAAAGGAATAGCTTGTTAAACTCAATCAGCGGCCGCAGATAGTAGGCGAACAAGAGCTTGAACTCTCACTCCGCAGGGTCTTCTAAGTCCATATCAGCAGTGCTTTCCTTCAAAATCCGATTTATACCAAGTGCATTTTTGTAATTGGCCTTGCAGATTTATTGTGCAAATCTGGGAAGGGCTTACGCTCAACTATTGTTCCGTCACTGGATAACGCTAAAAGGCCGCGTTGTATGTTCCTGCTGAGGCCTGCAAGACGATGAATTACACCGCCGATCCCAGCGATGCAGAACATCTAGCTGGACCGTCCCCATGGGGCTCGAGCTCGCCCAAAGCAGATCGAACTTCCTTTCCTACCTCGTCCAATGATGTTCCGGAGTCGCCGATATCTGCTCCACAAGAACCCCCGTTTCCTGGCGAACAAGGCAGTCCAACCCCCCCTCGCTATCATGGTGCCCCTGGCAGATCACATCAGCAATCCCCAAATGTCGGGTCTGCGGATGAGGACATCGGATCGCTAGACCCATCACAGCACCCACCAAGTACACCACCAGGGAATGCTAGTAGGGGCGAGCAGCCACAATACCAACAAGAGCAATATGCTACTCAGCAGCAGCGGCCGGGTGCAGCGCGGCATCAGGGTTCGCGCCAGCAGAGAAATGTGCCACAATACAAGCTGCAAGCCAAAGTAACGGCGCTGGAGCGGACTGGAAGGAAGGACCCAGTGCTACGATTTGATGTCTACGTATGATTGATGGTTCGCAGAGAAAAAGGCCTTGCTAAGACTGCTAAACAGACCAATCTACCAAAGTTTCGAACCACACAGTTTCGCGACGTTCGCCGCACACATTCCGAATTTATGAAGCTTGCGGAGCACTTAATATCGTCCAATCCTGAAGCAATCGTTCCCGCAGTCCCTCCAAGTCTGACTTCGGCCGGCGCTGGCACGGACGAAGACGAGGCACGTGTTAAGAACTCAATACAGCGGTGGCTGAATTATGTTTGTGGAAACGACGTGCTGATGAGAGACGAAGAGATGGTCTTTTTTGTGGAAAGCGATTTTGGCTACTCGCCCGTCGTGAGGATGAAGCAGCCAGCAACAGGCGTGCGAAGGAAAGTGATCAAGCAATTTGCCCCCCCACCGGACGATACGCCTGAGCTACACGATGCAAGGCCAATAGTCAAGCTTTTCTACCTTAGTTCTCTCGATGCCGGCCAGAAGATGGAGCGTGTGGTTAAAGCAAGAAGAGGTATATTCAACTTCGGGACAAAAATTTCATGATTCTGACACATCCAATCCAGGTCTGGGCCTCGCGGAATCCTCCCTCGGTGAAAAGCTCACCACCATGCACGTCCAAGAAACACACCCGGGCCTCTCCCAAGCCTACCGCAAATTGGGCCGTGTCATCCAATCCTGCGGCGACTATCATGCCGCACAAGGAACCGCCGAAGCCACAACTCTCGGCGATCCACTCAACTACCACTCCGCCGACGCCTTCATTGTCAAAGAGACACTCACAAACCGACACATTCTACTCCGCGAGCTATTGCAAGCAGAGGGTGTGCGCCGTAGCAAAGAGTCCTCGGTCGCACGACTTAAATCTAGCACGAGTGTGCGGCGCGAGAAAGTCGACGAAGCAATCTCAGGCCTTGATGAAGCACTCAGCCACGAGAACTATCTCAAGGGCAAGACACAGCGCGTGACGGCTAATCTATTGCTAGAGAAGAGAAGGTGGTTCGAGCGCACGGCGAAGGACCTCAACCTGTCAATACGCGAATATGTTTTACGGGAGATTGAAGCAGAGCGGCGTATGCTTGCCACACTTGAAAGCGTCAGACCCGATATCCGCGCCATTGATGCATCGGGCGGGCTGAGCAGGCTGGGCCGCGAGAATTTGGTGAACCCAGCAGCTCGAAGGGCCAGTTTGGCGAGCAGCCAGGGCAGCAAAGGTGATGCGTGGAGCGGGGTGCCGAGGAGCAGGGATGCGTTGAATAGGAGCATCAGTGGTAGTTTCGGGGGCCCTGTCAGTATTCCCGAGGCTCCTGAAACAGATACAGCGAACGGCGATACTGTTTTTGCTGGAAGACCAAGAAGCACGACAGCAGCGAGTTTGGGTGGCGTGAAAGAGGATGAGGATGAAGATCGGGTTGATGCAAAGAATGCCGCGAGCAGGTTGGCTCAGAGCACGTTCTAAGTCCACTTCTACTTGCTAGGGGGAAAGATGCAAAAACAGAACGGTGCTCTCAGGATGGAGAGATATATATTGGCTCGAACGAGTGCCTGTTCATGATGCGCTGAAGAAGCTCAACAACTCAATGTCCCACTTTCCAGCCACCCCAGCCAGATCCAGAACTGATGTCTACCTGTCATATGAGGCTAATGTGTGAACCCAATGATGCTAGTAATTCAAACCCTTCGCCTCTCTTCCTGTCGGCTCCATGAGGCCACCATCTGACTGTTCGAATCGACCACATGCTGAAACGCCTCAAGCTTACCGTCAATTAGAACGAACGACCCAGGTTCTTCAGAATATCTGCCACCTGGTCGCTCTCCTTGTCGAGCTCGGCAAGAGGTTGCGTCAAGACGTCGGACATATTGGTATTGGAATCATCTGAGGCTCCTGTTGTGCGAAATGCCGGGAAAAGACCTGGAGTACTGCCGATTGGACCAAACGGGTTGCTGGTAAGTGTCTGTCGTTGCTTAATCTGGAGTTGATTGACAACAGCGCGGAGGAGATCACGCTCTTCTTTGAGCTGGTCCTTCTCGGCCGTGATGTTTCTGTTCTCTTCCTTAAGCGCTGAAACAAATGTCAGCTAATGAATCCGGATATTGACTTAGCTGATGAGCAGGGGGGGATTTTGGGTCAATTACACAGATGGCCTCCAGGCATGCTTACGCCTAGCAAGGAGCCCAATCACGAAAATATACTGGACGCACAATGACTTACTCTTGCTTTCGGCCTGTAGGGTTTCGACCGCGGTTACGAGGATAGCCCTCTCTTTCGTATTCTGTTCGACAAGGGTGCGAAGAAAGGCATTGTCGGACTTGGCAGCGGCATAGGCATTCTGTATTCCTTTGAGCTGTTCCAAGATGGCAGAGGACATTGGTGGTTCGGTCCCTGGGGTTCCTGGCCGGGAGGCATTGTCAGCGTGGATCACTTCGGACGACATGCTCTTCAGAGAGGTAGATGATTTGTTGTGATTGGAGTGAAGCTTCTTAAGTGCACGGTCAAGGGATCTACCAGCCATTGCAGGCTCTGTATCGTTGGTATGGTCAGTAATATTCTCGAAGCAACAATGATGGCTATGTCATGGAGAATGTCGCATGGTCTGGAACTCACCCCCTGGTATGACTTGTCGAGGTGGATCGGCATACAAACCGGTATCATGATGTGCATACAGACAGTCCTCTTCTTTGAAGCGGCAGTCTCCTTTCTCTTTCCACCAGAAGCAGGTGAGGTGTTTGACCGAGGGTTTTCCATAAGGGTGCGGAGTTCCAGGGTGAGAGCTCGGCGACTTACGCGAATGTGGCGAGCGTCTCGGAATCGAAGAAGTACGGCCTCCCTTTCCTTTCTTCGCAGCCGGAGTTGGAGGGCGCGGACTGTAATGAACGGGGCCTTGGAATCTATTCAATGATGTGTTGCTTGAAGATCGAACACCAGGCAGACGTGGCGAGCCTAAGTCCGAACTGGCAGGTGAGGTAGTGAACATGGTACCTGAGGAGTTCTTCGTGTGAATTGGAGTAAGGGGACGGAGTCGATCGCTAGATCCAAGAACAGAGCCGGAGGACACTGCGCGCATGGCCTGCCCAAAGTCGAGCGGTGGAGGGCGTGTAGTCACGGTGTTGTGAGCTTTCAGAGGATTTATGCTGGCAGGATAGAGGTCATTCCGAAGGGATGGGTGAAGATCGCGAGGTTTGTGGTGAGAAGCAACCTCGAGACGGCGGCCCCTACCATCTTCGTCTGGTATAGTTGAAGCCGAGAAGGAGCGAGATTGGCCGTCAATTCGCGAGACTGGGTGTGAGCGGCCGCTCGAAGATTCTGCCTCTTCAGCCATCAACCTAGAGTCGAGTGTCAGCTATGCGGATCAAAGTCACGGCAGATGATCAGCTTACCTCTTGCCACGTGGTTCTTGGTGCCAGTTATCTTGTCGGATAGGGCGATGCGTGGGACCGGATGTGAGATGGACGACACTGGCCGAGTTCAAGAGTTTTGGGAGTCGGAAGTGAAGTTAGAAATTTCTAAGAAAGTTGCGAAATGAGTGTTCACGAGATGAGCTCCGCGGGCGCCTCTGGTGAATAAGATCACGATCTACAAAGGCTGAACACATGTCAGGTACAACAAGTCCGAAAGGCCACCAAACACCTGCCGAGTTCAAAAGCACGACAGGCATGTCCTACCAATTCCCATGGAGGACAGCCAAGTAAGCGAGAGATCAAGCAAGGCTATCGTAGCAGAGCTGTTATACAATTCGACATGTCCAGAGCAAAGGTCGGTGTGCAGTGTGCAGGCGATGGGAACAATTTCGCCTTATCTGTTTGGTGTATGTGGGGATTTTGGATTTGGTCGCGTGCTAAGTCTTAAGTTACATCGTAATTCCGACCTGAGCAAAAATTGTCGTGCAGACGACTCCTTCGTCATCGACATTAGTAACAGTAACTTGAGAATGGATAGGAATGGCTTCTTAATAGTAGTAGTCTCAGAAAAGCTTTGATCAACCTGATATTTTGTAGAGTGTTGTCAGCAACCGTCCCCTATCCTCTTCGTTTTCTCTCCGTATCCGTCATTTCACCCTCGCCACTTAGACCATTTTATTCGTGACACGACTTTCACTACTGAGTGACTTTCGCAGCATGCCCTTGAATCAATCCTAAAGCTTTGGCCTCTCCTTCCACGATATCTGGCAACTCTTCCATCAGCCCTCGCCGCACAGGGTTCCATCCCAGCAGAATTTTCCCCCTTTGAGAGACACCTCGTGAATTAGTTCCCCACGCAGCAGCGCCGTGTGGTATAATGGAATTGAGCTCGCTGGCTTCCAGGCCTGGAGACTCATCGGACGGAATGAAGCCTTTCTTATGGGCAATCTTCGTAATCTGTTTGAAGATGTCACCCCAGGCAAAGGAGCCATTCTCTGCAAGATAATAACCTTGCTCATTCCAGGTAGCCTTTCCCCCACCAGATACAGCGGCTTCACCGAGCAAGAGGTACAGTTCCGATAGGTCCTGAACATGTACCTCATGCCAGATATTTTTGCCCTTGCCTGGCACAAACCCTTTCTTTCTCTGTAAGATGCAATTAGCACCCTTATACGCTTGGGCTGAACGCTGGTTGTCAGGTCCTCTGCCCGGTCCGTAAATGGTTGGAGGACACACGATGGCCGTTTTGATATGCGAATTATTCGCGGAAGTCGCCAGCACAATTTTGTCGACAACTCGGTGAGCAGCCTGGTCTGGAAGGGTGACAAGCTCGCCGACGCCATCCCAGTCATTGTACACTTTTGGCAGCTCCTCTCCTGTTGTCTGTTAGGATGCGTTTAAGTGGCCCGCGGAGAAGGTGGTGAGGGGAACCCGGAGGGGATATATCAGCATAGGACATATTGCTATTCTGTTGGCATTTTCTCGGGACCTGTCCATGTCCTGAAGTCCATCGCGATTCAGATTGGAAATGCCTCCGAGCAACACCAAACCACGATTTGAAGAAACCGATCAACTTACCGTAACATTCTTTCTGCATAGTTTCCCAGCCTAAAATAAGCGAGCCTGAGGTGTGTATCCAATAAGCCGGATCTGTACGCTGTGATAAGCCTCTGCTGATTGCTTCAGCTGACGCTTCATGGTCACAATTGGCGAAGTCTGAGAAGCATTAGCCAATAGCCATCGCAACAGGACTGGTTTGTGATCATCAATGCTTACGATATACGATATCGGCATTCTTCGCTTCTTCTGCGATCAGGTCGGTGGACTCCAGATCACCGTATACAAGTCTGACGCTCGAGTACTGTGAGGCTACTTTGGCGCCTTTCGAGCTGTTCCGGACCAATGCTGTGATTTCCCAATCTGGATGAGCTTTGGTGATGACGTGAAGAGCATCACCGCCAATGTAGCCTGTAACACCAGTACTTAAAACCGTTAGCAGGATTGGGGTATTTTGATTCTATAGGGCTTACCAAAATATTTTGGGGGCCATTGCTTTAGGCGTTAAGCAATAGAAGGAAGTTATCTTCCAAAAATGTTGCAGCGGCGGCTTCGAGAAAGCAATAGCAGCTCGTAGTACTGTAAGCAAGGCAACCCCAGAGAAGGTAGAAAGCGTTACCTTCAGCAGCGTAAGGATACTCTTGGGTGGAAATTGGGATATTGTAGGACGGAAGTAGCTGTCGTCATGTAGCTCAACGATATACCAAGGATGCCATTACTAATATACTTTCTATCTGACATCATGTCTCGCGTGCACCACCCATAGAGAAAGACGCATCTCCGATCCCGCACATCTTGAGCAGGTGCGGCGAATGAATGGCACTACCATAGAGGTAGTGTTCGCTCGCGGTTCAACGAGCGTGTGTTTGGTAGCTTTATTGCTGTCCCGTTCGCGATACTCAATGCCGATTGCTCGCACCACATCTGCTTTGGTATGGAAGAGAATCCCTGTCACCAACACATTGGTCTTGGTAATCAGTTTGTGAAAAGCGGCATCTTTCTTAGTCGGGAATAGATCCACAGCGGAGAGTCGGTCCCCCTCTTTTGTTGAAAGGGAACATGAAAAGTGGATACAAGTATGTGCAGTACCTGTCCATACGTCTTTCTATGCGAAGCCGACTTCTTTCATCTCATCGGTAATGCAACTTTGGAAGAGACTGGATGATTGTCTCTCAATAGTAATCACGTCTTACTTCTTGATATCCCGGCTAGACTAGATCCAATTGTAGGAATTCGTGTTCTTTGGAAAATTTGCCCTCTCGAGTCTCTTCTGAACACATGCTTGCGTTAGCCGAGCTACCGTCTCTGAGGCGTTGGCACAAGCCGCTCAGGAGCCAGATTCCGTGCGAGTCCAGGTGATAGCTCTGTCAACGCAACAGACGGAACTGGGGCTCATTCTCTTTAGCCTTGTCACGTTTGAGGAACCCTTCTCTCTCGCACTGGTCTGGACGTCTCGATCATGAGCGTTATCCTGGCTATTAGCGTCCACCTTGACGGCATCATCTCACTGTTCATGCCAAGGTTCCTACAGACGCTGAATCACGCGTCGCCGGTGAAGTGGCAGGTGGGCGCGTTGGCGTCGCACAGCCTACGCGGCATCGAGCTTACGTGCTCCAACGCTCAGCGACTGGCGGATGGCAAGTGTCCAATCGAGAACGGTGGGCAGGCCTTGGCTTTGTACCACCTCGATGTCGATACAGGGAAGTATACGCTAGCTTTGGGCGGGGTAACGGTGGGCTATAGACTACTGGCATATGTGGTGCTGAAAGCGAGGAGGACGCGCTGGAGAGATTTGTTGGGATGAGAGGTTTAATAGTGGTTTGGGGAAAGATGAAAATCAAGAGCATTTCATGATTCCGGAACTTGAAATCCCTATTCAATCAGTTCGCCGAGTTCGTTGTTGGGGGACACGACTCCCCCGATATGGAGTGCTTCAAACCTTAGATGGCTACCTTGAACTTTCTATGTCCAATGCACCGTGCGACACTATTCTGTTGGTGTATGAAGGAGCGGTGAATGTCAAGCACTATACGAAAGTACAATCATGGCAACATTTAGAGTCATAGGAAGCGACCTGGTAAGAGAGGGTAAAGCCACGAGAAGCAGTTGACGAGTGACAAAAGGATATCATGATCGTGGGTCTTTGTGCCTTCGCGAGGTCACCTTTCTTGACCATTTCCGAGCTTCAGTGGCTGGGAAGGAGTGGACGCCTCAGTCGAATAAATCTGTAGGCCGTGGCGGAGCCAATATCAAGTTCACTCGCACGTGTTAGAGATATTTGAATAGGTCATAATCTTTTTGAATACATCGGGGTTTGTGGACTGTTGGGAGGGAGACAACCTCTCGAGGTGTCTGTAGAACGATGGAACTGAAGGTGGTAATTCTCACTGAACACCTAGAAGATCCTCAGGGTTTGGCATAAAGGCTGAGTCATAACGGCTAAAGGAGAAGAAATGGAATGGTTCGAGACAAAGTTGTCATGTCTCAGGCGGACCAGGTAACGTTGTATTGGAGTCGAGTTCAACATGGCACGAAGACGCCCAGGTAGCTATGGATCTTTTAATTTCTCAAGCTTGGCTTTTGGAGAACGAGTGGCACACTAGCAAGCCTTTCGGCTTGCAAAAGTGTTCTGAGACTTGCGAAAAAAAGAACCGTAGTGGTGCCACATGCCCTCTCGAAGGGCACTCCGCAAAAGACCTGGCGGCTTCCTGGAAACCCAGAGTCATGACTCTTTAGGATTCCTTCTTGCCTAATTCATGGGCATGTTTTCTCTCTTCCAAGCCTCTAGCTTGCTTTGGAACGGAGGATCAAATTCCTCAAATCCGGCAAGACCATCGTCCGGTAACTTAAACCACGGAGCCTTTTCTGCCAGAAATATGTGCTCTTTGGGCTGGGGAAGAGTTGCCGTGCTCCTGTCAATTGTTCCCGCAGCAATGCTCACTCTCTGTGGTTGCATGTAATACTGCATAGTCATACTCGAACCACAATCAAGGCAGAAAGATCGTTCTGCAATATTAGTGAGCTTGAGTAGTTTCGGGGGAGACGTCCATTTCAGCGATGCTCGCTCCACAGCAGCCCACGTCAAATATGGCGCGCCAGCTAGTTTTTGGCACTGCCGGCAATGACAATTCGTCATGGAGGTGGGCATTTTGGAACCTGCGTACTTGATTCTGCCACAGGCACAGCTGCCTTCAATGACAGCATCAGGGTTGAGAGCCTGGGTCACAGATGCGTCCATTTTCGTAAGATCGTATTAGCCACGAACCAGTAAAAGAAATGTCTTGGATCAACTTCTACCGTAGAAGGGAGAAAAGGTGTATGTGTGGCAGCCTTACCACGCTGAAGGGGAGTGGGCGCACACGGCGGCCGTCCATTGCGGCAACTTTGCCGAAGCTTTCGAGCGCGGAAGCGAACGCTTTCTCGCGCCTCTACCGAAACACTCCAAGTAGCGCTGCCTGATGATCGCCTTTTCAACCACACAGAAGAATTTGCCTACACGAAGAATTGTGCTATTATGAGAGATTTGTAAAGTCAGTCCACCTCCTTGCTAGAACACCTCACGCTACCTGTAACGAAGTCTAATGAAGTCGCCAGCCTTCTCCATGAGTTCATTACTCACAATCAGCTCTTCGCTCTATCGTGGGGCTCCTACGGAACGGAGGTGCAGATATGGCTCCTCCGAGCGGAAGCAAGAGGAAGCGTGTCGATAGAACATGGTCGGGCGACAGCTCACATGATGGACAGCGTCCTTCTCCACACCGACCTGGCAACCTCAATCTTGCACAGCAGGCTCAAGGACAAAACTCCAGCTATGCGCGAGACACCCAGGAAGGCCGCGGCCGCGGCTATGGCGGTCGAAGACCCAGTCGCAGTGGACGGGGAGGATTGCAGGCCCAGAACTCGATGAACAGCTCGAATTCAGTGAGCTCGCCGGATCAACGACCTCTATCGCCTGCGGCTACGGCCGTGGGAAACCACACAGATGCTACGAAAGCCGCCGAAGCCACCACCGCAAGCCCCAAACCTCTCGCACCGAACCCCTCTACCCCAGACCTTCAACACCAGCAAACATGGCTCGACTACGACTACCTTACAGACGAAGTTTGTGCGGCGTGGGATACTACAGGCCGTCAAGCTATCCTAGAAATCGGGATCAAGGCGAAAGAGGAAATGGACGGCTCGACACTCAGCTCTTTGTTTCAAGAACTTGTACGAGCTGCACTGAGCAGCCGCCTTCCTGCCAGTAAAGCTGGTGAGCTTGTAAAAGACACCATCGGGGAGGGAGACGTTGCAATGCTCGATGATGCCACCACACCTGTTGGCCCATCAATTCCGCAGGCAACATTTCTGGATGCTCTTTCAATCGTCACCGATGCCAGCCCCGGTCTATCCAGCACCTCTTTGCAGTCACTCGTTTCCAGCACCGGCATCTCACCTGACATACTTCGGCAAGAACTAGAAGCGAGCCTGCTGGAGAGCCTCGGTTTGATACGCTCGACGTTCGCACGCATGGGCATTCGAAAGCAGACCAATATTCTCTACAGACAAGCAAATTTCAACCTGATGCGAGAAGAATCTGAAGGATTTGCCAAGCTGATGACAGAGCTTTTCACGACCAGCAATAACGAACCTCCCACATCTGAGGTTGTGGAAGAGACTGTGGAGCGCGTTAAAGCAATGATTGGTGCCTTTGACCTTGATGTGGGAAGGACACTCGATGTCGTCCTTGACGTATTCGGTGCCGTACTTGTCAAGCAATTTCGGTTCTTCGTCAAATTCCTCAGGGCGAGCCCATGGTGGCCACGGGATGGCTTATCAGATCAAGGCGCTGATGAGTCCCAACATCTTGGGGGTCTGCCACAATGGGCGTTACCCAGCTCCTCAGCCTGGTACCTCAATGATGATCAGAAAGATGAAGTGGCTCGTCAGCGTAAGGATCGAGACCAGAGATTTTGGATCAGAGCCCAAGATATTGGGATTCAAGCTTTCTACGAATTGGGCAGGCAACGAGTCTCGGATGAAGAACGATCGAGGGCAACTTCGGACTCTGATCCACAGCCGGCCAGTAACGAAGATCTGTCTGAAGACTGGATCCAGCAAACGGGAACTATTCCACCGCAGGGAAATCGGGACGCAGCCCAGCTACTAGGCTTTAAACTTCGCTTCTACTCGTCCTCAGATGCCCGCACAGAGCATGATGTGCTACCGGAAAACTTGATCTATCTCTCTGCCCTATTAATCAAAGTCGGGTTTATTTCCTTAAAGGACTTGTACCCGCATATTTGGCGGACTGATGAGGGTATGGAGGAGCTTCGCAAGGAAAAGTTCAAGGAGAAGGCGGAGAAGGAGAGAGCTGCTCGGCCTGGAGCGAGTGCCAAAAATGCACTACTTATGGCAGGCGCTCTAGCCGACGACACATTACCTATCCCACCACGACTGCGAGAAAGCGGCACGAGGGGCAGCACACCTGTCAAAGATGCTGAAGCCGAGCAGACCAAGCCTGCCTCGAAAGATCCGAAGACCCTTCTGCCTGAACCAATCGATCAGAAGGTCCTACTCTTGCAAAGTCTGTTGGCAATCGGAGCCTTGCCGGACGCTCTCTTCATACTTGGCCGATTTCCCTGGCTGCTCGAGATCTACCCAGACCTGACGGAGTATCTACACAGAATAATACACCACTCTTTGAGCCAAGTCTACGCATCTGTTCGACCACTGCCCTCTCGATCAACTCTGCAGGAACAGCGACCAAGCGCCGAATCAGATATTCCTGGCTTGCCGAAAGGACAGGTCAAGCTTGTTGAAGCTCCGCCACGCAAGACACTGCGATGGGCACTCCTCGACCGAGATGACACTGGACTTGACGGCCTAGACTATAGGTTCTACTGGGATGACTGGTCTGACATCATCCCTGTCTGTCAGTCTGTTGACGATGTCTTTACTCTCTTTGACACCTTTCTCAGCCTCAGTGGAGTTAAGATTGGACAGGATACTCCACTGCTATCGAAATTAGCCAGAATTGGAAAGTACAGTCTAGCCAACGACAGATCTGAAGCCAACAGGTCGCGATGGTTTACCATGTGCAAGCGACTGCTGATCCCCGCCTTGAGTTTCACAAAGTCCAACGCAGGTGTAGTCAACGAGGTTTTCGAAGTCCTCAACGCCTTCCCACTCGACATGAGGTACACAATCTATTTGGAATGGTCTGCTGGTCAAATTTCGAGGTCTCCAGATATGAAGTTTGTGTTCGAACAAGCCAAAGCCGAGACGAGAGACGTCCTCAAGCGCATCAGCAAGACGAATCTAAGACCGATGGCTCGAGCGCTAGCAAAGGTCGCCTACGCAAATCCGCACATCGTCATTACCACGGCACTCAATCAGATTGAAGTCTACGACAGTATTGCAGACACCTTTGTTGAGGGAGCTCGATACTTCACTGATCTTGGATACGACATATTGACTTGGGCTCTTATCAGCTCCATGGCAAGAGCTGGCAGGAGCCGAGTACAAGAAGGCGGCATCTTTACCAGCAAATGGCTTGCAGCCCTGGCCTCGTTCACCGGCAAGATTTTCAGAAGATACAACTTCATGAAGCCTGGTCCAGTGCTGCAGTACGTTGCGGACCAGCTGGCAAAGGGCAATTCGAGAGACTTGGTGGTTTTGGAGCAGGTCATTCTCTCTATGGCCGGCATCACGACAGATACCAGCTATAATGATGCCCAAATCCAGGCCATGGGGGGCGGTGAGCTTCTTCAGTCACAGACAATCTTGCAATTACACGACAGGAGACATGAGTCCAGGCTAACATCGAAGCGCTTAATGAGATCTCTTCGGGAAACCGGACTCACCAGCAAGCTTCTGCTCTCATTAGCTCAGCGTCGACAAGCTTGTGTCTTTGACGCTGAAAGTGAAGGGATAAACCTCAAAGTCCTCGGCAATACTTTCGACGAACTACACAGAGTGATGGTCCAGTACCTTGATCTGCTTCGCAGTAATCTTTCCCTGGAAGAGCTCCGAAGCACTACACCGGACGTAGTCCAGCTTCTTCTCGAATACGGGTTGAGTCCGGAAGTTGCCTTTTGGATAAGTCGGCCAATCATCGCTCAGCAAATGGTTGAAGCGGACAAAGAGGACTTGAAGAAGCGCGGCGAAGGTGATGTGGTCAAGGAACTGACTAATGGTGATATCGAGATGGCCGATCAAGTCAATGGAGGCGCGGAGGAAGATGGGGAAGCCATCGAAACGGAAAGCGTTCCCGACAACGCAGCAACCCCAACAGCAGCAGAGATAAGCGGCACGACACTAAATTCAGAGGTGTCCGATATGCAAGCTCCCTCCCCTCAAGCAGAAGGAAGCGTGGCATCACCTACATGGCATCCTGTTCTACAGGAAATCATGGATGCCATTCGTCCTAAGCTTCCTCGAGAGATCATAGACATTGTAGGTGTTGGGTTTTACGTGACATTCTGGCAATTGTCATTATATGATATCACAATACCCAGCAAGTCTTACGAGGATGAGCTTTCACAGCAGCACAAAAGGATGGCAGCCATCAATGCCGATCGAACCGATATTAGTGTGGCTGGCACCAGAAGGAAAGAAGCCGAGAAGAAAAACATTTCGGAGCTTATCGATCGATTGCTGAAAGAAAACAAGGACCATCTAAAGGCGTTTGCGGAAAGCAAAGCTAGACTTCAGCGCGAGAAGTACCAGTGGTTTGCCGGGATGAGTCGCAAATACGAGCAGCTGAACTCGGCCTTGATGGAATATTGCTTTTTGCCTCGGATTCTTAATTCCCCTCTCGACTCCTTCTTCTGCTTCAAGTTTGCGAAGCTATTGCACACCTCTGGCACGCCGAACTTTAGGACTTTAGGGTTCTACGATCTCATTTTCAGGCAAGAGCGAATGACGTCGTTAATCTTCAGTTGCACCTCCAAGGAAGCCGACAACCTTGGGAGATTTATGAATGAGATATTACGAGATCTTGCGCGATGGCACAAAGAGAAAACGCTATACGAAAGAGAAGCATACGGCTCTAAGCGAACTCTTCCTGGCTTTACAATGCAACTTGACAGTGATGGGAAGCCCGTCACGTTCCTGGTCTATGAGGACTTCCGGAGAATCTTGTACAGGTGGCATTGTGTACTCTTCTCCGCACTACAAACTTGCCTCTCCTCTGCAGAGTATATGCACATTCGGAATGCTATATCGGTCCTTCGATCGATCTCGCAGCATTTTCCCGCAATCAATTTTCACGGCACCGCCCTACTGAAGACCATAACCAGCCTCAGTACCTCCGATAAGGCCGATATTGTGGTCTCATCCAAAGCGCTCATTGGCACGCTTACCAGACAGGAGAAGTCATGGGTTCTACCGGCCTCTTTTCGAAAAGGCCAAGACAAGCCCGTCAATAGCGAAAAGACCGGAAGCCATGAACCCACGGCAGCACAGGCGGAACCCGATGCTTCAAAAGCTCCAAAGGCCGAGGATTCCAAGCCACCCACATCAGAGTAAGTTTTTTTTCATATCGTTCTTTACTGGTGTCTACTGACAAATCATAGTGTCGATGAGAATAAAGACTCTCAAGCCAAAAGCAGAAAGGGAGCTGAGGATGGCGAGGTTGCTGATACGGAGATGAGTGATGCATCGCGCAAGCCTTCAGAGTCGTCCGGAGTCGTTGGTAGCAACGATTTGAATGGCGAACGAGGGAACGGACTTTCGAGTGCCAAGTCTGATATAGAAAGCAAAGGAGAGCCCCCAAAGCCAGCCGCAGAAACACAGTCTGTGTCAGATGGAAAGCCTCTCCCAGCTGAAGATACGACTTCCGATTCAGCGGCTACATTATCGAATAAGCCCGACGCGGCGGCTTCAAAACCAGAGGATATTCCCAAAGCAAGCACGCCTCAGCCTGCCAGTATACCCAAGCGACCCGATCCGCAACGAACAACGTCCAGTGCTTCAAACGTCCGGCCCTCTCCGAACCTGCCTAACAAGCCAGAGCGACCTGACCCGAGAAGCCTTCGGCCGGATTCTCGCTTCCCGTCTCGACCTACGTTGCAAGGAGACACTTCCAGAGAGCCTCGAGACATGCGATCACAGGATTACAACAGGCGTGGAGATCTCCCGGAACGAAGTCACCAAGGGTCACTTGATCGTCCTGGCGGCTATGGGCCTAGAGGTCAGGACCATCCTGGCAGTGACCGTCCCCCTTCTGATCGTGGAGATCTCCATCGGGGCTCAGAGCGCGGCTATCCGACGAGAAGCATTGCAGACGATCGATTGGGAAGACCACCACCGCGTGATCATGGTCCTCCAATGTGGGATCCTGAGCGTTCTGCTCGAGCTAGACCAGCTGCCGAGTCTCCACGTGGCAAACAAGGCGAGGAGCGTGTCTCCTCGGAACGTGGCATGGCACCACCAGGGAGTCAATCTCGCCCACAAGGTGAGGGCGTCGTAGTCAATCCCGAAAGAGCGGCTTTGATCAATGGTGGCTTGTCTATACGCGGCCAAGGCGAAGAGAGATCTTCGCGAACGTCCCGACCGACATCTCCAAAACGCAGCGAGGATCGGCGGCCGCCACCCCGATCTGAGAGACCGGAAAATGACCAACCTGCACCGGATAGGGGGCCTGGAAGACACAATCAAGGACCCCGACACCGCATGGATGACTCGGGTCCACCGCCTTCACGCGACCAGCGTCTCGATCGACCAAGCTCGTCCTCTAATGATTACTCAAGGGAGCCACGACACCAGCAACCGCAACAGGCTACTGTCGATATGAACCACGGGAGACTGAACCAAGATTCGCACTATCCAACTCGACAGCAGGACCCACCGTCAGACCGCCCAACGCCCGCATCTGACATTCCTTCAGGTCCTCGAAGCAGAAGTTCTCTACCTGGCCCCCGTGGCCGAAACCCGCCACCACCGCCTCCCCATGTAAATACTCAGCAAGCCCCACAACCAAATTTGGCGTCCGCCTCAAACCCACCAGGGCGTCAAACACCTACGGGACCATCTGCTCGTTCACACATGCGGAATAATTCATATCACGAACAGTCAAGTACTGGCCAGATGGCTGCTCCTACGACGCCAGCAGATACTACTGGCGTGCATCCAGACCGCTTGAAGCATATCCAGCCGTCGCCGAGTGACAGTCATCCACCTCGTCCCGCGCCCCCCTTCTCTGCTAAGCCTCCTCCGCCTTCTCCTACCCAGCCTTCTCCACCCAGCGTGCCTTCTGGACCAAGAGGCAATGCTCCTTCCGGTGCACCATCAGGACCTTCCCCGACCACCCGCGGACCACCTTCTGGTCCTCAATTTGCTAATGATGGTAGCATGCGTGGTTCACGTAGCAACAGACATCCACTTACCGCCGTCAACAACACTCTAGCGCAGGCTGGGCAAGGTACTTCCATCCGTGGTAGAGGCGGCATGAGGAACCCTGGACCACCCACTCCGCACTCAGGCCCTCCAACTCCAGTATCAGGTCCGGGGCAGGAGGTCAGATCGGAAGCGTCAGTTCCCCCGCAGCAGAGCAACGGACGACCGGATCTATTCACAAACAGAGGAGAGTCAAATGGTGCTGCTCCTTCTTCGTCCCAGCCGTATGGCCAGAGACCGTCAAGTCAGCGGCAGCCAGGTCACAGAGATGACGTGCCACCTTCCCGACCACCACCAGGTGGGAGGAGAGGCGACCTGATAGATGAATCTTCTCACACTGGTCGTTCATCCAGCCGACACTCGGGTGGCCGAAATGACACGCCAGATAGAGACGGAGGAAGGCGAAGTGAGAGAGACGACAGTCATCGTGATAGAGATGCGCAGCGCGGCGACAGGGAGCATGGAAGAGATCGGGACAGAGACCGTGACAGAGAAGCTGGGCGTGACCGAAGAGGCGAGGGTGGAGAACGGCATCGAGAGTCTTCTAGTAGGAGAGACGACGAATCTACTGTGCCGCCGAGGAGAAGTGGTAGAGGAAGAGAAAGTGGGCTCGATATACCTCCGCCTCCACCTCCCCCGCCACCGCCAATGCATGGGCAGGATGAGAGACGAGGTTCTGGACCCGGAGCTGGACAAGCGCAAGGACCACGTAGAGGTGATGGCAGGAGGCACAATGACCGAGACGACACAGGTCGCAGTGGTGGAGGTGGAGGTAGAGATGATGACATGGCCCCAAGGAAGCACCCAAGAGGCGACGAAGGGGCACCATATGGCGGTGGTGGTGGAGGAGGCAGAGGGGGAGGCGGGCGGATGGCAAGCGAAAGCAAGAGGCCTCGCAGAGGGCTGTGATAGTGACTGAGCCATTGGGCACCATTTCAATCGACGTGTATTACTCCGCATGGATTGGCATTGCTTGCGCTGCACACTGGGCATGTTGCGAGGCGTTAGAAGGGGTGGTGGGGGATTTGCGAGTCCCAGATAATAGGATGATCGGCCTTCGAGTAGCGACCTTTCAACCAAGTGTAAGACTTAGAAATGAGAAGCGCAATTTACAACTATATTTTTCTTTGCGCAGTGAAGCGAATAAAAACTGTACATGGAAGTGGAAAATTCGAAGCTGAGGTTGGTTCTTTACAAAACCATTATATTTCGTTTCTTAAGGACAAGAATAACCGGACATCCAGCATGTATTTACCAACCTTTCTTCTGTCAAAACTGGCCGAGTCTTTATGCGATAAATACGTAATTGAAGACCAAGATCCCTCGATTACTGGAAGACACCAATTCTCCAGAATCAGCGCTTGAACGCTTCGATAAAAACCCCAAGGAGAATTATACAAGAAGGTAGACAAAGGCCTTGAGAAAAAAAATATGTTGTCATGTATCATATGATGGTGGTGGATTTGCGTAATCCATATCATGGAGCGACGTGTTACTATGTCTGCCATACGCACCACCGTAGCTGGTGTTGTAGTCCTGCGGGGCGTTGTTAGCCTGTCCGTAGGGTACTGGTAGCGTTCCATGGTTAGGAGGTGGATGACCCAAGTAATCGTTGTCCGCCGCGTGCAGTAAGGCATGTTCGTCGTCATCGTGCCTAGAGATCCCGAGCCCAGAGCTACCGCCACCCTGCCTTGCGTCAAAGCCTGCCTCGTCGTCAAAGTCGTCAGTCCGCAAATTGCTCGAAAATGCGTCTTGAGTCTGCGCTGCGAAGTCATTGGCTGGTTTCGCGGGCACTGGCATCTCGCCCGTCCGTTTGTAGTGCATGACAGCTCCGATTGAGATGTAGGACGTGCCGCCGAAGAGCAGCATGATCATCACACCGAATACGATAGTGGCCTCGCTGAGCTTGCACTTTGCGGCGCTGCCGAAACCGAAATTGTCACAGCCACTCGCTTTAGCGTTTTTGCCCTTATTTTTCCCAGCGCTCACGTAGGATGCGACGGCTGCCCACGCACTGAGCCAGAGGATGATGGAGAGAGCATCGAGGGTGGCAGAGGCGTAGACGTTGGCGAAGCGCGCAGTACGGGACCACATGGGCGTCATGACAAGGTAGATCAGGATTGGGATGGAGAGCCAGCACTAGGAGTGTGATTAGCTCTGGCAGTGGATTGAGGGGTGCCGAAGGGGGGGGGCTCACAAGTGCAAAGAACCAGTTTGTTCGGCCATCTGTTGACCCACTCGCAACATAGACGGCAATTGTCAGGATCCAAGCCAGCAGAATGAGGCAGGCTTGGGCTGCATGGATGAAATTCTTGGTCCTTGTAAGGGAGTCTTGTTGGAGCCGCATGGCCGTCGTAAAGTCAGCGAAAGTGAGTGACGAAGCTTGAAGCCTCAAGCAGCAAATGCCTTGATGTCCGATCTATCACCAGGAAGACGTAATGACGGATCAAGAGCGGTAGCTCTGGCAGTGAGGCTCAGTGGGAAGTCGTGTAATTGCTCTGTCGATGGAACGCAGCGCCACTGAATCAAGTTCCTGGCTGCAAACCCTACGCAGAGAGTGGAAATGAGTGTACAAGGCAGGAATCAAACGAAGTCGTGAAGAAACATTGCAGTAATACAAAGTCTAACAAAATCAAAAAGGCTGCCCATAAACCAAGGGATACGAGGCTGGAGAGTGACAGCTGAAAGATTGCGGACCCTGATTCCGCACTGAGCCTCAATTCTAAACTTAGTTCATTTCACTAGTTCATAGTCTTAACATCATCAAAATACCCTTCGTGCCATCCTCAATGTCCAATTTACTGGCCTGATACTGCTGATGGCCATTCGAGCCATCAATCACTACCTACAATCACCCATCACGACTCAGACATCTTTTTTGTCGTTCTTCGGCCAAGCTCCTTCTCAGCTCTCAGAGTCGAAGAAGCGAACTCCGCCCTTCGGGTTCTCATCCCCCTGAGCGCCCTGCTTTGATGTTTACAACAGTTTCCTCCCACGCTTGGCGCCACTCGCTGAATCTTTTCCGTGCCCCTTGAGCAACTTTCAACCTCTTGGAGTTGTCATCTGGATCTGATAACGGTAGAGTGACAAGGACGAAGAAAAGATGCCGAATATCATTTTCCGAGACTCTGTGGCGCATAGCAAAAGCCTGCCATGGAAATGAATGCTCGATTGTAGCTATGAAATCGATGTAGAATGCTTCCGGGTATGACTGGGAGTGTAATGTTTGAGGGCCAGGATCAGGCATTGTAGTTGGACTGACTTTCGGTTGGAGGGCTGCAGTTTCACGTTGTGAGGGGAGAGATAGTTGTACTGCAATACGCTTCGAGGGCTGAGTGCTGGGACATCGTTGAGCGCTTGGCGAAAAGCTTTGGTCGCATGAAACAAGGTCATCTTCGCAAAGGTCAATGGTGTCTACCATGCTACCCATGGACCTGGCTGGCTAGTATGGAAGAGTTTGAGCACTGATGTGTTCGGTACTATATCCAGAACAAAATGGTAGTGGTTTTGCAAAGGAGCTCACCGATGCCTGAACAAGAGAGACAATATCATAGCAGCAGTACCGACTGAAGTATGGTCCAGAAATAAGAAGGCATTCGGATCACAAGGGAAAGCATGGAATATAAGTTACTGCATTGCAGCGTACTCTTATGGACGGAAGATCGTAGAGAGCAGCCCCAATCTAGCCACGGCCAGGGCAGTATCAACACTGGTAGAAACAATCATGAGTGGCGCATGAAGTGCAAATGCTGATTGACTTTGTCAGGAGGCAAGAACAAAGTGGCGTTTTGTTTGCTGGTCAAGTCAAATTGCCATCAGACAAACAGACCAAGACGATGAGAGCAAGCCCAAGACTGAGACTGTGATGACCGGGCAGTAACAACTGAACCTGATTGTGTCCTTCCTTCCATAGTGGTCGTGGATGGACAGAGTTGCCACATTGGGCAACAAGAAAAGAAATTAGGGCATGTTTGCGAAGTGGAGACTTGGATGTGGAGGTGAAGCTGCCAGGTACCAACGTGTGACACACTGCACGGAAGATCTTGGCCCACCACGCCTTCCCCTTCACGGCCTAGCTCTTGCGGCCAAATGGGGAACTTAAATTTATTTTGCCTGCGAAATCGATGACTTGACCCCCTTCTTCTCTGCCATCAACCCATCCTCACTCTGAGAAACAACGTCAAACTCTTCACACTCTCATCCAGAATCTAGGGCACTCAGCTACCCTTTCAACCCCTCTTCGGAATTCCCAAGGCAGCCTTACGCTACCTGAGTCCCTTTCCCCAACAAGTACATACTTTTTACTTGTCCTCAGCCACAATGTCTTCTGCCGTCGACAATCTCGCCGACAACCTCGCAAGCGCGAGCATCCAAGACCCAACCAGCACTGCCAACGGCACTGTCCTGGCCAGTGCCGCTGAGGGACGTCGGTTGTACATCGGGAATCTCGCATATGCAACTACTGAGGGGGAGCTCAAAGAGTTCTTCTCGGGCTACAAAGTGTGCGTTTGATCATCACCTTCCTCGAAATGATGACTTTATCATTCTTTCACTGCCTTGCATCCACTTGCCATCAATACGATCTGACCCGTGCCCTGCAACAGTGAAACTACCTCCATCCCTGTCAACCCACGCACAAACCGACCTGTCGGTTATGCTTTCGTCGACCTTGAGACTGCTGAAGAGGCAGAGAAAGCTATCAATGAGCTGTCTGGCAAAGAAATACTGGAACGCAAGGTCTCCGTTCAACTTGCTCGCAAACCTGAACCTGCAGGCGAAAAGACAGAAGCCCCTGTAAGCGGAGGTGAAGGCGCAAGTGGTGGTGAGGGTCGTAAACGCGGCACTGGCTCTAGCCGTGGTCGTGGCCGCGGTCGTGGAAGAGGCGGTCGCGGGCGAGGTGGAGCTCGTGGTGTATGTTGTTTCCAACGTTCTTTCCCAAATCATTGCTAACGAAGCGGCAAGGCTATGGGAGAGACTGGTGAGGCTGTGATAGAACCAACTCCCTTGACAGATGTCACCAACGACGCCAATCAGCAAGCTCCTGCTGAGAACAAAGACGCTAAGCCACGAGCTCCTCGCCAGCCCAAGCAACGTGGTCCTCCTGAAGATGGCATCCCATCCACCACCAAGGTCATGGTTGCTAACCTCCCATACGACTTGAGCGAGGAGAAGGTATGTAACGTATATGACGTTGTAGATATACTTACTAACATCTCGCAGCTCAAGGAACTCTTCGCCGCCTACGAACCCGTCTCTGCCAAGATCGCCCTTCGTCCCATCCCCCGTTTCATGGTCAAAAAGCTCCTGGCTCGCAACGAACCTCGCAAGGGCCGGGGCTTTGGCTTCGTCACTCTCGGGTCTGAGGAGCTCCAGCAAAAGGCAGTCGCCGAGATGAACGACAAGGAAATTGAAGGGCGTCAGATCGCCGTCAAGGTTGCCATTGACAGCCCAGGCAAGGAGGATGGTGCTGAAGAAGGCAAGATTGACGGGGAGAATGGAACCACAGAGGAGGTTGTCGCTGCATGAGGCAACTAGCCACAACTTTACACAATGGTGACGTGGAGGAACGGTATCCTGTTAGTGAGACATTCTATTACGCTGCTGCTAGCAGTCGGAGGGCTTAATTGCTCTTCAGAGCTTTTTGGAATGCTGGAGCTAAGATACTGAGGAGGTAGAGGTCGAAATTCCAGCTTTGACAATATGATTCCTGCCAAACAAGGGCTGTATCTTTAGTAGACTACCTTAATCGATATATTCAGATTGTCCCCTCCAACTGCAAGCCGAAGAGTATACCAAGTTAACCACGACTCGTCGTTCTCTGACAAGTACCAGCTCTGCTTATGATCAATGACTGACTTAACAGCTTTGCCTTGGCCCAGCTCCCCATATCTCGAACGAATCTAGTAGAGCAGTAAGCTCCTCATACGTCAATATCTCTCACTCTACTCCAACCATCTAGACTACTATTCGTGATTTGTGAAGGATAAGCGTAAGTCACTTCTTACTGAGATCGGCTACTAAAGGTTGCGGCGACATGGTTAACATTCGTTAGTATTCGCTGTGCTGCACGTAGGTGGAGGACTAGAGTCGACAAAAGGATCTTTCGCAGCTGCGTATGCCTCTTGTATCATGCTATAGAGGGCAAGGTTCCCTTCTCACACTTCTGAACTAGCTTTGGCCCATTTCAGGTCTTCACTGTCCATTTCAACTTTACGTTTTCTGGATGTTTCATCTTGAGCATCACCACAAGGTCGGAATCTTGGACGACCTTAAGGATGCGTTCTGAGGCCTGTGCATGCGACTCTCCCTCGAGTAGTATCGGTTCAACACGATGACGTCTCAAGAGGCATGAGACAACTGCCACGAATTCGACCTGCGAAAACTTTTTACCTGGGCAGATGCGAGGCCCGTGAGCCCAGGGCACGTATGAACCTGGCGTGGGCTGAAAGAAATCCTCATACTTGAGACCATTTTCATCCTGCGATGGAATGATCCAGCGGTCTGGTCGCCATACTAGCGAGTCGGATCCCCAGTGCTGTGGCATGGAGTGCAGGGCCATTAAATTGAGGATGACATACGTCTTCGGAGGGATCGTGTACTCTTTTTCGTTGATTTTTATTGTTTGATGAGCGGCACTCGTGTACTTAGGAATGATGACCACTGGCCCGTAAAGCCGGAGAGTTTCGTACATCAGGGCGAGGCATCGCTTTAGTTGTGGGAAGGCCTTCTCATATTGCCATTTGTCGACGTTCTGCTCCGGCCCAAAGACCGCGTCAAGCTCCTCGCCGATCCAATCTTGCACGCCTCTGTTGGTAGACATCAGTGCAACAGCGTACGCCAGAGTGCGTGCCGTAGTCTCGTGGCCTGCGAGATTGTAGATGAAGAGGTTGCCAAAGATCTCCTCATCCGTCAGGCTGTTCCTTCCCTTCTCATCGGCTTTCGACAACTCCGCCGCACGAACGAGCACACTCATGAGATTACCCTTGTCGTCTTCGCCGTTGGCAATTGACCTCCTCTCTTCCTCCACCATCTCAGTCATATAAGCCTTGAAATCCCCAATAGCCTCGTTGACCTTTACGACCTTGCGAGGCAGCATCCATTCTGGGAATTGCGCGGAGTTTATGATAATTGTGAGCAGTATGCTCCTGAGAATTGTCCCCAGGGCTTCCTTGTAGGTCATGCTGTGGCCGTCGGCCGGCTTTGTAAGTCCACCGGCGAACTTGTACGACTTCCCAAAGCCTGCTGCAGTGAGGACGTGGAGTGCCAGTGTCATGGTATCACTGTCGGTACTGGTGACGCCCCCTGTGGATGATGCTGACATCCAGGACTGCAGCATGTCTCCGGCTTGACTGATAGACTCGCGCCAAACGAGATTGCTGTTGCGTTCGTTGAAAGGTGGAGTTGTGATCCTGCGGTGCCGCTGCCAGGTGTCACCTTCGACCGTGTTCACGTTAGGCCCGAATACTTCCATTATCTTGTACATCGCTTCTGATTTCTGGAAGTGTTTGCGCCGGGACGCGATCTCTCCAACGGCTTCTGCATTTGCGACGATGACCTGGTTCTCTGCCGGCCCGACGATGACGAAGGCGTCTCCTAGTCGGTCGTGAAGGGAGTACTTGTCAGCAAACGGCCAACCCAGAGTAGTGTAGTCGAAATTGCAGAGACCAATTGGAACGCGTTTCAGCAGAGGCGCGAGCCATTTCCGGGTCACCATCCACACCGGATTTAGTATGTTGACGGGGATGATAATGATTGGGAGGCCGATTCGGCAGGCTTGCTTGTAGTTTGAATAAATGCAAAGCAAATGCCAGGACAGAAGCGCGACTGCGCTGGTGAAAGCGAGCAAAAGGAACGCCATGACCGATCTAGTGAAGGCGTGACTGACACGGTGAGGATGGAAAGGCAAAGTCCTAGTACAGGTGCTAGGGATTAAAAGGTAGAATAGCTTTCACACCGTCAAAGTGGTCGTCGAAATCGTTCAAGGATCATTCACAGGGAAAGAGCGTCCGCCTCTCTGCTGTATGCCTTGGAGGAGCACCAACGATGAGTGGCGCCAGAAGCTAGTTGGTTATCCGCGTCGCAGCTTTGGTGGAAGCGAAGGTGGCAGATTCAAAGAAAGTAACAATAGCGAGAGAGTAAGGTAAGCGGACACCTAGTAATCTACCGGATTGTTATAGAACGCAACACTTATGTTGAAAAAGGCTAGTTAACGAACGTAGGTGCACAGGCTAGGGCCTGCACTGTCAACCGTTAGGAAAATACGCCTGAAATCCACGTCACAAATTTCAAGCATTGCTACTTTCCTGAAGCCAGCAGCGTACAAGGAGTCGCGGTAATGACTCCAATAATGTGCGATGAGTTCCACGTAGAAGAGATCTTTCGCTCTGAGGAGTTGAATGTAAATTAGTGCCCTTATTTTGTTAGGGATGCCGCCGTGCAGTCAGACTTCCATAAGAGCTCGTTGCAAGAAGTACGCTATTATAGCTTCCTACTGATTGTTACATAGAGTGAATGCCCATCCCAGATTTTTCCATTCTCTCTCAGATTGGCATCCCCGGACGCTAGGCCAAACTTTCCTCGCATCCTCCAAATTGTCCCTGGCTTAGCAAGCTCTTATATTGTCGGTGTCTGCTCTTCGAATACTGCATCTCTTTCATCACCTTCATAGAACTTCTCCAATGAACGAATGTCATGGGTCCAGCTTCGATCAAAAGGTAAGGTGAAGGTGGGGCCCATTGCGCTTCTCAAATCGACTGTAAAGAGATGTTGCAGGGTCTTGTCTTCTGTAGGGACGTCAATGATCATTTTGCCACCTTCGTAGCAAGCTTGCCCAGCTCATGATCGTCGTCGCTAGATCCATGAGCAAAACAGAAGCTGAGCAGCATGAAATGATGTCGACACCGCCTTTCTATCGGACAACGCTCTGGATAGCTTCTATCGTTCAGTGACGTGACGTCGTGCTCAATCCATCCTATCTTCGCACAGCCTTCATCCACCGCTTTATTTCTTGCTTCTCGAGCATGCCTGGCGTGATATCAATGCCGCTACTTCCAACTGTTTTGGCAGCAAGGATGGTCATAAGTCCTGTACCGCAGGCAGAACCAGCACGCTTGCTCCCAGTGCGGGCGCGATTCGATCAACGAAGTTGAACGTGCCGGGCTGCCAGCCACCCGTGGAAGCGTCGTAGCTAGGAGCACGGTCATTGTATTGATACAGAACTGGCGGCTCGGGCTGAGAGACCTGGGTCAGTCGGTGATGTGATGCTTGCGGGGTCGTAGTGCAACATTGTAACGAATAAGATGAATAAACGTCCTGCAGGCTAGAAGAAACCGGAGTTGGCGGAAGACAGCACCGGTTAAACAGAGAAAAAAATTGATCCAGCTGGATGAGCAGCTGAACGACTCGTGGGATATTTCGGCAGTGGTGATGCTACACCCCATTCAATGCGTGTGATTCACATCCGGCGATAGAGAACGAGATACCATCCCCAAGTGCTCCTGCAAGTAGCAAAGAACACCTGCAGCTTCATATACATTAGCATCGTCCTTACCAAGTTCACTGCTTTGGCCGTGCAAATTCAATCTGAACTTCCGATAACCCGACAAAGAACACAATTGCTTGAATGCAAGTAAGAGAGAGCGTGAAGTAGCTGATGAATCAACGCTTGATGAGCATGCTACATCTGCTCCCCGAGACTGCATGTTTTGGAGCAACACTCACGGCTCGAAGTCTCGACCTTGGCAAGCAGCAAGTCCTTGACGTCATTCCAGCTACATGGGGCCAAATTCTTTACCTGGAGCTTAGTTGTACTTTAACTGGGTTTTTCGCGCCGGTAGGCAGCCACCCGCAGCGGCACATGAGATAAACTCAGACATCCCTTCTGGAAGTAAAACCGGC
>Ga0335072_10001173_pt1 | contig 43441 bp, 49 predicted proteins | sample Lox_Sample_21_FD_206725 | JGI IMG/M metagenome (GOLD analysis project Ga0335072, IMG submission 206725) | Soil microbial communities from Loxahatchee National Wildlife Refuge, Florida, United States - Lox_Sample_2.1 | ecosystem: Environmental > Terrestrial > Soil > Wetlands | place: USA... | reverse complement strand
ATAGGTAAGGGGGTGGCGCTGGTTGCCCAGGCACCATCTTTCGTGTACATATATGCCCGAATCTTTCAGATAGCAGAAATGACACTCAAGTTTCTACGCAACAGAAGTCTCTCCCAGTCAATTCATCTGCGGACACACACCTAAGCGAGAAATGGCAAAAAGATACAAGACAGTCCTCGTAGTGCGCGGCGAAGGCGAAAAATGTAGAACTGTTACCGAGGGGTATGGCTTCCAGGATGTCATTACGCCAGGAGACATTATCAAAGATAATGCCAACACAACATTCTTCCGAAAATTGACAGAAGATGAACTGAAACATTCAAGAGCGCGGAATTATGGCGAGGTCAAAATCGAGGCCACCCTTGTATTCGCTGATAGCAGAGACCGGGTAGGCGACCAGAAAATCATTCTCAATCTCTGTATGAGCAAGAACGGCCGCTTAGGTACGCGGCCAGAGACCCTTGATCACCCTTTTTCTCCCACAACGACGTAATTTGGGGTTACGTACATAACCGCCAACATTTGATGTTGCGAACTCCGCTTGATGGTATGCGTCACGGCCCTTGCAGTACCCACAATTTCTCTCGAATTAGAATGGGAGCCCTTCGCGCCTCCTTTGAAGCTACGTTCAAAAGCTACTACCGGCAAGGAACTCAAGACAGTCGCGTTTGGCAAACCTCGGCTCGGGCACCTTCCAGTTCGCCACATGTCTACCCCAGCAGTGGCGGAAAGATACTCACGGTATCAACCAACCGCCAGATACCGTTTACTTCGCAGGCGACACGCCCGAGTCTGACATTTGCGGCACCAACGGGTTTGACGAATCTGGCAAAGCGCAAAATACGTGGTATTCGATCCTGGCGTGCATCGGTGTCTTCCAACAGGGCACCAAGCCAGCGTACCAGCCCAAGATGACGGTGGACCATGTTCTCGAAGCGGTCAAGTTCGGCATGCAGAGAGAACCCAACAAGCAGTTCAAGAAGATGGCCATTGGGGGCAACGCCCGTGACAAATGAAACCGTTGTCGAGAGCGCTGTCGAGGTTGTATGAGGACCTGACTTCTTTTGGCATTTGCGAGAGATGAAGCGACGGCCGCTTTCTTGGACGGCGTGGAATAAGGAATGCCGTTTGCCACAGAATGCCGGACAGCCTTGCGGACAAGTGCATTGGGGGAACTTGTATCACTAGGCAAGGAATAGAGTATCATTCCATATATCCGCATCAACAATAATCTGACAAAGTGAAACCACCCCTAGTAAGCTGTGTGTCAAGCCTGAATTGCTCTACATCCCACCCTTGCCTTCCACGTGTAATTGATCCGGTAAACCGATTTCTTGCAACCTGTAACGGTCCCTCGAAGCCAGAGCGGGATAGCTGAATGATTGGGAATGCTTTTCGGAAGAAGGGAATATTATCTAGCTTTGTATGTGGCTTCGGAATTGTGGAAATTCTTGGGCTCTTAGATTTCCAAGGTAGGGAAGACCAGTGCAAACTGCTTAGAAGGGGGCTCCCAGGGGATAGAGAGAGCTGCGACGTCGGTAAGCTGGAAGTAGTGATGTAATGAGTAAACTTAGGGATGAGAGTTAGGAGAGGATTACGCAGACGCTCGAGCTCGCGGCGCACCCGAGAGGCATGGACGGTAGCTGAATAGAGAGGAAAAAAGTTTGTGTTGGTCGTTGAGCCATAGGCATCGTGGTGTATCGGGACATCAGTATCTATAATGTTATCAACGGTCGACAGTAGAGTCGTGCTCGGCATGAAATGCATCCAGCAACGCTCGAGACAGCTCATGATGGTGTGTGTAAAAGATATCAAAACTTCCAACGTGGTCACGAAGCTGTGCCGACACCCGTCTTCACGTCGCCATCTTTCGTCTCGCGCTCCTCGCTCTCCCGTCTAAACTGCTGAAAGGCCTCGGCGATCTCTTCCTTGGACTGCTTCCCGTTCTTCTCCACTATCAGATTCTTTAGCCATTTGTTCTCCATCTCCAGTTGGTTGACCTTCGATTGCAGTTGAGCGTTCTTGTCATTAACTTCCTTAACCGTGCGCTCGAGTGCCACCTCACGCTGCTTCTTTTTGACACGGAAGCGCGCGCTGGCGGCAGTGTTACGACGACGTTTGTCTTCTTCGGCAGCAAGGCGGGATTGTTCCTCGGCGGAGACGGCGGGTGATGATGGGGCGTCAGCTTTTCGTTTCTTCACCGGTTGAGTCTGCGATGAGGTGGCGGGTGATGTGACGCTGGAAGGTGGCTGAGGATTTACTGTAAAAGCGTTCGCAGGTGGCGCCGGCTGGATGGGCGTGTTGTAGTTGGGAAACAGTGGCACAGGTTCTGACGATGAGGTGCCAATTAACATGGACGGTGGTGTCGTACTAGCCAGAAGATCCTCGTATTTAATGTTGTCATTCACTGTGGCGTTATCGTCAAGGTCGAAGTTAGCTGCGCCAGCTTCTGATATTGATGGGAGGTCAAAGTGTGTGAAGTCGGGGTTGGTAAACATAGCGAGCTCCTCGTCGAGGTTGATATCGTCGGTACTGAATTGTTCTTGGTCGTACGAGGGGCTCACGGCGTTGAGATTGTTGAGGAACTCGGAGAAGTTTGGCCCTGCGCGACCACGATACCCAGACATTGCGGGTGAGGGTGTGACAAGAGATTGAGTTTGACGCAGGTTGGAGGTGAGTTTATGTCCCTTGTATGCCAATGCAAGAGGGCGTAGAAGCCTGAATCCCTCGGGCGCAGGGAAACTGATGACACGCACTTCGGCAAGGTCAGGTTAGGTTGAGGCAAACCACTTTTGATCACAGATTCGACTACCTGCCCTCACCTTGGCGTGAGTGGTCGTCTCCGTGAATCGTGATTGCGTACGGTAGAGTGCTCGAGTGTTGGTCAAAGGGAACAGTGGGAGGCGAAGAATCTTATTCGAAGGGCTGGACGATTGTAGTGGGGGTGGATCGCCAATTTGTGATTATTAAAGCAGAAAAGGCGCGCATCGCCGCGGACAAAGCCGGGCTATGTCGTTCAAAGCTCAACGACGACTAAATATTTTGTCGACGTACTTGCAGAATGAAAAGATGCCACCCATCAAAGCATTGCAGATTGCGACTCTCAGTACCTTGGAATAGATCCGTAACTCTGCCAAAAAGATGAAAAAAGCCACACGCTCACATCATCAAAAATCTGTTTTCGGAGCAAAGTGCCGGCACAGCTAGCCTTTGGTAATGAGGTCAAGTGGAGGGGGAAGCGTGGGGCCATTTCGGCACAATTCTAAAACGCCTAGACCTTAAATGGCATCCACTTCCAGGTACAAGGCAAGCCCTTGGCTTCTTGGCAAATTCGGCCTAAAACAGCACCTTGTTTACGCTCGGACTAGATCCGGCGCGGGCAGGAAAATGGTGAGTTGACTGCTCACACGGACGAGCTCGAGGAGCCGAACGATTCTCGAGCAGATCGCTGGCGTCACAGCATAGCAATATCGGCCTCATTTAACCCCACAATGGCGCCTCGTACTTCCATCCGCGCTCCAACAACTGCCTCGATTTCCAATGCTTACAAAGTCCCCTCAGCGACTCGCTCCCTCGTCAAGTCGCTATCCCGGCTTCCGCGCGGCTCTCTGATCGATTTGGCGCTCAAATGGCTCGATGACGAAAACCAGGCAACATGCGCTCCATACCTAGCTTGCAATCGCAATTTAGAGGAAGAGGCAGAAGAGGACTATCTGCACACTCCAGCAGAATCGGTAGAAGAACTGCGCAACCTATACCGGGCATTCAAGACAGAACCCGGAACGAAACGCGACATTGTAGACAGAATATTAGATGGAGACTGGCGACGTGGAATCTCGCTGCAACAACTCGCCATGGTCGACTTCCAGCATCTACAGGACAATGAAGCCTCGCTGCGTTGGACGGCCCTCAAACTCGTACCGCTCAGCGCAGCATCTAAAGAAACGGCGCTGGAGCATTTCGCACGACAAAGAAATGCGCAGGACTGTGAACCATTTCCGCGCATGCACCCATCGGCCTTCATCCGAGCCTTACAGCACGAAATCAGTCCACTGGTAAAAGCACACTATTACCTGCACCGGTTGCCCGCGCCTCACAATCTCACGATCCTCCGCCTCCATGTCGCAGATACGCCGTATGCGAATCCCACGTCATCCACTCAATCATACTTCACAGACTCCGCTCGGACACTATACATTGCCTTCCCAGACAGCTGTCCGTATGTTTACGTGGCACTTTCCGGCTCAGGTGGTGGCGGTACAGGCAACAATAAAGGTGCAGCTGCGCCAAAGGTTGACATCATAACTCTGAAACGGACAGTGCTGGAAGCAGTGCCAAAAGCACTTTCAAGACCACAGCAGAGGTACGCGCTGGAGGCTACGGCGCTGACGGCGAAGAACTTTAGTACAATGTGTACGTTAAGAGGAAATGGGCGGAGTGGGGCCAGTCAGGGTGCATACAGCATCTTCGCGGATGGGAGTGCTGAGGGAGGGCCAATTGAGGTTGTCAGAAGCTCTTTCGAAAGCAAACTTTCTGCAAAAGATGGAATAGATGAAGAGGGTGGGCTTCAAGGGAACAAGGGACAGGCAGTTCTAAGCAGGAAACGGAAGGCACTTGGAGAGCGAGATCCGAACTTGCCAACAGAAACAGCGGAGGACCGAAAGCAGGCCAAGAAGAGGAAGATGGAAGTAGCGCGACGATTCGGCACGACTGGCCTCCCTGATGCGAAACACCGAGCGCCAATTGATCGTCTACATATCAAGCTTGAGGCAAACCTCGATCGTCCGCAAGATGAAGACCTAGACACAACACCGGAGACAAATGCGAACGTCCGGGCACAATCCACTACTACAAACCGAGCAAAGAGGAAAAAAGGAGCGGTCCTCGACGCATTCAATCTGCAAAGGAATGGATTAAGACCTCAACCCCAGGCACCCACGAGCTATCTGGCCCAGTACAGCTCACCACCCGAATCGGCGGCGACCCAGACTCCAAGAGCATCAATGACGCTAACGTTCCACGGAACGGATGTCTTCGCCGGAATCAGGACGCTGGCTGAGATGGGCTTCATCGACCTCGCCAGGATGCCGGCGTGGATGACGGGCGAGGAAGGCGTCAGCACGGCGACTGTCAGGGACGGCGTTGTCATTGAGGGACGGGGTGGTGGCGCTTGAATCTGGTTTCTGAGCAGGGAAGCGGATGGAGGGGGAAATCATGGCGAAAGGAAAGACGGTGGGAATTTAGGTCCATCATATCTGTAGTTTGCGGCACTGTTCTATGCGTTTCGTTTTAGCGTGGTGTTCAGGTTCGGAGTCTATGAGCTCCCTGAGGGATAATCAAAGCGATGCCAGTGGTACCCGTCATTGGATACGAATCAAGCGTCTGTAGTACACATTCCCCATGTGCAACAGCAGATGCAAAGGACAGCAAGACTTGTTCTGGCCTTACTTAGTCCTACCAGCCAGGCACACAATACATAGTTCAACAATACGTATAAGTCAAGGAATATTCTTGTCAGGTATTCTACAGAAGTGGCTTTGTCTTTCTATCAACGAGATCCACCTGACCTAATCCAGTATCTGCACGAGTATCTGAGAGGCACTGTGTTCTCAGGAAAATGGACGCCAACTTTGGCTCCCCCAGCCTTAGCTGCATGGTTAAGCAAGTAGCCAACATGCGCCAAACCATACATTCCAAATGACTTGAATTGTTCCCAAGCAGCCAAAAGAGGAGACCCGCCTCTCTGGTTCCCAATACTACGCAATGCATTTGAATATGTTCATCCGAAACGCCTCAATTTTGTTCACACCATTTGCTGTGTGATGCGACTCGTCCACCTTGGTCAAGGAAAGTCATCTCTCATAACTTCCATACCAAGCTAATACTTGGCCTTTCATCATAAAAATGCTATCGCTTCTGAGCCTGGGGGGCCCCGATACTTCGAAGTAGGTATTTGAGGACTGTGTAATCTCGGAGAGGGCGTTTGCGGAGGGGCAATTTGTGGAGAGGGTATTTGCGGAGTCGGTAGCAGTGGACTCGGCGGCCCATTGGGCGCATGCATTTGCAATCCATTTAACCTCTCCCTCAACGGCAATGGTAGAGCTTTTCGACTATGCGCTTGCTGCCGGCTCTTCTCAGTGATCCGCGGCACGCCTTGCACCATCCTCGGCTCGCGCATGAGTGTCTCGTCCAGCTTTGCCGGCACGCGCGTCACGATGCTATGATAGTCGCGCCCCGGGCCTTCGCCAAAATCTGTTCGGTCTCTGTACGTCTCCCGGTCGGAGGCAGTCGAGGCGGAGGCGGTGCGCCAAAGGTGTTCGGAGGTGTCCGAGAGGAAGTCGGATGAAGGGGAGGGAGTAGTAGAGGAGGCGATCGAGAGGCGGGAGAAGGGGTTGCGAGATAGGGCAAAGGTAGGGATGTGCGGGCGGAGATGGCTGCGGTCGCGCTTGGAGAGGATAATGTTGTCGAAGAGAGTGATAGAAGCTAGGGTTGGAGTCAATGCAGCGGAAGACGTTGTTGATTTTGGAGCTGGAGCGGTGTGTTCGCGTTCGGAGATGAATTCGTTGAAAGCTAAGAGATTAATTAGTCCTGTGATAATCGGAATAACTGAAAGATCAGTTCTTGCCTTGTGTCTGCTGGAGTACGGTGATGTAATCAGCGTTTTCGCGAGGCAGGCTTTTCAGGAAGTCATTCATTTTGAAGTGGTAGACCATCCCATTTTTCCTCTGATCCGCTGTCGGGGCCTGCATATACTTCCTATACGTGTAGAACAAGCTAGCGAAACACCTTGCGAACGCCGCACGCAATTGCTCGGGGTAGAAAGCAGTCGGACAGACAATGAAGAGCTCGTGCGCACACCTGCCGTGGACAGTAGTACCACATCCTGAACATCGATAGAATCCCTCGTCTGCTTTCTCATCGCAGATTGAGCATGTGCAGCGACCATCGTTTGGTCGCCACTGTAAGCAATGTCCTTCGACCCAGGACTGGTTTTCGGTATTGCGAACAGGCTGCATGAGCATCCCTGACATAATAGTTGAGGCAGCAATGGTTGACTGGGCGTATGTGGAGGGCGCATATGTAGAAGTTCCAGTACGTACGTCAGCGGCCGTAGATACTGACTCATTGGCCGAATGACCCAAAAAGGGTAGGCTGGGCTTCCGATTTACGCGCCTGCTGATTGATCCGCTGCGCTTGGACAGAGAGTCGAAATGACCAGACCTCTTCTCTCGTAGCGTAGCTTGCAAAGCATAACCTGAGTCGTTGCGGGAAGCCGGTGTAAGAGGCAGTTGTGGAAACATGGTTGAGACTGGCGTTATCGGAGGCGAGTCGGCATTTTCTGTCCTTGATGTTGATGCTGTCCTGGGACAGTCTCCGGTTCCTCCCCGAGATCGAGTATTCTTGGCCTGCAAGAAGGCGTTTAGCACAAGTGCTCGCTTCGGGCTCTCAGTAGCCACTTGAGTACCGAAAGAGGTGGACGTGAGTCCGACTAACTTGCTCAGAGAGGTGGATTGAGTGTTTGGCGAGAAGACTGAGCAGTTCTCAGAGCAGAAAGCATTGCCAGGAAAGCTCTCGACCACATAAGGTGGCGGGCCTATAGGAACGCCGAACCTGTGGTGATGGGGAGCTGCCAGTTGCAGTAGCGATACCAACTTTCGTCGTTGTTGTCTAGGCATAGGAGGCGGACTAGCTGTGCTTTCGATCTCGTTATTATCCAGATCGACCAAGACAAAATCGTCCTCTGGGAGTTGAAAGGTTTCATATCGCCGTTCAATACCGCAGATGTAGGGACAAGGTGCCTCAATTGCTTGGATTAGACGCGCCGGGAGGACAGGTATGAAGATGCCTGCCCATTTCAGTGGCCAGATCAGCTCAATGAGCGCGTTGCTGACAGTATGTAGCATGGCGGTGTGGGAAGAAAGAAGGATGATCCTCGACTCCGCAAGGACATATTCGAACAAGACCAGGATGTTTGGAATGGTAAGTGCTCTGAATAGCGGGTACAGATCCGTGTTGCGACTTCCTGGTAGTTCGTTAATGGCTTCCTTCCGCGCAAAAAGTCGCAGCTCGCGGATCGTAAGCTCGACCTGGGTCTTGGATGATATCGGACCGGGCGCTTCTGTGCACAAGTTGATCACGTAACGCTCCAGTGGTTGCCACATCCCTGTTTTGGGTGAGCTGGGAGGTATTCTAAGGATGCCTCCGTCCGACATGGGGACAACCACTGCTCGCAGCCACTCTTTCCAGAAGCCTGTAAGTGAAGAATCTTTCCCAAGAATGCCATATGCTCGAGGTATCCAGAGCCCGGTATCGCCGTCGGTAAGGCCTTCAATCTTCGAAGCAGCACCATGACGCAAAGGCCTCAACATGTCCGTCATCATGTGTATCTTCTCTTCTACCGCACTAATCCGTTCATCCAACTCCTCCCTAGCCGCGGACCCCGATTGCACCAGTCCAAGCTTGGCTAATAGTCGTGAGAGATTGGCTCTCTCCTGAGCAAGTCGCTCACCAAGACTTGCTGCCAATTCTCTCTCAGCCTCTGACATGTTCGCCCGTCTCCATTCCTCGCACCGCTTCTCCAGCTCTTCGGCTATCTTTCTGCTCATCGGTATCCATACTATCACGCATATGGCATGGAGCCTTGAATTGTCAGCGGAGGTCATTGAAAAGCCATGCCATGTGGATCGCGGCCTGCTGTCAGACGACACGACGTTAATGTCGTTGGGAAAAGCGAACATCGGCACGTAGTCTGGAAACTTTGCCCGCGAGTTTGATTCGTCTGGTACGCCTCTCTGAGGGTACCGATCAAGCAGGACTGGTTCGAATTTCCTCTTAAGAGGGTGCATATTGGGTGCGGTGTTGAGCGGTTCTGGGGCAGGGATCACTGAGTTGTAATTGCTCTGCCGTCGCGAAGTCCTGACTGAAACTATAATCACAGACCCGTCAGACTATAACGACCACGATTGTGTGATGCGGTTAACTAACCATTGCGTTTGACAGACGGCTGTCTTCTCACGCTATTCATTTCTCTGAACGATATGCGCCTTCGAATGCTCCCAATACCTCTGGTGATTGACGGTTGCATATCGTCTGCAACGATCTTCTGTGTCTTCGGTCTTTGCTTTAGGCGAGGTGGTTGAGTGACAGCGCCTGCGCTGAAGGTAAGATCTATGAAAAACGAGTCTCGGTCCGACACAAATTGCTTCAGCGCTCTGTCAAAATCGGCATCGCTCAGTCGAAAGGAGGCGCGTGTTCCAGCGGAAGGCTCAGGCCGTATCGTGAGACTGCTTCTCGTGCTACTGCCATCCAAAGATCTGATGGACATGTGAGCTTCGTCGGAGAGTCTTGACAGCGTCTGGTACGAGTTGCGCTTTGAGTGCCGCGAGGTTGGTCGTGGCGACTCGAGTATGGACGACACCTCCTGTTCTGCATCTTCGTCTTCCTCGATGGTGTCTTCAACTCCATTTGTTCCGCTATTGATGTTGCCTAACCGTACGTAGGTGTCGAAGATGTCTTGACCGTCCACCCCAGCTATCCAAAAGAAGTCTGCAAGGGGTGTTGAGGGAGAGTCGGGTCCCTTTGGCGATTTGGTGCGAGCCATGTGACTAGGACTTCGGGGTTGTGAGCGCGGAGGAGTGGTAGGGCGGAGGCATGTCAAGACAAACGTGAATCCTGTCCGCTGAGCAGCGACTCAGCTGAGAAGCTCAAGCAAGTCTCGATGGGTATGTTTTGGTCCAGAATGCCGCAGATTTGCCAAAGGTCGGCCAATGTACGAAGGCGTTTTCGCAGGCGGTGGGCGCGGACCAGAGCCGTGGTAAACAATACTGATCAGTGCAGTCTAGTGCAAGGGATGTTAAAATGTCACAGACGCTGTTAAGTGGATATCTCAGGTCAGTACAGTCAATGGCGCGAATAACGGATCATATCTATTTTAAGCTGGTAGGGTTCTGGGGGTTACCAGAGGGGAGCGTGGTTTGACGAAAATTGTGGTAAACGGTCAGGGCCGACATACAGCATTTGGCGGGACGATAGCATGGGGCATGGATAGCGCTTAACAATGGCGATCTATCACAAGTCGAGACGATCCAAAGTGGACTGTGGCGAGCGTTATTGGGCGGAGCGCCTTAGTACCGTTGCAATGGCTTGATATCAAGTGGCCCCAGTGCGTAAAAGGTGCAGGCCAAGGCTCTGATAGCACGAGAGACGCAGGCACATTTCTATGGGGCTGCGGCGAAAAACAAGAGTGTGATAGGAGGAATGATGGGGGGATGCGGTGCATAAGGGTGGCACCATCGAACGTCGAAACTACATGGGCTACGCGGCAAGTGCAGTTCACAATTGGCTGCATGGAGAATCGAAGATGGTGTGCTGATCTCGCACTCCACAACTGAGAAATAGGGGAGGGGTCAAAATTGCGTAGCCTCGACAGCCTTCCGACAAAGCCCAACTACCTATGCAAGCCATGGCGCCATCGGCTTCCTAGATCGAGTGCAACATATGCGATAGTCTTTTTCGATCCGCAGAGAAAATGAAACGACTCGGGTCTGCACGCCCCTTCTGGTCTGCAGCGCAAATTGTTTTTTTTCCCCTTCCCCCGCAGCCCCCTTGGAGTGGGACCCCTGCCCTGACTACACCAAAAACCCAAAAATGACTTGCAGCAATAACAGTTGTCCTGGTTCGAACATCCGCACCAACCCTGTCTCTGTGTGGCAAACCGGGGGAAGCCTTCCGGAATGGCTGGTTCAGGGGCCAGTGAACCTCCGATTTCTGTCCTTAGTCGACCGTTTTATGTGGTACGAAAGAATTCTCCGAAGCCTTTGGCCTCTAACGTGCGCACAAGCCGGGGTGTAGCTAGATTGTGGCTGTATCTGATCTTTTGACCTACTTCCCTTTCCATGCGGGACGCCTCAGGGATGACAGCCGTCCTACAAGAACCATCTAATCTATTCTGCAAGTGCACGCTACAATCACGACACTTCACTATTGTTTCATCGTCCTGAATGATCATATTCAACGATCTTTAGAAACGTCTCCACTAACGTTAGCTCGCTGCGTTCGGGTTGTTCTCCGAGATTTCGGAAAGACTGCCCATTACCACGATCTGCCAAGAGATGGCTGCAAGATCTGTCCCTGCAAGGAAGACCCCGTATCCTCGGTAGGGGTCCATGCAGCATCTGCGTGGCAGCTGTTTCACGAGGTAAAAGCGGGCTTGAACGCCAATTTAGGGTGCAGAGCTCCGAAGCATAGACTGACGATGTGCTGACGATGTGCTGGAGATGTGATTTCAAGATATCTTCTTTCGCGTCATAAGATTTCCTGTGCTAAGGAAGCCGCGATCACCCATGGCACCGCGCCATTCAATAGCCAGCGTCCCAAGCACAGTCCTCCCCTGCAACTTGAGATCTTGCTTTAAGCGTTCCAGCCCCTCATTGACACCGTGCTCCTGCTCGACCAGAAATGCAACTTGTAGCACACTCCTTGGGTTGAGTGTAGGACGCTCCCTCTCGGTATTGCCTTCAGGCACAAGATCCCAATTCAGCGAGGTAGACTTGAACGGTTTCGTTGCATCCAAGCTTGTATGTTCCAACACGATAGCAGCATCTCCGACGTTCTCCAACTGGGCCTCTAGGATATACCGTAGCAGCTTTGACTTCCCATAAGGACCAAATGTCTTGTCATCCACCTCGACTGGCGGAAATTCCGTCGCTTTAGTCCGAACGCTGAGGCAGGGCTGGGCAATGAATTGGTAGAGCTTTCTGAAGCTCCTCAGCCTTCCACCTGTAGCTTGAGAGCCTCCTTCGACCTGCGTCGTTTCCATGTAGCTGACATTGACGGCAAGAACGTGGTTGCCTTCCTCCTTCAGTTCAAAACGAATGATCTTTTGCAGGGAGCAGCCAGGGCCCAGAGGTTGCCGCTCATCCTCACGTATCGAGGAGTAGAGCTCCAGCGGGACTGTCTGAGAAGGTGTTTGCATCTCCGCCATTATCCTGATAGAATTGACAGCTCGTGAGCTTGTGCCTTCAGGCAATTCGTTGTTTGTGCATAATGAGCAAGAGAATGTCTCGCCGACATGTGTAGAGCCAAATGCGGGTGGTAAAGTGAGCTGGTTGGGTCAGCGATATGGTTTAATTGTGATCAATCCTTTTTTTGCTCACGTTCGCTCCGAGTATGAAGTCCTGATCGGAGGATTTGGAAGGAAATGCAAGTGATGCGAGTGGGGATATCTTGTTTGTTTCACGCGGGAGAGGGTATTGCTGGGCTAGAGAAGGCCTTGATAACCTGCCTAACACATTAGCTTTTTCTCCCTCAGGATCAGAAAGTCTCGAATGACACGCTTACCTTAGGACTGCCTACAGGTTAGTTGTTGCAGACCCTTGCAGAGGTGGACATCACGCTCACCTTTGAGCGAAATGGAGTGTGGCTCCTTCGACAGCTCAGCCGAAGATTGGGCACGAGGCCGAGCCATCGTGAAGTGTATCTATGATCAAAAGGAGGACAGGTCTAGTTCCAATGGCACACTGGAGAGGAATGCAAGTTTGAGAACTAAGGAGTCCAGTTTAGGCATCCATCGGCGAGCTCATGAAAGATATGGTAGCTCTACCCATCGACTACCTTCAACTCACCATTAGCCACCTTGCAGGCTTTCACTGACACACGTTTGCCAGTAGGGTCGTGGTAAATGTGGCGTCAGAGGGGTGGTGGAGAGTAAGCTCGACGCAGAAGGTGATTCTTGTTTGATGCCAAGAGCACTAAGGCTGCGAGCCCTGTCGACCTTTGGTGCTTAGAATAGCGTATTATAGACATGTGCAGCGTGGATAAAAGGGGCCTCAGCGAAGATGAGGTGGCTGTGCACCCAGTCCAAGGATTAGAACAGCGCCGGGCATATCGAGCTATGTAGAAAAGTGAAAAAGCACTACGCTGGCTTTGTAGCTTTAGTATAGCCGACAGGCCAGGCCGCCGCCAACTGCCCCGCTTAGAGGAACTATTTTTTGGTGGGACATAGTTATTCGGGGATCCCGCACACGTAATCCTCTCTGATTTTGCAGTCACAGATTTCCTGCTGATGACCACCGCCAGATATGTCAGATGAAAGCGCACCAGAATTTGATTTCATTCCTGAGCCTACGGGCTTTCAGAGACCCACTCACGCCTGGCGTCAACGGTGGTCAGAAATGACTGCACCTCCAAGCTTCCTTTGCCATCATTGTAGACAAATTTTGAGCACTTCACGGATCTTGCTGTGCCCTCCATCATCGCACGAGAAGACTGATCATGAGGTTTTTTCGCACTACGAATCATTCAACCTGCTCCGAGATTCTGCGCTCCGTGGTTGCCACTTGTGCTCGTTGGCATGGCTTTCACAATCCTCCTCAATGCCTACGGTCGGTGATAGCTGGTCACCTAAGCTTGGCATCGTGCAGCCCTCTCTTGGCACCGTTGCCTTTTCGTCAAAGTGCCTCGCGCTCGGTCCGTCCTTGAGCTTCCCACACACTTCTTTATTTCCAAGCGACCCTCTATCACGTTCCCAATCCCGTTATGGAAGACTTATCTGTCTACCATGATTCAGACCTTCTTCACAACCAAGAGCAGATGTCGAAGTATCGGCCTGGTGGATTTCATCCGGTCCGTCTTGGTGACACTTTCAAGGGTGGCCGCTACAAGGTACACCACAAGTTAGGCTGGGGTGGCTTTTCCACCGTCTGGCTTGCAAAGGATAAAAAGTATGTCACTGTAAGACGCGAATCTTGCTAATAAACTTAAGGCGCGAACAATGGGTTTCGATCAAAATCATCACGGCCAATAACTCGAAGCAATCTCGAGAGCTTCGTAATTTCCTATCACTAGCGGGGCTTCGCCAGGGACACCTCCACTCCAAGTATATCGTCCAGTTACTCGACGACTTCTTTCATCAAGGGCCTAATGGAACCCATCATTGCCTGGTGTTCGAGTTACTTGGTCCTACTGTTGATGCAGTCGTCCGAGAGATCCATGAAGGGGGAGATGTCCTCGATCCAGATATTATTCTAAGAATGTCTAAACAGCTGCTACAAGCCATTGCCTTCATGCATGAGGTTGGCTATACACATGGAGGTATGATGGGGGTTGCAGTCATTGCGGTCGAAGTATTTTTGTTCTTGTGTCCGTAACTGACTTATGCAGATTTAAGTGGCATGAATGTTGCTTTCACTTGCAATGCTTTGGCACACTTGACAGATGAGGAGTTCTTCAAAGTCCTTGGAGCCCCGGAATCGGAGGAATTAGCTCGACTGGATGAAGGCCTGCCTAACCAGCTGGTAAAGGCAGCAGACTGGATTCGCTGGACAGATGAAACCGTCGAAGATCTTCGGATCTTTGACTTGGGAGAGGCTTTCCTGAAAGGAGACAAGCCTAAAATGCTCGCCCAACCTTCACAACTCAAAGCGCCAGAAACAATTTTTACGGACAGCTATGACCATAGAGTTGATTTATGGCGTGCAGGCATTATGGTGAGAACTTAGCTCCGCTTGAAACTTTTACGGAAAGATACTGACACCTATGTGGGGCAGATATACACATTCCTGTTTGGCGCAAGACCATTTCAATGCTTTGGCTTGGATTTCCTGGTTGAAGGAATGATTGATTTCGTGGAGGGATTACCAACAGAATGGCAACAAAAATGGGATGATATTCGACTGAACTCTGGACACGATTACTCGACAGGTAAGTTGACCTTCAATGTTATGCTAGTCGCTTTTTTTTAAGACCTGACAGCTGAATTCATTAGGAAATGGCAAAGGCAAAGGCAAACTCCCCCGGTCAAGACTAGAGCAAAATTTTGATGACTGGATCCATGAAGAAACCCTGAAGCCTCTCCTCCCAGTCATCCAGGGTCTGATGAGGTTCAGGCCGTCGGATCGAATCTCAATATCCCAGGCGCTTGATATGATCCGGTCCATGAGTGGCAGCGCTAGTACGGATGAAGAGACAGGAGACGGAATGGATGAGGCAGAAGACGGGATGGATGCCGGTATCGTGCGCCCCAGAGAAGAAGGGCCGGACGAACTTCAAACCCTTCCAGATCACGGGCTTCTTTAAGCCCTATGAAACCATGACATTTGTCGTTGACCAGATGAATGGTTTGACGGGTGATAAGACTGATGAGTATGAAGCAAAGAAGCGCGCGAAGCTATATGACTGGTTACTGTGTTTCACTTCGGCTTCTAAAGCAGTCTTCAGCTCCTCCGCAAAGTATTCGGGATACATTAAACAGTCCGATAAACAGAACTCGAACAGAGTGCTACACGTTTATGGCGGGTTGACTAGGGTAAGTTATCTTAATGTCACTATGTCATCTCAATTCGCAATGAGGTTTCTAACTCGATTAGGCGGAAATGGACCAGTGGTGGGCGCGACATCCCGACGTTGCGAAGGGAGACGACGAACAGTCTGAGGTTGAAGACGTCACGGGCTGCATCCCCATTGCTCTTGGACAAGTGCGTGGTGGGTGGGAAGATTGATTTGACTGTGGCCGACTTGCGCGATATCTATCAAAAAGCTGTAGGTTGGGTGGGAGGATATCAGAACTTCCACGAGGGAATCACCGCGAAAATGGAACATGTATGTCTGACTTATTCAACGCTCAGGGACATTACTGACTTTTTCAGGTATTGCGACTATCTCCCCTTGTGATATCACTGTGGCAATAGGCGCCAAGCCCTACGGGAATAAGACCGAGACCGTCCCGCAGGTAGATAGTTAATCAAGTCCTCCGACCAGAATCACATCTGGTAGCAACGACCTGAGGCAGTCCTACTGCAGGGCTGGGGCCCTCAGGGCTCCTGGCTGAGCATTGGCTCGGCCAGCCTCCGATCCAGCGTGGAAATGTCCTCGAAACGATGTCGACACACCTTCTAGACCAGTCTATTCGCCATCCCCGGGGAAAACTCCGTTCTAGACCATCGAGCCAGAACGGCGGCTCTTTTCCTCGCTCTCTCCCCGGAGAACTGAGGGCCAGAACTGCGGCCTTATTCGCTATCTCTATGGAGAAATCGAGTACGATTCAGGACGGATATATTCTCGAAAGAATGACGATAAGCCTAGATCGTTCCGGAGAAGCCAGAACGGCGGCTGAGCTCCGAGGACGAGTCTAGCTGACCTTATTTTGATCGACCTGGAGGACGAGACGCCTAAATCCGACGAGACGGCGCCGTGCATGATTATGACGATGAGACAGGGGAAGCAGAATCAATACGGCAAGATCGAATATATGGGATATATGCGGAATCTCGACCCGGTTCTCTGTCTTCTTTCCGCTCTGGCCTTCTATTTCTTTAATCGTTGGGGCCGACACGGCGCCCAGCCGTTTCCGTCGTTTAGACAGCCGGAGGACTACTACGGCTACTACGTCTTTCCCGGCAGCGTCAGAGTGCCAGAGCGACCTCTGAGCTACGCTACGCAGTTAGACTGGAGCAGGAAGATGTTCCGGGGGGTGGGGAATTCATGCAAAGGAGAAGACCCACAGCCCTCGCAAGCAGAGCGTCAGGTTCGCGGAAATCCGCGGCGTCCCGGAAGCGCAGATCAGGCGCACCGGACGCTGGAATACAGACGCCATGACGGGGGTCTACCTATCTGCCTCGCGCGTTTATGCGGTCGATCGCGGGCTTTCCGCAACGAGGCAACACCTATTTCCTCCCCCGCGCGCAGGAGATACCCGACGAGGCCCTCTGTACACGGATCTGGCCCGAAGTAGACGTCTGGCTCGAGCGTATGGAAGCCTACCACCCCGACCGAACCGACAACGAGGTCGTACGGCTCGATCTCGCGGGGTCGGGATTTCGAGGTCTTCTGCGGGAGCTCCGATAATTCTGCGTACGAAACTTTCCCTAAGGACCTCATATACTCTAGTAGCAGCTCTCTGCTTTCCTAGCAGTATATGCTCCTCTGATAGCTCCGTACATCTAACCATGCGTATACTTCTCCTCTTGCTCACTCCTGGTGGCAGTGTCTTGTTCCCCCATGAGTGTGTTCTCCTCCTCTTCTTATCCACTCCTGGTGGCAGTATCCTGCTCCCCCATGAGTGTATCTCTCCTCTGATCCTCCTTATGATGACAGCTACCTCCTTCCTCATAAGTAGTCTCGTCCTACCTCCAGTGGGCAGCACCTGCTTTTCCTCATTGTGTCTTTTCTGTGCAATCATCGTGCTTTTATGCAGTCATCAGGTTCTTACGGATTCATCGTGCCTTTTATGTGGTCACCACGCCGTAGAAGCAGCCCAGGCAAGGTGTCTCAGGTATTTCTCCAAGCGGTCGCAACGAGGGAGTTGTGGAAGGCAGCAGGTAGTCGTAGGAGGCAGCAGAAAGCCGTAGGAGGCAGCAGAAAGTCGTGGGAGGCAACAGAAAGTCGTGGGAGGCAGCAGGAAGTCGTGGAAGATACGAAAGTGAAGCCATCTTCCGGACATCACGCTCACCTTTGAGCGAAATAGAGTGTGGCTCCTTCGACAGCTCAGCCGAAGACTGGGCACGAGGCCGAGCCATCTTGAAGTGTATCTATGATCAATAAGAGGACAGATCTAGTTCCAATGGTACACTGGAGGATGAAAATTAACAATCAAGGCTCCGGGTGCATTTTGCGGGGAACCCGTACGGAGGCAAGTTTGCGTGACACTTGGGCGCAATTAGGACTAGGAAGCAGTAGATTGAAGCTTACAAGAAACAAAGCTTCTTCTGTTCAGTACTGGATACTTCCAAAACGGACAGAGCTCCGCCCATTCATTCCGTTTCAACATCCCATAAGCTGCGGAATTTTGTGTCTTGATACATGATACATCCAGAGGAGAGGTTGGACATGGCGGTCTGCCAGTCTGTAAGGTAACCAGTCCTAGTGACATCATCCTCAGAAGTCCCAGCGCGATAAAGCATCGGTGACAAAACCTTAAGCCGGACCACTGCCTCGGCTATTTGTTCACAAGACTTAGTACTCTCAACCATGGCGCAGACGTGGAAGGTGCTGCATCGCGATCAGCTCTGAGTCAGGATCTTCTTTTGCATTGTGATATGCTCTAAAGAAACCACAGGTCACCATGGTCGTCCTCCGCCCAGAGTTCTCCAATCACAATTCCCGATATCAAATACCACCAAATATCCTCTCTCAGCTGCGCCAGACTCCCTGGTGCGCCTCTATTCTTGATGACCCAACCTTCCTACCCATTGAATCGCACGCTCGAAGTCCCCCACCCTACCTCGCTGGCCGTTACTCTTTCATGAGCCGAACGCTCTCGACGGCCGAAACAGTACCCGTATGGCAAGGCTTCTACCGGCCCTCGTCACATTCAGACCCTACCGATGACGACTACGGCGAAGTTCGTGTACTTGTCATGCTTGGCACGGGCATGGATGGCCATCTAAACACTGCGCATGGTGGCGTAGCAGCGACGCTACTAGACGAAGCTATGGGCACCGTGGGAGGGATACACAGGACGCCTGGCAAGTTGATCTTTACAGCTTTCATGCACGTTGACTATAAGAAACCTCTACCCACGCCTAGCGTTGTGATGATCAAGGCGAAACTTGATCCGAGGTCTGGTGGGCGAAAGCTATATATTAGAGCAACTCTGGAGGACGGAAACGGAACCGAATTCACTGCCGCAGAGGCTCTATTTCTGGAGGTTAAGCGGAAACCAAGAACGAAGATATGAGCTTCACGCCTACGTTATTGCCTCCTTCGTGTGCGCAAAGATGAGACTGTTTGGAATGGTTATCGGACTGGCCCACTAGGAATGACCAGCTGTTGGCAGCAACCAAGAATATTCGCCGATCCGTTAAGTCATTGCTGCATTAACCGACCGAGTGAGAGGCTAATATACAGCTGATGTGAGCCTTTTCCAGCCCTTATATCTCAGACATCCTTTCTTCTCACGGCGACAGGTGCATGAGGATTAGTTAGATGCTTCAGGCCCTTTCCGACCTAGTATCCGCTGTATCCATATTCCCCGCTTTAGCTTTCTGATTGTGATTATGCGCCTGGCAACACTGCGCAATAACCGCGTGACCACCCTTGAAAGTGCTCCGCACTGGCTATTCTCATATCGGAGATACTGTGTCTTATGTAGTTGCGATTGTGTCTTGTGGGAGCTTGGAAAATCCGCTTTGATGGTATCCGATATGATGGTGCCACCTCCCGACTCTAGTCACAGCCGAATCAAGACCCTGAGAAACGGAGCTTCCAGAGGTCTCAAGAGCGCTGTGCTATGCAGGAGTCGCCAGTGCGGAACTATCGTTATCCATATTCGCCTGCAGCCGATCAACGGCTGCAGGCGATGTCCAACTTGTCGGAGGTTGGCTTTCATGTTCCCAGCTTTAGTATGTTCGTTGATAACTGTTGTGCTGGGTTTGACAAGTGCTATTCGAAAATAGAACTTGTCAAACCTACCACAACAGTTGTCAACGAACACCCAAATCAAGTGAACTTGTCGGAGGTGGGCTTTCATGTTCCCAGCTTTAGTATGTTCGTCGATAACCGTTGTGCCAGGTTTGACCAGTGCTGTTTTCGAAGAGCACTCGCCAAACCTAAGATAACAATTGTCCATTAACATACTAATGCTGGAACAATGAAAGTCCACCTCTGATAAGTCCCTAGTATTAGTATGTTAATGGACAATTGTTGTCTTAGGTTTGACAAGTGCTATGCGAAAACAGCACTGGTCAAACCTAGCACAGCAGCTATCAATGAACATACTAATGCTGGGGACTTGTCGGAGGTGGGCTTTCATTGTTCCAGCATTAGTATGTTAATGGACAATTGTTATCTTAGGTTTGACGAGTGCTCTTCGAAAACAACACTGGTCAAACCTAGCACAACAGCTGTCAATGAAAACCCAAATCAAGTGAAACGCCACGAACGCAGAAAAGAAAAGCGACCTGGGATCCTGCTCGAGCGCCTCGCTATTGCTGCTAGTGTCGTTGTGCTAGGCTAAGGAGTGGCAGGACACCTTACTAGGTGACCAGTTTTTGCTTTTGTAGAAGCGAAGGCGGCTCCGGCATAGATGGGAGCTGATGGAGGGAGCTTCCGGTCTCACCAAAGTCGAAAACTTTCTTGAATCCAAGGTAGGGAATCCATTCCCTCGATGGATAGAAATGGTAAAACGATTATCGATGCCATCCAATTGTCCAGCATTTCCAACGTTTCATCAAACCGTCGACGATAAGGAGCGCTTTCAGAGCTGACTAGAGCAGGTCTGCAAGGGTCGGAGTGGGAGAATGCCCGGGTCAAAATGGAGTTTGAGAAACATGCTGAATCCTGCTGATCATGAACCTCATATGCTTGTCGAAAAGCTGCTTGGCGCGCCGAACACTTCTCTGTGCGTGTCGCTCCGGAGATGCCGTCTGAGGGCATCTTTGCGTGCAAAGCCTCCTTTATGACCGCCGATGGAGTTCTCGCAGCGGGGCTCAGGACAGAAGAAAGGTTTCAGTCTATGGTGGACAGAGGTCTTATGCCGAACTAAATCCCTTCTCTCTGCAAAGCGCTCACCACAGCCTTCGACGTCACAGTGTGCCGGGCGGGTGTGTGTCTTTTGATGCTTGCTAACATAAATGTTAGCGCTGTTTTCTTACTGCGAGCCAATAACTCACTTGTAGTCACAATCTCTCTGAAAGACTTCCAGACAACCTCTAAATTCACACCCAATCCGTCTGCTATTGGTATTTATTCCGCTTTGGCTCTGCACTGCCGCTGGGTGCTGTTGTGGTACGTCTGAAGTTGATTCTGGGGCAGGATCTTCTTGGAAGCCCGCTGGCAAGCGATTCAAGTCTCTCTCGCTTGCAGATTCAGAGTTAGAGAGCGGAGCAACAGGGTGATTGCTTTGACTAAGAGCTAAAAGACTCGAACCGCCTTCTAAAGACGGAAGCTGCTGGTGGCTCGGAGATGGGGAAGTAGAGAATACAGAGTCTGGCGTTGGTGACTCTATCTGACTCGGTAGTGTTTTCAAGTCTTGCGCGAGATAAGTGAGGGCTATCGACGATGAATGATACGGAAGCTGTTCCTCCACTAACTCATTTACCAAAATCGCATACTCGCTGTCGCTGATGAGCTGTGGGGCGGAGACTTGACGTGTCTCCGCTCACGGCGGCGGCGACAACAAGAAGAAAAGGAGCGTCGGGAGGCTAATGGGCCTCGGATGAAGAATACACCCAAACACAAAAAGAATGGAGGTTGTCGTACTGAAGAACAACAGGAAGCTGGCCCAAAAGGTCTATCGTCTAACCTGGGCTCGTGCGCTATTAATCAAGACTCGCCTCCTGGGGACGAGAGTTGCATTGTCAGGGTTGATGTTGGCAGAGAGTAAGAGTGTGAAGTGGACTGAGTATGAGAAGCCGAAGAGTTGGAATAGGCGAAGTGTTCGAGTAGGCAAAGAGATACAATGTGTAGAGGATAAAATATCATACCAGATGCTACTGCGCCGGGTTAAATAATTTCGGCTTGCAGCATGACCTCACAGAAAGCATGCGTGGCCACAGCTAGCCCGCTTCAGGACCAACATTTGGGCAATCGGCAAGGTGGAACTTCCCCACTGCCTATCTGCATTGCACCTCATATTACAGCCATATGAGAAAACGAGAAGCATGGAGGGCCACAGCTAACCCGTTTGCGGACAAGCCTTCAGGGGACTCGGCAAGGCGGAGCTTCCAGACCGCACCTCATACACAGCTATATGAGAAAACGAGAAAGCATGGAGGGCCACAGCTAACCCGTTTTTAGACAAACGGCAAGGCGGAGCTTTCCCCACTGCTCCTCGTATTACAGGTCATGTGAGAAACGAGAAGCATGGAGGGCCACAACTAGCATGTTTTAGGACAAGCCCTTTTGAACTTGCGTTTGTAGACACGGTGATTCATGGTAGTGGCAGGCGCTGCTCTTACTCTGTATGAGTGGCCATTTCTGACCCTCGTCGAGTGCGGCCGAAATGGGCTGCCATGACGGTCTCGCTCCTAGGCTGCACCGCAAACGAAAGTAAATCTACTCCAAATATAACTCCGAAGGGGAAGGCTATTTGGCTACATGAGGTCAAAATAGGTGCCAAGGGCAGCAATGTACTGAGACTTATCTGGGTTTGCCAATAACGTAAACATGGGATTGCACGGCACCTTCATTGGATATCTATCTCGCATGTCTGATGGCTTAGTGGCTGCATAAGGTCATGGTGAAGTTGAATTCCATTTACTCGACGCCTCATCATTGCTTCATCAAAGGCTTTGCGTCCTCGCTCTTGCTGGCCAGAAGCCAGGACTCAATCCTCCTCAATGCTTTCAATCAGCTGCTTACGCGACCGAACATTTCCCGGGAGATCGTGGACCTCGACTCGAACTTTGTTGATGAAATCCACAGCGATTGCTTCCTCCCCGGCGTCCATGCTGCTGACCGTCGAGCTTGTACCACTTGAACGTAAAGAGGGCGACTGCTGGATTGAGAGCGTCTCTTCCACAGCTAAACTCCAGAGCAATTGACGAACTCTGACCCACAATTCGTCAAGAAGGTTCCAGAGCCTGCCAAAGTAAGTGTCGGGCAAATAACACACTGGAACCCCTGCACAATTTCTGGCTCCAAGTTGGAAGTGCAACTCACGTGTCCTCGTCATCCTTCCACTTGAAAAAGGTCTCCCTGTACTTTGCATCCTGCTGGTTGTTTGGCCCCTTGTACATCCAGATCTTCTTGCCGTAAGTCTTCAAGAAGTCTTCAGAAATCCCTTTCAGGTCGTTCTCTGGATCCTCAAGCGCGTCCTGGACATCCTCACGACTGCGATATTCCCTCATGATCTCGAAGAATTCTTCTTCAAACTCTTCCTTGAGCTGGAGCTTCATGAAGATGTGGATGTAGTCCGTGGCAGTGTCCATGTTGGCATTACGGACAAGCTTCAGGGGGGCGGAGAGCGCGCTGTGATCGGATGACATGCTAAGGTCACTGATTGTGGCGCTATCATCTAGGCTGAGTTGCTCAAGTTTGCTGGTATCATCACTATTTGTGGACATCTTGATGAAGCGAGGTAGACGTTTGGGGGGTAGGTTCGTTCGTGTGTCCGAATTGTTGGTAAGAGCGTCATATGGCGTATTCCTGAAGAGGTCAGGCTTCTCGATGTTGGTGGAGAGCGCCTGCATTTTCCATGCGAAAGATAGACACAAGCAATGACTAATTCATCAAATCACTGGCTCGGCGACCACTTAGCAAATTGGTTCCGGTGTTTTATTATCGTGATTGCCGTTCACCGCATCTAGCAGTCTCCTCTGGGAATTTGCCGAAGGCTAAGGGTAGTGAGAACATATTCTGGAAGCGATGATCTGACTGAAGATGTAGGTAACCGTAGTTTTGTAGCAAGTTCCCATTCCGCTGACATTAAGTTCACCACCCAAGTAAGACAGCACGACTCGGTCCACAGGTTGAGACCGCTGAGACCGGCGTGAAGGGTTCTCAAACTTCTGGATTGATTTGGAGAACGAATTGTCCGCAAGCTTCAGTGTAGGTACCTTCCCCGTCAATGTCATGGCTATCATATTCGCCTTGTCTAGCAGTCAGTATGACGGACAGAATGGGAACGTTCCGGAGGTACTTACAAGTCTCAATGATGTCCGTGAAGGCCTGGACACATTTTGTGGAGCACGTTTGACTGTAGTCATTACCTGCTGCCTCCCAGGCGTAAAGGAGGTCGACATTGCCCTGAGGGAGTCCTGTGACTTTGATCAACCAGTCAGGCTGACTGGCGCTGACAGTTGAGCAGAACTGGTTGACGTAGCCTTGAGGTATGCTTGGGTCGATGCCGATATCGCCCGCTGTGCAAACGAGTGGGTTACCATCTACGATCTCGGTGACTGTAACGGCACGAGTGTTGATTGGGATTGGGATGGCGGAGGCGTAAGGCAGAAGAATCTGGAGTAGGACGCTCAGCACGCTGAGGAACATCTTGGTTGACTGAATGGAGCTCTGCTAGAAGCAGTTCGATATATTAGCAAAGAGATTTTACGGGGACTGCTGGGATCAAATGCGGGCATGCTAGCCAGAGCCGACGTACTTGAGATTGTCACCAACGGAAAGGTTCTGCGTTGAATGTCAAGTGGTGGTGGATGTGATAAATTGAAGGTCCCACAGGCGGTAAAAGCCGTGAAGAAAGACACCCGTCCGTCGTGAATTGTGGTGGTCAAACGTCAGTCGTTGCACTTGTCCGCTATTTAGGCTGAGCAAACGGACAATGCATATCTTGAGGATCTTCGGAGCGGGATATCCAGCTCAATTGAGATGCGGAAGTTCACCATAGGGAGGTCTCTCAACTTAAAGATGAGATATTTCCCTCAGATCAACGCTTCGTCGATTGCCCTAGCCGAGACACAAAGGCCACAATGCAATGGCGTAGGCAAGGTCCGTCCGGCTATCAGAATTGTCAGGGGACTGCTTTCAATTCTAAACTCTCTTATGTGCTCTTTTCAAAGACAATAGAAAACAGCAGGGGTCATATCGGCATGCATACACGGAGCCTTGGACTCACGTTCAAGAGGCACGTTCGATAGAAACCTTCCTCACTGGAGGACGCTTTCGAATCTGCGGTCGACTGCCAGCTGCCGCAGTCTGTCCGAAAGTTTACAATCTTTTCGAGTGGTGGGTCAAATTCCTGCTGTCATAAAATCGCCTTTTTTCACTTTCTCTATCAACTTTTGGGGGGCACTCGTTGCTGTGTGCATTTATCGGCTCCCCGCAGTCTATCGAATCGGCTGGTGTGGCCTAAATAGCACCTCATGGACATGCAAAGAAACTTCAATGTCTTCTAAAAGGCACCAGCTCGGGACCACAAGACCAGGGTTTTCTCATGCAAAAGCTTCGCTTACCACTGGCGCCGTGGTGGGTAGGACAACCTGCGGTAATTCAGGATCCGTACGCCAGCGAAAAAGAGGAGAATTTGCTAGCCGAACGGAGCAAGCGGGAGAGCCATTTTCTCCCGAGGTTGTAGCGGTCTTCTAATCCAGCCACCCCTCAACGTGCTCGCGATATCCTCGCCAGGGCTATGTGAAGTGGATGTGCAAAACCGGCGGGTAAAGATAATATCTTTGCAAGGATAGCTGTTCCACTAGACCGCTACGCCAACCATTGCTTCCTGCAGGCATCCGGGGCCCCCACATCCTTAAGCGAACCGGGGAGCCATTCGCCAATCTCACGTCACCGTTTACGATGCCACTAACAACCTAAGCTTTTCCTGAGAACCATGCCCTGGGCACCACTGGCTACAGGTTCGCTAAATGTGCTAGCGTAGTCCTGGTCTCGGAGAGCTTTTCTTCCTGCTCCCCGTGGTCCGTAAATATGCTAATCCTTGCGTCCGAACTCCGAAGCTCCAACTCTAACCGGGTGCCTGATCATTTTGTCTCGGCACACTCCATCCACGTCCACCATCTTTGATTCTCTAGTAAGTCAGGCGACTTTCTCCTCCATTCCAGCATTGGCTATCTTGCTCTTTCCCATTGAGTCCATTATTTCGCTCCATTTCGCTATGCTGCTTTGCTAAGCTTGTTCTCCTATGGGGCATCAAATACGCCAGACGCATAATGACAACTGCCAGAGTGGTTTTATTTGGCCTATGGACCAAAAATGCAAGTCTTTGGCACCGACCCAGTCCATACGGGGGCCCAGAACCCGTAACCGTCAGCGTTCCAGCCCCATTTAGAATACTGGCACCCTTGACAAGCGCCAGCTGAGCGCGGCAATACCAGACGGCAATCTCCATGCTGTTAGAACAGTCTCGGGGGTGTTTCGATCATCCCTTCGCAGGCTCGAAGCAGCTCCGATCTATTTCCTTTGAAGTGATGGATCAAAATGCTGGCAGACCAGGCAGACATTTGATGGGCCGAACGCAGTGGCCATCAGCACAGGTTATGGCCATCAACGTTTGAGTATGAGCAACTCATTTCGGCATTTGAGGGCAGCTCTCCGTGCCAGCCTCTCTTACTATGAGTCCTTGCTTGCGACCCTTTGAGCGGCCAGTCTGGCATGACTCAAATCGCTTCAAAGGTGCAATATAGGTACAGTACAAGAGCCCTGATCGCCCCAGTCTTTGAATAGTTAAAGGACCATGATTGTTCATAACAAATGGCTCCCGGGATGCGGTGAGGTGTTTGGACTTTGCGCAAAAAACACAAATGCTGGCTGGGAAATATTCGGCTAATCATATTCATTCTTTGTTTTACAGCCCACGATACGAATGCAAACATCGAAGACGCTAGAGTCAAGGCAGAGGAGCCAATGGACAGATACTGCTTGGTCACGTGACGAGGAGGGGGCTCTGGTTATACACTTGCTAGCTGGGAAAAGGGCGGCGGGGCGCGAGACCAATGTCCGGCGACATGGAATTCGTTACCAGGGCTTGGCCAACTGTGGAGGTGGGGTGGATGGTCTAACAGGCCTTCAAACACTCCAAAACAACAAAGGCCTCGGGGGTGCGTTGGAACAAAATGCAAAGCGCTGCTCCATGTCGAGCGCGCTCCACCGCAGTCACGGATCACTCCGCCGGGCGTTATCCCAACCCTGCGAGGCGCTGGTGCTACATTTTTGCTCCCCAAATGCAGGCAATTGCGTCGCGCTGCTGCAGAGCTTATGCACCTAACGAAGTATTATTTGGCCACTGGAATCTCGGCTTTTACCCCTGAATCTCTATGGTGAAAGCCCAAAAGCCGCCGATCGCAGATCTGTCCTTTGTCACATTTCTTCTGCTACAATATTTACTGTCTTTTCCATTGAATTCTTGAGTGTTGTTGTGATATTATTTTCGCCCTGCCTGTGGTAACCCCACAACCCCCCTTGGCGCATCAAACGGCCCTTGTAAGGTGCGCAAATTCTAGACGGGATTACCCCTCCGTCGCGGGCGGGCCGAGCCCGGAAAGGCAATTTTTCGTTGCGTTCTTTGTTCATTTCCTCTCTGCTCTGTTGTTCTCGCCCGAAAGCCGGACAGCATTCTGCAATCATGGGCGACGCAGTCCCTCCTCCCTCCACTGGCGCGCCCGAGAAACCCTCTGTACTCATCGTCGGTGGCCTAGGTATGCAATTAGTCGCACCCCCCAACGCAGTCTTTCTACCCCGCCTGAGAACGCATGGGGCAGCCTGACGCGACGACCTCCACTGACACTTGAACTCCTTCCAACAGGCTACATTGGCCGCTTCCTCGCAAAATACATCCACACGCACAGCCTCGCTTCCCAAGTCCGCATCGTGGACAAAGTCCTGCCCCAACTCGCCCACCTCGCCCCCGAATTCACCTCCGCATGCCCCCAATCCATCTTCGTCCAAGCGGACGCCTCGCGCCCGGCCTCAATGTCCCGCATCTTCGACCGCGCCGACACCACTGCACCATGGGACTATGTCTTCAATCTCGGCGGCGAGACAGCCCTCTCGCAGACCCCTGAACTCTACCGCCTACGTTCCTACACCCTCTCCACAGTCCTCGCCGCCGAAGCCGCGCAGCGCAACTGCGGCGTCTTCATAGAAGTAAGCACGGGGATGGTGTATTCGCCGACGCGAACCCCGCCGCGAAAAGAAGGCGATAAGCTGAAGCCGTGGCTGAAGCTCGCAAGAGCGAAGCTCGAGGCCGAGGAGGCGTTGTCGCGGATACCGGGGTTGAATCTGGTGGTGCTGAGGTTGGCCCATGTATATGGGGAATATGACAGTGGATTTGTGGCGAAGGCGCTGTGTCTGGCAAGAGTTTACCAGGAGCAGGAGCGCGAGATGAAGTGGTTGTGGACGGAAGATCTACGAATCAACACGGTATGGGTGGAGGATGTGGCGAGGGCGCTATGGCGGGCGGCAGAGTGGAGGAGTCAGAATCGAGGCGCTGTGGAGGGTGGGGGGGTTAGTTCGAGTCGAAGGCCCAGCCTGATAGGCGGTGTTGGTGGCGGGAAAGGCGACGATGGCCCGGTGGCTGGGACGGCTGTGTTCAATATCGTGGATCGCGGGAGTACGTCGCAGGGAACGCTGGCGAGCATTATATCGCAGGTCTTTGGGATCAAGACGGGCTTCCAGGGTTCGCTCATCAGCCAGTTTGCCAAGCTGAATCTGGAGCATGTGGTTGATGATTTGAATGAGGATATCCTGCAGCCATGGGCGGATATGCTGGCGAAGAAGGGCATCACAAGGCCCGGTCCGTTGAGTCCGTTTTTGGAGAAGGAGTTGCTTAAGGATACGGATTTGAGCTTGGATGGCGGCCTGTTTGAGAGGGTTTGCGATTTCAAGTACGAGAGGGAGAATGGCCTGGATGTGCAAGGGGTCAAGGAGATGGTGGCGAGCTATGAGAAGATGGGATGGTGGCCGTGATTCGTGGAGAATAGGGAAAGGGAATTGGGATATAGCGCGCCTTCCGATTCAACTGGCAAAGGGAATCAGCTGCTCTCAGGCGGGTGGTTGACCGGTAATTGGTTACGGTTTGGCATGGGAGGCTCAGTCATAATTAGAACGTTTAACATGGATCTGAAAAGTATGACATATATGTATCAGTAATTAGTATAGCCTTTGGAAGGACATGGGTAAATTGTGTTGGGAGGACACCTTCATCCAGCGCTCCACTGCCTATCTTCTTGTAGTTGATCCTTTGACTGTACAGAACTTTCGATATTCTGTCAATGCTGTATGGCAGAAACGCCGTAGCTCGTACCTCCGCAACCAGCTGTATCGCGGCACTATGAATCCTCTTTCACCAGCTTTCCCAGATGTAATCTATTTGCAGAAATCTGTTGACCTTGAAGGAAAGGGGACAAGTGGATAATCTTCCGTGCGCCTAGCCGCATGCGTGACCAGGCCGTCTTCTCACTTCGTTCTGGCAATTCCAACACACGTAGGACAAAACCAAAACAAATGCGGAAATGGAAAAAGGAAGCACGCAAAAACAATCGTCATACATATACCTGGCGGTCGCTCTCGACGAACACAGAGTCTGGGTTCAAAATATGAGGCAGCGATTGTCCCATAAAGTGGTGGATATGGTGGTGGCACAATAGCGGCGTTAGTTGCGCATGGGCGTCAAGCGGCGTAAAGTCAAAGTTCCACTCCAGCAAAGCAGCGCTTAGGGGAGGTAGATGTCTGGGCGGCTAGGACTCCCTTAATGCTGGCCTGAAGGGTGGCCATTGCCGCTTCAGAGTACGTGGATATCATTTTGACTACTTTGCCTGACTTTGATACCCCAATGTGGCATAGCACTATGAGAACCGAACCATGATTTCTCCTTGGGTTCAACGCTCTGCTGCTCTAGCCCATAGCCGATGATGGGTCGAAGAGAGAGTCCACCTCATGACTAGGTCAAGTAGGTAGCGGCATGGGCGGGCAAAGCAGCAGTGCTCCGATGAAGCCAGGTTGACGAAGATGAATAGGGCGTTGCTGCAAATTGCAAAAACAAGAGTGGAGGAAGAATAGGGGCCTTTCTCTTTTAATGCATATGCAATGCGGTTTGGCGAGTCGCACTGGCACGCTAACTCCTGAATGGCAGCCATATCCCGTCGACAGCCAGAATGGTTGACATTAATTTTTGAGTACGGGCCTCAGGCTGTCCCGGGCTTCAGAAGGGAAATTTAGTGGCCGATCATCCCCGCAAAATTTCAAAGTTACAGGTGACCTTGTAGGGGCAAGCCTAGAAGCCTGTACTCGGAAAATCAACAATCATAGCCGTTCTGGCGGTCGATGGGATAGTTGACAGCCTGAGTCTTCTCTTGAAAAGCCACCCACGCACACGCACGCCCTACCGAGATTATTGCATATTACATTGGTCACAGCCAAGGTGAATACAACACCTGACAGCCTTTAAACCTCGACCTGCTTCCCTTGTTGACCGTGAAAGGCCCACCTCGAGAACTTGCACTAATCCATCCAGAATCTAGATTATCTAAGGATTATTGATCAGATGGCACATTGGAGCCTGAGAAATGGTATGAGAAGGACCGGGCCTCGCCCGAGAATTGGAGTGCCTTTAGAGGTGATGGCGGATACCTTCGTGTCCAGGGAATCTGTCCAATTCGAGCAACGAGTTCGTCCACACAAAACAATGTGTTCCAGACCCAAATATGTACTTCGCTTATACCAAGATCCAATTAATATGAGCGTCTGCCTTGGCCGCTTGGAGCATAACTATCGCTACCACCTACTTCATGTAGCTTCCCAGCACAAAGGTGCCCGGTCAATGTCCTGTTCTACTCGAAAACCTGGAGAGCGTCCGCTGCCGAACCAGGCTGTTAAGGTCCAACATACAGAAACCTTAAGGTCTTCAACGATCATCGAGGTGAATAATGAATTGCCACTACTAGATGGTGCTAATTCTTCATATTGCACAGATATGTACCCTATTTCCCCCAGCTTCGACCATATTGCTAACAGACAATCCACTGTAGCTTCCTCTTAGGGTTCAAGCTTTGGCCCTGTTGTCGTAAGTCAAATAACCCAGCCCGCTTTCTTTCCGCACTGTACATTGTTCCAGCACCCACATTTGTTTCTTCCCAGAAATTTGCTAGCAGATAATGTGGCTAGCTGTTAGGACTCAAAGCTTGGCCCTGTTCTGGTAACTCCACCAATCCATGCCCGCCTCCTTCAGCGCGGTGCATCATTCCATCTGCGGGTATCGTACTCGTCCCATTGTCATTCTCAACGCGTAACGCAGATTGAGCTGTATAGATCTCCAACCCTTGACGTCCACGATATTTTTCCGACTCTCTCTGCACTGCATTCGTTGCTTCTGCTTTTGGGCCCCGCCGGCGGCGGCGGCGGCGGAGGATGAACACGGCAACGAAAGCGATGACGGCAATAAAAATTAGAACAGCGCCCACGCCAATTCCAGCTGCGGCGCCAGAAGTCAAGCCGTGACTGGATGCTCCGCCTGCGAGTACGGTGACAGTCGAGGTGATAACCGAGGTTAAGGCTGTGGTCGGCTGGGTAATTGTGGCTGGAAAATCTGTGGATTGCCACCGTATCGAGATTCCATACGCATTCACCGCGCCGTAGCCGGCGTATACTGAGGTGGAAATGAACGTAGCGCCGCTGGTGATCGTAGTTAGAGTAAGAGTCGAGGAAATATTGCTCCAACCTCTTCCACAAGCTTCCGTACTATACCAAGGGTAGTTGGTTCCGTTCTGGCATAAGTAGCTAGAAGGACAGCAGGTTGCTTGCGTTTCAGTATGATTATCAAGAACAGTGGTGATTGAGCAGGCGATCACATATCCGCTAGGACATAGTCCAGGTGAGAAGTGTTGTGATGTAACTTCCCAGCCAGATGGTAGGCAGTCAGTCGTACTAGGTGGCCCAAGACTAATAAATCCAAAGGGAGTGTATGGGCTTGTCCAATAATAATCGGATAAACATGACGGTGAAGGCGTGAATGTTGTTGTAAGAGGTATTGATGTAGTTAGAGTACTAGACATAGCCACGATTCATTCCAACCGAAAAAGGCGAACCCGCAATGACTGACAGATGCGCACTCTTGCGAAGAGGGGGATATGCCATACTTATTGCTCCAAGGCTGGAGTGTCTGAGGTCTCATGACAATATATGTGGCGTCTTTGGCGAATGGTGCCATTCGACGCTTATCACCCCCCCGAGCAGCGGGCGTTGCTTCCTAGTGAACGCCACCACTTTCGCTATTCTTCATCATCGGAAGCCCTCAGTCATCCGATCATACTAAGGTGAAACTTGCCCTGTAAGGGCGAACTGCGGCCATCAAAGTAGACCGGATACGCGAGAAGATTCAAGACGAAGCTCGGCTGAGGAGACGAGACTGACTCGGTGGGTGGCAATCGCCAATTTCATGCCCAAGGCCATACCATATTCTCCCACCAGGTCAACGATCCGATAGGCAGCATAGCGGAATCAGATTGCTATGATTGACAGCAATCTAGATGCTGTAGAGAAAATGCAGTGAGATGCCATATTCGAGGTCTCGTGAATACTAACTTCAGCCTGTGCATCGTAAAACAACATTTCAGTTATTCGCCACGAATCAAAGCGTAGCGTAAGGCTTGGTACGTGTGGAAACTTGGTTGAGGGCATGAGCTGCTTCAGGGATGATTGTGCCAAGGGGCCAACCCGCAGCTAGCCGTCCAAAGTCAGGGTCCAATGACCTTTTAGAAGGCGAAGTGTCAACATGTGCATGTGCAATTCTGCAACAGAAGCTACTTTCACAAGCGAACAACTTCGTAGCACGTTTCACTATGGGTGAGAAAGAGGACCGCGAGAAGGCTGAGAAGCTTGCCGCAGCCAAAAAGAGGGTAAGCAACAACCGTTTACCATTGCATTCAATGCCCCTTCTCTAGAAAAAGTCCCGACGCCGAACTCTTGAGTCTATGACAGCATAGCAAGACTTTTGGTCAAGATTACCGCTAACGTCGAAGCGGATAGGTCGCGCAGCTACAAAAAGCGAAGAAGAAGGCCGCTACTGGTGAGAAAGCACCGACGAAGGAGAAGGCCAACAAAGACGAGACACCTGATTCAGCAGATACTACAGTCGGGAAAACTACCGTGGAGGAGGAGCAAGCACAGCCTGGGTTACGTGTACCTGGAGACGAAAGTACACAACCTCAAGCAGAGGCGGACCCAGACGAAGCAGCATTCAACGATGCTATCGACGCTGCCAGGAACGCCCTTCCATCTGCGGATGCAGACACTGTCCAGTCACCCGAGGGCTTTTCCCCTCCATTGATAGGAGGCGATGACACGGAAATTCTCGCTAAAACACGAGGCGCGCATGCCTGCAAGCCCTCCCTCTCCCTCTCCCTCCAATCCAAGATCCGAAGTACTTCGTTCCGCCGCACATCTACCGCTGGGCCATTATCGCCCGGCTCAGCTTCGAACGAGCTCCCACCGTTGACGCCCGATGGTGACACTATACCAGATATCTACAGAAAGCAGGCGCTGCGGCTCGAGGAGCTGGATCGCGAGAACAAGAGGTTGGAGCGGGAAGTGCGGGATGGGGAGGCGCGGTGGAGGAAGAGTGAGGAAGAACTAGAGGAGCTGAGGGAGGCGAGTGGTGAGAGTGAAGTATTGAGGGTGCAGGAGATGAAGAGGAAGGTAGAGGAACGGGAACGGGAAATTGATAGCTTGAGGGGGGAAATTAAAGCCTTGACAAGGCAGCAGAGCGTGCAGAGAAGTGGGTCGCATCCGCATCCTGCAACCAAAAGCACGAGTAGGCGAGAAAGTACCGGGATCGATATTCTGGGTGGAGCTTCACCGGATTCTTTGCGGAGGGAGCTGGAGAGCAAGGATTCGACGATCGCAGATATGGAGCTTGAAATCTCGAGGCTACGAGGGCGATTGTCAAGTCAAACAGCAGGGTGCGAGGCGCACGGGGACCAGATTGAGGCTTTGAAAGCGTCTTTGGCATTGGCACAGGGGCAGCTAGGGAGTAAAGAGGCAGAGCTGGCAGATTTGAAGAAGGCGATGCAAAGAGCGAGTGAGAAGAGCGTGCTTGATGGGACAGAGAGGATGAGTAAGGATACGAAGATCAGGACGCTAGAGAGGGAGATGGCTGAGGCGGTGGAAAAGAGGGAGGAGGTTGTTAAGAAGGCGGAGATGCTGGAGAAGAAGGTCGAGGCGATGAACAAACTCCATCGCGAGACTGAGGGAAGGAATGCGAGTCGATTGGCGGCTTTGGAAGCACAGGGAAGGGAGGCCGGGATGCTCAAGGCGAGGTTGGCCAAGGTGGAAAATGAGAATCTCAAACTGAGGGAAGAGCGTGAAAGGAGGAAGAAGCGAGAAACCGCAGGCGACGGTGGAGATGAGGGTCTAGACGAGCTGGAAGATGAGGCAAGAGTGCGGCTAGAGAAGAAGATCAGGGAGCTCGAGGGCGAGAACTTCGACCTAAGGCGAGGGGTGTGGAGGGAGAGGAGAAAAGACCTGCAGCCGACTGTTGCGGAGGTGGATGCTGACGGCGCAGAGATACCAGCCAGTGAAGGCTTCGACGAGGTCGATTTGTCCGGCCACGGGCCCGGGTCACGACGGCGCAGCTTCGTCACCTCGCACGAGCCGCAGCAACAGCAGAAGCATTCGTCATTCTCTACAGTGCTAAACTCTGGCCTTGCGGCCTTCAGAGCTGCAACGGTTTCGCCTACGCACCAACAACAACATTCGAGACCGAGGCAGAATAGCCTGCTGCAGGAGTTCGACGATGATTTTGGAGACGGTGATGGGTTCGATGAGGAAGAGTTTGCACGCGCGCAGAGAGAGGAGGAGGCGAGGAAGATGGTCGAGCATGTTAGGGAGGTGAAGCGCAAGTTGAAGGACTGGCAAGGGTGGCGCCTAGACCTTGTCGATGTCAGGAGGGGTGGAGGTGGCGTTGGGGTTGGTGAGATATTCGAGGTTTAAGGAAGTTTAATTAGAGACAGGCATGGGCAATGATGCAAGTTTGTTGCTTAAGCCGTGCTGCCTCCCTGGATCGTCTGCTGGTTAGGTCTATTGACTTTCTTCTATGAAAGGTATTGAAATGAGCCACAAAAGGCCCCCACGTCCCAGAAAAGAGTGAAATGTAGAGGATGCGGATGTCGGTCCTGTCCTCATAGTAAGTCCTGCTGAGTCCTCCTGAACGGAGCAAAATGCACATAACATTATTCCCAACTTCCTCTCCATGCCCTCCCCATTGCCCAGACTGAAGCCTTCATGTCTGCGACGGGCTTCGCAATATTTCCCATCAGGTTCCCCCTTTCAAACTCCCAAGTACCACCCCGGTTTGTTTGTTTGTTTTGATCGCTGCCATTGCTGTCGCATGCTCTTTCCACTTTCTGATGTAATTGCCCGTAAGTCTCTTTCCCTGCAGTATTCGTCGACCCCTTTTTGGCATCTCTGAATTTTTCCCAACTTGAAGATTGGTGGTCAGACTCGGGTTCATCCGTCTATAAAATTCCTCGGTTCATCCCGTGGTACCCACTTGATCACCTTCTCAGACTCCTCGTTCACCGTCTAGATAGCAAGACAAGCAATTCAGCATCTTCTTTCCTCTCAACCAGGACAGATCCTAATCGCCGGCCGGGCCTGTGATTACTGAACACCCGACGATCTAATCGCACGTCCGACGTACGATTAATAGACACCCTCCCGGCCTGACACCTCGTGACGGTGGCTTTTGCTTTCAAATTCGAACTCGGTGGTGGCGAACGCGGAACTCCCGCGTTTGCCGAGTGATTTGGTGAGGATTTGGAATTACCGAGGTCCCCTAATTTGCTTAGGATGATGATTTCAGACTTCTCGAGAGGATAGCGGCGACCGAAGGCTATAGAGATGGAGGGGAAAATGCCGCAGAGATCTTTCAGACCAGTATAATTTTGGACGGTGTCCTTCAGTGGCGCCTTCTTCTCCCTCTCTTTTGCCTCTGCAAACTGTTGTATTATGCTTCATCTATTTGCCGAGAGAGGAGCCGCAGCGGACGGGATTGAAAGGCGACGCCATAGTCGAATGTGGAGGGATTCAGGCTGCGACACACGCCCCAGCCCGTTCTCCGAGCGCCAAAGAATATGCTCGACTGATAGATCAGTGGCAATATCTCAGCATACATTTGTCTGTGGCTCGAGAGCGGCCTTAGCAAACTAAACGCTAGTTGCCCTGGTCGGCCACTTGCCTCAGTAGTATAGAAAGTGTTCGGCTTAGATACGTTTGGTATGTTGTTCGGAGATGCAAGGTGTCCCAAAACTTCCCCGGTATCTATTCTAACGATGAGGTGAATGGATCGAATCGGGAGGAGATATTGGTAGATCAAGATAACGGGATTTCAGCAGGCAGGTTCGTGAGGAATAGGGACGAGAGCTTCTGAATCCGCAGGCGGGGCGTGGTATTCACCTTTCATTGACCTAAGCTGTTGTTAGACTGAACGAAAGATGAATTGTTTCCTTGATAGGCCGCTCACCTGGACCATTTTATGTCATATTTTGAGGTGCTTTCATACGTGCAGCTTGGGTAACGTCACCTGAGAGCTGAGAAGGAAATGTTGTCATGGAGGTCGCCAATGAATACATTGGGCGAAATCGCGCAAATGAAGCGGACAGATGGGATGGTTGGTCTTTGTCAAATAATTCCGTTTCATAAAAGAGGGAAAAAGGAGATTTTGGAAATGGAAGTAGTAGGCACTCGTAAGCAGAAGAGAGCAGATTTGAAAGCAGTGAAACACACAAACTGAATATGAAACGAGGAGAAGGCCAGTCATCCTCCGGGTCGTCAGAAGAGGTGAATTCGAGTTTCAAGTTGCGGGTGCACAGGTTGAACAGCTTCCGCTTTCGCGCAAGCCTACGAAGCTCAGCTTCAAACTTTGTCTACAGACGTTAGGACACTGCGTGCACTTCAAAACGGTGATGTGCAGAGAGAATATTCGAAATGGTAGACCGCAAAGCCTGCCATTATGATCAGTCCCGGCACGTAAGGAATGCTCAGTGGAGGGATCACCGTGTGATTCGTAGACTCTCAAAAGCACTGAAATTGCAATTTGCCCCTGGCATTTCCCATGTTCGATCCGATCCGAGCCAACTGGGGTATCGTCATTGTCTAATCTTATACCACGACCAGGTTCCGCTGAAATGCTATGGTCCCGAGATCCTACCCTTTCCTTATCTTAACGATCGAGTGTTGCCTGCACTGCTGGAGAAGTTCTGTGGCGACCAGCGACCATAGAATCCGCCGGAATGCGTTGAACTGAACGGGGTAATCCAAAAGACTTGTGGCTTGTGACTATTCCCAACCATAGTTGCCTAGTATTGCATGCGCTGAGCGTAGAATTGTCAAATTTTCTCTCCACTAGTCTACCAATCTCCCGTAGTCTTCAAGATAACTGCGTAGATGTCAGCAAAAAGCTCAAGGAATGGACAAAGTCGCTTTAGTTTGGGAAGAAGCGCCTGCAAGGAGGAGAAGGAGCGTACTGTTGTAGATATGGGGACAAGGTATAGCCCGGAAGTTGAGAAGCTCTTCGGAGGTAGACCAGAGCCTGGCGAAAATATCGCTCGTTTACGTAGGAATAGGATACGTTTCCCAGACTCATGTAAGCTTCGGCGGCCTGTGATCTGTCAGCTCTGTGCTTTGCTCGTCGTTTGAACACTTGCAGGCTTACTAGTGCCAACAACTCGCCTGTCAGCGTTCCTCTTCTATCTGCAACCGTTATAGCTCTGGTGAAGTACTCTGTGGAAGGGAGCAAAATGCCACGAGCCTCGACGTAATCGGCGGTGTGAAGCCGGGCGTCTGCTTCTGCAGCAGCTCTGGCAGCATCTCTGGCCTCGTCACTCGGAGTGTATGCTGCTCCGTTTCCTGTTCCAGGCCTACCACTGCTCCTTCCACTGGAAGAGCTTCCTTCTTCGCGATGTATTCGAGCAAGAGCGGGCTGCGCTCGTGACAGCCATCCTCCACCCAATCCTTTCCATTGTCAGCCTGATCGCATCTTAGCCCCGATGTGAACCAGGGAAGATGGGTAGCGTGGCATACCTTTTAGTGCATCGACATTTTCAGGGTCACGCTGTATCATCCTAAGCCACTGAGTGACGCACCAGTCGGCAATGTCTTGAACTCCCCCTGAGTCCGCGTCATGATATGCAAGATTCTGCAGGCGTGCAATGATGAACGCCTGGTCCGTTGGACGGTCGACGCGTTGCATCAAAGAAGTAGAATCGACAGAAGCGACGATGGCTCTTGCGACACTGATGTGCGCATCCCAGTTTGTGCTTCCTGCTTCCACGGTCTGCTGTACACGCCGAAGCTCTGCTTTTGCTAGGTTAATCCGTTGTTCTTCGGCAGCGTTCATTCTTGCGCGGTGTAAGCGAGCTCTCCAAGATGCTACGAACTTGAACATAGATGGAAATCCTAGAGTCAGTATCCCTTATAGTAAGCGCGAACAGAAATGCTATCAACGTGATGAACAGCTAAACCAGGAAAAGGAAAACATGGCCGAAGGGCTGAGAAAGAGTCGGCCAAGTGATTGGAGGAATTCAAATTGCCACGCAGGATCGCATCCAAGTGGACAGCAGTTATTATTGGCCTTTTGCGCCGGCTAAAGACCATGCAGCAATCCCTGAATTAACGTGGACCTAAGTACCGGGGTGATTTTCTGGGATGGGAAATGGTTAGGGCGCTCGCTCCGGGCGTATGTAGCCTGCGATTCGAGGAGTAATACATGCCACTAGTAGCTTCGGCCATTCGCGGTCGTGGGGGGTTTCCAAATTTGCCAGAGGAGCACATGACTGTGCCACGAAAGTCAACGAACCTGGCAGATGGTGAAGCAGTCCCAAAGGCCAAAGCAGGGTCTCTGCCGTCATGACCAGTTAGCATGGACTCGCTGCACCCGTCGCCCGAGATGGGGAGTAGAGGGCGTTACATTGGTGAGAGTTGCCTTTGAGATCGACCAGACCGCTAGATGCAGGCAGTAGCGCGATAGCGTAATCCCTATAGGGAGAGGTCAAGGGGACGAACGATAGGCGGGTGGTATGACATAGTTGAAACTTCAGCCTGTTGAGGTGGCGAAGAGCGTTAATTTGATCTTGGAATTATGGCTTTGAGCTTCTTTCGCCCGAGAATCATGTCAACTCCGCATTCGAGTGTCAGAACATCTACTCAACTGACTTGGTAATCTAGTATGACAGAGCATCAGCGCGACAGTGATAAATGGGCAGACTCCGCGGTAGAACGGCGCTGGAATATCGCAGTGACGAGGGTTCTGACGGTGGTTAGAGCATTCCCACGATGTTGAGTATTGTGGCTTAGGTCGTGCATAACGCGGGCCAGACTTTGACTTTTGCAGTAGACTGGATTCGGTGCAAAGCACGCAGCGGCCGATGGAAGAATACGATACTACGTATCACCGTCGCAAAGAGCGAAAGTTCTTGCGAGGTTATGTATGCTGTGAGATGCTCCACAGCTTGGTATTGCCTCCCGTTCCTAGACGTGCCGTAATCCAGCGCGGGACAGCCACGGCCGGCCCGCGCAACCCGTTCGGACTCGGTATGCCGTTCCAATGATGTTTTGGTGGGTCAATTAGGTTTTGCCCCAGAGTAAAGATAGAAGCAGAAGCCTAAACCAACGAAGGCGAGGTTATGTCATCAGGCCTCGGATTAGACGATGGGCAGGCGTCATGCGCCATGCGTCACGCGCTATGCATCATGCTGAAACGTCAGGCGCCAAGCGTCTCGCCTTGCCAAGACTGTTTGGTGGCTTGAAACAAACATGACGAGCGCCAAACGGGGCTTCGAGACGCGTCCGCGAAACATTTCCCAACGAGCCACAAGCACATCTCATAGTCTGTGCGGCATACCGTCCATTCGAATATCCTAACTCATCTTCCTAATTTGTAACAATTTGGCGCACACACGGCCCTTCATAGAAGAGTGCGCCTGGACTTCCAACCCAACAGAGAGCACCACCCGGACCCCCTATTCTTGCGACCGCCCTGGCGCGACCAGTCTCACAGATCTTCATTCACCATTATGAAGTCTAGACATGGACGCCACAATCTACCAAGGATCTCCTCTGGCAGACTATCTTGAAGGCGAGTCGCGCCTCCAGATTCGCAGTCTCCTACTGATCTTTCCAGGCCACGGCGAAGCCGAACAGGCCTTTCAGACCTCGACCGCCGACGACACTAATGACTCCGTCAACGTACCCTCATACGCGCCACGAGAAGTTCTGACATCCGCGCGAAGTCGTCTGCGACGAGTCCTTACAAAACCTCTTGATCTCAGGCGGCATCGAAGAACTCAGACGTGGGACAAGCTGCAGGATGTCTGTTCGGTATGCAAAAACACTCGTGTGTATATACTTGAGCTGACAAGGGCCATGCTTTAGTCTACCATCAAGACGGGAATAACAAAAGTTGAGCATGAGCGATTTCTTGAGCAGTTTAGATACCTCATTATTGCCTCCCAACTACTCGTCGAGCAATCGAGGCCTGTGCGCGGGAAACCGAACAAATCCTTTCTCGGGGTTGGGAATGTGTCTCCAGGTCATCACAACACCGACTTGGATACTCTCACCCTTCATGGCGTGCTCGCCACTGCCATCTCGTCCTTTATAGTAGCGTGGACATTCCATTGGGTTCGCTCATCGACCACCGATTCGGGGCGCACCCTAACGACAAAGATATTGGTGGTTTTAGTGCTCATCTGTGCGCTAGTGTTGGGCTTCTACAGCTACACTTGGAGGTATCGTTCGCAACAGCTCCGTCGAAACGTCATCGATGCAGTATCTTCTCTGATCGCAGAGTCGCACACTCTGGACGGCCTTACCACCACGGCCGTGACTCTCATCCAGGAGATCGAGGTTGTAGCGAGAGGCTACGAAATGTATGTTCACTTCTCAGGCTGCTCCAAATTAGATCTCCCAAAGCTAACGGCGGATTAGCAGCCATGTTTTGCCACCCATCAGCCGTCTCGAGGAGCAGAGTACAGAGCGTAGATGCGTAGCACTCAGACATCAGCTGGCGCACAACCTTCAGGCTGTAGAAGATGGTTATGTTGCAGCTCATGAGTCACTGAAGTCTCTTGCGAATGCCGGAGACGTCAATAAATACCACGAGATCTACGATGTCTCTGAGCAAGACATTCAAGAGATGTCATCCCATATGCGTCCGGAAGCCTTGGAAGAGGGTGCATCGCTCAAAGCCCTCCGCTATTGTCTCCGACGAACGTTCCTCGCCAGACAGCTCGTTCTCTGCGACCTGCTAGCGATATCTCCACAACTTGAAAGTGACGATATAGAAAAGTGGCGCACTGTTTTGCAACAAGTTTCGACCTTGGCTGAGCTGTTGCACAATGAAACTGTTGCTTTGAGCACTAGCTTGACCAAGGAAGATGAACGACATTGGGGAGAAGCGAATTTTGGACACCAGGAGCCTACTGGAAATGCTGGTGAAGAGGTCACAGAAGTGCCCCCGGTAACCCCGGGCAAAGAACGTGTACGCGCACAGATGCGTCGATTGGAAGCTATGTCCTGTGGGATACGATCACTTCACGCGAAGATGCACATTCTACGTGACGAGGCTAATGCACTAATTGAAACGACCGACGATAGCACAGAATTGAGCTCGGCATTCAGCAAGCAGTACGACACGATAGGAGCAGAGATCCGAGGTCTGTTGGCAGAATGGGATAAGGGACGAAATACAATGGTTCTCTGCGTTGAACGCTTTGATCGCCTTTCTTCCCGATCCTCGAGTGGTCTGAGATCACCCATGTCACCAGTGCTGAGTCTTGGGGGTGTCACAGCCGTTGAAGGCAGCCCATCAGAAGCTCTCAGGGCACTTACAGGCGAGATGTCTTCCAGACATACACATGAAAATGGAACCTCGGATGAGGAAGTCTTCGAAGCAGTGGCCGCTCCTCGCAAGCGCATGTCAATGACGCGGGAAGAGAAAATTGCCAGGATGGAAGAAGACCGCCGCAAGCGGGCGACATTCCACGAACAGACCAACGCCAACACGAATATGCTTCGAGAGCTCGAAACTGTCATCAAGCACCGGCCCCGAGGCCGAACGACTTCACGAATAACCAGTATCTGACGCGATAATCCTATTTTGCACTTTGTTTCGGCGTGAATTGGAAACGAATCAACTGATCTTCTCCTTACTATGTATAGAAAATTTTGGGCGGTTGGGTTCATGAGAAACGACTACCGGAAATGCAGCGAAATTTGCTTGAACAAGCTCTGGTGATGTATAGACTACGCTATATTTGTGTATCATTTAGGAGCATGTATTATATACGGCTGACATGAGATAGGTTTGCAGCCATTGTGGGGTTTCAACATTTAGCTGTTGAACCAATACAAATCATTAAACATGTGCTTTGGCTTGCTTTTGAAGACTCACCGACTAACCATACGGCTGTCCGAGCAGGCGATGATAGTCAGTCCTTTTTTGCTATCACAGCATGTATGCCACTGATTTCGCGCGAGAACATGCTGCAGCTTGCATTAAGAGTTCTTAGCAGCGCTCCGTATTAAACTCGGCGTTCTAGATCTCCCGTCCTCGCCCTGAGGGGCAACCGCATCCGACATTGTGACTCGCAGGGCCCGAACATGATTATGTCCACTCTTCCCGTTGCGAGAGTCCGAAATCTCCGGTTATGACGTGCTCTTTCGTTCCGAAGAGCTGCAATCTCCGGCTGCTTAATCCCCACATCGTCCCCCTTTCTTCATACTCAACTTGTTCCACGACAGCTAAATAACCGTGTTTCTGATTACTCGCGCTTGACACGTTATTCCTTTTCACGTTTTGAGTGACTTTGTTTTGCAGAGCTTTTCGTTTCTTGCCCCGAAATGGCGCTGCATTCGGATCGTGGGTCAGCAGAGTTCCTCAGCCATTAGATCCTATGTCAAAACGAATGCTAGCCTAGTCTTTACTATCTCACCTTCTCTTCTCTCTTTCTTTCTCTCTCTCTCTTTCTTTCTCTCTAAGTATCAGGCGCTTTGCCATTCCAAACCAAATCCTGCAGTCTCTTACACCATGTCGGCTCCGCACGGCTCCAACCGGCCTTTACGCTCTCAGCATTTCCAAGGTTACAACAGCCACAGCTCATCAATTCGTCAGGCATAACGCCTCCGCAACAGCTCTCTGGAATGGAAATGTCTACCCAGTGCCGAGGTTCTAGAAAATCTACGTGGATACCACAATCTCAGCCCCTTGCGAGATTGGATCCGGCCCTTACTCCGCTTCTGGCATGCGAACCTACGTGAACACCTCGGCGTTCCGACCGTTGAGAAATCCAGCTTGCCACTCGTCTATGGTCACTTCGTGGCGACAGCAGAATTTCAAACATCGACAGTCCATTCGCTTGCCACACTCCGCTCACGGCCTGGCATCAAAGTCGGTTTTTATGTTCGTACAGGCATGTGAAGACCAACCGGAGTCAAGGCCTCCCCCGTGTATGTGGCCTGCATATAATAGCAACGTTACATTGTTCATGCCCTCCTTTCAGAAAGTGCTGTACGCTCATGGTACAAGTTGCCTGGTGGAGAACACATGGAACGCAATGCCTCTTCGGGAACATGGGAGCATCGGTCTCTCACAAGCGCCCATTCATCCATGTGGCCATTACTGCTCTGCCTTTTCCAGCTGTCAGACCACACCGCCTGATTGAAGAGACTGAATCTATATCCAGTGCTCATGTTTGTCAGAGTAGTGGAAAACGTACCTGCGGATGGACTGGTGGCAATAGCCTAGCTGGTCTTACTAGCCAAGCTATTCACAATTCACACAATCGCCTCTGAGCTGTATGCTTGCTGAGCTACCCTTCGTAGCAAGTAATGAACAAATGGCGTCCGATTTCTAGCTCTACTTCTATCTATCTTTCCTTGAGTTCAAATACACCCCCCCTTGTCTCGGACATATGTGGTTCCTATGTGATTATAGAATGGATCGGCAATTTGCGCATTTATTAGCGTTGGGGTGGTTCGCAGGTCACGACCCTGCTTCAAAAAGCCCTACATTCAGTGCCAGAGATTCAAGAGTTGTGCCTCTCGCAGA
>Ga0335072_10001172_pt1 | contig 43466 bp, 52 predicted proteins | sample Lox_Sample_21_FD_206725 | JGI IMG/M metagenome (GOLD analysis project Ga0335072, IMG submission 206725) | Soil microbial communities from Loxahatchee National Wildlife Refuge, Florida, United States - Lox_Sample_2.1 | ecosystem: Environmental > Terrestrial > Soil > Wetlands | place: USA... | reverse complement strand
CGATGTGCTCAGGCTGGGAGGCGGCATCCGTATAATTTGTCTACGGCCTTTCGCAGCTTACCCGGCCTGACTGAGATCAGAAGTTGGATTGTATTTCATTTAGAACTGGTCTTAAGCCGTATGTGAAGGTTCAGTTGCATTGTATTGCTCAAGCTGATAAACGATCAACCTCATGTTAGTATCAAAAGACGCCACCCAATGTTCCACCCTCTTCGGCTCCGTTTGACACGCAAAATATATATATGAAACGTTGCGAAAGGAAGTCCCATTCAACGGTATGCCCGAAAATACAGCTTTTGAGGATTCGATTGCCCTTGAACTTCTTGATGCGGATTTATATCGCAGCACCAAAGCCATCGGGCATCCTCTTGGCAGCGGCATCTATAGAGGCGCTGTACTAGCTCAAGCTCTCAGTGCAGCCGTTAAAACTGTAGACGTCGCATTAAATGTCCACTCTCTTCACGCAAACTTCATCAACCCGTAAGACCGGTCACTAAGTGTTTCTAATAGAACAGTGGTAGTCCTTCGGCTCCTATCGTGTATTCGGTCGATAGAACTCAGAACGGCCGATCGTTCGCAATCAGGACTGTCCGGTCGTGTCAGTTGGGAGCTTTACTCTTTGTGCTTACGGCTTCGTTCCATAAGTCCCAGCCCTCTACTTTGACGCATGCAATGCCGTCTCCAATAGAACTTATCCCTGCTCCAGAATCCATCGAGACTTCCTCATCTCACGACCACAATATCTTCGAAAAGCCTCAATTGTCTGGACCGGACTATAGTGGTTTTCCAACGGTGGACATTGATTTCCGATACGTCGACGAAAAGCTGAGGCCGACTATGTGCCGGAATCAATCAACGGATTATCGTCAATATATCTGGTTCAGAGTGAATGGCTCTATTTCAAATGATAGGAGAATAAATGCCATCGCATTGGCATACACTAGCGATCATGCCTTCAGGATTGCAACTAATCCCGTGCGCCAAAAGGCTTCGAATATGGGCCTTGCAGTTCACGACCATGCTATTTATTTTCATGACGTATGCCCATCTAAAACCTGAGTAATAACGAAGGAGGAAATGAAAATCAATGATTGGCTGCTGTATCAAACTATCTCGCCCTGGGCTGGTGCTTCAAGGGAGTTGAGCTTCGGCTATGTCTTCGCGAAAGACGGAAAGCATGTTGCAACATGTGTGCGAGAATATATAGCACATCAAGTGACAAGGGCAAAACTGTAGTCTGTAAGCATCTTTTGCTTTGTTTTTGAAGTTCTGACGAATCAACTTAAAGGTCAATCGATTATATGTTCCCAAAATACAAGTCGTGCTGTGCAACGAAAATTTTGTACACAACATATCAAACCTGCGTTTCCAAGCTTGAAGAGTGACCGAAATGGACCCTACCGAGACTGATTCATATACATTTAAACCCTTCTTGCCTTCTAAGAATCTATAGGATCGGTCACGTAGAACCCAGATATTATCATCAATGGTAAGGTTATGGTTCTGATATGTCCGGATGGCAAGGCATAGTTTACATGGATCTCGACACTGTTGGTTTATGTGCAATCTGGAACGCCTGCCAAGAAAGTAAACTCGGAAATTCGGAACGTCCAAACCGGCGGCGATCTAAGCTATGCCATAGCCCCAAAGCACAGCTAATGCACCGCGCGTGTGGCAAAGCCGCAGGGTAAATAGCCACCATGAAGTAACCTGATCCAGATCACGCAACAGATCAAATTACAAAATGTAAAAACCTTTATGTACGTTGCAATTTTCCCATGCGTGAGTAACCCTAACCCTAACCCTGTAGTTTTTTGCATTTTATAGATGCCGCGCTGCACATAAATCTATAATTCCTTTCTTTTCTTCGGTCAATAGATCTTGCAACTTTCACTTACCGTTGCACTAATTTTATGAACGTTATCAATTGGGAAAATGGCCCTATCCATCCTACCAAACGTCGTGTTGGACAATGTTCTCGAAAGCCTCGACCCTAAGTCGCTATTTGCAATTTCTCTCACTTGCGTGAAGTTACATATCGAAGCTAATCGGTTCCTCTATCGTTATCCGGAGAATGTTTGCCGGTTATTGGAAGACGGCCCGTCTCGTTCGCAACGTCAAATTCAAGCTGGGACCGAAAGGCGCCTGAAATCAGTGGAAGAAAGCGTTTCACGGCATGTCACCAACGCCAGAACCCTTCGTATCCATACATCCTTCCACGTCAAATTGCTTCAAACGATCTGGTCCCAGACACCGCTGAGGCTATCTCGCCTACGTCTCCATAGCCTTTGGTTCGCCTCATCGAACAGTAAAGAGATAGCAGAATGTATCAATGCCCGACATCCCGAAACCCATATTGAGCAAATGTACCTCGAACTGGCCCCTCGTAGTGGGTATCATGGCCTCCTCGGTATCCTAGATGCGTTTCAAAATCTGACATTTCTACGGCTTCAAGTGTCGGCAGCCTATAACCCGTCTCTTAATCCAGACACTATTGTCGCCGAACTAAACTGTCAACAGCTTAAGCGGCTACTCATTGAATTCTCAGATATTATAGTCAGGCCAGGAGACAGTCTCCCAAACCTCGAGATCCTCCAAATGCATCTGTTAAGCAACGAAGTCGTTAGTTTTAGCGAACAGGAAGCCACGTACTATACTGAGGACGATAAATGGAGGAGACTAATTAGACTAATGGAAAAAGAAGTCTGTTTCATACAAAAGACTCTCAGTGTCCCATTCGAACGCGAGATACCCCTATTGGGCTTCGTCTTCGAGCATGCTCACCGAAACCACCTGGACCCGGCTCCCCTCGCGAAGTGGTTACTGAAGAGTCACTGCCGCCTTCAGGATGACGGATTAAGCGAAATCAGTCTCCGGAGAGTTTCCTCTGTTCACCGGAACACAGCGCTCGAAATAATGAAATCATTCGACCTCGAAGAAGACTACCTACTCGAAATTCATCTATACCCAGACGATACACCAGTTCTTGCCCGCAAGCTTCCCCAAATGATTACACACTTGGAACTAGTTATCTCGGCGTCTTGTCCAAATGACCCGGTTGTCATACCGGAGATCATTCGTTCCCTTCCCTGTCTAACCACAGTTGTAATACGGCTTCAGGGTGGTTTGCTACTGCCGAGTCGGGACTGGAATCACGTCATCATCCAGTTAGGGGACACGCTGGCTACGCCGGCATACGACTACTTAGCTCCAATTAACGCCTATAAACTCAGCGCTGTACGAGAGAATGCGACGGTGTGGACTCTGTCGACTGAACCAGGCATAGATGACGGATCAATTTACCTTGAGACAGAAGTTGAGCTGCCTGGATTCGAGAGGGGTGTAATGGACTGGTTCTCGTTGAATCCCATTTTAGAATCAGTGGACCTCTATTTCGAGACCGATATTGACTATTTCGGGTATGTTTAGATAGTATTAATTTAAACACTCAATTCTTGAGGGCCCTAATCCAATCCAATCTAGTCTCAGAATAACGAATACTCGATCGACTGTATTCGCCCAACCCCTACCGTTCCTTTCCATCTCTCAGAGAGTATCCCCCAATTTAAGGAATTTAGAACTTGGGCACCACTTCCAAATAACGGTGGTCTCCATGATTGATCTCATGTACCGATACAGTGACTGGTTTCCCTTTAAATTGGTCGTCCGAAGCGGTTAGCTCAAGAATCAAGATTCATTCGCATCACATCACGCGGAGGATTGCAATTGGACTCGACTTTCAAACACTAGAAAGCAAGTCTTCTCAAATGATAACAGAAAAGTTCATTGATAGTAGCACGAACGATGAAACACTGATAAGATCCTCCAACCTACATTTCCTCAGACGCTGGATAGTAGCAAGGCCATAAACCGCGAACAATAGACGGGGTCAGTGCCCGTGCGTCATGAGGCTCCCGATTTCGTCATATTCGCATTTGTTTTGGCATCTCCTAGTGACAGCGGTTTCCTTCACAGCACGCAACAGAGCGTCAGGCGTTATGGGGAGATCGCGTTCATGGATTATGCCCATGATTAGTTGTTCGACCTCTTTCCTCACCGCATCTTGCTGACAAGTATCACACTGTTCCGTGAAGCATTTATCACAGCTCCATCTGGACGAACTTGGATGATCACAAGCTTTAGAGGGCCACAGACACTAAAGATACAGTCAGCTTGAACACAAAACTAAAAATCAGACGGAGGGGCCCAGACCGTCAACTTTCCATCTTTACGCACAATGTGGCTATAAAAGAGACCTGCGCTTGGCTGAGATTCCCAGGGCGGTCTCGCTTGGACATCCACGACTTGTTCGATTTTGGATTGCAATAAGATCCAATATGCTGAAGTGAGGTACAACTCGTTTTTGTTGCGTGGTGCACTAGTATATGCTTGTCCTCTCGCAATTCCCACATTTCCCTGATATTTCCTAGTGTCGGATACACGAAGTATGAGCCCTTTCTGCTGGTTCACGTCTGCCATGACCGATATGCCATTAGACACTGATGTACCGTTTACTGCTTATTAACAGAGACTAAAGGGTGGGTAGTACCTGTGATAGAGTGATCAGGGAATGACTGATCGAAGATTTGGTTAAGGTCGTCTTGGGACAGATTCTCGAGCTGCGAAGGGTCGGTTTGAGTTTTTATATGGCGAGAACTTCTGCTTTCCTTCGATTCATTAGGCAAGGGTGAAGAAGACTTCTCGACGGAGACCGGATCGAGAGAACGCCTTTGCTTCGGAATGTCGTTTGAAATGTCGCTGGGCAATGGATGATCGAGAGGTCTTTCGCTTGTTCGTGGAATGCGGAGGCTTGTAACGGGATCTGGCCTACTACTTTGCTTCCCTGTGGCTCCACCGGGAGAGAGAGCTTTCGCAGATCTGTCTAAAGGGCGTGCATTCGTGTTCATCTTAGCGGATTGCAGGTCGTTTTGGTTCAAATTTTAATACTCTTGCAATTCGCTGGACCGTCTTACGCGGTCTCAATATTTATACAAGACGGCGATCATATGTCGTAAAAGCAACGACCCAACTTGCCACCAGAGTCAGAACAAAGTGCGCCACCTACCCAGTCATCTGCATACAATATTAGTCACTTTGCAGTCAACGTCAGCTGGTGGCCTAAAACCGTCTGACGGCGGCGTTCCTTGGCGGTTGACATGCGCTCCGTGGCAACAAGTTAGTTAACGGTATCACAAACAATGCGACACCCTTGCAAGAAAATGCCACAAAGCTCGCCTACACTGTATCACAATAGTGAGCACGATAATATTTGCACTCATATTCGACGCTTGGTCTCGGTCTCTAAGAAATCATCGTTGTAAGTATGTACATGCGATTGAGAAGCCTTAGGGTCAGGGTCAGTTACTTTCAGAGCTCAGAATCGGGGTCTAGTTGCAGGAAAGGCATAGTACGCCTCGATGAATTACATGTCTGTTCGGTGGCTGACTCGCTTTGCCACTGGGAAAGATAGTCTCCTCTGGTGGAAGATTCGAAGGATGCTCTACTAGATTTATATACGGGGCAGGAGTACACAACTTGGAATCAATGAGTACTAGGCAGACGAGGTCGAGGAGGACCGATGTACCTGACGTGCCTCCGATACCGGCGACATATGGCCGGCGTCGGAGTAAAACCCCTTCAAGAATAATAGAAATGGCAGCTTTGGATACCACCCCAGAACCTGCGGCGGAGGAAATGTTAGAGTCCAATTCAACTTCCTCAGAGCGGCTGCGGACGAACGAGGGTGCGGCATCAACAAGTTATTCAACAGAGCCGACGCAGAGGAACGAGGTTGCGGCATCAACAAGTTATTCAACTCCATCAACAAGTTATTCAACTCCCTCAGAGCTGACGCAGAGGAACGAGGTTGCGGCATCAACAAGCTATTCAAGTGCGAAGGCGGCATCAACAAGTTATTCAACTCCCTCAGAGCTGACGCAGAGGAACGTGGTTGCGGCATCAACAAGTTATTCAACTCCCTCAGAGCTGACGCAGAGGAACGAGGTTGCGGCATCAACAAGCTATTCAAGTGCGAAGGCGGCATCAACAAGTTATTCAACAAGTTATTATTCAACAAGTTATTCACCACCTGAGAACATCGCACAAATTAAATTCTCGGAAGGAGACGACATTTCCCCTCTTGGAGGTAGTGAGTTCCAAATATATTACTAACTTGTGAAAAGGGCCAATCACACAGGGTACTCTATCTCTAGCAGTTGGCACCGTTATCGAAGCAGAAAAGTCTGAACCTCCACAGTCGCGAATTACAGGAGAGATTACGTCAATTAGGATATGGAACGGGGAAGAAATAGTGCTCCATATTCAGCTTCTTGCTGCCAGCGAGAAGAACGTAAACGAGTTCTTTCGAACATACGATTACGCGCTTGTAAGTTCTAATGATATTCTACGTACACTAGAAGTCACCAGAATCCGCGGTGATGTTCCCAGGCCCGAAGATGGCTACTTTATTAGCAGAATATTATTGCCAGATGGACGACATAAGGTCTTTATTGTTCCTTAATATGCTGATTAATAGGTCTTGTGGGGCTGCACAAGTGGACATGGAAAGCGCTTCTGGTATAAATGCGAAAACCCAAGCTGTGAGTGGGAATGTTGTAAAGGTTGCTATGAGGATGAGATGCGTCAAAACTTAGCCCTACTAATTTCTACGAATATTTCGCAACTTGGGTTGGAACCGTTGATGACAGGTCTGGATGTTAATGTCCTAATCGAGGGATGGGAAATAGCGGGGTTTCGATGTAGACTTTGCCATGAATATTCATTTGTTTAGGGCCAGAATATATGTGCCGTAAGTTGGGAATTACATGCCTGGCTTTAGCTGAGTAGCCTTTTCCGTTGGAACCGCCCGGCAGGTCCTATCTGACGCCAAGATCCGGCAATCGGCTGTCATATTCCTCACTTGCTTTTCTCAGGATTTTATCCAGATTTTTAGTTACAAACGATCCGAGACTTTATCAATTTTCCATGACTAGCTAGAACCCGTGCTAGACGATAATACGGCAATTGCTGAAAGTCACACTCCTCGACTCAACTCGATCAGGGCACCAGGAAGCATGGAGAAATGACCTATCCACACTGTCATAATTCATTGCCAAGGCCCAGAGAAAGCTCACCTTTCGTGGAATCAGGCACCTTTTACACCGATGCGTAACAGGTTTCCTCTCTTTTGTCTCAGGAATTGTACACCTGATGTCCGTCCCCCGATTAAGCTCACACTGTTCAAATTCCGACAGCGGTGTATGTCCGCACGCATATCGGATGTACCAGTTGATACACATTTCAACTTCCAAAGACGTTCCAGGAGGCAACATCCCTTTTATGCTGAAACTTTCTGCCGTGAGATACTAGTAAAGAGCGGGACCGAGGCGAATCCGTATTATGACTTACTGGAAACCAACCAAGGGAAGTTGCAGTTGTCTGAAAGAGATAGTTATGGTTTGGGGAGCGCGATAGTGAAACCCGGATATAGCCACATCTAATTAGTTAACTGGGCATATATTCTGTATGGATTTGAGGCATCATGTGGATATGTGTGGATGCAAACTTGACACCGGAATACGCATTCGCATATATCCAATTTACATAATAAAGTCATGATGTAGCGAAAGAATTTGTAAGATACTTCCTTGAGATCATTGTCTCCACTTTAACTCCTTCAAATTATAGGCTAACATTCACCGAATTTATTATCTGTATCCTCAGAGACGAAAATCCCAGCTATCTTCAACTCCATGGTTCCACTCCGTTGGAGTCAGAGTTGAGGGCTGCTCCTCCGATATTTTCATGCTAATCTCCAAACGAAGTTCTTGCAGCTTCACTGCCTCGTCCCACAATCCCCGGTGCCAGTAAATTTCTGCCAAATGTGACATGTTCGTCAATGTGTCCATTTCCATCTGGCACAAGGGAGGCCGCCTCGCGTCCACTTCACCCCTCCGAGAATCTTGATGATTCACTGATGGTGTATTAGGCATTACATTGAATATCTCTGCATTATTACCGGACGTTCCACTCTTAGAAAGGGGCACATATTTATTGTGAGCTGCGGCGCAATAATCCCAAATTGAAGGAAGATGTGCGGCGATTTCATCGTCCCTATATTCGTGTCGCCGTTGCGTTTCTCGAATTGTGGTATACCCTTCAAACAATATTTCATCGCCTCCAGTCGATATGAGATGCAGTGAGTGGAGTCTGTCTGAATGTAGTACATTCGTTGGACCGGACATATCCGTAGCGTCAACAGGGTTGACGAACATTGCCTTGCTCTCCGTCCATGTTGCTATCTCAAAATACCCCTGATTTTCCTCACTTCCTTCATCTTCACCAATGACTTGCTCATTCAACATTTGCCTTGCTTCCTGGATTTCTTCACCATTCATCCTCTGGATATCTTCGCAAATGAACCACATTGTTTAAAATAGTTATCTCCCTTAAATAAACCTCGATCGGTTACATATCCTTGGAGCTGCAACCACGTCCCATTACCTACGGGGACAATTACCGCGAAGGTCGAAATGGAGGTGGCCGGGGAGGCAATGATGGCGGTGGCAGCACCCTTCCCAACTTGCATACAGTGGCTGAAGCCCCTGTAGCTCCATGTGAAAGAAAATTTGGTTACGATTTGTGGCTGGAAAAGTGGCGCAGCCACTGTTCCGGGTGGCAAGAATTATTCGGACACGCGACACCGACATATCTGGCTTCGGAGCCCACTACAGCCACAATAAGTTATCACTTACTTTACTAACAATAACTGCAGAAGAATGGACAACGTCATAATACTTTTCCGGATTGAACCCTGTCTTCCCTCCGGAAGTATCCCTATACTAGAAGCTCCTCAGCCCATTGCAATCGTCCGTGGGACGTAATGGATGTTCAATGGAATGACTTGGATGAGATTAGGCATGGTATAGAAATCGTTCGGGAAGTGGGACGTTGGTGTATGGATCACGAAGATTCCCCGATCGACGTTGCTGACCTCGAAGCGATCGAGAGCAATAAATCCGAATTGATCGCATTTTATCGAAAACTGTTGAACGAACACTTCGTCCCCAGATCCGAGAATCCAGACAGTCTTCAAAATGTTACCACTTTCGGCACTCCTCTGGAGAATCTCTATGATTTCGATTTCACGAGCCGGCGCGATTCACCAACATTATTACTTCATCCCGAACCCATATTTAGCGGCTCAGAGGACAGTTACACGCATGAGTGTGTGGAGATTGCAAACACTCTTTGTAAAATGGGCCAAGTTTTCGATGACCTTTGCAATCCAGTTGCGGCCATATCCAACTACGTAGCGGCGATTCATGTTTATGAGAGATTGCAAGATGATGCAGCCGTAACAAAGACAGTAGAGAAAATCGGTTTGGCATACGAGAATATGGGTAGCTTTGAGCGTGCTGAGTCTGTATTTCGGGAAGTCCTCCAACGATACCACACTATGGGGCAACCAGGCGATGTCTCCATGGTGTTATGTCATATTGCCCGCTGTTATACTGCTCGACGAAATTTCCAAGAAGCTGTTCATTATTTTGAGCTCTCCATCAAAGCTAAAAATGATCAGGGAGGGACTGATCTGGAAAGTGCCCACTGTCTCCAAGAGATGGGTCATTGCTACGGATCAATGGGAATGTTGGATAATGGGAGGGTATTGTGTAATACTGCTTTAAGAATATACGTGGACGAGTATGGTTTTTTGCACCCGGCGGTGTCGAATACGCTCAACGGGATTGCTAACATTTATCTGCTCTCTGAGTCCTACGATCTGGCTGAGCATAATTTCCTTGCCGCCTTAGGAGTCACCTTGTTGCTCCAGCACGAGAGCTCTGACGACGAAACATTAGCCGAGATTCTTCACAATATTGGGATTCTGTATCGGCTACAAGGACGTCTTGCCTCTTCAATCTTGGTTTTAATGAAAGCTCTTCGAATTTACGAGAAGCTACATGGAGCTGACCATGTCAAAATGGCGGATTCTATCATTAACCTTGGTGTGGCTGTCCGAGAAGATGGGCGACTAGATGAAGCAATCGGCAAATTTAAGCAGGCTGCCGCGTTATATGGAGATGCATATGGCGATGATTACATTGGAAGAGCAGTGGCCCTCAACAACCTGGGAGTCACGTATGCGAGGCAGAACAATTACGAAGACGCAACCCAGGCATTCAAAAACTCATATGTTATTCACCAAAAAGTGTTGGGCCCACAGCACGAACATACCGGAGACATGTTATATCAGGTTGCGGTGTCACAATATTTATCGGGACAGATCTCTGTTGCAGCAAAAACGGCGTCCGATGTCAAAAGGATTTGGGAAGAGAGCGCCCCGAAAAAGTTAGAGAGTGCGTGGGGGAAATGGTTAGTAAACATATGCTGTGAGAGCCAAATGCAATCATAACAACGTTACTGCAATATGCATGTCATTAAATTTCCTTGAGACAATTCTGTAATAGGGACAAGCCGAGAACAGGCCAAATCTAAGAAACTGTCCAGTCTATCATGGCCTCCCTTGCTGCTTGTGCTACGATGAACAAAATAGAATATGGGAGGCAAACTTAATATACATCCCCATTAAATATTTGAAACAGCCACCGAGCTACAACAAAGGGAGATTCAGAAGAGTCGCGCCACTGGATTAAGTCAGCCTTCGGTCGGGCAAAATAAACTTTGCGTGGCAGAAGACTGCAGAAAACATGACAACTGCCTTAAATGGATGGCATCTACGCAGTTCCAGGTACCCCTGAATTTAGTCGCGCCATTTTGACAATAATCGCTGGAATCTGATGAATATTCCCTCTTCGGAAGATGAAGCGAAACTGAGATCCCAAACCGGCTCTTTTGTGTTTTGCCCGAATGGCTACGCCGCTGTAATTATGAACAGAAAAGATTACGTACCTCAATTCGTCTGGTAGCATCTCATTACTAGGAAACATGGAAGCGCTTCACGTCCTCTCAACTCGGATCGGTCGTGTTGAATGACCAAGGGCCTGTGTTATTAGGTTCCATTGCAACTGCAGAAGCTACAGAAATTTCGCACCCCGCCAAGCTCCATTCGACCTCAAAACCAATTCCCTCAAGTGATGGCTTCCTCAGATATAAGAAGCGAAAAGAGGTATCACCCTTTGGTTCTCATTGTTAAAATGCTGCATGTAGGCATCGTTGTTGGAACTGAATCCTGATTTGACATCTTCCGATGTCGCTCGCATAGTTAATGCCTTGTGGGAGGATGAACCCGACGATGTCCAATTACTCTATCACTCTACCGCACGAAACAAAAAGAGCCAGGCGAAGGCTGCGAAGAAACCGAAGTTCGGTCATCATTCAGAGAAAAAGCGAGGGGAAGGGAATTTTTCACCAAGTCACAACAATCTTCAAGGTACCACTCAACATTACACCACATGACGCTGGTTAAACTTTGTATAGACCCTGTGTTACCAACAGCTCAAAGATCGGCCAATGAGGGTTTGTTTTCAGGAGATATCCCGTTAGTTCAACAAGGTTGACCTCCGAATCACCGAGAACCATTTTCAATTTTGCTGATATAGAAGCATCCAATAATTCACATCCTCTTATTTCTGTTCCAGCCTTTAACCCAACTTTCTTTCCCGCGTTTCAGAATCAGGGTAAAATGTCTTTTGACTCGACAGACTCATCTCGGACGAAAGTTCCTCTGGGAGCGTCCAACGCTGTAAGCCTACAAAGCAAATTCGTTAGTAGTTAACAATGGTAGGCATTTACCGAGCCAATTCCTAACCTACAGTCTTTTCAGACTCAGAGTTTCATGAACGGTGTTTCCTTCCCAGTCCCATCTGAAGCGACCCAAATTCCGTTCAACATCAGTCAAGTACAGACTGAGCCAGGTACCGTTTCCTGCTGTCACGTCTGACTGCAGCCTCCTACAACACGGACATTGACCAATCTTCAAACATATTAGGGAATATTCGAGGACTAAATAGAGTCAATGAGGTTCGACCTAACGTTCCTACAAGTTTTTGGGCCAATCAAGCACAATGGTCCTGATTACCTGAGGGTCTGGTTGGTTATTTGAAAATTATGAAATTTGGAAATGGACGACGGCTTCAACTATGGTTTAGCAATTTACGCGAATCCAATTGAAGAAGTACATAGCTGTTCCTCGCCAATAGCCCTCCACAGGCAGCCGACTATAAGACAGAATACAGCAAGAACTGTAAACCAAGATTTGACGTTCCAAAACTGCCAGTTCTATTTGATTTATGGTAACAGGTCCTCTACCTTTATTTGTAATGCCAGCCAATGATTGCCAGATGAAGTAACTTGAAATGGTGGTGAATTTTAAGAATCGAAGTAATGTAGGAAAGATGAGGTGAAATAAAATGAACAAAAATCGCATGTCCCGAAACTTTTATCTTATTCTGAGGGTCAAAAGACAATCCAATTTATCAAATTAACTGCCAAATTTTTATCCGGGCTGTCCTCACAGCATTGCCACTATTCAGCTTTGTTGACGCGTAAACACTGAGCATCGCTTTTGGTGTCTCTACACGTCATTAGAATCGCCAGAAGCAGGTTTAATACAGTTAGCGCATCTTTCCGGGAGAAAGGTTTAGCACCACAAACACATACAAAATCTGAGGGAGCATTACGATGCACAGTTTCCATATGTCGTTGGAAATCGTGAGACCGCCCAATCCCGATTTTGCAAGTGACGCAAAAGTAAGGTTTTTCGCATTTCTTCCTCTCTACTTCCATTTCCTCCCAGGCATCAATGTGCCCCTCTCTTCCTACAATCCCCACTTCATCCTCAGAGCTTTCGGTGATATTGTTTCTGCTCTCCGTTTCACAATCACTTTCATTGCTCGAAGACTCGTCACAGACTCTTTCATCCAAATTTTCGAACTCCGTACCCTCATCCTCCGACCTTTCCTCGTCCTCCGAACTTTCGAACTCCTCGTCCTCCGAACTTTCGAACTCTTCATATTCCGAACTTTCGAACTCTTCATCCTCCGAATTCGATGAATTGTTGTTGTCATAATTGGGATACCCAAAATTGTCTAGAGAGTTAGTTCAATGGAGAGTGAAAAACACCGAACCACAAGAACTTTCCCGATACTGGTCTACACGTTGGAATGGGAGCCAGTAATTGCTACCGTAGACGAATGGGAGTGCTTCGTTAGGAGTAAAGCGCTGCTGCTGCTGCCACCCACTTGGGTTTTGCACGATCGATTGCATCGAATTAGCTTCTCCTGCACCCGTACTTCGCTGAAAGAGATATTCCGGACCTGGCAGTATAGGCCGTGACCCGGCCGAGTCGGAAGATGGGACATTGAACTGAGGCGTGAAAACAAACACATGTGTGCCATTAGGTTGCGGATAAGCCGTTCCGACTGCGGGGATAACGATCACTCCTCGCTGACGCTCTTCCAGACTCATTTGGTAGACTGAGTTCTAGTCCATAACACGATGGCCAAGGTAAATAAAATTGGTCAACCAGATTGACGGAGCACTGACAAGATTGGTATTTAGGATGCTAGGATCGGGCAAGCCCACCAAGTGTGAATCTGGTTAGGCGGGTGCGATCAGTCGACATCACACTCCCATGCCCAACTTTTTCGGATTGGATTCGGTCTCGCGGTACAAAATCTGAACAAGCCTAAGCCACGGCAAGTTCATGTGACATGTTGTCTTCCTTTGAATTGCGTAGTACAGTCCGCAAAATTGAAGCACAGAAAGTGCGGGTTGCCACCGACACAATTGACGTACTTCCGAGACTCGAGATCCGAGGCATTGGTACCGCCACCACCACTATTGTTCCTTACGAAGCCACCAAGAGTTGTGACTCCAAACTTTCATGTGACAAACGATGGCACGGGTATCGGATGCAAATTTACCCCTTTGAAGATTTCTTAAGGCTGCTTTCATTGATTGGATCTGGCGAGTAATCGGCGAAGACTGCGAACCCCGGCCGTCGTAGCACATTTTTTTTGGAGTATGATCAGTCAGGATGGCAATCGTGAGTATAGTCGCAGGAAAGATTTTGGTCATGCTAAACGTTAAATGACATATATGGACAACCGGAACACATGGCGTACAGCTATTTAATGGTGCAGATATTATTTCAAGGCAAATTAAATAGATTGGTGCATAGATATCGGCTATATAGATGCTGAGAATTTGTAGTGGATTTCATAGGCTTTGCCTGAGGCGGCGACTGCAAGGCGCCGTCAGATTTGCCTCTCATAAACCACATCCACAGGAAAACTTGGAATCTAGACGAACTGTTAAGGGGAGGTTAATGAATTTGTAATGAACAGGAAGGAGATTCATTCGTATGTAATTGCCCTATGATTGCCACTTACCCCTGGCCGCTTCTATTTTCTCCTGCCGACGTCGTTCTATTTCGCCAAAGGCATGAAACTCGCGAGAGGCCTGTTCCTCCAATGATAGCGATTCCCAGCCTGGTGTTGATCTCAATTTCCGCCTTTTTTGTGATTTACTTGCTCGTGCCGAGTTGTTAATTCGGAGAACATCCGCTTTGAGACCTTGCTGTCGACGCTCCCATTCTCGGCTCTTCTTGCCTTTGCGTTCTGACTTCTGAGGGTGAGAGTCGGGCGCTCCAAACTCAATTACCGACCCACTAGTACGACCGGCGTCATCTTTTTCACCAACCCTGACTTCTGTCAAGACATCTTGGCAGGAGTCGACGATATTAAATAGAGTTTGTCGATGATAATTCTGTGTTTTTGCAGTACGGCTCACACGATCGCAGGTAGGCGTTGTGAAGCGACAGACCTTCCGTGGTGGCACTTCAGCATCTATTTCGAGTCTCAACTCTTTGGGCAAGCGATGCACAAATGCCTCACTCTCTTCTTCTCCGTACCCGTACTTAATCTGTAGTTGGTTGGCCTGCTGTAGCATGTCGTCAATAAACTTGGGGTCCACTTGTGATCTTTCCCAAGCTAAATATTCCTGCCCACTGTTAGCTTCCAAATAACATACCCGCTGCTCACCCTAATGATTTTATAATTGAGGACTTGCGACGCACCATTCCTTTTGGAATCTTGGATTGCTTGGTTGCAGATATCACGGCCGTAGTTGAACTTGCTATTTAGATAATATACTTTCATCTTCCAAATTCCTCGTAAAAGCCCCCATGTCTCTTCTGTCGGACTGAATTCTCGCTGTATCCTCTGATTTGTATGTCTGTCGATCTCTTCCCAGGACAGCCGTGTACAACGAGGTGGACCGATACTAGTCATCTTGCTGAACTATAGACCTCCAGTGTCCCTCTTCAAATATGGAACAACTGACTACATAAAGGACAAGATGAAGGCATAGTTAAAAGGAACCGTGTTCACGGTTACGTTAACGCAGCTTCCGTTCAAAAAGGTAACGTTAAAGGCAACGTTAAAGGCAAAGTTAAAGGTAACGTTAAAGGTAACGTTAAAGGTAACGTTAAAGGTAACGTTAAAGGTAACGTTAAAGGTAACGTTCCCAGCATCCTCGCTGCTTAAATAAGAATCGGCCAATGGCAAGCCATTCTTTTTCTGTAGGGACATGTAGCCACCTCACCTAATTGGTCGGTCGATCACGTCTCGCTTAAAGCAAATCCAGATCCGAGCGAAGGGACTGCATGGTCGGTCATCCGCAGTCATCCAACAAATCATCCAATCATCCACTAATATCAGCCACCAGTCGTCGCAACGTTATTATGCGTTATTATGCGGTCGAAAATTCATCCACCAGCCCCACCACCAGTCATCACCATCAGACCAGTCATCAACATCAGATGACCGATCTGGCACAGAAAAATTTCAAATGTAATGCATGCCATAAGGGATATACAAATAAGAAAGGCCTGTGGCAGCATAATCAAATCCGTAAGAATCAATTTCCGACAGTTCTAAAGTGTGATAAAGACGAGCGACGGTTCAAGTGCAACAAGTGTCTTAAAACGTTCTCTCGCTCTCGAGACCTGAACACGTGCAGATTTTCATCCATCTGAACGCTAATGTTTGAGTAGTCACCTAGCTAGTCAAAAAAAGGGCTGCATTCCGGAACCTATATATCCTGAGGCTTCAGAAGGTATTCAGGTTCTGGACGATGTCATTTCGTGTTGGGAACAACTTCATGCAACTCCAATTCAAGAGAGCGTGCTAAACTTGTTGAAAAAGATCTGTCGCCTTGGTTACGAGTCCTTACCGACTTTCAAAATTGGCTACACAACCAAGCCCACCCAAGCCCATCTTATACGTGATCTGTTCGACAACGAAAATGTACAGTACCGAAACACAATAACGGGGAAGGACGGAGGAACCATTTGTGACTTTTTGGCAGCCTGGAACAATTTAAGGGACAATCCGGGGGCAGATATCAATGACCGTCTCCAGATCTGTTACTCAGCGTGGGGAGTTAAGGCGACACAGAATGGACTGCTAGATTGTGGTTTTCAAGTCCCCGAATTTCTCTTGGTCCATACAGTGTTTCTCAGCCCAGTCGGAAATGGGGATGAGCTACCTTTCGATAGTGGGAACGAACCACCATGTTTCCATTCAATCCTGACGCCAGCCGGGACAGTTACTGATATCCACTGCGACTCCGAGATAGCGGCGAGTCTGTTAGTGCAACTGTATGGTACGAAGGTTCTGTTTAGCTGGCCAGGCACCAAAGCGAATCGAGACTACTTCCAAAAATCTTACGGTACTGAACACCATCTTCGCCTGCCCGAAGCTGTCTCGAAAATGATTGAAGGTTTCCGTCTAACAATCCTCAATCCTGGCGATGCTCTCGTCCTGAAACCGGGGATGATTCATGCAGTTGTGTCGCCAGACAACTCCGCAATCGGTTGTTGGGAATACGTGGATGCAAAATGGCTTGACAGTAGCGATAGCACTGCCGGCATTTTCAATGGGGCCAGATGGTTATTGGACTTAGTTGGGAGCCGCGGAGCACAGCTTCCGACAGATGAGACGAAGGAACAGATGTACAATCCGCTAAAGTACGGCCTTAGCTTGTGGAAATGTCTTCTACAGAATCTTCAGAACCATATGCATGGCCACTCACGAATGAACCAAAAATATGTCAAACGGGCTTCTGAGTTTGTAAATTGGCTTGAGAGGGAAATTCCGGCGAGTGAAGACGATTGAATGCATGCATTAGCTGTAGTACCATGAGTGAGCAATGCAACGAAACGTTTCTTTAGTAGCAGTTAGGCCACCTTGGCGGGCGTCCAACTACTATTCGTGCTTCCAACGGGACGTGGTACTGACGGCTTCCGATACATGCATGTGCGCACCCCCCTCGCCACCACCACGCGGGCCCTAGCTCATATGCATGCATAACATACCATTTGCACTTAAACATGCGTTTCTGAAGTCATCTGAACCAAACTAATGATCTACGTAAGGATTATTTACATGATTTGTTATGCATGATTAGTCGCGTGCAACGGTTGATCACGATGCTGTTTCTATAAAAAGGGTAGTTTTATTCCCTTAGGAATATTACACAAACCCGTACGCGTTGCATTGCTACTAGTGTGTACAGTTGCTAGTGCTTAGTAGATGCAAAAACCAATTAATGCAAAGCTAGCGTAAGAGAAACACATGCACTTACTTACTAGTGACAGCGGTCTTGTAATAGGATGCCTTTTTGGAGAACAAAACTTGATTCCTAAGGGAATAAAACTACCCAATTCCCAGAAACAGATTATTAATCCAAATTGCATCGTATCGCATCGTGATTGCATCGTGATCAACGGTTGCGCAACTAATCCACCAAATCAATCATGCATCACAAATCATGCAATTGCAAATAATCCACAATTACAGCATCATGATCATTATGCATGATTATATGCATAGCTCATCAACGATATAGCTAGCTATTATAGTAAATTGATGCATGCATGTTGCATTGATATTCAAGTTCGTGCATGCATATCTACTTACTATGCTGCTGATGCATATCTGCTATGCTGTTTCCTGCCCAGCTGAATGGCATAAAACGTCCACCTTCTTGTGGCACTCAATAATCCAACAGACCTGTAATGATCTCCAAGTTATTTGCACTGATTAGTCGTGTGCAACCGTTGATCACAATGCAATCACGATGCGATCTTCCTGGATCTGACCTGGATCTGATGCACAACGATGCTCAATGACAATATGGCTCAGAACCATGTCCGGAACTGTTATGCGCTACGCTGCCGTGAATCACGGAGATGCAGATGCATTGTTCTCCTTATCGGCATTACTCTCATAAGTCAACGAATGGAGTGGCAAAAAATACTTCCCTAGGGACTCAATTGCTTGCTTTTTGGTGAAAAAGCCACATTTTCTAATGAATCAAAGGTGGCTTTTCTGGTTAATTGCCACCCTTGGCCATTTGTGGCTTGACGAAGAACAAAGGGAGATTGTACGAAATGGCAAAAATGGCAAAACCAATGATCTGCCATTGTTATAGCTTGTGTAAGGCCGGAGTAGCAGCACGTGAAATTATTATTTTTCTCTAAAATCACGGAGGCCAAGTCATCCCACCCACAACAGATCCCAAGTCAACCAATGCCAAGTAACAGTAATCCATCCACTTTGCAGTGCGCCAAAGCAGTCCTACGTCTCTTGACGCCATCAAGGGAGGTATATCAAAGCTCTTCAGCGCTTACGCATCTGACGCTGTCAGGCAAAACCATCCCTTTGGAATACATTCGCGAAAGACTTCCTGTTGTCTATCAAAGTCAATTCCTCAATGAACAATCGTCCACACACAGGCTCCGGCTCGTTTCTCAAACGCAAGAAACGATCGAGATCCCAATTCATGACATCGTTCTTATTACACAATGCTTCAAAATCAGGCGTGTAGCAAAGCTTCTTCCTGAGCAAAACCCTTCGAGGCCAGTATTGGTCATGCAAGGCGTCCCACACATTCACACATTCTTGGTGTTGTTAAGATGGCTCTACTCCAAGGACAGGGAGGAATTAAAGGCGGAATTGGAGCGTTTGGATTGGGATGCTACGCTCGGCTTCGCGAGGAATTGCAGGTTGCTTGGAGTTATTGATCCGCAACTAGTCAGCGTTGTGAGAAGTGTATTCGGTATGTAGCAATTGGACCAGACAAGAGGTTGGGGAATGGAAATACGCTCGGGTCTCGGGTGTCTGTAATTCGTAGATATCAACAAGATGAAACAAATCTGTCCAAGCTCAGACAGAAAGAAACTACTAATGAGGACACCGAAGTGGTATCTCAAAACCTCCAGAACCAGAACACCAGAACTGTTGCCTTGGGAAGCCGAAATATCTCATTGTCCCCACACACAGTCTTTATGGCGGAAACAGTGTAAAGTTGACAACTTCATGCAGGGTCCATGAAATGCAAGACAAACAACTTTTGATATCACAATATTGGAATATTTGACAAGAAGCTAGCCATACGTATGTACACACAAAACACAATAACCACGGTATTCTGGCTCTTATGCCTGTCCAGCTTTCTCTCGAATCAGTTGTGGATACAGAATTACTTCCTTCTTACCAACTTTTTGCATAGTTCCAAAAGAAAAAAAAACAAAGTGTATGCGATGTCGACGATGCCAATGCTATCTTCATCTGTCGGCGAGTCCTCTTCGTCTCCGAATTGTTGGACATGTTCGTTGAAGCGAACCATTGGCTTCGATGTCTCTATTGATGTACTCTGACTCCCCACAAGCACGCATGCCCTCAGATGTCCGAATTCGACGCCTGTCGGCGATTCCAAACACTGTCGCGATTGATTAAACAAATTCCCTTCCTTCTCCTTACCCAACGATGCCAACACCATTCGGGAATGACTCAATGGTTTCTTCAAAATTGATTTCAATTCGGGGTTTCGAGGGGAGAAGCGTGGAGTCTCTTCTTGTCCAGCACTATGTGGATGTGGCTGCAAAGGCCCGAATAACGAAGTCTCGTCATAATCTTTAAACCTAGACAGTGAATTCCAGTTGAGCGGTAGGAGGATGAACCAATTCAACGTTTCAGGAGGTACAGTCTCAAGCTTATACCTCAACTTTGACCAAACTCGCCATGAGGCATTCTCAAGTCGGGTCCTCTTAGCGAGATCAAGAACTCGTTGTCTGATGTATCGCCAGCTGCACCACAAATCGGGCTCCTGCCAGTGGTGAGATAGGAAATCAACCTGTAACTTGGGACTTCGAGTCTTCCTGCGATCTACCAATATGTCGTCTGAAATCCGGGGGTCTTGCACAGCTGACGACTGCTTGTTACCCGAATGCATACTGGAATGAACAATGCTCCAAGGCCGAAGGATTCAAGAACAAGTCGACATTTGGCTGACGAAAGGCATGCAGTGACCAGCCCACTAACAGTGACACAACACTGGTTGTACGGCCCTTCTTTGCACATCCGTATATCTAGTTTGTTTGGGGACGTAATCAAAGTTTTAAGGTGGCGTAATCATGCATTCGATAGTCACATTTGGCTAGGAGGACCAGGGAGGGCTGTTCAATGCAAGCCCTCCGCTACCTATCCGCCCTATTCTAAGGATTCTGAGCATGGAGATGTTATTGGTCGAATTCGCTTCTGAGACACATTTCCTAAAGAAACCAAAAACTTCCTGCATGGCATTAGTCACTGTGTTACAACAAAATCACAACTCATGGGACGAGTGAAATTTCTTTTGTTTTTTTTGTCTTTTTGTTATTTATTAGATGAAGCCATTTGAACACATGACTTGCGGGGTTGCTCGGCACAAGCCCCAGAACTGGAATCTCCGATTGGATGAAATCCCGGTTCCCGGATTGGGATTCCGGCTTGGCGTCCAAGCTACATATGCAGAGGCATAATTAAGCGGCCGCTTCGGAAAACCATTAGTGTGGCGTTCCGTTCGGGCAAAGCCCTCCGCAAAACGAAAATTTCGGAAACTAAGATTACTGTAAATTAGACCGTTACCTTGCGGCCTATGACACTCCACCGCGAATTTGAGGCGACGAAAGCGCGGGGCTCGACCGGTCGATGAACAACTAATTGAATTGGTGAGTGATTAAATTCCATCTGACGATTCAAAACTAAATTTATCCCCTGCATCTCCGCCGTCCTCCTGTCTTTGACTTCTCAGATCGGGTTGAGACTTTTTGCGAAGTTCTACGTACCTCATCATGCGCTTTCCTGGTTTGAAGGTGACCATTACCCAAAATCTTTTTATAGATATTATACCCCTTTTGTAACGCTTCCAATGCATCTTCAAAGCGCTCGTCAACCAGATACATTAGACCGAGATCATTTAACACGTCTGCAATTGCTATGTATTCCTCTCCATAAGCCATTAAATACATCTTTTCGGCTCGTTTCAGTTCTTTGATGGCGTCCTCTCTTCGTCCACATTCCCCGAGCGTAGATCCCAGGACATGGACAGATTCTGCTGACTTCACATGGTTGTCGCCAAAGAGGTGGTCGTAACGACAAATTGCCTCCATGAACATGCTGATAGAATGGTGATAACATCCTTGGGACCGATATATTAAGCCGATGTTGTGACAGATATCCGCCACAACAAGGGTAGCAGAGTCGTCGCCGAGGAACAGCAGAGCTATCCCTAGCGCCTTCTTAAAGTTTTTGAAGGCAACATCGTACTGTTGTGAGCTCATGTATACACTGCCCAAATTGTTGAATGCATTCGCTACATCTAAGTTCAAGCATCCAACAAGACCAGTATAAGCGACCAGAGCCGAATTGCAGACTTGACGCGCTTCCTCCAACTTACCCATGGCTGCATAGTAATGTCCTATCCGACCCAGTTCATCTGCAACTGCGGCATTGCTATCCAACCTTCGTTTGGCTTTTATGCAAATCGAATAATACCGAATGGCTTCGTCATAATTCCTTCGACCGGCGTACGTGTCGGCAATGTTGGGCAGTATATCGACAACATGGACGCTTGACGTGAACTTTCTCATTGCTAGCCAGTACGTATCCTCCGCTTCCTTAAATCGACCCATCCTTTGAAAGGCCAGTCCAATATTGCGGAGTGTATTCGCCTCGGCCATGTGATCCTCTCTAGTAGCGTAGATGCGGAGGGCCTCCGAAAACATTTTGATAGCGGCAGATGGTTTGCACATGTCATCAAGTGCACTCCCCAGGTTATTCAAAATGATAGCCATAGTGGTCGTCCCATTATCTCCACTCTCCTTTCTACAAATTTCTAATGCATTTTCGAAGAGCTCAAGGGCCACCGAATGTTGGTCTTGTTTGACCTTTGTCACTCCGAAGTCGTTGAGAATATCTGCCACAATTACATCGTCTTCCGCGTGAAGAGACCTATAACGTTCAAGGGCGGTACGGTAAAAATTGGCTGCATCTGACAAGTAACCCGACCTGTGGAGCTTCCGACCGAGGCAGTAGTGAATTATTCCGCTCTCAAGCTGGCCGGTTGAAAGCGGGCTTGGGAACGTAGATTCTGGACGTTCCCAGGCCAGTTTATTGCCGAAGTCCTGGTCATCGCGCCCCGTCGTCTTATCCCACAAAGGATAACATTTTCTGGGGGTTTCTGGATTAGAACCCATTGTTCGGCGTGGAACTTCGAAATCATCAGATCTCTTCCGTACTCCATCTTCCGGAGCTAGTTCTGCTGTGTATCACTAAACGGCACTTGAAGAGCAATTTTACCTTCAATTTCTCTACCCATACGAGACTCAGTGATACGATATTGGGCCAACGGATACATTTAATATCGCCATCCGGGTACCCCAACGTTCGTTCGAGCAGTGTGATAGTTTAAGGTAAACCTTGAGTCAATTCATATCTTCCGCTCTATTTTCGCTATGGCGGTGGGGGCGGTTTCCTATTTTCGGCACAGAGAAAAAATTGGCCACTGCCACATCGAGTGGCATCGAGAAAGTGAATGGTCTTAGTGAGATCCTGCTCAATACGTATTACCGTCTTCACTTATCGGATCTCGCCATTGTCATTCCGTCTGCAGATGTTTCTGAGTAGCAGGGTGGGTCCTGATTGGCGGCCAATAGTGGCAAACGCCACAGAGAAGGGAAGACTTGTGCGGGAATGCTAGTTCCAGCTAAGCTTGACTCCAGTGGAAATAAAAGGGGGCCAGACAAGTGTTCATGACCATCTTTGGAACGCTTGTGCTCAAATATCATCCAAGAGAAGAAGAGGTCGGTAATTCGGTTCAAAGAAATAACTGAATTATAGGAAACTTTTGGCTATGGAGAAAGGAGAAATTCTACTGTTGTTGCTGCTGATTACTTTGATTATCTTGACAGGGGTTGATGTGACGATGTTGGTGTTTACAATTCTTGGATACGAGAAGTTTGGGACTTTCCTTACCAAGTTATAGAGAGTTCTGCTAAGATTTGGGCAAAATCATCGAACCTCCTCCCTGTAATACGCACCCATATATATAAACCTCCTCCCTGTAATACGCACCCATATATATAAAGTTGGATCCGTTCTCACATGTATTATTACCCAAGGTTTCTTCGTCGATCTACTGGCGACCGCAGGAAAAAAGGGGTATAATTCTTTAAATCCCCTGACATTGCATACATACATGGCGCCTGACTGCGGCGGCCTGATCAAATACATAACGACACATCAACGCAATAATAGACTTGAGTATCGATGAGTGAGCTTGGACCAGGGACCGTACGAGGGTTTTCCGGATGTAAATCAAATACCACAGTGAAAATGATACTTGATTTGAGTTGTAAGGTTTCACCTTTCTCAGTGGGAAGCGATAGATTCAAAAGAATGAAACCAAACACATTGTCATACGGCTCCTACAGACGGTGGTTGCCTTTACTAACTCAGTCTTCACCTGTAATTAACCGCATATTCGCATTTAGCGAATGCTCTCTAATCCAAGTCTCGAGCTCGTTGGCATCCCACGAGTATGCAGCTAGGGCTAGAATTGCATGCGTCGGAGTGGGGTCTCCTAAATCCCACAACGTCGGAGTTTCAGCTCCTACTACTTTCTTCAAAATCTGTTCCCTCTCGAAACCAAGGTTGGCGCGCAAATTATTACTGCTTTGTGACAAGATGTTTCCTTTAGCTTTGACATAGTCCTCCGCCCATGCAATCGCCCTCTCGATATCTTCACCATTGTATTGAGGCTTGTATTGAGACTTGTCCTACATATGAGTATTATAAATTTAACCCAAAACCTTCACAATATCAATTAATTTGTTAACAATAGTGTGTTTTAAAAGAGGGTGTTGTTGTTCGACCTGAAGGTCTGCAATCCTGGAAAAGTTAGAACGCAATCTCCAATTGCTTACCGGTTTTCAAATATGTTCCTGGCCTGCATAACAGATTCGTTATCGGACTTATTGAGATATCCTGTGGCCACACTGATTATTTCGCTACAAAATGCAGCTATGTACGCCGGACACAGACTCCATTCCGACAATTCCTTAAGACGTTGTATTGCGGTAGATTCATCGCGGCAGTAATCATTCAGAATATCTTTGTCCAGAATATCTTTATCCAGGCACCCGACGTGAAAAAATTTATCCCTGAGCCGATGAGGTTCGAAATATCTGGAGACTTTGCGGGAGATGGTGGAGAGCAAGGTCGTCATTAGATTTCCGAAGATTTGGGACGTCGGTGCTTTTCGTGGTACGTACCTTTTTTCGCGGGGCGATCTTCGTTTTTTCCGGGGCGATCTTCGGTTTTTCGGGACGATCCCCTTTCCTGCTAAGCAATTATGATCGACCCGTGAAAAATTGCAAATTCCGAATCTGAGGCCGTCGTTCGCACGTGCAACCAGTCTCCATGATTTGAAGCAGAGGTTTGTTGATTACCACGAACTTCGAAGCATCAATATGCTAGTAATGTTATAACGAACTACAAAGTGTTGATTGGAGGCCACGGCAGGGGTTAGTGCTGGGCCAGATAAGCTTTATGTGACGCGGAATATGCACATACAGCAACAGAGGCGCAAGCGGGAGTCTCCTGCAAGAACAGTGCACTGGTCGCTCTGCCGCCGGCAGCGGCGAGCCTCTGGACAGGAGACAGGAAGTCCTAGCCGACCGTTTGCAGAAGGACCAAAATGAATATTCCTCATGCAGTCCGCATTGACGTTTTATTGGTTGTCACATTTGGGATGTGCCACAAACTTTGCATTGAATCGCGCATTGCATTCGCGAACATTGCAGATCGCCAGGAGTCAGGAACAATACTTTCCATCTAAACCAGCCGCCATAATCCTTGATCCATCAACTCCCAGGCTGTCCACTATTCCTCATCGGATGTGACTGAGGCAAAGTACAAGGCAGCGACGTGCTTCTCAGGGATGGATGGATGGATTTGGGGGCGCTGGGACAAAGGGACGAGGACTTGGCAATGACAGAGTTGATTGCTGAAGATCTACGGAACTGAGAATCGCTACTTAACCGTGACAACAATCCTTCTCGAACTTCGACGAAGGGGAGGGGGAGTAGGTTGAAGATTGAAAGGACGATTGGGATCGAGAGAAACTTGGACATTATCACCTGCTGTGTCAAGATCCCAAAGATCAAGGATGCTTCCTTGGGAGCGTTGGAATGCACCGCCTCTACCACGTCCCCTACCACCGCGACCTCCCCTTCCACGACTACGACCACGACCACGACCACGCGTAGCAGCAGTCTCAGTCTTATCCTGCCCGGCTTCAGCAGCGTTCTGAAGCTGCTGTTCCGCTGGAGATCTAGTAGTAAACAAACATCAAAATGGGAGGCAGACCTCTCACGATCGTTGTTCAATTCATCCACGGTGCTGCTAACTTCTTCAGCCATTATTTGGTGCGCTCTTCGCCTCTGACTTGCCATGGAATGGTTTCCTTGTGCTTTTTGTTGTTTGAGAGTATTCTTTGGACGTTTTGGTTTAGCACGTCCCCCGAAAAATTCTTCCTCTTTTTCGGATTGAACTGGAGGGGGTGCTCGTTTCGTAGATTTTGCAGGAGCGGTGACAAGTTTAGATCGTTGAATAAGGTTAGAGGAATTCTGTTTCTGCTTTGCTGGGGACTGTCCATTTGGGAATAGGGAGACGAAGTTAGCAACTCCCAATGGCGAGTTGTGGAAGGAGAGAAAGGAATCATTACCTCTTTATCCCTTGAATCCGTTGGTCCTATTGTTAGCGAACACTTTACTGCTAAGGCGTACCCCAACCTTCTTCGAAATTGTCCTCCTACGTCTTGATCAGTACTAGCTACATTGAAAACATTTTGTAATACCTTTGGCAAAGACAAGCTACGACTTGCTTTATTACTCGATTGTAAAGGACCGGAGTACACTTCAATTAGAGTACGAGAGAAGAATCATCACTCCAATTCGCATGGGAATACCTTTGATTGTGATGACTTACTCACACCTTGAGAGGAGACCTAACATCAGATGAAGACCGCCAAGTAAAGAACAGATACCTTCTCGGTCGCAGAAGGAGTGCTGTCTGGTTCGTAGTCAACGGTCTAATCAATGAGCTGTGAGGATCGTGACAGCGGAATACAGACCTGGCTTCGATGGGCGGGAATTTGACTTTGAAGACTCCTAATTGCAGTGGGACGACGAATGCCATGTTCTTCATTGTCCGAAGGACTATTGATTCTGGAGGAGGAGCTTTTGTAGAGGACAAGATTTTGCGATTGAGATTGTGGACGCCGACTGGAGCTGATCGAGTTTACAGACTTTTTGGTGGCAGCGTTCTGACGGTATTTTCGATATCCGACATTTCCAATAACTAAACAATCAACGGAATGTTTGAAATGGGATGTTACTTTGAGGTACTGGATGATCTTCACAAACATCGTCACCATCCTCTCAACCATTTTCCAACTCATCTTCGTCTTTATCAATAACGAACCTATTAGAGGCAACAGCGCTATCGTCAGCTTCGGCAAGATCACTAGCGAAGCCCCCTTCTCCTTCTACTCCATCTTCAATTTCGAGGTCGTTATCGGTGGGTGTTGAGTCGTTGACTGCAGCTTCAGATTCCTCATCACCGTAATCCTTCGTAGACAGAATGTCCGTTCTCATCGGACCGGTTTCCATCATTCTCATCATTCTCATCACTCTCATCATCCACTACAGTCAGATTATGCAGTGAGTCTAGCTATTACTGTACCTCTATCAACTCGTCAAATCCGATTCAGGATCTTTGGGAACTCGTCGAGTCCGAGTCGTGCTTCTGGGACTCGAATATTTGATTTGCCGTTCACTGTGAGGCTTCGGAAACGTTTCATGGTAATGGGCCCTTGAGGCTTTGGAATGATCTTCTTTGGAGACTTGAGATGTTTGGGAGTGTGTTTTGGACTCCGACGACTAGGATTCGATTTCCGCTGGCCAGCTATGGCTGCATTGAGAGCTTGTGACACTTTTACAGTCTACTTCTTTACCTTTGGAAGGCTTTCTGGAAGTCGGCTCGGAAGCTTTCTACTCTTGGTTTTTTCTGTGCGGTAGCACTGGTTTGTGGATGTTCGGTGCCTTGGATGGCTTGGTTTCTACGATTAGCGACCTAGTCCAAGACAGTGAACCTGGTTTGGGGCGGGAACTTGACGCATTTCCTTTCGGATGTTTGAGCTTCGCCACAGCCATTTCGTATGCTTTTCGTGAACTGGATCACTCAAATCAAGCTCTTCAATAGGCATCGAATAAAAGTCTTGATGGATGACTGAAAGAATAGACTTATTGACGATGCTTCGAGTCGATGTTTGTTGTCGAAGGTGGTGAGAGATCGTCGAGAACCGAGTCAACAAAGTCCCAAATTACATTGGCTTACACGCTCCGAATTTCCGGCTTTGATGATCTCATACCCCGTCCGCGATTCTCCAAGGTTCCAATTTGACAATTTTCTCGACCCTCGATCCAAGCCATCGACTACGATCCAAAAGCCTCTGACAACGTTTCTCAAACATGAAAAGAATCAAAATTTCAAGAGTTGAGGTATTAAGACGGAGCTTCTGTATTTTAAAGCTTTTCGCCAAACTCGAACAACCTCTTTCATGCCTCGCGAAAGATGGTTGTACTGCAACTGTCCCAATCATTTACCCGGCCAAGATCGACTAGTGTCCAGGTCTACGTACACCAAAGATTTATCATTGCCAATTCAAGATTTTGTGGAACACGAGCCGGAGCAGGAGGAGTTAGGAGAGCATTGCGAACCGTCGCTAGGAACAGAATGAGGATGCGAATCTGAACGAAAATGCTGATGCAGGTGCTTTAAGTTCATATCTTTGCTTTACTGACAATTGTAGGATCTAGACCCGATGGATTACCGCCTTTTGATGATGGTGATGACGGGTTACCTGCCTTTGACGACATGCCTTTGTTCCAGGCGGATTGGGATGATGAGGGAGGAGGACAGGAACATACAGAGCAAGAAAGCGAAAATCCACTGTCGAGTGAACTTTATGAAGCTATGAACTGGGAAATGGATGACAAGAATGATGACGTGGAGAAGGACTTCTATGGATTCAGTAACGAGGATCTGAGCTTGATTCAAGGTATACTTCAGACTCTCATCATGAAAGCTGACAGTAGATATTCCTCCAGACCCTTGAGCTCTACAACTCATCGATCTATTATGATGGAAGTCGTTCCACAATGTCACGGATAATGCCTTCAAATCATTGCAGCAGATCCTCAAAAAGTAGGCACAAAACTCAAACTCAGACGAGGATGAACCGTCTACATCAAACTCGAACATCTCCCTTTCAAAATCAAAACGCGCAGCCTTGACGTATCTTCGAAAGCTCGGACTGCAAGCTCATTACGACTGCTGTATTCGATCCTGTTACGCTTTCACTGGCGAACTTGCACCACTCGAGCAATGGTACTGTGAGTCTGTGACACTCCTCGATTCGTTACTCAATCAAAAGTACCTCAGAAACAATTTTGCTATCTACCTTTAATTCTTCGACTCCTTATGTTTTACACAAATTCCGAACGTAGCGAGCTACTGCAAAGTTATCACTTGTCTCTATTCGACACGCCTTATGATGGATGGAGAGATTGCTGGGATGGGGATCCGTACAAAGACCAATTCGAGGCCAACGCTCATGATCCTCGACACTTGTAGTTGACGCTCATGATGGACGGTGTTCAAGTAGTTCGGCAAAAGACTCATGACGTATGGCCAATACTCTTGATCCAAAACAATCTTCCACCAGATATGCGATACAAAAAGGACAATCTCATTACTGTTGGAATCATTCCGGGACCGAAGCAATCATACGATTTCGAGTCATTTCTTCATCCTTTGATAGACCAATTCAAACGGTGGAAACGAGGAGTGAGAGCTTGGGATGGTTTCCGAAGGGAATGGTTTGTATTGAGGGCTTCAATTATTCAAGTCGGAGGAGATCAACCGGCGGTTGCGTCATTGATGGGAATGAAGGGACCGAGAGGAAAATTCCCCTCCCGAATGTGTTCATTCGAGGTACAAGCACGACAAGGCTACTATTACCCTCTCCTAAGTCCTCGCAATCTACCTCGGAACGTGGAACCGAGAGCGGTTGTCGAATACAATCCTTTGAACCTAAGGTATTTGCCTGCTCCATTAGTAGTTAACTGACTTGCCAGAGAAACAATTTATCAAGTCGTAGCTCAAAACAATAACAACTTATACCGGGATACTGGAATCAGTCACCTGTCGCCTCTAATGGCGTTGAACACCATCCACTTCCCGAATTCGTTTGGAATTGACATCATGCATCTTATCTTGGAGGGGGTTATCAAGTCGATGTTGCGTGGATGGGAGATCAAGCCATCGATAAACCGGCTCGAATTGCGGACTACATCCGGCACCTATCGGTATTGCAATGCGCAAAGCACGGGTGTACAATTCCCGTTCCCTTTGGATGGGCGCGAGATATGTATGTACAAGCACCATGGAGGATTTAAAGCTGTCGAATACTGGACCTGGTTCTGTACTTTATGGAAACCTTCCTATATATCTTCCTGGCACATTGGAATAGGTATGTCACCTGCTCGGTGAAACAAGCATTCTGATTACATAGATTACGTTGCGCATTGCGCATTCATCGTGCTGTCACGTTGGTCTTTGATGCGAGAGATTTAATTCAACTTCGAAACATTCTTGCCCGATTCGTTCATAAGAATTGTATTACGAAGGCAGATATAATCGTCTTCCACGTGTCACTTCCAACATACACGGACTACTACATCTTGCGGACTATATCGAATCCCTTGGCCCTTTGCACACTCAATGGTCCTTTCCAATGGAGCGATTCTGCGGAATAATCCAACCTCTAGCTCGATCCAAACTTTACATCGACGAAAGCCTCAACGGCCTTATACTCAACATGTATCTTCAAATAGCCCCTTATTGTCGACGTTGGATATCGAGGACGAAAGCGATAGTGATGACGTTACATTCAGTTCCGATAGCGATGACGAAGATCGTGAAGATGATGATCGAGACAACGAAGACGAGATTGATGGTCAAAACGATATGGACATGGATGGAAGATTGCGTGACAGTGATTCGGATCTGGAGTCATTAGATGATGGTGCTGAATCACCAGTCGCAGACGACGACGGTAACGATGACTATGGTCCGTTGGGTAGAGTAATCAATGGAGGCAGTCGGATTGATTGTGACGGCGGTACGATGCTACATCTGTCACCTCTTCAGTCTTTTGTGGCGGAAATTGAGGAAGTATTATGTGGATAAATATGGGGAATGCAGCAGTGGCAGAAGACGTTCCATCTCGAAATGTTGTATTCTGTTCAAAGTTCGTCTTCGGCGACCAAGCTCGAGAGGTCGTTGCGTCGAAAGCAAGTTTGAGGAAAAGTGAGAAGGTTCGAAATAATTCTTTGGTTCGCTATATGGAGCAAACTCGGGTGACGCAGGAAGATGCTCGTCATTATGTCTATGGATACGGTCTAGTACTTGGTTATTACATCCATCGCTATCGCCAGGAGATTCATTATCTGGCCTTGATCGACAAGTTCAGCAACTTTGACCGAATCTATGGGTAAGTTCGTGTTGAGACTCCAAGGATGGATAGTTGGAATGATACAACAATTCAGAGGATGGAACGGTATGCGAAGTTCATGGATGTTAGAGCACTTGATGCGCTTGTCGGCATGATGAAGGTGGTGGATATTGGATCGGGAACGAGAAGTTCTGTATGATGCAGTGATTTGGGACGAACTTGTGGATTGAAGTAGCTGACGAAGTTGAACACATTGGAAACGGGTTGTTTGAATGCATGACTGGAGTAGAGACATTGAGAACGGGTGGGCATTAGAAAAACAAAGCATAGACGGATAGCACTTTTGTAGGATGGATGCGTTACACAGTATGATCGGGTAGTTTGTCTATTATTCCGACAGCAACGGGTATAGAACCCCGCCAAGTTCATATGGCGATATGTTCCAGTTTCCCAGTCCTGAGGTTGTCGCCCCCGTTACCTTCGCCCCAGATGAATGTTAACTTTGGATCCGAAACAACCCACCTTTGGTTCTGCGGAGGAAACTCTCGAAATTAATTCTTTGGACGCTTTCATTCAATTCGACCGTGTCCCATTAGACTCGACAAGCTGACGACTCATAAAAGGTAGTCACTCCGTTTATATGAACTCAACTTGCTTACCAACATTGGTAGAATTCACGAAAATTCGGGCGAACTATTTGTAAATTATGCTCCGGAGACGAGCGGCTTTAAGTGAGTTTAGGTGTGGAGTGAATACAATGCAATGACGAATATATACACCAACGATCTGTACATATCTTAGGAATTCCACTTTTGGAGTTCAGGCAACGGAATTGATTCTCACAGAGATGTATATGAATGAATTGATAATTACACACACATACATTAAACTATTTAAGCTTGCGCATACGCATTATCCACAACATTTTTCACTGAGCATCGGGCTGCGGGCTCCAGTCATCTGGATGAAGGGGAGGATGCAGTTTGACAGCACACAACATCCTTTCCTTTAATTCTGGAATGTAGTAATGAATTTCTGTGTCCTTTTCGCGAGAGTAAAACGCAGCTGTTTTGTCGTCAAATCCTAAGAGAGACGGATTCCCGTTCTTTTCTGCTTTGTGAAGAAGATCCGCATGAGATAAGATGGGATAGTGATTGAACTTCAGAGCTTCGTCATGAAGGGTGACGGTTTCTTCAGACTACTGTTACTCAATTACGACATTTACAGCATACCCAATTGGTGTTGTCAGGAGGAACGAATCGGTGGATCTCAGAATGAGAGATCATGTCCGGATTAGCAATGGCTTTAGTAATAGAACTGGCCCATTGAGAGTTCCAGATATCAGAGCCTAGTTCTGGACGCCGAGTGTATGATTCGATAATGAGAGCGGGGAGAGGACTTCCTGGAGCAGGACGGGCTGCATGGTTGATATGTTCACTTGGTCCAAAATTGATACCAACGATGATAAGGTGGTCTGTGCCAGGATATTGTTGTCGAAGTATTTCTGCAACTGATTTGTACTTCGACATTGGTCGAGGGAAAAGGAATTCGTCGACATCGAGAAATGCAAGCCATCTTGTGCCGCCTCCTTTTCCGTGATAGATTGCACAGTGGGAGACCGCAGACTTCTGACATGATGCTTGCTTGTGAACGGTGTCGGTTTTGTCAATGCAGGCCTCCAGATTGTCTTTGAAGATACTGTACTGTGACTCTTCCAACCGAGTGTTGAAAGGCGGTGGCGGTGGAATGCTTTGCGGCGGCCAAGGGATATAGGTTACTTTGCCTTCATTGATATAGTACTGGAGGATTTCGAGAGGTTCATCTGTTGAACCATGGTCGTAGAGTACAAAATGGTCCACTCCCCCCGTCCCGATGTTAAATTCAATCCATTCGCGAAGCCGTGGTCTTTCATCTTTAAACAGTGTCACGATCGTGAGAAAACGAAGATGTGAGCTGGATCGAACTGGAGGAGAATCCCAGAGATCCGCAACCTGTGTCATTTCCTGAGCGGATTCACCGTTTTTATGTTGACCTGGAAATATCGTGTATAGAGGATGCCATGACGGCTGGACTCCTGTTGGTGGGAAAGTGACAAGGAAAGTTATCAATAAGACGATGAAGAACACTGATATTAACCCCAGTCGTACCAAAGAGTTCTCACCCCAAAGTATTCGTATTCCAATTATCCGGTTAGTGCGAAACAGTGGTCGAAATACATAGCATAACATTGTTGTTTTTGTCCAAGCGTGAGATGTGAAGAGCAAGATTCAGTGAAGTGTGCCGGTTTTTAAGCTACAAGTCATTAATTTCTCCTCCTCTCCTCCCTCCTTACAGAATTGAAGCACAAGCTGCGAATTCTAGCCGGCTTTGTAAAGTTATTTAAGGTGGGCGAACTACATTCCACACGCATACAACCATTCTTCTGACCTTCAAGGATTGGACGCCAGGGATTCCGCTAAGCTGCTGCGATTCGACTCCACCACCTTGGTGGCGCTTCCCTCTAATTTGTCACAGGCACCACGTGCGGGGCCATACCGGTTGATGCTGATTGGAATTGGAATGCAGGGAAGCGTTTTGTGGTAGATGGCGGGGAATCTGGACTCTGACTGGTTTGGTTTTTACGGTTCACATGCCCTGCTAGAATAGCAAGCCACTTAATTTGGCTGTGCGGGGTAACAAAGCTAAAATTAAGGCTCGTAAAGTAGGGTGGGTTTTCAATCTCAGAGTAGTTAGCCGTTTTAACGTGTAAATCGACCACCAACGTCACCACCATCAAACCGCCACATACATATGTACCCCAATATCGGCTTTAGGACTGTCCAATGTGCGCGGGTTTGCAACTTCTAGATGTTCGGACCTAATGTGAAAGAGCGTGTGTACGTTAGGGGCTTTCTTCTAGAAGATTCCAATGGTACCAGCCAGTTCAGTTTGGAATCGCACAAAGTGACCTTTTTGCCTTTTGCACTCCATGCCACTCGGGATTACACTGCTTTAGACTCTCACAATTGAAATCGCGTCGCCCTGCTGAGGCAGAGGACTGAGGTTTGGTGGTTTCTATTACATTGTGTCGGAGTAGGTTAGAGCCTCAGGTCCCAATTTTTTAGTGCGCCAATACTCGACTTCTTTGAATCGCCAAACATTGAAGCCAGAACCTTCGTCGAAAGGTAATTTCAAGTTTTTATCGTGCCTCTAATTCGTAGAACACAGTCACTTTTCTTCTTCAACTTTCCTATTCATGGAAGCGAGTAGTCCTTCCGCCCTGCCTCAATCTCAAGATCCTTCGACAATTCACTCCATCAGAGTCTATAAAGAGAAGGAGGGCTTGAACCAAAAACTCGCTGTTCATGCTGTCCCCCCGCCATCACTTCCGGCGACGTCCGTCACCAATCCCGATATTATTCCACATTTCGGTCGCATTGCAATTGTCGTCGAACTTATGCTCGCCTCGTCTGACATACTGACCCCAATCGAGCGACTTTGTTTGCAAGATTATATGGCTACTGTTATTGCGTTCGTGTACCATTTTCTACCAGTTCTCTTGCCTTGGGCCAAGATGAACCTCGTGTCCGGGATATACAACACGGCGGAAAATGCCCAACAATATGCAAAAAATGTCTGGGATCAATTTCGAACACACGTGGCCATTTACAAATCTGAGTATCCCACTCTCCGTGATGTTTTGACTAAAATTCGCGAGCGTCACAAGCGTTGGAGGAATATGAAGCAGCGATTTCGACGAAGCGGTATCTACTCTGATAGCAATATTTATATTCATCGATTCATCCGTCGCCCCGAGAAAGACTGGTTCGTGCCTTTACTCTCCACACAGACCCATAGTGGTAGGCGCAAGAGAGAAGGTAAGAAGGTAGTCATTGATTGCAAACCGGAACAACAGAGCTGGTTTCCTTCTAGAAACTATCATCATCTATCTGGAGATTCCGTTTATACCATTCGGCCTCAGAGCGGTCGTGTACAAATTCATTTGATGGTGATTCAGGAGGGAAGTGCGGTGCCTCCAGATAACGATAAAATTCGAGAAATGTTTAAAGATCACACCTTGGACTATCATCGAGGTGGATGGTATATCGGGTCGGTGGTCTATAACCTATTTACACTCGACTCGGGAAGGGAGGTAAAGGACAGACTTTATCGATTAAGTGACATGGCGAAAGCTAACGTCAATGCACGCAAGCCTCTGAAACGTGGATGGGGAGCAACTAGTGAAAATCGTAAGGAAGATGGGTATATGTTTGGATCCGGAAGCAGGGTGATTCCTGGTATAGAAGTCAATTTGGAATGGTCCAACTTCGACAAAAGTGTAAAGGCGGAAAAACGATTTGAAATTTTTGATAAAGCCAATGAATGTTCGGATTATTTGGTTTGTGTAACAACCCGCCTCTCTCTCCGGATAAGACCAAAAGGTTGACTTTGATTAGGTGCTAGAAGCTTTGTTTCCGAGCTTAGTCGATGAATGGAGAAGAACGACATTGCGCAATGCTGCCTTTCCCACCGGAGATTTTGCTGTTTCTACTTCCATTTTCTTTACCCAATCATATTGTCCTAAGATTCACATCGATAACGGGGACCAAGGCTTGACTGCAGCAATACGACTGGAGCGAAGTAATATCGAGCATCCTACTGCTTTCAATTTTTTCTATCCTTGCCTTGCACCCGAAAGCGATGCAGGGAAAAGGGGTGTTGTCATTGAACAACATTCAGGAACCGTTTGGCTATTTGATGCCTCTCGATTTGAACATGGAACGACTGTCCCAGTAGATCGGGTGACCTGTGATAAGTCCGTGGGATTTGTGATATTGCAAAAGAGTGGGATGATGACATTTGTCCAGAATAGAGCAAACGAAGAGCAAAGGACAAGTGCGGATGCTAGCTTGAATTACTATTCCGAAAGACCAACGAGGATGCCTTACTCGCAAAGGAAAGGAAATTAGTCAGTGACGAGTAGAAAATGCTTCGTTAAGAAAAGACTCGCTACAGGCATTTTGAGTTTGAATAGTAATTATGTATGGATAGTAGCAGTGTGTCGTTGGTAATAAGACAAGCAATCTGTCGTTGACTTTTCTAACAACTGCTGGGCTACGAGCTCGTGGCACCGGTGGTCGAGTGTTTACACCTACACCCCCTAGGCCCCGGACGTCAGATGTGGGAAGAATTTACGTCGAAACCAAAGGAGACATTGATTCCCACACATAGCAAGAGTTGGGCCCTGGTTCCGAGAATTTTACATCCCAGGAAAGGAACGGCTATAGGAAAGGAACGGATGAACATCCTTCGGCGTTTCATTTCTGTTTGATTTTAATGGATATCCCGAGCACCAGGGAGAGAAGGTGATTTCTCTCCAATTCATTTTCGCCAATTACCACTTTTGGGTTTATTTGAGATGGAAATGGGAAAGGCATATCATGCGAACACCAACGAGGTAGTAGTGACAATATCGATATGGTGACGATATCGATATCCTGTTGAAATAGATGTGTGTGAGAGCGAGTGAATTGTGTAGAGATGTACCAGCTTTATATACACGAGTGAATTACTACCCACAACATTGCTGGTATTCTTTTTCTTCTTTCTTTGCTCCATCATGTCGCCAGAGGGGAAAAATCCGTGAAGGACAAGATGGGAGTCTCTGCAGCGCAGCATACCCATTAAAAACCTCTGTTTATAGTCTCGATTACCAATATGATTGAGATGCACTCGATTGAGCATTCTTTTCCTTTCCTTGCTGCCAGTAAGGCTGAGATGTAGCTTTCTCTGCGCCATTTTCTTCTTCATCCCTTGCCTGAGTATCTCTCCACCGCTTTTTCAAGCATTCCTCAATGAGATGTCCATTTCTTTTGCAATAGCGACACTGTTTTCCACCACTAGAGGCACCAAACTGTTGAGATAGGCGATTGTATGGCTTCGATTTATGTCTGTACTTTGTATTCAGTACATTTGCCATCGGTGCTGTACCTAGGTACTTCTGCGAAGAGCATAGGAGGTGAGATGGAATGGATTCTAGATCCAAGAGATTGCTGGAAGGTTCTCCAATCTTCTCCAAGCGATTGTAGGAAGGTAAGGTTGACATCAACGTCAGATAAAGGCGATTCTCTGTGGTAGTTGACTTGTTGTTGCAGTTTTGTGAACTCATTGATGTCCTTATGCATAGGAACTTTGCTCTCCTTTTTCAGGGCATAGAAAGCAGCGTTGGCTTGAGCTCTTTTGAGATCTGAGATGCCGCCATATTCATCTGCTAGGCGCTTCCAAATCTCATGTGCTGACTGAAGATGATAGACCTTTGTTAGCTCTGCTGGTTCAAGACATGCTTGACGAGCTTGATCGTGACGTAGCTGCCACTTCTCTATAAGCTTGCGCTATGCTGGAGTCAGAGGAGCAGGCGCAGCTCTAACTTCTTCATCAGGAGTGTCTTCAGAAGGGGTGCTTGAAGCAGCTCGCTCTGGATTTAAGCACAATATCCAGTACCCCATAGACACGGAACGTGGCTTCGCTTTGGCTTGTCTAGAGGCGGTAGTTCTCAGGAGCTAACCCCTCAAACGGATTGTGTTCTCTGATGTTCGCGCTTCGGCCATTTGGCACAGTTCACACAGTAGAGATAAAGACTAGCGAGAACTGAAGCTTTATAACAGCGACTTGAGACATGCAGCGTACTGCACACTGCTATTGGATGCGGAGATAGTGCGGAAGCAGGCGGAGATACATCTTGAATGATTTGAAATCATCATCATTGTGTGACAAGGGAAAATCGGATGTTAGAGATCAATTTGTAACTGGAAATAGGAAGGCACAGAGATCAGATTAACTCGACAATCAAGTCGACTTGACGCCTGTGAAGTATGAGGGAAGAAGCTTTCGATTTGGTTGAGGGATGGTTGAGAAAGGCGCTGGTGGAGATTCGAAATTGAGATGGTGATCTTTGACTTCACTCATTCTCGGGTTGTTTTGGAAGCGCAGTGAGGGAGCGTCCAAGGGACTCATAACCTGTTGAAATAGATGTGTGTAAGAGCGAATGAATTGTGTAGAGATGTGGCTATAGACCCAGCTTTATATACACGAGTGAATTACTAATCCCAACATATCCTTAGGTCTGAAAGGCATCCTTAAATCCTCGTCTTGATGGATCGTCACCCTCCTAATAAACTGCGGCGGCGTCACCGCTGTGCATTTTGCATTCTGACATAAATGTTGCGTATTTTGAGCAGTTAGCGATGGTAGTGGGAAGTAGTGACTTCTATTTGGATAGTCACTAATAGCCCTAGAACCCTAGCTATTCATTTTTAAAAATAAAAAAACCGTTTTTACGTAAATAACCCAAACCCTAGGACTGTTCGTGTTGTCAGACGGAAACAAAATTAAAATTTCAATTGACTCCGACTGGACTTGGCGCTAGTTGTCTCTCAAGCAAACAATGCCAGCACGGAGCACACACAAGCAAAAACGTTTTCATTGTGACGAATGCCCCGGGGGATTTACGCGATTGGACACTTACAATCAGTATAGCTTCTGTCTTCATCCTAATTCTAACCTTCTAATTAGACACCGAAAAAAAAAACATCACAACCACTCACCGATCCGTAAGGTTCGCGCTCCTCCACCACGAAAGTCCTGCGTACGATGTTTCCAAAAGAAGGTCCGGTGCGAACCACAAGATCTAAAGACTAGTAAAGCTTGTAAAGCCTGTCGGAATGCAGGGCAAGATTGTTCATTGCAGTCTGGCTCTTCATCGTCGACCGAATCGTTCGGCCTGATTGGAGCTACAACGCAAACGCGGTTCTCTGGAATGGAATTGAACTTGAATACTCCCTGCAATAACGACAATCCATCTTCATTTCAAGATGCTACTGATTCAGAAACTCAAAAGGAGATATTAGACAAATATCCCGCAATATACGAGCGATTCCCCATCATGCATCCCTACGCAGTTCCCCTCTTATATTGTTCAGCGCTTAATCAATCGGAGAGTGAAAAGGATTACCTTTGTGGAATAATAGATGCATTATGTTCCTTGATATGTCTTGTTTATGAAGAAACCGACAAGTGTTTGGAGTTCTATCAGTTAGCAAAGATGCGGCTAGGAAGGATCGGTCGGCTTTTCGTTGAACGAGTGATAATCAGCACCATTTTAGTAAGTTTCACATCAAGTTGATCATGCTAATAGAAAGGCGACTGTGGGAATAACGCAGGAAACTTTAAGAGGAGGTATGTCTATATAGTCACACTTCTCACATTTTCTTTCAGATGCAAGAAGTTTGCTCGACACGGCAATTCGCCTTTCTGGACAGCTGGACACTCTCTTCGAAGGATCCTACGCTATCTGGAACGGCATAGAGAAGAATGACATTGAAAATATTGTCTCTGACACTTTTCGACGCGTTGTCTGTCAATCCGCTCTTCTCGACCGTACTCTAGACAGACTTGGAAGCCAGACGTACGTTTGTGATTTTTATACTCGTCTTGCCAGTATTTCCTCAGCTATTGTCTTTGATCTCTTCCGAGACAAAAAGGTAACATCGGACTGTTTTGTTGTATGTGTTGACAATATAATTGTAGATCGAGACCTCTATTCCTATCGATAAGATCATTCCACGAGACGACATAGTTGAGCCTCTCAAGGCACTAGTTCAGTGTGTACGTTTGCTAGAGCCGCGTCAGTTTACCTTCAACGAAATTCTCCAGTACGCACCTCGTAAAACTGATTTGAAGTCACCTCTACTTCTGCGCATCTACGAGTATCAATTCCACCAAGCGGCCCTCAACTTTTTCTGGGTAGCGGAAGTTGGAGAGGTGGAGGATGCTGTCGACCTGTTGCTTTCTAGTCTGTCGTTCTATGCTTCAATGCTCGAAGATCCACACATCAAAAAGTGGATGTCACCGGCGATCGAATATGATTATGTTCGGTATGCATTAAACTATGCCGCAAAGACATACCCTGGGAAGACGAGCTTGATTGAAGATACTATGAAAAGGGTTGAATCCGGCAAAGTATATTTAACGAATGGGGAAGGAGATTGATAATGACCAGTGTTGTAGGTTATGTCCTGTCGGATCACTCTCTTCACTAATATCAACGGTCTCGTTCATATAATCTCGGTATTGCCTCGCTATTTGGATTGAACTATTATTCCCACACTTAATAACAATATACATTTACTTCATAATCCATTTACTTCCACCATAATCTCCTCCATCCAACCAGCCCGTTGAAACGCATCGCACCATTAGTAGGACTACACTGAGCACAGGGTAAAATGAGGTAGATATTACTTAGAAGGCCTTTGACAATATATGCACGCAGTGTTACCATCCATATTCTGCTGCGAACAGTTCGCACACTTCCACATTGCAATCGCTTGAGAGAATTCGAAGAGGAAGAGTAGCGAAAGTCGGGACTAATTCCGAACTTTGCGCAACTGTCACGTGCTTTAATGTGTCACATGGTCACCTGGGACCAGCCCCCATCCCGCACATGGGAGACGGTTGATCGTAGCCTCGTACCCAAACCCTACGCGGTTTGGGCCGAGCCACCGCGAGGAGATCAGCTCGGCCCAACCCTAAGCTGTCGGCTAGGGCTTGGGTACGAGGCTAGGGTTGATCGGTAATTTCTCATCCGTGATTTGGTACTTCCGGACCAGCCCCGTGTCCGCCAACGCAAGAGTGCGTCGTTCGTCAAACAAGCGCATCATTCTCTCTCATATACATTAACAATCGTCTTGGACTTGCATCTTGTCGAGCTCTATGTCAACAGCCATCGCGATTTCGTTGAACAGCACGAATGATTGAAATTACCAGGTCATCCACACTTCTATTTTGAGTACTAATCTCGAGTCTGTCTTGGAACTCGTTGGAGACCATTCCTAACCATAGTTGTTTCATACGCGACACGATAATATGTATTACACTACATTACCATTATGGAATTATGTTCAGCAATGATTATATTAGCAATTGAAATGGTTACCTTGTGGAGGCATTATAGGCTGCGAGAAAGTCTTCGTTGATGTTCTCCGGCGGCTCCCAGGTGTCAAACTCCTCCTCGTATCCGAGCCAGCGGATCCTGTAGAGGAGTTTGCCTTCCTCCATTCTGTGTTCTACGATGGCTTCGACTGCGTACTGATCTTCATCGACCACAGGTCCTGGATGATAGGGTTTTTCACGAGACTCATTCTTGCCACCGACAGCACTGACTCCGAGAGTATTGACACCGATGTCACCGCTAGAGCCAACCGTACGAGGAGAGTCACTGTTGCCGAGACTACGATCGTTCGCACCGACACGACCCCCATCCGTCTCCCCTACACCAAGCCATGCATCTTCGCCGTCGTCGATCCATTCCGTCTCACCTTCATCAACCCAAGCTTTTGCATCCTCTTCAACCTCCCAAATCCTATCACCATCGACGTCTTCGTTGCGGTCAAAGAAGTCTTCCCCATCCACATCCTCGGTATTGTCGAACCAGTCATCTTCCCCCTCCCCATGAGCATCGACTTCTTCAGCTTTTTGATCCTCTTGATCCTCCCAAATCTCACCATCGACGTCATCGTGGTCACACAAGTCTTTGTCAACCCCCCAGTCATCCCCATCCACATCCTCCCCATCCATCCACTCTTTTTCGTGTGTTAGACCTGCCATTGGATGTTAAGTGATGATCGGTGAGAATTCGATGAGTGATGAAGACGATGATCAGACGGTTAGTCGCTTTGAGAATGGGGATCGTAGAGGTTATGACCAAGGGTTACCCAGATCTGCAGGATCAGCAGCCGAAGTGGATGTGTCAAGTGGTACCCCTTCTTTCATATTTAAACGTTACCTTTAGGACATCGACTAGAATAGATCTCAGACATTAGGATTCTGGTGTCAGTGAGCTCAATCATGGAAAAAGAAGCTATGATTTTTGAGTACAGGGTGATTATGTGTGATGAAAAGATATTCATTTATCAGAAGGAATCCATAACTCGCATATTCAGACCCGAATTCGTAGGGTACATACCACATTCCCCTTTATTTTGTTCAAGCAGATGCTAAAGCGTTATTAGGATCGAACCAGATTTGGGTGTCATTATAGGCGTTTCTTGGGGGGTTCGAAAGAGACAAGTCTGTTGACTTCAAGAGTAATATTCTTGAAGAGGAACTTTTGATGGGCCTGTATGATTTGAATTCTTATAGCTTGAATGGTGTATGAAACTTAAATGAGTGAAGTTTGAAGCCGATCAGGCACTGTACAACCTTGCTATCTTGTCCGCAATTTTCCGATTCCTAGTTGATAGGATTCAATCTTTTTAAGGACGAGAACTTCGCTGGCTTGCAGGGTGAAGTCCGGTTCAAAGTTATTTCCCGTGCAGTTTTTCGGATCAGTTTGGGAGGATCATCATCGGTCAAATGCAACCATTGATCTCGGAGGGCTCGATCCATTAGATCGAGTTGTCGGTCCCTCCGATGATACATTGGGTCGTTGTCGATAATGTAAGTCTTCGCCTTCCTTTCTCAGCTTACTCTATGTCTCTACGCTCCCAATGACCCTTGGGCAAGGACTGATTTGACCAGAAAAAGGCCCAATGAGATCGAGACTCGTTCAGATGAAAGGAGCGAATTTATTGAAAGTTGCGACGTGGTTGATGGCAAGCTCGGGTGTAAGCCTTTTACAGCCTTGGAGTGCGGCGAAACAGTGGTTTTCGTATTGAGAAGGCGACTTTTTGCTACCGACTCGGAAGAGCAGATCTTCACATTTTCATCGAATAGGGTAAGAGGAACTTCGTCAAGGAGACGTAACCTGTATCGAATAAGAGGCGATTGAAGAACGTTCATATTTATGGTTTTTACGGTGAGATAAAAGGCCAGCAGTGACACTTGACATGTGTTGGAATATATGATTGTTTAATAAGTGAGGGAGATCACATGCACCACATCCCAACCGGCGAGCAGATGAAAAAGAAATCATCAATCCTGTCACATGGAACCTTGATCAGACGTTCCTATTCCTCCACAACTTCCAAAGGACCAACAGTGAACGGCATTTTGACTCGATGAACTTCGAATATTCAAATATTCGATGTCGAGTTATAAATTTGTCGAGTCATATATCTCTATAGACTCGTCGAGTCGAATCCATGATTTGTCTTTGAATATTCGAATATTCGACAAATCGACCAAGTAGAGGGTAATTCGATAAAATCCCTCAGTAAATACATAATTGAGCTGATAGCATGTACTACTACAATAAGAAATAACGGGATACCAGTAATTTTGGTGCATATTAAGGTCGAATGTAGAGGTCGAATGTAGATCGCGAATGCGAGCGCGCAGACTCCTCGTTTGTAAATCGGCCGATTAAACCGTCGCGGAACTCTCTTCAGGAAGAACCTCCCTGCTCATAACCCGAGCAATAAGCGGAACATCGTCAAGTTCATCCTCATCGAAGCCTGGCTTGAAGCCATCGAATGGGCAAAGTATTTTGTTCCTCGTGTAAACGGTACACCCTCACACACCTTCATGCAAAGCTAAAAGTAGCAGCCCAAGACCACGAC
>Ga0335072_10001171_pt1 | contig 43487 bp, 44 predicted proteins | sample Lox_Sample_21_FD_206725 | JGI IMG/M metagenome (GOLD analysis project Ga0335072, IMG submission 206725) | Soil microbial communities from Loxahatchee National Wildlife Refuge, Florida, United States - Lox_Sample_2.1 | ecosystem: Environmental > Terrestrial > Soil > Wetlands | place: USA... | reverse complement strand
AGCCCGAATGGCCAACCTACCCTCTGGGCGCGAGCATGCCGACGAGCGAGCCGCAGTGCGGTCGCTCGAGGTCGATCGGATGCTCGGACACGCGTAGCGACACGGAGCTCGCCGAGGCGGCGGCGAATGCGCTCCGCTGGAACGCATCCCTGAGCGGTACCGAGATCACACCGGTGGTCAAGGACGGCTGGTCATGTCCGGGCCGGCCCGACGCGGCGCGCCTCGTGCGCTGACATGATTGTGTAACGATTCGCGAGCTAACCTTCGAGGTCTAGCCTCACAGGGACGCATAAGCCGGAGGACGTCATGAGAGCAAGCGATGTGATGGTCCGCAACGTCATTACGATCGGGCCGGATGAGGACGTTGCGCACGCGGCGAGACTGCTCGCGGATCACGACATCAGTGCCCTGCCGGTGGTCGATGAGAACCGGCGCATTCTCGGCCTGCTCAGCGAGGCCGATCTCCTGCGGCGCGAGGAGCTCGGGACGGAGAAGGTGCGCCCGTGGTGGCTCGAAGCGGTGACGCCGTCCAGCCTGCTGGCGGCGGACTACTCCAGATCCCACGGGCGCAAGGTCCGGGAGGTCATGTCGGAGACGGTGATCACGGCAAGAGCCGATGCACCCCTGTCGGAGATCGCCGCTCTGCTCGAAAGAAAGCGAATCAAGCGCGTGCCCATCGTCGAGGACGGCAAGCTCATCGGCATCGTCAGCCGCGCCAATCTGATCCAGGCGCTCGCATCGGCGCCGGAGCCGGCCGCCCCCGCCCGAGCATCCACCGATCAGACATTGCGGTCGCAGATCCTGGACCGTCTCGAGAAGCAATCCTGGACGGGTTTCGGCGAACGCAACGTGATCGTCACCGACGGCATCGTGCATCTTTGGGGGCTCATCGGTTCGCCCGAGGAGCGCAAGGCGCTGTTTGCGCTGGCGGAGTCGGTGCCCGGCGTGCGCGGCATATCCGACGAGCTGATTCCTGCCTATTGAATCCCTCCGTCTTGAATTCCCCATCCCCAGTTTGCAGTTTCATCCCTGTGCTTGGATGACTCGGCCCGGGTCCTCGAGATAGGCGGCAAAGGTCTGCAGGAAACGAGCCGCGTCCGCGCCGGCGAGGACACGGTGATCGCATCCCAGAGTGAACGAGGTGCGATCGCCATCCGCCGCCGCAACGCCGAGGATCGCCGCCGCGCCCGCCGGAAGCAGGGCATCGAAGCTATGCACCACCGAAAACTGACCGAGATTGGAGAGGTAGAAGGTGGCCCCCGCGGAGTCCTGCGCCGTGAGACGGCGGTTGAGCGCCTTGTCGCGCGCGACGCGCCAGTCGTCGGCGAGCTCGGAGAAGGGCCGAGCGGCAACGTCACGGATGACGGGCGCAATCAATCCGTCGGGCGTATCGATTGCAATCCCGACGTCGACCCGATCACGAAGCGCGAGACCCTCCGAGGTATATGCGGCGTTGAACAAGCCATGAACCTTGACCGTGAGCGCACAGACCCGTGCGAGGAGCAATGTGACCGAGCTGTGCGAGTCGCGCGCGACGGCCAGGAGCGGTGCCATCGATAGCCGCGCGGTTACGCGAAACATGGGGATCGACAGGCCCGCCGTCATTTTGCGCGCCACGGCATCGCGCACGCTCGATGGGCGCTCGAGGCGATAGGGCGGCCCGGCTGCCAGCTCCCCAGGGCTCTGACCTGACGCGCTGCGAACGGCATCGGCATGCACCTCACCCTGGGAGCCCACCTGGCGCACATCGACGCCGAGCTGCTCCGCGAGGCGCCGCGCATAAGGGGAGACTCGTGCTCTCGAGGTCGAGCTCGCCGGCGAAGCAGCCGAGGCGCTCGATGCGCTCGATGCGCTCGATGCGGCCGATGCGGTCGATGCGGCCGCCTCGGGACTGTCCGCAATATAGCCCATGATCGCGCCCACCGGCATCTCGCTGCCTGCGGCGGCCAGTGGACCCGCCAGATAGCCATCATGAAAAGCCTCGACGTCCATCACCGCCTTGTCGGTCTCGACGTCGGCGATCGACTCGCCCTTCTTGATGGCATCGCCGATCTTCTTGTTCCACTTGACCAGCCGGCCGTTGTTCATGGTATCGGACAAGGCCGGCATGGTGATGGGTTCGCTCACGGCTAAGCCACCTTGGCGCCTTTCTCCGGCCTGCAGAGCGCGCGAGCTGCGGCAGCGATGTCCGGAACTTGGGGAATCGTCGCCGCCTCGAGCTTGCCGTTGAAGGGCGTAGGCATGTCCAGCCCGGCCACTCGGCCGACGGGTGCATCCAGCGAGTAGAAACAGCGCTCGCCGAGCGTTGCGGCGATCTCGGCACCGGCACCCGCGAAGCGGCAATCCTCCTCGACCACCAGCAGGCGGTGAGTCTTCTCGATGGAGCTCGCGCATCGATCCCAATCGATGGGTTTCAGGCTGCGCAAATCGATGACCTCGGCCTCGATCCCGTCCTTCGCCAGCTCAACGGCCGCTTCCAGGGAAAGGATCGCATGGCGCGAGTAGCTCACGATGGTGAGATCCCGGCCTTCCCGACGCACCGCCGCTCGATGCATGGGTGGCGGATCGGACGCGAGATCCACCGGCCCGCGGCTGAAGTAGAGCAGCTCGTGCTCCAGGAGAATGATCGGCTCGTCGCTCACGATCGCCTGGCGGAGCTGCCAGTAGGCATCTTGCGGCGTCGAGGGCACGGCGATGCGAAGGCCCGGTACGTTCATCAGCGTATGCTCCAATCTCTGGGCGTGCTGCGCGCCGAGCTGCCGGGCCACGCCGCCCGGCACGCGTACCACCAGGGGCATCTTGAACTGGCCGCCCGACATGAATGGAATCTTGGCTGCGCCGTTGATAATCGAGTCGAGCGCCAGGAGCATGAAGTTGATGGTCATGATCTCGACCACCGGTCGCATGCCGAGCAGCGCCGCACCGACGCCGAGGCCGGTGAAGCTGTTTTCCGAGATCGGCGTGTCGCGAACGCGCCACTCGCCGTACTTCGCGAACAACCCTTCCGTCACGCGATAGCTGCCGCCGTACAGGCCGACATCCTCCCCGAGCGTGAAGACCGATTCGTCGGCTTCCATCTCGAGGTCCATCGCGCGGTTCAGTGCCTGCCAGTAGAGCAATTCCTGGGCCATGGATCCTTCCCCTAGATCAATACTTCGTGGTGGCGGTTGCAGTTGAGGTGCGCCCAGGCCGCCTCCATGGTCGGCTGCGGGCTCTGCAGTGCGAACTGCACGGCATCCTGCACCAGCGCATCCACGTCCCGCTTGAGCTCTGCGATGTCCGCATCCGCCGCATGCCCAGCGTCGACCATGTGCGAAGTGAGCTGCGCAATGTTGTCCGGCCCCGCCGCCGCGAGCTCGGCACGCGTCGGGTACCGATGTTCGATGTCCCGCACTGCCCCTGCGATGGGGTCCCACGCCTCGTGGGCCTTCACCTCGACGGCCGGCCGATAGGTTCCGGGGTCAGCCATCGAATGCCCGCGAAAGCGGTACGTCTCACACTCGATGAACTGCGGACCGCCGCCGCCGCGAATGCGTTGCAGCGCGCGGCGGGCGGTCTCATGCACCTTGAGCACATCCATTCCGTCGATTCTTTCCGCCGGTATGTTGTATGCCGCGGCACGCTTGTAGACCTCGACCACCGCCGAGTGTCTGTGGATCTCCGTGCCGATGGCATAGTGATTGTTCTCGCAGACGAACAGCAGCGGCAGGCGCCACAGAGCCGCCATGTTGAGCGATTCGTGGAAGGTCCCCTGATTGACGGCGCCGTCGCCGAAGAAGCATATGACTGCCTCGGGCTCACGGCGCAGCGCCACGGCATAGGCGATTCCCAGCGCGATGGGACAGCTCTCGCCGACGATTGCATAGCCTCCCATGAAGCGTCGCCCGGCGTCGAACATGTGCATCGAGCCGCCCATACCGCCGCTCATCCCATCGCTGCGCCCGAACAGCTCCGCCATCACGTTGCGCGCGGGCGTTCCCCGCACCAGGGCGTGCGCGTGCTCGCGATAGGTGCTCACGATGTAGTCGGCCGGACCGGCGGCGTTGATCACGCCCGCCCCCACCGCCTCCTCGCCTGGATACAGGTGAAGGAACCCGACGATGTTACCCTTGCCATATTCCTCGGCCGCGCGTTCTTCCAGTGCCCGCGACAGCATCATGTCGCGTAGCAGCCGGCGTAACGTATCGCGCTCCATGTAGGTGCCTCCCCTTTGCAGAAGTGCCAAGGCCGCTCGGTGCCGGCCGGTCATCGCGACAGCGGCCGCTCGGATCCGCCGCTCACACGGCAGCGGCCGGTCATCACGATGAGTTTGTATCCCCGGCCGCACGGCATGCGCCATACGTGGAAGCCGAAGTATCGTGGCGGCCGTCGCGAAACCGGCTAGCTCCCGCCGTTCTGCAGGTGCTCGTGCGCCCGCAGCCGCGCAGCCGTTTCGGCCGCGACATCCGGCACCGTCGTGTCGACCCGAATTGCGTGGTGCTCCTCGTCGGCATCGAGCGGCTGCAGGTGATCGATCTGGGCTTCGAGCACCGCGACATCCGCATCCGACGGGTCACGCCCTGCACGGCTGTGAATGCGCCGCACCATCTCGGCCTTGTCCGCGATGCAGGTCACGATGACGAAGCGGGCGTCCAGCCGCCGCGCCAACTCGAGAAACGCCTGGCGGTGCGTGCGCTCCAGAAAGGTGGCGTCGACGATGACGCGCATCCCGGCTTCGAGAGGGCCCTGCGCCCGGTCCGTCAATATCCGATAGATGCGCTCGCGCATCTCCCGCGAGTACAGAGTCGATGAGGCACCCGCTCGTTCCTCGGGGCTCGACGCGCTCGGCAGGCGTTTGCGCTCGACGTCCGAGCGAATTCGTACGGCGCCGATCAGCGGCACCAGCCGTTCGCTCAGCCAGGATTTTCCCGAGCCCGATGGGCCATGCATGATGTAGAGAGTCGGCCTCGCCGCGCGAGTGAACCCGGCCGCCGTCCGCAGCCGCGCCAGCACGCGCTCGTCGAAGTGGTCACGAGGACGTTGCTCGGCCGACAATGCATCGACCATCGCCCGCACCAGCGCGCGGTGGACGGCATAGAGTGGCAACCCGCGAATCCCGGCATAGTCGCCGGTCACCTCCAGATAGCTGCTCAGGAATTGATGAGCCAGATCCTCGCGCCGATGGCTCACCAGATCCATGAACAGGAAGGCGATGTCGCTCACCACATCGATGCAGCGCAGGGCGCGGTCGAACTCGAGGCAGTCGAACGGGGTAAGCGTTTCATCCCACCGAACGATGTTGCCCGCGTGCAGGTCGCCGTGACATTCCCGGACGAAGCCGCCGGCCTGCCGCTCGGCGATCGAGCTGGACAGAGCATGGAGAGTGTCGTGAGTCCAGTCGATCAGATGGGCGAGCTCGGCCGCGCCGATGTGCGCCGGCCGATGCGCAATCAGTGTCGCCAGGGTGCCGAGGATGGATCGACTGGTCCGCTCGCCATGATCCAGGTCGCCGATGTCCTCGCAGCGCGGAGCACCGCCGTGGAAGTCGGCGAGGCGCCGAGCCAGCGCCGCCATCTCGGTATAGCTGACATCCCGCCGCGCGAGCAGGGCCGGCAGCTCCTGCGCGGCTTCGAACTGCTTCATGCGCACGGCGTACTCAAGCGCCTCGCCCGAGCCGCCGACGTGCGCGCCGCGATCGTCCCGAGTGATCGGCACGACGTCGAGATATAAGTCCGCGGCCAACCGTCGATTGAGCCGCAGCTCCTCCTGGCAGAGGGTGCGGCGCTGCGACAGCAGTCTCATGTCCACGAAGTCGAGCTTTATGGGCTTCTTCAACTTGTAGGCGATCGTTCCCGTGAGAACCACCCAGGACACGTGCGTCTCGCGCAGCCGGATCTCGCCCACCTCGTGCGGATACGCAGATGGCAGCAGGAGCTCTCGAATGTCGAGTCCGGCCATCGAGGAGGCGCTAGGCTGCGCTGCCATCGACGGGCACGGGAATTCTCTTGTACATGCTCCTTCCTCCGGATTTTCGCCGCTCCCCGGCCCCCCTTGCCCGCGCACGACGCTTGACCGCCCTTACGTAATGGCTCGACCGCGCCTACGCGGTTGTGCTTATGGAGCGCGCGGTCGCGGGATGGGAGCATGGCTCAGACGAGGCTTCGAGAGCAACCCATTGATTTACGTCTCTGCTTCAGGACCCTGACCGAGCGCATGCGAATCATTCACTTACCCGGACGGCTGAGGATCGCCTTCGAGCTTCTGGTCAACGACCGGACGAAATTCGCCGCGCTCCTGGTCGGCATCACTTTCGCCGTCTTTCTGATGATCGAGATGACCTCCCTGTTCGCCGGCATCCTGAGCCGCGCCTCATCGACCGTCATCAACATCGGCGCCTCGATCTGGGTGATGGATCCGGCGGTGCAGACCGTGGCCAATACCATTCCCCTGCCCGACTACGTGCTCGACGAGGTTCGAAGCATACCCGGCGTCAAGTATGCGGTGCCGCTCTATTCCGGCTCGGCGCTGCTCAAGCTGCACGATGGCAGCTATCAGGCGGCGAACGTCATCGGTCTGGACGACTCCTCGCTGTTCGGGCGTCCCGAGGTCAACGCCGGCAAGATCGAGGATATCTTCGCGGAAAACGCCTTCATCGCAATCGAGGATTCGGAGTTCTACAAGCTCAAGGATCCGCGCATCGGGGCGGAATTCGAGCTCAACGATCACCGCGGCGTGATCGTCGCCATCGCCCACGTCGCATCGAGCGGCCTTTTCGGCGTTCCGACGCTCTACACCACGTATTATCGGGCGCTGCAGTACATTCCGAACACCCGTTACACCATCTCGTACGTGCTGGTGGAGCCGAAAACGCCCGCCGACGTGACCAATATCCAGAAGCAGGTACAGGCCGCCGGTTATCTGGCCCTGACCAAGAGCCAGTTCATCGCGCAGATCTCGCGGTTCTACATGTACCAGACGGGCATCGGCACCAACATGCTGATCATGACCCTGGTGAGCTTCGTGATCGGACTGTCGATCTCCGGGCAGACGTTCTACACCTTCATCCTGGAGAACCTGGAGAAGTTCGGTGCGCTCAAGGCAATCGGCGCCAAGGGGCGCGACCTCGTCTCCATGATCCTGTTCCTGGCCACCTTCGTCGCCCTCACCGGATATGGCTTTGGCGTCGGACTGTGCGCGCTGGTGATCTGGCTCGCCCGCCTGTACTTGCCCGACTATGCCGCCATGATCACCTTCGGCAACCTCGGGGTCGCCTTCGTGATGGTCGTCATCATCGCCTCCTTCTCGAGCTACATCGGCGTGCGCAAGGTGCTCAAGATCGAGCCGTTCGACATCTTCCGGGGATGAGCATGCCGAACTGCGCCATCAAAGCCGTGGGGCTCAACAAGTGGTTCGGCGAGGGCGAAGCGCGGACCCAGGCCGTCAAGGACGTGAACTTCGAGGCCAATTTCGGCGAGATGCTCTATGTGGTGGGGCCCTCCGGCAGCGGCAAGACCACCATGCTCAGCATCATCTCGGGCATCCTGCGCCCCAACAGCGGCTCGGTGAGGGTGGAAGATACCGACATCTGGAGCATCACGGCCGATCAGCTCGCCGAATTTCGCTTGCACAAGATAGGCTTCGTGTTCCAGGACTACCATCTCTTCCCACGCCTGACGACGGTGGAGAATGTGGCCATTCCGCTGATCTTGCAGGACCGCCCCTGGGACGAGGCGATCGCGGAGGCGGCCAAGGATCTCGATGTCGTGGGATTGAAGTCCCGCGCCGAGCTGCCGCCGGTCAAGCTGAGCGGCGGCGAGCAGCAGCGTGTCGCGATCGCCCGCGCCATCGTCAGCCGTCCCGACATCCTGATACTGGATGAGCCGACCGCCTCGCTCGACGGTGATACCGGACGCAACATCGTGCAGTTCGTTCGCGAGCACATCCTCTCCCCCGAGCGCTGCATCCTCATCGTCACGCACGACAGCCGCATCTATGAGTACGCGGATCGGATCATGAGAATGGAAGACGGCAAGCTGACTGGTTTCGAGAAAGGAAATCTGGATGCGCAATAAGATCTTGTTCTATGCGTCGGGCGCCGGGCTGTTGCTCGCCGTGGTGAGCGCCTATATCTTCGGTCAACAGCCCAAGGCGCAGCCGCCTCTGTTCAATCCGGCCGCCAATCCCTACGCCAACGGTGTGTACACCGAAGGCATGATCGAGAGCGAGCAGGCCCAGGGCGAGAACATCAACATCTATCCGGAAGTGACGGGTCCCATCACCCAGGTGCTGGTGAGCGAGGGAGAAAAGGTGCATCGCGGCGATCCGCTGGTGACCATCGATGATTCGGTGCAGCGCGCCACGGCCGAGCAGCAGCAGGCGCAGGCGGACGCGGCGCTCGCGGTGCTGAATGAGCTCAAGGCCGAGCCGCGCGCCGAGACGCTGCAAGTGAACGTGGCGCAGGTCGAGAATGCGCGGGCGAGCCTGAAGATGGCGGAAGATACCCTGGCCAAGCAGCAGCGCTCCTATGACATGGACTCGCGCTCGGTCAGCCTGGATGCGCTCGATAACGACAAGAACGCGCAGAAGGTGGCGGCCACCAATCTCAGGGTGGTCGAGCGACAATACGAGCTGACCAAAGCCGGCGCATGGATCTACGACGTCCAGAACCAGCAGCGTCAATACACGGCGTTGCTGAAATCATATGCCGCATCGGCTGCGCTGCTTGCGAAATACACGATTCGCGCGCCCTCGGACGGTGTGGTGTTGGCGGTCCAGACCGGCGTGGGGAGCTATGTCTCGCCCCAAGGCGCGTATGACACCTACACCCAGGGGTACGACCCGCTCATCGTCATGGCCGCGCCGCAACAGCACCTTCAGGTACGTGCCTACGTCGATGAGATCCTGGTGCACCGGCTGCCCGATTCCAGCAAGATGAAGGCCGAGATGTACATCCGCGGCACGGATACGCATCTGCCGCTCACCTTCGCGCGCATCCAGCCCTTCATATCGCCGAAGATCGAGCTCTCCGATGAGCGGCAAGAGCGCGTCGATGTGCGCGTGCTGCCGGTGATCTTCCGGTTCGAGAACAGCAAGGACCTGCATCTTTATCCCGGACAGCTGGTGGATGTGTATGTCGGCCAGTAAGCCGAACTCGTTCGCAGCCGGGCGCCTCTGTGCGGCGGCCTGCCTCGTTCCGATCCTGTGCTGCTGCGCGGTGGGTCCCAATTTCGTCCGACCGAAGCCACCGCCCGTCGAGCACTATGCGTATGGAAGCGATCCGACCGAGACGGCCGAGGCGCAGGGCGTCGCTCAGCATTTCATGCCCGGCGCAACGCTGCGGGCGGATTGGTGGCATCTCTTCAACAGCCCGCAGGTCGACGCCATCGTCGCGGAGGCGCTGCGCGACAATCCCGGTCTCGAGGCGGCCCGGGCGAGTCTGCGCGAGAGTCAAGATACCCTGCGCAGCGGTTACGGCATCTTCTTTCCCCAGGCCGAAGCGGACGCGAGCGCGACGCGCCAGCGATACTCGCCGGTGAAGTTCGGCGAGGCGGCGCCTTCGAGCCTGTTCAATCTGTTCACGCTCTCCGCCTCGGTGAGCTACGCCCTCGACGTCTTCGGCGCAGAGCGCCGCATGATCGAGCAGCTGCACTCCCAGATGGATCTGCAGCGCGCCGATGAGCAGGCGACCTATCTCACGCTGATCTCCAACATCGTCAATACCGTGGTGGCCAAGGCAGCTTATAGAGCGGAAGTCGACGCCACCCAGCGGCTGATCGAGCTTGAAAGCGAGCAGGTGAAGCTCGCCCAGGTTCAGGCGCAGGCCGGCACCGTGCCCTATTCCAACGTGCTCAGCCTGCAAAGCCAGCTCGCATCCTACGAAGCCACGATTCCCCAGCTGCAGCAAAAGCTCTCCCAGAGCGACGATCTGCTCGCGACACTCGTCGGCCGCGCTCCCGCCGAGTGGCGGGCCCCGGAGGTGAGCCTCAAGGAGCTGACGCTGCCGGGCGCGCTGCCGGTCGAGCTCCCCTCCGAGCTCGTTTCCCGGCGCCCCGACATCCTGATCGCCGAGGCTACCGCGCACGCCGCCAGTGCCGGCGTCGGCGTCGCCACGGCGGCACTCTTGCCGAGCTTCACTCTGAGCGGGACCTACAGTGCCAACGCCCTCACGACGGGCAATATCCTGTCGCCGAGCGGGCGGGCGTGGAGCGTCGGCGGCGATGTCAGCGCACCGCTCTTCCAGGGCGGCACCTTGTGGTACAGGCGCAAAGCGGCCATCGATAACTACCGGCAGGCCAGCGCCCTCTATCGCCAGACGGTGCTCGGCGCTTTTGCCCAGGTAGCGGACACCTTGCGCGCCCTCGAGCACGATGCGGCCGCGCTCAGGGCGCAGGATCTGGCGCTATCCACGGCGGAACAGGCGCTCAAGCTCGTGCAAGCCAACTACACGGCGGGTCTCGACACTTATCTGGACGTGCTCAATGCCGATGCGCAATACCATCAAGCGAAAATCAACGACCTGCAGAGTATCGCCACGCGCTATCAGGACACGGTGGCGCTGTATGTCGCGCTCGGCGGGGGCTGGTGGGACGAGACGGCGCCGCGCGCGCGGAACGCGCGACCCGCCGTTGTGCCGGGGCGTTGACGTCCGCCGCAAGCCGCGGTCATTGCACCAGCTTCGGATAGATACGCACCGCGATCGCGAGGAAGGCGACCAGCACCAGGGCCAGCACCGCACAATCGAACCCCAGCCCATACGTGCTCTGTTCATCGTGGACCATCAGGCCGCGCAAGGCATCGACCAGGTAAGTGAGCGGATTGAGGGTGGCGATGACTTTCAACCAGGCGGGCATGATGTCGAGGGGATAGATTGCATTGCTCGCAAAGAACAGCGGCATGGTCAAGACCTGGCCGATTCCCATGAATCGCTCGCGTGTTTTGACGATGCACGCCATGATGAGCGAAAAGGTGGCGAAGATGGCTGATCCCAGGGCGACCACCAGCAGAACTTCCAGGATCGCAAGCGCTTGCCAGCGAATGGGCACCTGCAGAACGGCGCCAATGGCATAGATCACCACGGCTTGCACCAATCCCCGAAAATCGGCGGCGAGGGCTTTGCCGCACACCAGCGACCAGCGGCTCGCGGGGCTCACCAGGAGCTTGTGCACGATTCCCAGATCCCGCTCCCAGATCACGGCGATGCCGTAGAAAATCGCACTGAACAGCACGCTCTGCGCGAGAATCCCCGGCGTCATGAAGGCCAGATATCCCGCGCGGCCTGTGTCGATACCGCGCACGTGACCCAGCACCTGGCCGAATATGGCCAGCCAGAGAACCGGTTGAATCGCCCGCGAGACCAGCTCGGTCGGGTCGCGGATGAGCTTGCGCAACTCCACGTCGGCGATTGCAAGGCACTCGCTCAGGATCTGGCGCATCAGAGGTTCAGCCCAGCCGGCGCGCGACTCGCCGAGCGTCGGCCGTATCCTTCAAGCGCCCGGCATCGCCGGCGGCTCCGCAGAACCGCGCGAACACATCGTCGAGCGTGGCCGCCTCGCCAATGCCGGCCTTGAGCTCCATGGGCTTTCCCTGAACCGCTATTCTGCCCGCATCCAGTATGGCCACATCGGCACAGAGATGATCCGCCTCCTCCATATCGTGCGTGGTCATCAGGATGGTCATGCCCAGCTCCTGATTGAGATCCTTCAAGTGCTTCCAAACCGCATGGCGCGCAACCGGATCGAGACCGATGGTCGGCTCATCGAGGAACAGCACCACCGGCTTGTGCAACATCGCCTGCGCCAGCTCGAGACGGCGTACCATGCCTCCGGAGTAGGTCTTCACGAGCCGATCAGCGGCGTCCGTCAAGCCCATGAACTCGAGTGCCGAATCGATGCGGGAGGCGCGATCGGCGCGGGGCACCGCATACAATCGCGCCGACAGCAGCAGGTTCTCGCGGCCCGTCAATGCGCCGTCCGCCGACAGCATCTGAGGAACGTAGCCGATGTGCCTGCGGACCTCGTGAGGAGCGCGCATGATGTCGAAGCCCGCGACGCTCGCCGAACCGCTGCTCGGCTTCAGCAGCGTGGTGAGCATCTTGATGGTGGAGGACTTGCCTGCGCCGTTCGCCCCCAGCAGCCCGAACACGACCCCATACGGGACCTGCAGAGCGATGTGGTCGACCGCGGTCAAGCGGCCGTAATTCAACGTCAGCTCGCGGACCTCGATCGCCTGGATGTTTTTTCCATCTCTTGCCTCCATCCGGCCGGGCTCACGGACCGGAATCGATCGTCTTGCAGCAACGAAACCCCAGGTGATAGTTGGCGTGGCTCTTGGGGTCCATCACCCGAGTGCCGTGCCAGAATGGCGCGCGCCAGCGGCACCAGTCCGGATGCGCTCGATAGGTGTCGAAAATGAACCAGCTGCCCTTCATCTCGGTGACCCCCAGCTCCTTGCTGCCTCTGCTCGCCATCTGCTCCGGGCTCAGCGGCAGGTTCATGTGCTCGGCAGCATTGCCATTGAGATCGTAGACGCCGAGGGAGCTGTGGCACGCCGGGAAGTCTCCGGCCGGGTACGTGTTGGAGCCACAGAGGTTCCAGCCGCCACCCGGGCAGCCTGCGGTCTTGAAACTGCCGGTGGCGCAGATGCCGCGCTGGTACTGCGCTCCATAGCTCCAGCTTTGAGTCGGCGCATAGGCGCGGTTGTGCGCGGCGCGCATGCGCTCGACCGCGACGTTGGCCGGCACGCCTTGCGCGAGATCGAATCGGTAGTCAGGCTCCTCGAGCGCGCCGGCACAGGCCCCTTCCCACTCGTGTGCGTCGCATAGCCGTTTGCCTTCCGCCTCGCATACTTGCGCCGCCTCGCGCGCCTTCACCCAGACCACCGGATAGGTGCACGGCATGTCCGGATATTCGAACTGATCGATGCACGCCTTGGCGTGCTCCGCCGTGGTCTTGCGCGGATCATAGAGCGGCGCCATGTATTTCGCGCCGCAAATCTTCTCGAACTGCGCATTGGCATAGCTCAGGTGCCGCTGCTCGAGCTGCTTGCGGCAGCCTGCTTCGGTCACGGGGTGCACGCTGATCGCAGGGTTGCCCTGTCCCATGAAGCCCGAGCGCGCAAAGAGCGCCCGCAGCTGCCTCATCTGCTCGGGCGTCAGGCCGCGCTGTTGCTGCATCTGCTGGAACATCCGCTCGTTTTGCTCGAGTAGCGCCGGCTGCGCCGCAGCGGCCGGTCCGCCAAGGAGCAGCATTGCTACGGCGGTGGTCGTCCTGATATCCATGATGCGGCCAGGGCGCCTTCTCAGCAGCAGCCCTTGAATCGGCCCTTCTCGCAGCTGTAACGGGCGCTCTGTCGTTCGCGAAAGAACTCGACATAGCTCATGATCGGCTCCTGCGGATGGTGCGTCTTGCGGTGAGCCACATAGGTATCATAGTCCGGCACGCCTACCATCAGCCGGGCGGTCTGCACCGCCACGCGCCAGATGCCCCTCGCGCTGCTCATAGCGCAGGCACGGCGGCGGAAGCGCCGCCGACCTCGATTGCCGTGCCCTGCGGACTCTTGAGGGCCTTGCGTATGTCGAAGAACGCGTAGATCACCATGACGAGCACGATCGCCACCGACAATGCCGCGAGGACGGCATCCAGGTAGTCATTGAAGATGATCCGATTCATGTCGGCGAGCGTCTTGGCCGGCGCCACGACCTGGTTGAGCGCCGCCGCGCGGCCGAACTTGAGCGCATGACTCAAGAATCCGACCGCGGGGTTGGGATCGAAGACCTTCTCCAGACCCGCCGTCACCGTGCAAATGACCAGCCAAGCGGTCGGCGCCACGGTCACCCAGGCGAAGCGCTCGCGCTTCATCTTGAACAGCACGACGGTACACAGGGTAAGGGCGATCGCCGCCAGCATCTGGTTGGTAGCGCCGAACAGCGGCCACATGGTCCAGATTCCGCCCAGCGGATCGATCACGCCCGCATAGAGCAGGTATCCCCACAATGCGCAGGCGAGCGCGGAGCCGATCATGTTGCCGCTCCACGACTCGGTCTGCCGCAAGGCCGGAATCGCATGGCCGATGAGGTCCTGAATCATGAAGCGGCACACGCGCGTGCCGGCGTCCACCGTCGTCAGGATGAACAGTGCCTCGAACAGGATGGCAAAATGGTACCAGATTCCCATCAGTGCCTTGCCGCCGAGGAACCCGGACAGGATGCTCGCCATGCCGACGGCGAGCGTCGGTGCGCCGCCGGTGCGCGACAGAATGCTGCTCTCGCCCACATCGTGCGCGATCTGCGTCAGCATATCCGGCGTCACCAGGAACCCCCACGAGCTGACCACCTGGGACGCATGAGCGGCCGTGGTGCCGATGAGCCCCGCCGAGCTGTTCATGGCGAAGTAGACGCCCGGATGGATCACCGATGCGCCGATCATCGCCATGATGGCGACAAATGACTCCATCAGCATGCCGCCGTAGCCGATCATCGGAATCTGTCTCTCGTTCTCGATCATCTTGGGCGTGGTGCCGGAGGAGATGAGCGAGTGCCAGCCCGATACCGAACCGCAGGCGATGGTGATGAACAGGAACGGAAACAAGCCGCCCGCCCAGACCGGTCCGGTACCGTCCACGAACTTCGTCAGAGCAGGCATCTTGAGGTCCGGGCGCACGATGATCACGCCGATCGCGAGCAGCGCAATGGCCCCGATCTTGAGAAACGTCGACAAATAATCGCGCGGTGCGAGCAGCAGCCACACCGGCAACACGGAAGCGACGAATCCATAGCCGATGATGATGAGCGCCAGGGAGGTGCCCGGCAGATCGAAATAATGCGCCAGATGCGGCGTCGCAGCCACGGTGCGCCCGTAGATGAGGGCGGCAAGCAGCAATACACCGCCGATCAGCGACATCTCCGCGATGCGGCCCGGCCGAAGAAATCGACCGTAAAGCCCCATGATGAGTGCGATCGGCAGGGTGCAAAACACGGTGAAGCTGCCCCACGGACTGCCCTTCAGGGCGTTGACCACGACGAGGGCCAGGACCGCCAGGATGATGACGCAAATGAGCAGCACGCCGATCCCCGCAATCGTTCCTGCGACGCGGCCCATCTCGGAGCGGATCATGTCGCCGAGCGATCGGCCGTCGCGTCGAGTGGACAGGAACAACACCGTCATGTCCTGCACCGCGCCCGCAAATACGACGCCGGCGAGGATCCACAACGTGCCCGGCAGATACCCCATCTGCGCGGCCAGCACCGGGCCGACCAGCGGTCCGGCGCCGGCGATTGCCGCAAAGTGATGGCCGAACAGCACATAGCGGTTGGTCGGCACATAATCGAGGCCGTCGTTGCGCCGGTAGGCAGGCGTTTGCCGGGCCGCGTTGACGCCGAGCACTTTATTCGCGATGAAAAGACCGTAGAAGCGATAGGCAATGAGGTAGATGCAGACCGCCGCAACGACCAGCCACGCGGCGTTCACCGGCTCGCCGCGAGCAAGCGCGACCACCCCCAAGGCAATCGAGCCGAGCACAACGACCCCGATCCAGACCAGCTTTTCTTTGACGGCCATGGTTTGTGTACCTCCCCTCGTGCGGAAGATTATCGCAGACGGCCATCCGGTCGATAAGGGGTTTCCCTAGGATTCAGGCGCCTTGCCCGGCCCCCACGCGCCCACTAATTTGCTAGATTGCTGGCCTCCTCCCGCCGGAGCGCAAAGCTTGCAAATTTCCCCAGCCGACCAGGCGAGCCGACTCATCACCTGCGAGGGCCTGCAGGCGCTCCTCGATGAGCTGCTCGAGCGCGGCTATCGGGTGCTCGGCCCCACGCTGCGCGATGGCGCCATCGTCTACGATCGCATCGCCCGCATCGCCGATTTGCCGGCCGGCTGGACCGATCAGCAAGACGCTGGACGCTATCGACTGGCACGGCGCGGGGACCAGGCGCTGTTCGGCTTTGCCGTCGGGCCGCAATCATGGAAGCAATACCTGCGTCCGCCCGTGGAGACCCTGTGGACGATGCGCCTCGGCGAGGATGGTCCCACCATTTCGAGTGATGCCCTCGAGAGCCCCAAGATGGCGTTCTTGGGCGTTCGTGCCTGCGAGATCCACGCCATGAGGATTCAGGACCGGGTATTGCGCGAGGGTCCGCATGCCGATGCTGCTTATGCGATGCGTCGGCAAGACGCCTTCGTCATCGCCGTCAACTGTGCGCAGGCGGGGGGCACCTGCTTCTGTGTGTCCATGCGGACGGGGCCGAAGGCAACCTCGGACTTCGATCTGGCCTTGACCGAGCTCATCGACGGTCATGCTCACCGGTTTCTGGTCGAGATCGGCAGTGAGGCAGGCGCCGAGATCATGCTGCGCGTGCCGCATGGGCCGGCAACGGACGAGCACTGCGCGGCGGCTGCGGCGGTCATCGAGCGCACGGCCAGTCAAATGGGACGCAGCCTCGAGACCGACGGCATCAAGGAGCTGTTGCAAGGCAATCCGGATCATCCTCGCTGGAACGATGTCGCGCAGCGCTGCCTGACCTGCGGCAACTGCACGCTGGTATGCCCGACTTGCTTTTGCACCACCGTGGAGGACCACAGCGACCTGCTTGGCGCCTCCGCCGAGCGGGTGCGCAAGTGGGACTCGTGCTTCACCATGGACTTCTCGTACCTCCATGGCGGCGGTGTGCGCTCCTCCGCGCGATCACGCTACCGTCAGTGGATGACCCACAAGCTCGCCAGCTGGTTCGATCAATTCGGGACTTCGGGCTGTGTCGGCTGCGGCCGCTGCATCACGTGGTGTCCCGTGGGCATCGACATCACGCAGGAAGCAGCCGCCATCCGCGCGACCCCTGATGCGGGGAAGGAGGAGCGACATGGAGGATCTTGAGCACATCCTGGCGCAGCACCCCTTCTTCGCGGGCTTCAGCGCGCAGCACAGCCGGCTGGTGGCCGGCTGCGCCCGCAATCACCGCTATGATGCCGATGAGTATCTTTTTCGTGAGGGCGAGCCTGCGAATGAGTTCTTCCTGCTGCGCCACGGTCAAGTGGCGCTGGAGATCCTCCCGCCCGGCCGCAGACCGATGGTGTTTGCAACCCTCGGCATGGGAGAAATCGTCGGCGCCTCCTGGCTCGTCCCTCCCTATCGCTGGATGTTCGACGCGCGCGCCATGTCACTCACCCGGGCAATCGGCATCGATGCCGCCTGCCTGCGCGAGAAGTGCGAGGCGGACCATCATCTGGGCTACGAGATGATGAAGCGCTTTCTGCCCATCCTGGTCCAGCGGCTGCACGCGACACGGCTGCAGATACTCGATGTCTATGCCAAGCATTGAAACGGGCCCGGTCGCACAGCGCGGCTCGATGGTGCCGGCGCTCTATCGGGTCGCAGGCACGCGCCGCGAGCTCGCGGACACGGCCACGCTCGAGCTCGTGCCGCTCGCCGGTGCGCGGCCGGAATTCGCGCCCGGCCAATTCAACATGCTGTATGCCTTCGGCGTCGGCGAAATCGCCGTCAGTATCAGCGGCGCCGCCGGCGAGGAGAGCTTCCTGCATACCGTCCGCGACGTCGGCGCCGTCAGCGGCGCGCTTGCCAGAATCGAGGCCGGCGCCACGCTCGGCCTGCGCGGGCCGTTTGGCACGGGCTGGCCGATCGCCGCGGCACGAGGCGCCGACGTGCTCTTCGTCGCGGGCGGCCTCGGCCTCGCGCCGCTGCGCGGCGCGATCCAGCAGGTGCTTGCGGAGCGCGATCGCTACGGCCGCATCGTCATTCTCTTCGGCAGCCGCAACCCCAAGGATATGCTGTATCGGCGCGAGCTGGCGCAGTGGCGCCGGCGCCTCGATGTGGCCATCGAGGTGACCGTCGACCACGCCGACCGGGACTGGCACGGCAATGTCGGGGTGGTGCCGGCGCTCATTCGCCGCGTCCCATTCGACGCTCACGATGCGTTTGCGTTCGTCTGCGGTCCGGAGGTGATGATGCGATTCACGGTCAACGCGCTGCGCGAGGCCGCGGTTCCATCCGAGCGCATCTATCTTTCCATGGAGCGCAACATGAAATGCGCCGTCGGCTGGTGCGGCCATTGCCAGTTTGGACCCGCCTTCATTTGCAAGGACGGTCCGGTGATGCGCTTCGACCGGATCGCCGAGCTGCTCGCCGTACGGGAGATCTGAGATGAGCGAGGGCAACCGCCCCAGTCTGGCGGTCTGGAAATTCGCCTCGTGCGATGGCTGCCAGCTGTCGCTCCTCGATTGCGAGGATGAGATCCTGACACTCGCCACGGCCGTACGGATCGCCAATTTCCCCGAGGCCTCGAGCGCCGTGGAGGACGGTCCCTACGATCTGTCGCTGGTGGAGGGGTCCATCACCACCGCCCATGATGCGCAGCGGATCCGCGAAGTGCGGCGCCAGTCCAAGCATCTGGTCACGATCGGGGCTTGCGCGACGGCCGGCGGGATTCAGGCGCTGCGCAATTTCGGTGATGTGAACGAGTTCATCGCCGCCGTCTATGCCTCCCCCGCCTATATCGAGACGCTCGCGACATCGAGCCCGATCGCGGCTCACGTCGCGGTGGACTTCGAGCTGCATGGCTGTCCCGTCGACAAGACGCAGCTCCTCGAGGTGATCAGCGCATTTCTGGCCGGCCGCAAGCCGTCGATTGCATCGCATAGCGTCTGCATCGACTGCAAACGCAACGGCACGGTCTGTGTCATGGTGCAGGGCACGCCCTGCCTCGGCCCGGTGACGCATGCGGGCTGCGGAGCGATTTGCCCCTCCTTCCGGCGCGGCTGCTACGGCTGCTATGGTCCGATGGAGAGCCCGAACACCGCGGCACTGGCGCGCGAGTGGCAGGCGCTGGGGGCCGCGCCGCGCGACCTGCGGCGTGCATTTCGCAGCTTCAACGCCGAGGCGGAAGCATTTCGGAGCCAGAGCGAGGCCCATGGCGAGTAGGACGATACGCGTGGAGCTGTTGACGCGCGTCGAGGGCGAGGGCGCGCTCGATCTGCAGATTGGCGACGGGCGGGTCACGTCGGCGCGGCTGCGGATCTTCGAGCCGCCGCGTTTCTTCGAGGCGCTGCTGCGCGGGCGCGGCCATACCGAGGTCCCCGACATCGTGGCACGCATTTGCGGCATCTGTCCGATCGCCTATCAGATGAGCGCAGTGCATGCGATCGAGGACGCTTTCGGCATCGCGGTGGACGGACCGCTGCGCGCGCTGCGGCGCCTGGTTTACTGCGGGGAGTGGATCGAGAGTCATGCGCTGCACGTGGTGATGCTGCATGCGCCGGATTTTCTCGGCCTTCCCGATGCGCTGCGCATGGCGAGCGAGCACGGCGAGGTGGTGCGCCAGGGATTGTCTCTGAAGAAGGCCGGCAACGAGATCCTGCGCACGCTGGGCGGGCGCGAGATTCACCCCGTCAACATCAAGGTGGGCGGCTTTTATCGCGCGCCGAGCCGCGGACAGCTCGCACCCCTGGCCGACACGCTGGCGCAGGCCCGCGAGCTTGCGGTCGGACTGGTGCGCTGGGTCGCGGCGTTTCCGTTTCCGCAATTCGAGCGCGACTACGAGTTTGTCGCACTGCGGCATCCGGACGAATATCCGCTCAACGACGGACGGCTGCGATCGAATCGGGATATCGACATCGATATCGCGGATTTCGACTCGCAATTCGAGGAACGGCAGGTGGCGCATTCCACCGCCCTGCATTGCGTCGTCAAGCGCCGCGGCGCATATCTGGTCGGGCCGCTCGCGCGCTACGCGCTCAACTTCGACCGCCTGCCCGCCTCGATTCAGGCGCTGGCGCGCGAGTGCGGCCTCGGTCCGGTGTGCCGCAACCCCTTCCAGAGCATCATCGTCCGCGCCCTCGAGATCGTGTATGCCTGCGAGGAGGCGCTGCGGCTGATCGCGACCTATGAGCCGCCCGAGCCGGCGGCGCTGCCCGTCGAGCCGCGAAAGGCGACCGGCTTCGGTTGCACGGAGGCTCCGCGCGGCATCTGCTGGCATCGCTACGAGCTCGATGAGACCGGCACCGTCAGTGCCGCCCGCATCGTGCCCCCGACCTCTCAGAACCAGCCCAGCATCGAGGCCGACCTGGCGGCGGTCGCAGGTCCGATACTGGATCAGCCCGACGAGCTCATCCGCGATCGGTGCGAGCAGGCCATTCGCAACCACGATCCTTGCATTTCCTGTTCTGCGCATTTTCTCAAGCTATCGATGCACCGGGCATGAGCGGCCGGCGCGGACGAACTGACGGCGTCCGCAAAGTGCTCGGCGTCCGCAAAGTGCTCGGCGTCCGCAAAGTGCTCGGCGTCCGCAAAGTGCTCGTCCTTGCCCTCGGCAATCCGGACCGCGGCGATGACGCGGTGGGCGGTTTGATCGCGCAGGCCCTTGCCGGCCGCTTGCCGGCCGATGTGGCCGTGATGGCATGCCGCGACGTTCTGGGCACGATCGACGCCTGGGCCGGGTTCGACGGCCTCGTGTGTGTGGATGCGGCTGCACCGCTCGGAAATCCGGGGCGCATACACCGGCTCGATCTGGCCATGTCCCCCTTGCCCGCGGACGGATCTTTGACCTCGAGTCATGCGTTCGGCCTGGCGGAGGTCATCGAGCTTGCGCGCAGGCTGAAGCTCGCACCGCCGCAAGTGATCGTTTACGCCGTCGAAGGACGCTGCTTCGAGCGCGGCGCAGCCATGACGCCGGCGGTTGCCGCCGCCGTGCGCGGCGCTGCGGATCATATCGTCGCCGAGATCGAAAAATGGCGGCGGCACGATGCCGCCGCCGGTCCATAGCCCCTTTCACCCTTGCTGAACGGCGATCTGCTTGGGCTGCGCCTTGCGCGCTTCGATCTTCGGAATGTGCACCGTGAGAATACCGTCCTTGCTTTCGCAGCGGATGGCATCGGCATTGACGTTCTCGGGAAGCGAGAAGCGGCGCTCGAAGGAGCCGTAAAAGCTCTCCGTGCGGTGATACTTCTCGCTCTTGTCCTGCGTTTGCTGCCGGCGCTCGCCCTTGATGGTGATCATGCCGTCATCGAACGTCACCTGCACGTCTTCCTTCTTGACGGCAGGCAATTCCGTGCGAATGAGATATTCCTTGTCGGTCTCGCTGATGTCCGCCGACGGTGCCCAGTCGAGCTTGGCGCCGTTGTCTTGCAGCGCAGCGCGCCGCCACGCCGCCAGACTCGACGGCAACATGCGGTTGAACATGGAGTCGACATCCGCGAATGGGTCCCAACGTACTAGGCTCATGATTGCTCCTTTGATGGGTGGTGATCGATCTGTGCAAATCCCAAGTTAGAGCCTGATAGCCTGAATTCAAGTTCCCCCGATCGACCGGCATTTGCGCGCCGTGTGCCGCGCTCGATGCACAGGCAATTGATGGCGTTCGCCGCGCGTGCGCCGTGCGACAAATCCATGACGTACCATCCGCTGCGCCGCATCGACGTCGATAGGTTGCCCACACGCCCGGCGCCACCTGCTCAAGTGGGCCTGCCGGGCGCGACTGCGATCTGGCGGTGAGCGTGCATGAAGGACTTCTGCGTTGTGGCGAGGCGCACGCGGCGCAGTGGCCCGAGCGCACGGCGCGGCGCCGCGCGCCTCGGGGAGGGAGAGTGGATCACGCTCGATGCCGACAACGGGCGGGTGTTCGCCGGCCGCCTGCCCTTGGTGCGCGAGCGGCCCCAGGCCGAGCTCGCTCAGGTGGCTGCATGGCGCGCAGCGCAAGGAGAAATGTCAAATGACGCAAGCGGATCGAGAGCTACTGCGACACCGCCGCGAGCGCCCGGCGGATGATTCTGTCGCAGGCGCATGCCCGCTCCTCGAGCCTCGCCCGGTCGAGAAGCGTGATCTGCCCGCGGCAGTATTCGATGATTCTCGCCCCTTGCAGACGAGAGGCGACCTCGGTGATCGACTCTCGACGCACCCCGAGCAGCTCGCCGATCCTCGCCTGAGTGATGAACGCGACCTTGCCATTCGCCTCGGAGAAAGCGCGCGACAGGAGACCGCAAAGTCGCTGCCCGACCGTATGGTGTTGCTGACATACGCACAGCTGTGAGGACTGTGTGACCAGGGCGTATACGTAACGCAGCAGCAAGCGCTGCAGCGCGCCGGCGCGGTGGAACTCGGCCCGCAATGCAGCCGCCGACAGACGAAAGGCAAGTCCCCCCGACTCGACCTCTGCCCGGTTGCCGTCTTCAGGACCGTCCAGGAACAATGAGACGCCGACCATCCCATCGCGGCCGATGCTGCAGCATTTGGCCATCGCGCCCTGCCCGATCGGATAGGACAGCGTCACCACGCTATTGACGGGAAAATAGGCGAATTGCGCCGGCGCCGCCGGCTCGAACAAGGTTGCCCCGGGGCGCAGATTGACGGCTTCCAGCTGCGGGAACAGGCGGCGGCAGTCGGCGGCCGGCAATGCCCGCAGAAGTCGATTCGCCGCCGGGGTCGAGGATGCGTGCATGCTCCAAAACCCGAATACCTACAGGGTTCACCCCATCGTAATGGCGCTGTAATCGAGCTTCCGTTCGAAAGCGAACATAACCTCCGGAGTAGGTACTAGTGGCACGGCCCCACGGGATTGCACTCATGGATGGCGTCGCGCTTTTGATTTAGCCTGGTTTCTTCTGGATGAGGGAGCCGTGGGTGTTGAACACTGGGCTTTTGGATCATGATCCGCTCCGCAACGGGCTCTTGAGGGCGCTTCCGCCCGGCGATTGCAGCCGCGTTCGCCAGTTCCTCCATCCGATGGAGTACTCGGCCGGAACGGTGTTGTGCGAACCGGATGCGCGGCTCGGCCATGCGTACTTCCCGATCGACTCCATCATCTCGATCCAGCGCGTGACCGTCGACGGCGCCTCGACCGAGGTTGCCTCGGTCGGCAACGAAGGTGTCTTCGGCGTCGACCTCGTCATGGGCGATGAGCCGACGGGAAGCCGGGCCGTCGTTCTGAGCCGCGGTCTGATGTACCGCCTGCGCAGTGACATCCTCATCGAGGAGTTCCACCGCGGCGGCGCGATGCAGTATCTGATGCTGCGCTACATGCGGGCCCTGCTCGCGCTGGTCGCTCAAGGGGCGGTGTGCAATCAGCGTCACTCGATCGATCAGCAGCTTTGCCGCTGGATCTTGCTGACCCTCGATCGCCTCGGGTCCGAGGAGCTTGCAATGACCCATGAGCTGCTCGCCAATACGCTGGGGGTGCGGCGCGAGGGAGTGACGGAGGCGGCGCGGCGGCTGCAAAATGCCGGGCTCATCAGCTATCGCCGCGGACGCATCCGCGTTCTCGATCGCCACGGCCTCGTGGCGAGTTGCTGCGAGTGCTACGGCACCGTGCGGCGCGAGTACGATCGATTGCTCGACCCGGACGCCTACCTCTTGCACCAGGGGCCGCTTGCTGCTGCGGGGCGAGATTGTGCACGGCGCGAGCGCAGCGAGCGCATCCTGGCCTGATCCGGGCGTGAGGCCGTCCGGCGGCGACTCACTTTGGCTCGTTGCTCGATATGTACGCTGCGACATTGGCGATGTCGTCGGCGCTCAACATGAGCTTCTTCGGGTGCTTGACCGAGCCGGCAACGATGCCCTTGATCTGCGTCTGCAACTCGGCATCCGATTTCCCGGCATAGCTCTGCAGCTTGTGGCACGCGGCACATCCGCTCGCGAATATCTTTTGCCCGGCCGCACTGTCCACGGCATGGGCCGACATACCGCAGCCGAGGCAGCCAATCAGTGCCGCCATAGCGAGGACGCGTGCCGTGCCCATAGAGCCATCTCCTTCGGTCGTTGGGGATCGATCAGGCCACTTCGAGGCCCTCGCAGTCTGTTCGGTACCGCACACTGGGACTCAGCAGATGCGTGGCAGCGGGTCATCCTCGAGCTCATCGAGCACGCGCAGGCCCCCGAAAGCCGTGGCCAGGATCACCTGCGCCGGCCCTTCCCGCACCTCACCGATCAGCCCGGCCTCGGGTGCGATGGCGCGCAGCGCACTCAATGCATTCCCGGCCGTCGCCGCGGCGACCACGGCCACCAGTCGACCTTCGCAGGCGAGATACAAGGGATCGAAACCCAGCAGCTCGCACACCGACTGCACGGCGTCATTGATGGGAATCTGCGCTTCCGAGAGGTGGATGCTGCGCTGACTCGCCCGCGCGAGCTCGTGTGCGACGGTCGCGAGACCACCGCGAGTCGGATCCCGCATGAAACGAAGGCCTGGCACGCTCATGAGCGCCTGCGCCTCCGGCAACACGCTGGCGGCATCCGATTTGAGGTCGCCGCGCAGTCCGAACTCCTGGCGGGCGAGCATCACGGCCGCCCCGTGCTCGCCGATCGGACCGCTCACGAGAAGGCGATCGCCGGCGCGCACGCGATCGAGCCCGAGGCGCACGCCTTGGGGCCGCAACCCGATGCCGGTCGCCGCGAGGTAGATCCCGTCGCACTCGCCGCGGCCGACGACCTTGGTGTCGCCCGCGACCACGGCAATGCCGCTCGCTCGCGCCGCATCGGCCAGTCCCGCGATCACGCGGCGCAGTAAGGCGATTTCCAGGCCTTCCTCGAGAAACACGCTCAATGTCATGTAGCGCGGGCTTGCGCCGCTCACCGCGAGGTCGTTCACGGTGCCATGCACGGCCAGAGAGCCGATGTTGCCCCCGGGGAATTCCAGCGGCTGGACCGTGAAGCCATCCGTGGTGACCAGCAGCTCGTGATCACCCGCCAGCGGCAGCGGCACGGCGTCGGCGCGGGTATCGAGATGCGGATTCTGCAGCGCCGGCGCAAACAGCTCCTCGATCAGCTCGCGCATCAGCCGCCCGCCGTTGCCGTGCGCGAGCGAGATGTGGGTATCGCGCAAGCTCAGGGTCGCCCCTCCAGCACCGCGATGGTCTCGACGAGCTGGCCGAAGCTGATGGCCGCGTCGTTGACCGGCAGCCGCCGCGGCATCAGCACCTCGAAGCCCTCGGCCCGCAGCAGCCGCATCGCCTGCTCACTCAAGATACGGTTTTGAAACACCCCGCCGCTCAATCCCACCTGCATCACCCCGGTTTCGCGGCGCACTGCTATCGCTTGGGCGCACAGGGCATGTGCCAGTGTGGCATGAAACACGCGGGCGCGGGCGGCAGGATCGGCGTTCATGTCCATGAGGCGTGGCAGCAGCGCCGACCAGTCGCTGCGCCAGACGCCGCCCGCATCGCGCAGCAGCGGCAGCGCACAGGGCTCGCCCGGCCTCGCAACAGCGGGGCCCTGCTCGTGGCAAAGCGCTTCCAAGGCGATTCCCGCCTCCCCTTCGTGGGTCGCGTGGCGGCACAGGCCGAGAAAAGCAGCTGCCGCATCGAACAAGCGGCCCACCGAGCTCGTGGCGGGGCAGTTCAGCCCCTGCTCCCAGGCGCCGCGCAGCAGCCGATCCCCCGAGGTCTCCCCTCCGGACCAGGCCGCGCCGCTCTCCCAGCTCAAGGCGAGCGCCGTGCGCCACGGCTCGCGCGCGGCGCGCTCGCCACCGAGCAGTCGAAACGGCCGCCAGCTCGCGACGCGTCGCCATGCGCCCGGACGCCCCAGGAGAGCCTCCCCACCCCATAGCGTTCCGTCCGGCCCGAGGCCGAGACCGTCCCACGTGAAGCACAGGAGCGGCGCCTCGCCCGGATATTCGGCCGCGACCGCCGAGGCGTGCGCCTGGTGATGCCACACCGCATGGGTGGGCAATCCCGACGCGCGCGCCCAGCGCGTTCCCGGGAAGCCCGGATGGGCATCGTGCGCGATGCGCTGCGCGCGCACGCCGTAGAGCTGCTGCAGATCGTGGGCGACCTGTGCGAACACCTCGCGCCCGCGAGGGCTCGCGAGCTCGCCGATATGCGGCGAGACCACCGCCCGATCGGCCCAGGCGAGGGCCACCGTGGTCTTGGCATAGGCCCCGACGGCGAGCGTCGCTACCGAGGTGTGCTGCGGCAGGCTGAGCTCGAGGGGGGCGGTGCCGCGTCCGAGTCGCAGCGGGCGCACCACACCCGCGATCACACGAACCACCGGATCGTCGGCCGGGCGGGCAATGGCGCGGTCATGGTGCAGGAAGCCATCGGCCACATGAGCGAGACGCGCCTGCGCCTCATCGGGCGCCGTCAGTACCGGCTCGCCGCTCACATTGCCGGAGGTTGCCACCAGCGCAGCGCCGAATTCCGCGAGCAGCAAATGATGCAGCGGGCTGTAGGGGAGCATGACCCCGATCGCGCCTGCACCGGGGGCGATCGAGTCTGCGAGCGGACCCCGCCCGCTGCGCGCCGCGAGCAGGATCGGCCGCGCACTGTCGCGCAGAGCGGCGGCCTCGGGCGCCGTGAGCCGCACGATGCGGCGCGCATGATCGAGTCCATCAGAACCGCACCAGGGCACCATCACCGCCAGCGGCTTGACCGGCCGCCCCTTGCGGATCCGCAGCCGAGCCACCGCCGGCTCGCTGGCCGCATCGCATAGCAAATGATAGCCGCCGACGCCGCGCACGGCGACGATCCGACCCTCACGCAGGGCCGACACCGCGGCTGCGAGTGCCGGCGCATTGCCATCGACAGCCGCGGCCGATGAGCGCCAGTAGAGCAGCGGCCCGCACGCGGGGCATGCAAGCGGCTGCGCGTGAAAGCGCCGATCGAGCGGATCGGCATACTCTGCGCCGCAGGCGGGGCACAGCTCGAACCGGTCGAGGGTGGTATTCGGCCGGTCGTACGGCATGGCGCGGATCAGCGTGTAGCGGGGCCCGCATTGCGTGCAGTTGATGAAGGGATAGCGGTAGCGGCGCGCGCTGCGGTCGCCAATCTCCTCCAGGCACTCCTCGCAGGTGAACAGGTCGAGCGGCACGTGCACCTCGAGCGCCTCGGCCGCGGCGGAGGGCAGAATGAGAAAGGCATGGTGCGACTCGGGCGCTGCGGCTCGCTGCTCCAACAGGCGCGGCGCGGCCGCCGGGGGCGCTTGCGACATCAGGGCATCGCCGAACAGCCGCAGCTCCTCGATGGGCCCCTGCGCGCGGATCTCGACCTCGCCGCCGCGGTTGCGAACCCAGCCGCCGAGGCCGTGACGGTGCGCCAGGCGATAGACGAAGGGCCGGAACCCGACCCCCTGCACGCGACCCCCGATGCGCCAGCACCCGGCCGCGATCCGCGTGTCGCGCGCCGCGGACGTGCCGCGAGCGGCCGCATCGACGGCGCCGCTCATGCCGGCGCGCGGTGCCGTGCCAGATGGAGCGGCGTCCAGGCATGCGGCGTGCGGTGAACGAAGCGATGGCGCGCGATGTGGTAGCTCGGATCGAACCCGTAGAAATTCATGCGCATGCGCTCGAGCTCGGCGGCTCGATAATCGGCCAGCGTGCGGCGCCCCTCGTCCGCCTCGCGCCGTCGGCGCTTGGCGGTGAGCGCGGCGGCGAAATCCGCCGCGGCGCCGATCGTCGCCGCGCGGCCGTCCACCAGCGCGCGAAAGCCCGCATGATCCGGGCCGCCCTGCTCATCGATCAGCCCGATCGAGCAGGCTTCCGCGGCGCCCAGCGGCAACCGGCGCTCCATGAGCGCGCGCGCCTGAGCCTCGCCCACGCGCCGCGGCAACAGGTAGGTCCAGTATTCCGAACCATACAGATTGCCCATGTTGCGATAATGCGGATTGAGCACGATGCCGCTGCGGGCGAGCACGTGGTCAGCGGCGAGCGCGAGGAATACGCCGCCCGCGGCGGCATTGCCGCGCAGCGCCGCGATCGTGATATGCGTGTCGGTCTCGAGGATATCGCAGGCCAGATCATCGATTCCGTTGATGTTGGCCCAGGAGGCGTCCGCGGCACTATCCGCCGCCTCGATGCAGTGCAGGTGCATGCCGTTGCACCAGAAGTCCTCCCCGCCCATGAGCACGATGACGCGCGTCGGGCGGCGCAGGGCCGCGGCGTAGGCCGCGCGCAGCCGCGTGCACAGCGCCGTCGAGAGCGCCCCGTTGTAGACCTCGAAGTGCAGGTACCCGACTGCGCCGCGCTCTTCGTAGCGCAGCTCACCCCCGCCCGAGTGCCCGCCCGGTTCCTCGCCGCGGCAGGGAAGCGCATCGGCGAGCTCACCCAGCGCCAGCACCGCGGGACGCTTGAATTGCGAGGCCCCGCCCGGCTGCAGCTGCCCGATCCACACCGCACCATCGGTCGTCGCCCGACAGATGGCATCGTGGCAACGGGCGATGACGCTGCCGGGCTCCCCGCTGAGGTGCGGCTCGAGGCGGGCATCGAACAGCCTGAAGGGACGGCCGAAGAGCTCATCCTGAACACCCGGGAAGCCGTCCGCCGAATGAATCTTGCGCAGGACCGCCGCCGTATCATCGCGCGGCCAGTCGATCGCGCGCTCGGCCTGGCGCAGCAGCGGCTGCCAGCCATGCCCCTCGCGGGCGGTCGCGGGCAGCGGCCCTTGGCCCGCCGCGAAGCGGGCGAGCGCAGCGCGCACGGCGCTCACGGCGCCATCGGTCACCTCATTGCGGTACAGGCTGCTCTTGGGCGCGCTGCGCATCGCAAATGCCGCGCTCGCCCACACCGGCCCCGCGTCGAGCTCCCCCTCGGCTTGCAGCACCGTCACGCCCCATCGGCGGGTGCCTCGCAAGATCGCCCAGTCGAGCGCCGACGGACCCCGATCGCCGGGTGGCCCCGGGTGCACGATGAGACATGGGTGCCGCTCCCAGATCGACCTCGGGATGGCGCGCTTCAGGTAGGGGGCGAGAATGAGGTCGGGGCGCCACAGCTGCACCGCCTCGCTGGTCACGCGCTCGTGAATATCGAGCTCCACGGACAGCTCGTGGCCATCGCGCGCCAGCTCGACGTACAGGCGCTGGGACAGGCTGTTGAACGCGTGCACCAGCATGAGGATGCGCATCAGGCAACCGTCCGGATGACGCCGCGGCGATACTTGTAATAGGCGGCGCATGCGCCTTCCGCCGAGACCATGCACGAGCCGATGGGATTGCGCGGGGTGCACACGCGCCCGAACAGAGCGCAATCGGTGGGCTTCTTGACGCCGCGGATGATCGCCGGACACTGGCAGGCGGCATTTTCCGGCGCCGCGTGCAGCTCGATGCGGAAGCGGCGCTCCGCATCGAATTGCGAGAACTGCGCCTTGATGCGCAGCCCGCTATAGGGCAGCTCGCCCAGACCCCGCCATTCGAAGCTCGGACGCAGCTCGAAGACCTCCGCGACCAGCTGCTGCGCCTTGGCGTTGCCCGCGCGCGTGACGCCGCGAGTGAACTGGTTCTCGACGCAGCTGCGGCGCTCGTTGAGCTGGCGCACCAGCATGCGCACCGCCTGCAGCACATCGAGCGGCTCGAAGCCCGCGATCACCACCGGCCGTCGATACTCCTCGGCAAAATACTCATACGGCCGGCTGCCGATCACGGCGCTCACGTGCGAGGGGCCGATGAAGCCATCGACCCGCACCTGTCCCCATTCTCGCACCTCCGGGGAGTCGAGGATGCTCTGGATCGCGGCGGGGGTCACCACATGATTGCAGTAGACGCTGAAGTTGCCGAGACCTAAGCGCTGCGCCTCGCGGATGACGTGCGCGGTCGCGGGCGTCGTGGTCTCGAAGCCGATGGCGAAGAACACCACCTCGCGGCCGGGATTCGCCGCGGCGATCTCGAGAGACTCGAATGCGGAGTACACCATGCGCACATCCGCGCCCAGCGCGCGCGCCTTGAGGAGGCTGCGCCGCCGCGAGGCGGGGACGCGCAGCATGTCCCCGTAGCTGGTGAGAATGACCTCGGGGCGCCGCGCCAACTCGATGGCGGCATCGAGGCGCGGCACGGCCAGGACGCAAACCGGGCAGCCGGGGCCGTGAACCAGATGAATGTTGTCCGGCAATAGGTCCTCGACACCGTAGCGAAAGATCGCGTGGGTGTGGCCGCCGCAGAATTCCATCAGATGGTATGCCCGCTGCGGATCGACCTCCGCGGCGATCAGCGCCGCGAGACCCGCGGCGGCCGGCCCGTCACGAAAGCCGCGAACGTAGCGCATCGGCCGGCCTTTCGAGGTACTGCGCTATCTCCTCGAACAGCGCCAGACTCTTTTCCGCCTCCTCTACATCGAGCCGCGCAATGGCGTAGCCGGCGTGCACGATCAGGTAGTCACCGGGCGCCACCGGATCGATCAGCGCGGTCGAGACGCGGCTGCGGATGCCACCCACCTCGGTCTCGGCCCACTGATCGCCCAGCAGCGCCACCACCCGCACCGGTATGGCGAGGCACATTACTCACCCACCGGCGGCGGCGGCCGCGATCAGCGGCGCGCGCGAGGACAGGGCTCTCGGGGCGCTGAGCTCGCGCTCGAGCCACTCGAGCCAGGCGTCGAGATCGGGCGCGCGGCGCGCCGCGGTGGATATCAGGGGGGTGCTTTGGCCGAGCGCGGCGAGCGCCGCCGCGGCGCGCGCGGGATCGAAGTCCTCCATCACTCCGAGCAGATCGGTCTTGCTCAGCACCACGAGATCGGAGGCGCGGAATATCACCGGATATTTCGCCGGTTTGTCGTCGCCCTCGGTGACGCTCAGCAAGGTGACATTGAGGTGCTGACCGAGGTCGAAGCTCGCCGGGCAGACGAGATTTCCGACGTTCTCGATGAACAGCAGGTCAAGGCCCGCCAGCGGCAGCTCATGGAGCGCTTGATGCACCAGCTGGGCATCGAGGTGGCACGCCGCGCCGGTCGTGATCTGCACCGCCGGCACACCCTGGGCGCGGATGCGGGCCGCGTCGTTGTCGGTCTCCAGATCCCCCTCGATGACGGCGATTCGATGGCGCCCGCGCAGGGCTGCGATGGTCGCCTCGAGCAATGCAGTCTTGCCCGCGCCCGGCGAGGACATCAGATTGATGGCGAGCACGCCGTGGGCATCGAAGTGCTCCCGGTTGTGCCGAGCCACCCGATCGTTGGCGGCCAGCAAACTCTGCAGTACCTCGACCGCGGAGTCGCCCGCACCCGCGCCGCGAGCGGCCGCGACCTGGTTCGCGCCGCTCTCGGAGCTCATGGACGCGTTGCTCGTCACGCTGCAGCCGCAGCTTCCACACATGTTCAGTCCTCGCGCCAGCCGGCCTCAGGCGGCCGTCTCCGCCGGCCGCCCCATGGTACTCGCCTCTGCCATCCGCAGCTCCACGCGGCGCAGGTTCAGCTCGTTTCCCGCGATGATGCGCGTACGGTACCCGCCGCAGGCATCGCACAGCAGGCGGTTGGGCGCCGTCTGCGAGCGGGCGCCGCAGCTTTCGCAGCTGATGGTGACCGGCGGGGTCTCGATGGACAGCGCCGCGCCGGCCGCAGGGCTTGCGGCCCGCGCGATCTCGAACGCCCGGGCGAGCAGCGCCGCGTCCACGCCCGACAACGGTCCCACTTCGAGCACGATACGCTCGATGGCCTCGGCCCCCCGCTCGCACGCAATGGCGGTGACTTGCGACAAAAGCGCCTGGCAGATGGACAGTTCGTGCACGCGAGCGATCGTAGGGCCGCGCCGCGGGCCGCGTATGTACGGAACCGCACAGACCCCGCGGCGCGAAGCCTGCTTTCATCGCGCAGGGACGCAACGGGAGAGACGGTGACGTCAGGCCTTGCACCACACGGCGGCGGACAGCCAGCGCCAAAGCTGCTTCCCGAGGCAGCGCGCACCTTGGTGCTCGGATTCGGCAACGTGCTGCTGAGCGATGATGGGGCCGGAGTGCAACTCCTCGGGCGGCTATGCTCGGCGCTCGGCCCCGAGGCCGCTCATTTCGTGGATGCCGGTACGCTGAGCTTCAGCTTGCTGCCGTATATCGAGGCGACGGATGCCATGCTGGCGATCGACGCCGCCGATATCGATGCATCCCCCGGGACCATCGGCCTGCATGAGGGACCGGCCATGGACCGCTTTCTGCGCAGCACGCGCCGCCGTACCGTTCATGAGGTAGGCCTCATCGACCTTCTCGACATGGCGCGGCTCAGCGGCTGCCTCCCCTCCCGCCGTGCCCTCCTGTGCATCCAGCCCGGGCTCATCGACTGGAGCGAGCAGCTCTCCCCGCCGGTCGCCGCTGCCCTCCCCGAGGCGGCGCGCCAAGCCGCCGCGCTGCTCGAGCGGTGGCAGATTCCATGAGTCGGCTGGCACAAATCCCGATCCGGATCGAAGGCACGACGGCAAAACCTGCCGGGCAGGCGGCCTGCGGCGGTTTGGGGGGCGGCGTTGCCGCGCTTCTCGCGGAGCTCGCGAGTCTGCTCGAACGCCTGGCGAGCACGCAGCTCCCCGCGGCGATCGACCTGCACAGCCTGCCGATGAGCGCTCTGGATCGCGCCGAGCTCGAGCGCGTGCTCGGTGAAGGCGAGGTGCGCGCGACGATCCAAGCGCAGGGGCGCTCGATGGTTCGCGAAACGCGCATCTCCGGGGTGTGGTGGGTGGAACACCGCAGCGCCCGGGGCGAGCTGACCGCGGAGCTGCTCGAAGTGGCGCAGGTGCCGGCGATCCTGGCGAGCGCACCCGATGAGATCGCGGCGGCCGCCGGGGCGCTGCGCGATCACCTTGAGGCGGGCGCGCGCGCCCCGGGAGAGATCGATGAGCGCTGAGCATGACGGGCTGACGGTGGGTGAGATGCTCCTCAAGCATGGCATCAGCCGCCGCGGCTTTATCCAGTACTGCACCGCCGTCGCCTCGGCCATGGCGCTGCCCCCGTGGATGGGGCCCGCCATGGCCGAGCAGCTGCGCGCCTCGCCCAGACCGAGCGTCATCTACCTCTCGTTCCAGGAGTGCACGGGGTGCCTCGAGTCCTTGACGCGCTCCTTTGCACCGACCATCGAGGACCTGATCTTCAACACGATCTCTCTCGACTACAACGATACGCTCATGGCGGCGGCCGGCGAGGCCGCCGAGTCGGCCCGCACCACGGCCATGATGGGCAGCTTCGGCAAGTACGTGCTGGTGGTGGACGGCTCGATACCGACGGGCGCCGGCGGCGCCTACTGCGCGGCCGGCGGTCGCAGCGCCGTGGAGACCTTGCGCGAGGCGGCCAAGGGTGCGGCCGCCATCGTCTGCGTCGGCACCTGCGCGGCCTTTGGGGGTATTCCCTTCGCCGACCCCAACCCGACCTCGGCATGGCCGGTATCGGCCATCGTGCAGGATAAACCCATCATCAATGTTTCCGGTTGCCCGCCCATCCCCGAGGTGATGACCGGGACGCTGCTGCAATTCTTCGGCACCGGCCAGGTTCCCGATCTGGACGAGCACCGGCGTCCGAAGGCCTTCTTCGGCAATACCATCCACGACCGCTGCTACCGGCGGCCGTTCTACGACCAGGGCAAGTTCGCGAAGTCCTTCGACGACGAGGGCGCGCGCAACGGCTGGTGTCTCTTCGAGCTCGGCTGCAAGGGGCCGACCACCTACAACGCCTGCGCTACCGTCAAGTGGAACGGCGGGGTCAGCTTTCCGATTCAATCCGGCCACGGCTGCATCGGCTGCTCCGAGCCCGGTTTCTGGGACAAGGGTAGCTTCTACTCGGCGCTTTCCGCTCCCGCCTGGGGCAAGGCCGGAGAGGTCGCACCGCGCCAGGTCCTCGAGCTCGTCGGCGGCGCCGCGGTCGTGGGCGCCGCCCTCGGAGCGGCGTCCGCCGGCGTGAGCCGCGTGCGCCAGCGTCAGCTCGAGCAGCACAACGACGAGAAGGGAGGCTGAGCTCATGGATCTACTGGCCTTTGCACGCGGACCGGCGCTCGAGGCGGCCCTCGTCATATTCTGCGTGGGCGTGGCGTGGCGAATCGCCGGCTTTGCGCTGCTGCGCCTGCGTCGTGATCTCAACAAGCCGCGCACGCCGATCGGCAAGTGGATCACCGGCGGGCTCATGACGGTGGGCTCGCGCTCCTGGCCTCATCCGGAGTTCATCCCGCGCACCGGCGCGGGCGAGGCGCTCGGCTACAGCTACCACATCGGCCTGTTCATCGTCGTCGGTCTGTTCGGGCCGCACATCGCGTTTCTCGGCAGCCTCTTCGGCATCAGCTGGCCGGGTCTGCCGAGCGGCCTCATCACCGTGATCTCGGTGTTGACCCTCACGTTGTTCCTGGCCGTGCTGTTTCGGCGCCTGACGCACCCGGTGCTGCGCATGCTGTCGAACTTCGACGATTACTTCAGCTGGTTCGTCACCGCTCTGGTGCTGGTCACGGGACTCGCCGCCACGGCTCACATCGGCGCGCCCTATCAGACGCTGCTGGCCGTGCACATTTTGAGCGTCGACCTGCTGCTGGTGTGGTTCCCGTGCGGCAAGCTCATGCATGCCTTTTATCTCGTCCCGTCGCGCGCCATCAACGGAGCGCACCTCGCCCGCAAAGGAGCCATCTCATGAGCGATGCCACGAGCGCATTGGTAGCCGATCTCGCTCCCGGGCAGGAGAAGACTGCGCAGGCGCGCGTGGCTGGCGCCATGCGCGGCTTCGCGCAGGAGATCGGCGCGCTCAGCGCCTTCAGGCTCGAGTCCTGCATCCATTGCGGCATCTGCGCGGACGCCTGTCACTTCTACATCGCCACCGAGGATCCGCAGTACACGCCCATCTGGAAGGTGGAGCCGTTCAAGCAGGCCTACAAGCGCGAAGCCAGCCCCTTTGCTCCGCTCTACCGGCTGCTCGGCCTGAAGCGCGAGGTCACGGCGGACGAGCTGGTGAAGTGGCAGCACCTGCTGTTCGACAGCTGCAACATGTGCGGCCGTTGCAGCTTGATCTGTCCGATGGGCATCGATGTCGCGGCGCTCATCGAGCAGGCGCGGCACGCGATGTTCGACGCCGGACTCGCTCCGAAGGAGCTCTATCAAAAGGCGGCGCATCAGCGGGCGACCGGCCAGCCGGAGCCGAGCGCCGAGCCCTATCGCGAGCAGCTGCTCGCCATCGGCAAGCGATTCGGCGTCGAGATACCGCTCGACAAGCCCGAGGCGGCCGTCATGCTGTGCGTGCCGCGCACCGATATCGAGCATTACCCGAGCGCGGTGGCGGCGCTCGCCCGCGTGATGCAGCACCTGGGTGCCTCGTGCACCTTTCGCAGCGATGCTCTGGTGGCGGAGAACTACGGCTATTATGCGGGCGGCAAGAGCTGGCAGCGCGACATCAGCATGCGCCTGATCGAGCAGGCGCTCGCGCTCAAGGCCAAGACGCTGCTCGTGCCGGAATGCGGCCACGCCTACACTGCGCTGCGCTGGGAGGCGGCCGATCTGTACGGCAAGCCCCTGCCGTTCGAGGTGCGCCATGTGACCGAGTTCCTCGCCGACGAGCTCGTTGCCGGCCGCCTGAAGCTCGCCCGGGCCGCGACCGGAAAGACCACCTTCCACGATCCTTGCCAGCTGGTGCGCAAGGGCGGCGTCAACGATGCGCCGCGCGCGCTCATGCACGCCATGGGCATCGAGCTCGATGAGCTCAAGAATCACGGCGGCTTCAGCTTCTGCTGCGGGGGGGGCGGCGGCGTGCTCGACATCGAGCGTGCGGCGCCTCTGCGCTACCGCACCATGGAAAACAAGCTTCGAGAGATCGACGACACCGGTGCCGGCACGTTCCTCACCAGCTGCTCGGACTGCCGGCGCACCTTCGATGACGCGAAGAGCCATTTCAGCTGGGACAAGACCCCGCATAGCCTGCTCGAGCTGGTGGCGAGCCAATTGAGCGGCACCGGAAGCGCCCCATGAGCACCATCGTCGTCGATCCCGTCACTCGAATCGAGGGCCATCTGCGCATCGAGGCAGAATACGACGGCTCCGTGATCACGCGCGCATCGAGCTCGGGCACGATGGTGCGCGGCATCGAGATCATTCTCCAGGGACGCGATCCGCGCAACGCCTGGGCGTTCGCGCAGCGCATCTGCGGCGTGTGCACCCTGGTGCACGGCATCGCCTCGGTACGCGCGGTCGAGGACGCCTTGAAGATCACCATTCCTCCCAATGCGCAGCTGATCCGCAATCTCATGATCGGCGCGCAGTACGTGCACGATCACGTGATGCATTTCTATCATCTGCATGCGCTCGACTGGGTGGACGTGGTGTCGGCGCTCAAGGCCGATCCGAAGGCCACCTCGACGCTCGCGCAATCGATCTCGCCGTACGCGCGCTCCTCGCCGGGCCACTTCGCCGACGTGCAGAGCCGCGTCAAGGGCCTGGTGGAATCGGGGCAGCTCGGCATCTTCGCGAACGCCTACTGGGGCAGCTCGCTGTACAAGCTGCCGCCGGAGGCGAACCTCATGGCGGTGGCGCACTATCTCGATGCGCTCGCCTGGCAGCGCCAGGTCGCGCAGCTGCTCGCCATCTTCGGCGGCAAGAATCCGCACCCGAACTTTCTCGTCGGGGGAGCGCCCTCGGCGATCAGCGTGCACAGCGGCGAGGGGACCGGCAGCACCGCGGTCAATACCGTCGGCCTGCAGCAGGTGGCGCAGATCATCGCGCAGATGCGCGAGTTCGTCGACCAAGTGTACCTGCCCGATACCCTGGCGATCGCCTCCTTCTACAAGGACTGGTTCAAGACCGGCGAGGGCACCGGCAATTTCATGACCTACGGCGACTTTCCGGCAAGCGGCGCCCCGGACCCGAAAAGCCTGCTGGTGCCGCGCGGCGCCATCCTGGGGCGCGACCTGTCGCACATCCATGAGGACATCGACCTCAATGCCGAGGGGGATATCCAGGAATTCGTCGCACATTCCTGGTACGACTACCAGGGCGGCAAGAATACCGGCCTGCACCCCTACCGGGGCGAGACGCAGCTGAATTACTCCGGTCCCCAGCCGCCGTACGCGAATTTGGATACCACGGCCAGCTATTCCTGGCTCAAGTCGCCGCGCTGGAAGGGCCATGCCATGGAGGTGGGACCGCTGGCGCGCGTGCTCATGCTGTACGCCTCCGGCCACGAGCCCACCCGGGAGCTTGCGCAGAAAGCGCTCACTCAGCTCGAGCTGCCGCTGGATGCCCTGTTCTCGACCATGGGACGTACCGCCGCCCGCACCCTCGAGTGCAAGATCTTCGCGGATGCCATGCCGCAGTGGTATGAGGGGCTCATGGCGAACATCAAGGCCGGCGACGTGCGCACCTTCAACGAGACTCTCTGGGAGCCCTCGACCTGGCCGAGCCATGCGCAAGGGGTCGGCTTCATGGAAGCGCCGCGGGGCGCCCTCGGCCACTGGATCGTGATCGACGATGGCCGGATCACCAACTATCAGGCGGTGGTGCCGAGCACCTGGAATGCGGGGCCGCGCGATGCGGCCGGCATCGAGGGTCCCTACGAGGCGGCGCTCAAGGGGCAAAGCGTGCAGGATCCGAAGCAGCCCCTGGAGATTCTGCGCACGATCCACAGCTTCGATCCGTGCCTCGCCTGTGCGGTTCACGTGGTCGATCCGGATGGCGAGGAGCTGATTCGGGTTCGCGTACAATAATTCCGCCGCACTGGGCTAAAATCGCATCCGTGTTCGGATCGCCGCCCTCGGATGTGGATCTGCTCCTGCTGCATGCGCCGAGCGTCTACGACTTTCGCGAGAAGGCGATCCTCTACGGTCCGGTGAGCGACATGGTCCCCTCCTCGACCGTGTTCGAGATGTATCCGCTGGGATTTTTGACCATCGCGGCCTTTCTGCACGATCGCGGGCTCAAGGTACGGATCGTGAATCTGGCGCTGCGCATGATGAACAGCCGCCGCTTCGATGTGCGGCGCTTCCTCGCGCGCCAGAGACCGAAGGCCGTCGGGATCGACCTGCACTGGCTGCCGCACGCCCACGGGGCCCTGGAGGTGGCGCGCGTCGTGAAGGAGCTGCATCCGCGCGTGCCGGTCATCATGGGTGGACTCTCGTCGAGCTACTTTCACCGTGAATTGATCGGCTACCCCCAGGTGGACTTCGTGCTGCGCGGCGACAGCACCGAGCCCCCGCTGCATGAGCTGCTCCTGGCGCTGCAAAAAGGCGCGCCGGTCGACCGGATCTCGAATCTCACGTGGAAGGATGCCGCGGGAATTCACGTCAATCCCCTCGCCTATCTGCCGATGAGCCTGGACTATGTCGATCTGCGGCCCGATCTGATGGTGGAGATGGTGCTGCGCTACCGCGACTTGCAAAGCACCTTGCCTTTCAACGGCTGGTGGAGCAATCCGATCACGACGGTGTTCACGGTCAAGGGCTGCGCCTTCGAATGCGTCACCTGCGGCAGCTCGCACACGACCTGCACTCACCTCACCAAGCGTCAGAAGCCGGTGTATCGCAGTCCCGCGAGCCTCATCGCCAACGCGCAGGCGATCTCCCGCCTTTCGCAGGGTCCCATCGTGCTGGTCGGCGATCTGCTCATGGCCGGACCCGAGCACGCCGCCGAAGTTCTCGAGCGGCTCGCCGCAGCGAATCTGCCGAACGAGATCGTGTTCGAGTTCTTCGCCCTGCCGCCCTGCTCCTTCCTCGAGGACATCGACCGCTCGGTGCCGCACTGGAGCATGGAATTCAGTCCCGAGAGCCACGACCAGGCCGTTCGCGACGCTCAGGAAGGAGAGTCCGGCTATACCACGGACGATATGGAGGCGATGATCCGGCGCGCCGTACGGCTGCGCTGTACGCGCATCGATATCTTCTTCATGATCGGACTGCCCGCCCAGACCGCTCAATCGGTCCGCGGCACCGTGGAGTACTGCGGCCACCTATTTCAGCTGGGCGACAAGAAGCTTTCCTGCTTCATCTCCCCGCTGGGGCCGTTCATCGACCCCGGCAGCCGAGGATTCGAGGAGCCCGAGCGCTTCGGCTATCGCCTGTTCGCGCGCACCTTGGAGGAGCATCGCCGCCTGCTCGTCCAGCCCACCTGGGAGCACATTCTCAACTATGAGACCAAGTGGATGACGCGCCGCGAGCTGGTCGATGCCACGTACGATGCGGCCGAGCGATTGAACGAGCTCAAGATGCGCCATGGGCGGCTCTCGCGGCGCCGCGGGCGGCATGTGGCTCGTGCGATCGCCGAGGCGCGCGCCCTGCGCGTGCGGCTCGATGAGCAAATCGCGCAAGGCGCAGCGGCTGCGGCGGATGAGGCGCTGCTCGGCGAGATCTCGCGCTTCAGCATCTCGACCGTGTGCGACAAGCGGGAGCTGTTCTGGCCGAGGCGGCTGTTCAATTTCAGGGTCGGGGAGATCGCGCGTATCGCCGGCCGCTACGCCGCGCGCTGAGCCTTGCGGGACATGGAATTCGCGGCCCGGCCTCGAGCAGGCTCTCAGCTTCCCGGTGGAAGCATGTGCGCGACGCCCTTGTGACAGTCGATGCAGGTCATCCCGCTCTGCGCCAACGAGGAGTGCGCATCCGCGGCCATGGGGGGCTGCTTCGCGAACGCCATGGCGCTCGCCGTGTGGCAGCTGCGGCACTCGGCCGAATCGTTGGCCTTGAGCTCGGCCCAGATCTTCTGCGCCAGCGCCAGCCGCTGCGCTTCGTACTTGGCGGGCGTGCTCAGCTTGCCGGTGAGATGGCCCCACACCTCGGTGCTCGCCTGTAGGTGCCGTAGCAGGCCTGGGAAGAATGTGGGCGGAACGTGGCAGTTGCCGCAACTCGCCCGGATGCCGAATTCATTGGAGTAGTGCACGCTGCGAGTGAGTTCCTGAAACGGCTGGCGCATCTCGTGACAGGAGGTGCAGAACGCATCGGTTTCGGTCATCTTGAGGCCGCCGACGAATCCGCCGGCGACGGCGACGCCAACGATGAAGGCGATCACCCCTCCGAGCGGTATGCCGAGCAGGAACCAGCGCCGCGGCCGCTGCCACAGCCACGCTGCCATGCCCCGTTTCACCGGCTGCGGTGCATTCACTGCGGATCTGCCAATGCGCTCATGAGTCGACGAGATACTACGCGCCCAGTCCATCGCCCCTCTGTGCGGTTCCGAACAGATCGAAGACGCATCCGGTCCACCGCCCGGCTCCTGGCGCTGTCTCGATGAGTGAGCCTCGCTAGACTTCCAGGTTGGCAATGGGTACGGTATTCGCATAGGATCTGGTCGCCATGAAGCTCGCCAAGTACACGAAATTCCGCGAGGAGAAATTCGGCGGCGTGCTGTTCGAGACGCGGTCGGAACGGGTGTATTCGCTGAATCCCACCGCAGCGGCGGTGGTGCGCGAGATCGCTCCGGGGATCGACGAAGGCCAGATCGTCGCGAGGCTGAAATCCCGATACCACGATGCCGACGGCGCGATCGAGCGCGAGGCGCTGGCATTCCTCGGGGAGATGCGACTGAAGGGCCTGCTGGAGGATTGATCCCGTGACCCGCGCCGCCACCGATCCCGCGGCGGCCCCCCAGGGGAGCCCGCCCGTGGAGACCGGATCCGCCGACTTGCGCGCTCCGCTGTACGTCGCGTGGCAGATTACCAACGAATGCAATCTGGCGTGCCTGCATTGCATCGAGGAGAGCGGGCCGGGCAAGGCGTTTCGCGACGAATTGAGCGAGCGCGAGGTGTTTGCGGTCCTGGAGCAGCTCATGCAGAGCGAGGTTCCCTACCTGTCGTTCTCCGGGGGCGAGCCCATGGTGCACGGCCGATTCTTCGAGATGGTCGAGTATGTCTGCGCGCGGGGCGGGCAGCTCAAGATCGAGACCAACGGCCACTTCTTGAGCGCCGAGCACTGTGTGCGGCTCGCCCGACTCGGGGTCAAGGCGGTGCAGGTGAGCCTCGACGGCGCATCACGCGAGACATTCAACCGCATGCGGGTGCGTGGTGATTTCGACTGGGCGCTGGCCGGCATTCGCAGGCTCCGCGAGGCGGGTGTGCCGGTCGAAATCAACTACTCCCCGACACGGTTCAACGTCCATGAGATCGGGGCCGCCGTCGACCTCGCCTACCAGCTGGGCGCGTACAGCTTCTATAGCGGTCGTACCATGTACACCGGAAATGCCGTGAAGACCTGGCGCCTGCTGGGTGCCTCGGAGGAGCAATATGCGACGTTCTTCGCGACCTTGCATGCGAAGACGGAAGAATATCGCGGCCGAATGCGGGTGTACTTTCACGAGCTGGGGCTGCTCGAGGAATTGCGCTATCGATTGCAGCATCCGGCGGCCCTGCTCATCGTGCTCCCCAATGGGCTCGTCAAGCTCATCAATGCGCTGCCGTTCGTATGCGGGGATTTCCGGCGACAGTCCTTGAGTGAGATCTGGGCTAACTTCCGGCGCGGCTGGCAGGACCCGCGGGTGAGCCGGTTCATCGAGGAGCTCGCCGCCGATTCGCGCAAGACAGCCGCCCTGCACCAATGGGTGCACCTGTGAGCTTCGTGGCGCAGCAGCCTGCCGCCGGAAAACCGACGACGATTCGACGATTGCTGCAGGTATTCACCCTGGTTCGCTACCGCTTCTTCCTGTTCGCGGGGTTGTTGCCCTACCTGCTCGGCGCCGCCTGGGCTTTCGGCATGGCGGGCGTGTTCGATGCAGCGGCATTCTGGAGCGGTCTCGGCGGGGTCGCATTCGCGGTGCTTGGGGTCGAGGCGTTCAACGAGTTCTTCGACTCGCGCATGGGCACCGAGCGCGTCTTCAACCCCGTGGATCAGCCGCCCGTTTCGGACGCCGTACTGTGGCTTGGGGTTGCGGCATTCGCCGCGGCGCTCGGGGTGGGCGGCTACCTCACCCTGCATGAGGGGTGGCCGGTACTGGCGTTCGCCGCGCTCGGCGGGGCGGCCGCCATCTTCTACGAGGCACCGCCGATTCGCTGGTCGTACCGCGGACTCGGCGAGACCGTCATCGCACTGTCCTATGGGCCGGCGATGGTGCTCGGCAGTCTCTATCTGCAGACGCGCTCCCTTTCACCGGCTGCATTCTGGGCGTCGCTGGTGCCCGGCCTCATGATCATGTCGCTCGCCGTCGCCAATGCCATTCCCGATTTTCATCAGGATCTTCTCGTGGGCAAGCGCAACCTGGTCGTGCGCCTTGGCCGCCAGCGGGCGGTGTGGCTCTACCTTGCGCTGGCCGCCGCGGGACTTGTGGCGGCGGCCGTCGGGACCGCTGTGGGGGAATTCCCCAGCCCCTGCTGGGCGGCGCTCCTCGGGCTGCCGCTGCTGCTCCAGAGCACGCGCCGGGCGCTCGGCACCTACGAGTCCGCGCGGCGTTTCTCGCCCGCCATTGCAAGTATCCTCGCTTGCTACGTGCTCGCCGTAACGCTGTTCAGCGCCGGTCTCTTGCTTCACGGCTGGCGCTGATGCCGGCTGCCAACCGCATCGACAGCCTCAAGGCACCGCTCCTCGTTTCATGGCAGCTCACGCGCGACTGCGACCTGTGTTGCCTGCATTGCTGTACGGAATCTGCGCCGGGCAAGCGCCTCGCCGACGAGCTGGACGCCGCCGAGGCGCTCGGCCTGGCCGGGCAGCTGATCCGCTGCGAGGTTCCGTATGTGATGCTCTGTGGAGGCGAGCCCCTGCTCGTGGCGCATTTCTTCTCCATTGCCGAGACGCTGGGCAGGGCGGGTGTGCAACTGAAGATCGAGACCAACGGTCAGCTGCTCGATACCGCAGCGGCCGAGCGTCTGGCGCAACTGCCGGTGCGCTCCATTCAGATCAGCCTCGATGGCGCCACGCAGGGCGTGTACGGCCGTCAGCGCCCCGGCGGCTCGCTGGCCAAAGCCCATGCCGCTTGCCGCGCCGTGCGCAGCGCCGGACTGCCGCTCGAGGTCACTTTCGCCCCCACGCAGCTCAACATTCACGAGGCCGAAGCGGTCATCGAGCAGGCCTCGGCCCTCGGAGCTTTTCGCTTCAACACCGGAAAGCTCATGCGCGTAGGCACGGCCGCGCGCTTGTGGGAGCGGTTGGAGCCGAGTGCGTCGCAGTATGAGGATTTTCGTCGGCTGCTCGAGCGCCGCTGCGAGCGGGAGCGCGGCTCGATGGAGATTTGCAGCAATCCATTCACGCTCGCAGAGGGCCTGCGGCGCAGTGTCGAGGACCCCCCGGCGACGCTGCTGGTGCTGCCCAACGGATGGGTGAAGATCGCAGCGGTGTTGCCCTACATTTGCGGCGATCTGCGGCGTGACGATCTGGAGCACTGCTGGGATGCCTACCGTCGGTCCTGGCAGGATGCTATGATTCTTGGCGGTTTGAGCGAGGCGATTGCGGCTGAAACATCACATCCCAGAGCGAACGAATGGCAGTCAGCTCTGGCGGCACGATAAATGCCTGAACGGAGACGGCGATGGACCAAGACACGGTGAGCACTCGAGAAAATGAACCCCCGAGTCAGGAAGAGCCCGCGCGCGATCTGGACAAAAGGCCTGACTGGTCCACACCGCGGATGGAAGACGTCTCCGAGCAGGTGACTGCGCAGCCTTATATCCGCTTCACCTGACGACGCTCCCGATTGCTCGGGACGCAGGTCGCGGAATACCGCGCGCCGCTGCTGATTGCGTGGCAACTGACCAATCGCTGTGCGGCGGCGTGCGTGGCCTGCTGCGAGGAGTCCGGCCCCGATCTGGGCTGGGCTGATGAGCTCACCCCCGCGGAGGCCCGGCAACTCGCACAGCGCATCATCGATGCGCGCATTCCCTACGTCGCATTCGGGGGTGGAGAGCCGCTCGGCGTGGGGCATTGCTGGGAGCTTTTCGAGTGTCTTGCCGCGGCGGGCATCGGACTGAAGCTCGAGACGGAT
>Ga0335072_10001170_pt1 | contig 43527 bp, 44 predicted proteins | sample Lox_Sample_21_FD_206725 | JGI IMG/M metagenome (GOLD analysis project Ga0335072, IMG submission 206725) | Soil microbial communities from Loxahatchee National Wildlife Refuge, Florida, United States - Lox_Sample_2.1 | ecosystem: Environmental > Terrestrial > Soil > Wetlands | place: USA... | reverse complement strand
ACATCTCCCGCCAGGTCGCTCACTTGAACTTGCGGGCGGCTGTCATCGGCCGGCGGGTTGGTCTCGGTGCCGGTGAGACCGTTGATGGCAGCATTGTCGCGCTTGAGAAAGCCGAGGAGATGGTCGAAGGAGCGATTCTCGAGCATGAGCACGACGAGACGCTCTATCGGCGTGGACATTCGAGGCCGCCTCCCTTGCCAGGCAATTGTGAATCCCGAGGGAAAGAGTTGAACCAGCATAGCTCTGGCCCCGAGGAATTTCCAACAAAATAAATCGGGAGTTGGCGCAGCTTAAGGGCTGGTGCGGCCTCTCTGCGAGCCGGTCTGTTCAATCTAAGGCGTGGCTCGGCGACCGCGGCAGGGCGATACGGGATGGTTTCACGAAGGGAGACGTAAAGGGAGCCGGGTGATTTGAATCACACCGGGGGGTGAAAGTGGTCACTGCCCCAGGTGGCGCCGAGGGCGCACACTCGGAATCCAATGGAAAGAAAAGAGAAGAGATTGGGAGTGGAGGATCCGATGAGTTTTGCGAGCGGACTGAAGACGATTGTGGTGGCGACGGACCTGGGCGGTCAGTCGGAGGCGGCCCTGGAATACGCGCGCAAGCTTGCCGGAGCCTACGGGGCGCGGGTGGTGCTGGCGCACGGGGTAGACCCGATGGACTACGCCGCCGTGGATGCGATCCCCGAAGAGGTGCTCGACCGGTTGACAACCGACGCGCGGGCGGTGCTGGACGGCTTGGCAAAGGATCTGATTCGCGACGGGATTCACAGCCACTCCGAGGTCCGGCAGGGAGCCGTGGCGCAGATGCTGGTGGATGTGGCCCGGCAGTACGGCGCAGGGCTGATCGTGATTGGGACCAAGGGCCGGCAGGGCGCCGGGCCGGTAGTGGTGGGATCGATTGCCGAGCAGATGGTGCGGCGGGCGCCGTGCCCGGTTCTGGCGGTGGCGGCGGACTGGAACGCGGGTCCGAACCGGCCAACGCCGGGCGGGCCGGTGCTGCTGGCGATGGAGCGGAACGAGGCGGCGCCGGCGGCCGTGGACGCAGCCTGTTCGCTGGCGCGGACCTTCGAACGGCCGCTCCTGGTGCTCCACGCGCGTGGAGGATGCGAAGCCGCGTCCGGGGCGGATCCATGCACGAACCCGCTGCGGGAGTTTGGCGTCGAGGCGGACCCGAAACTGTGGATCGAGTGCCTGGTGAAGGACGGCAGCCCGGCCGAAGCGATCGAGGAGTCGATCGCCCAGCGCCGGCCCAGCATCCTGGTCGCGGGCGTGAAACGGACCAGCCAGACCCCGGGGCCGCATGGGACCGCCTTTGGCCTCTTGGCGCGCTCGCGTGTGCCCATTCTGTGCGTGCCGCCGGAGATGGCGGCGGCGCAAGCGGAGCCGGATGTCTACGCTCCAGCGGTGATGGTCTAGCCCGGGCAAGGCGGGCTTTTCATTTGTTGCGGGCGATGGGTTGGCGGAAAGAACAGGCCCGTCGTCCCGTTTTCATGGATGCATTTTTCCGGGATTGCCTGGTTGAGCGCGGTCTTCCGCCGAGGGATGTAGCGGCCGCGCGGAGAAGGTAGTCAGAGGCGCAACGGGCTTTGGCCGGCAGGCGAACAAAAAGCAGTCGCCCACGGACCGCGGACCGGTCGCGCACATGGGAGATGGAGCCATGCAGGCAGAGGCACGATCGGAGCTGCTTGAGGCCGTTGCGTCGCATCCGCTGGCGGAGCTGCTGGCATGCCCGCCGGAGGCAGGGAACCTTTTGACAGGGGCGGCCCAGACGGTGAGCCTGGATGCGGGTGAGAGTGTCTTCCGCCAGGGGGGCGCGTGCCGCGGGCTCTACGTGGTGGTCTCAGGCCAGTTTGTCCGTAAAACCGAGCGGCTCAAGACGCGGCTGACGCTGGGCACGGCGCGCGCCGGAGACCTGGTGGAACTGGCGGCGGCCCTGGGCGACGGCGTTCATACTTACACACTGAGCGCGCAGACGGCGGGATCGGTGCTGATGCTGCCGATAGAGGCCCTGAAACACGCCTTTGCCCATCATCCGCCTCTGCGCATGCGCCTGCTGGAGGAGCTGGCGCGGGAGGTTTGCCGGGCTTACATCGTCTGCAGCCAGAACCCGCCGGTCAGCCGGCGGACGCGCACCTCGCACGCGGTGGCGTAAAGGGCCCCGCCCGCACATCCCGGTTGGAGAAATCTTGAAAATCCTGTTACGGTAGCAACCTGGGCTTTCGATTTTTGCGTCGGACGGGCCGGCGGGAGTGTCGAAGTGCGTCCGGGGAGACGGCAGGAGTTTGGATCTGCAGGCACAGGCGCTGGTGGAGACGGGCAAGAGCGTGGCGACGGCCCGGGATCGGCTGGATCCGCGGCTGCGGCTGCACCGGGGCTTCAGGAGCCGCTACCTGCCCGGCGAGCGCAACGTGACCGTGTATCTGCCGCCTGGGTACGAGAGCCAGCCGGACCGCAGCTATCCCGTCTTCTACATGCACGACGGGCAGAACCTCTTCGACGGGGAGACCTCGTATGTGCGCGGCCAGACCTGGCAGGTGAGGGAGAACACAGATGCGGCGATCGCGGCGGGCGAGGTGGAACCGCTGGTGGTCGTGGGCGTCGACCACGCCGGAGACCGGCGCATCGCCGAGTATACGCATGAGCGGGACTGGCAGCTGGGCGGAGGCGAGGCGGCCTGCTACGGCCTGCTGCTCACCCGGGAACTGATACCGTGGATTGCGGCACGCTACCGGGTGCGGAGCGAACGCGCTTCGACGGGGATGGGCGGGTCGAGCCTGGGGGGGCTGGTCACGCTCTACCTGGGGCTGCGCCACCCGGAGGTCTTTGGGAAGCTCGCCGTCCTGTCGCCGAGCGTGTGGTGGAATCACAAGAGTATCCTGGGGTACTTGAACGAACGGGCGCCGGAGATCTGGGAGCGGCCGCGGATGTGGCTGGACGTAGGCGACCAGGAGGGCCTGCGAACCGCCCGGGACGCCGAGCAGCTCTGCCGGCGGCTCAAGGCCAACGGCTGGGTGACCGGCGAAACCCTGCACTTCGAGTGCGTGGAGGGCGGCAAACACGACGAGGCAAGCTGGGCTCGGCGGGTGCGGCCGATGCTCCGGTTCCTCTTTCCGGCTCAGGGGAATGACTGAAGTAAACGGTCTGCTTGTACCGCAAAGCGAAACGGACGTATACTGAAAGCGGACCTAACCAGTCGGATTTTCAATGCTTAAGCTCACCAAGAAGGCGGATTACGGCCTGATGGCCCTCAAGTATCTGGCCGAGCACCCGGAGACTCCCGCGTTCAGCGCCAAGGACCTGGCCGACGCCTACGGGATCCCTCCGCAACTGCTCGCCAAGATTCTGCAGCGGCTGACCAAGACGGGCCTGTTGCGCTCCCACGCCGGAATGAACGGCGGGTACGCGCTGGCGCGCGAGGCGCGGTCGATCTCGGCCTTCGAGGTGATCCATGCGATTGACGGACCGCTGTTTATCACCTCCTGCTTCAAGGGCGCCAAGTCGTGCGATCTGACCCCGAACTGCACGATCAAGGAGCCCCTGGCCCGGGTAAACGACACCATCACCGGGGTGTTGAAGAGCATCAGCATTCAGGACCTGGCCGAACAGGAAGCGCCCGGGGCGCAGAAACTGGTCACGCTGACTGTGTGACTGGAAGCGAGTAAGCGAGTCGGCAATGGGGAACTCGTCGGCCTGACGCAACGGCGGGGGCGCTTCAGCATCCAAAAAATGGGTGTTGCCGATTGAGATGGGCACGCCGAAGCGGGGCAGAGCGGCGGCAGGGCCGTGAACCGGGGCGCGCGCGGCTGCGCTGTATTTGAGAGAATTGAACCTATGGCGAGTATTGTGACAATCGGACAGAAGCCGGAAGAGGGCGCGCAGGCGCCGCAAAAGTCGGTGCCGCAGGCCCCGCCCGACGGGATCCTGGTGACCGCGAGCGCGGCCGAGCAGATCCGCACCGTGCTTTCCAAAGAGGGCGTTTCCGCCGCGGAGGGCGGCTTGCGGCTCGGCGTGAAGGGCGGCGGTTGCTCCGGACTCTCCTACGCGATGCAGGTTGAAGCCAGGCCGCGCGAAACCGACCGCATCTTCGAGTTTGACGGCGTACGCGTGTTTATCGATCCCAAGTCGTTCGTGTATCTGCACGGGATCACCCTGGACTACGAGTCGACGCTGATCCGGCAGGGATTCAACTTCATCAATCCGAACTCCACGCGGTCGTGCGGCTGCGGTTCGTCGTTCTCGGTGTAGCTTCTTTGCCGGCGAATAGCCAGTTCCGCACTGGTTTCCGTCAGACCAACTCCACGGTGAACCCGGACGCGCGGGCGGCTTCCGCAAGGCGTGGATCGCCGGTGACGAAGACAAATCCTCGCGGCGAGTGCTCGCAGACTTCAAAAGCGGCAGCCAGCTGCAGGGCGTCTGCGGCGCGAAGAGGGTGAACTTCGAGCAGGGAGCAGGCGCTGTTGGCGATGGCCGCTGACTCGTGCACTGACACCCAGCCGGATACGAGCTTCGCCGCCAACCCTTTTGCAGCTTGGAACTGAGATTGAGGGATCGAGCCCAGTCGAACGAGCCGAACGAGGCCGCTGCGAATCTCCACTTCGGTCGCCCACCAGGCGACGACTTTGTACCTCTTGAAAAGGGACTCGGCAGTCTTGGACTGCGGCTGCGTGACGCAGAGTGGAATGAGAGCGCTTGAGTCCCAAAGGGCGAGTGGCAGACTCATCGGCCTTCCCGCTCTTCACGCCATATCTGGTCGGTGATTTCGCGGGGCACGACGTTGGGGCCGGCAGGTCCCGGCCACTCTTCTCCTTCGACCCTCGGCTCAATCGGGGGCGTCACCATCCCTTTGGCGATCAGGCGCTGCAAGCGGGCATCGGCATCCGTGGCAGAAGCGGCCGAAACCAGCTTTGCCACGGGCTTGTTGCGATCCAGGATGAGAACCTCTTCCCCACGCTTCACATATTCGATGTGGGCGCTGAGTTTGGCTTTGAGCTCGCTGATTTTGGCGGTTCTCATGGTCGGATTATAGCGTCATGTGACCAAGCTGGTCATGTTGAATGAGTCGAACGGCGCTTGGTCCGCGGTGAAAAAGCGTTCGTTCAATGCCAATCGCGCCCGGCGCCCTCGGTCCAGTCAAAAGCGCCCTCGAAGTGGACGAACTCCTTCTCTTTGCCTGGGATCAGGTAGACGCTGAGGATGTCGAAGCGGCTTGGCGGCGCGGTCTCCTGCGGCAGCTGCCGGATGTACTGGCGGGCAAGGCGGCGGAGCACGTGGCGCTTGTGCGAGTCGACAGTGATCTCGGCCGCGGCGAGGTCGTGCGAGGTGCGGGTCTTGACCTCGACGAAGCAGAGCACCGGCCCCTGCCAGGCGATGAGGTCGATGTCGCCGGGGACGTTGCCCGAGGTCCAGCGCCGCGCGACGACCGCGTATCCCTGGCGCCGGAGGTAGAAGAAGGCGGCGTCCTCGCCTTCGAGGCCCATCGCCAGATGCGGTGGCTGGGCCGGAGCGCGGCCGCTGCGGCTGGCGAACCAGTCGAGGCCGGCGATGAGCCGCTCGTGGGCCGAGATTCGCATCTGGGTTAGCCAGGGCATTGCAACCATTCTCCGGCGCCGGCGCGAATGGCGCAAATGGGCAACACGCAGCCCGGGCGTCGGGAGCGTCCGGCAGACGGCGCTGCTGGACGCTCCCGCTATGCGCGATCAGGCGTTGGCGGCGGCCAGGGCCGTTGCCTGCTCGTACTCCTTCTCTACCTGCGCCAGGGCCTCCTCGAGCAGATCGAGAGCCACCGTCGCTTCCTCTTTGCTGAGAACCAGCGGAGGCGCCAGGCGGATAGTGGTTTCGCCGCAGCCGAGGACCATGAGGCCGCGTTCGAAGGCCAGCGTCTCGATGCGGTTGCGCAGCTCCGGGGCGGGCTCGCGCGTGGCCTTGTCTTTCACGATCTCGATGCCGATCATGAGGCCGCGGCCGCGAACGTCGCCGACGATGGGGTGGGAGCGGAGCCAGCCGCGCAGCCGCTCCATCATGAACCCGCCGACGCTGCCGGCGTTGGCCATGGCCTCGCGCTCGATGATGTCCATCGTGGCCAGGGCCGCGGCGATGCAGACGGGGTTGCCGCCGAAGGTCGAGGCGTGGGAGCCGGGCGCCCAGTCCATGACCTCGGCCCGGCTCATGCAGATCCCCAGCGGCATGCCGCTGGCGATACCCTTGGCGATGCAGACAATATCGGGCTGCACGCCGGAGTGCTCGACGGCCCACCACTTACCGGTCCGCCCGCACCCGCACTGCACCTCGTCGACAACCAGCAGGATGCCGTGCCGGTCGCAGAGGGCGCGCAGCTCGCGCATGAAGTTGTCGGGCGCCACCACGTAGCCGCCTTCGCCCTGGATGGGCTCGATGAAGATGGCGGCCACCTCTTCGGGGGGCAGGATGGTCTTGAAGAGCTTCTCTTCGATATAGCGCGCGCAGCCCAGGGCAAAAGCCTCTTCATCCTGCGGGCCGCCCGTGCAGCCGCGGTAGGTGTAGGGGTAGCGCACGTGGGTCACTCCCGGGACCAGCGGGGCGAAGCGGCGCTTCTGCTGCGGCTTGGAGCCCGTGAGCGAGAGCGCTCCCATGGTGCGGCCGTGGAAGGCGCCGAGAAACGAGATAATGTGCTGCCGGCCGGTATGGTAGCGGGCCAGCTTCATGGCGCACTCAATGGCCTCCGCTCCGGAGTTGCCGTAGAAGAAGCGGTGGGGACCCGGCATCGGCGCCACGGCTGAAAGGCGCTCCGCCAGATCGGTCAGGGCCTCGTTGTAGAAGTCGGTGCCGGAGATGTGCAACAGCTCGCCGGCCTGCTTCTGGATGGCGGCGACCACCTCGGGATGGCAGTGGCCGGTGGAGACCACGGCGATGCCGGCGGCAAAGTCGAGGAACTCGTTGCCGTCGGCGTCTTCCACCCGGATGCCGCGGCCGCGCTTGGCCACCAGCGGGTAGGAGCGGGTATAGCTCGGCGAGATGAGCCGGTGGTCGGCCTCGACGGCGGCGCGGGCCCTCGGTCCCGGCAGAGCGGTAGCGAGTTTCGGTCCAAACTGCGCGTGCATTTCTTCTCTGGTCATAGAGCGGTCTCCTCAGCGGAATTCAGTTGTGCGGCGCGCGGTGGGATGTGGTGCTGCCGCGGACTCCGATGCTTGGAGTGGATCAGTCAACTCGCCTGACGGGCGAACGGGATCAGACGAGGAGGGGCGGGCGCAACCGCTCTGCTCGGGAAGCAGTCACGGCCGGCGGCGGTGCAGGGCTAGTCGCCGCCGTAGAGACTAGGTCGGGTGCGGGTGGGCAGCACACGCAGGTGGCGCCGCGGGCAGATGATGCGCGCGCGCGACCGCGACCAGCGCCGCGTGGGCGCGAGAATCGGTCCGTGAGTGCGGCGCATTGGCATGGGAACCCGCTACAGACGAGAATAGCACGGCGTGCGGAGCAGTTTGGCCGCCCTCGGATGGCTACGGTGTGCTCTTCGCGAATGCGTTGGCGGGCACCAGGCCCGTGGCGGGCCCGCCTTCGAGAGAGATGAGGCTGTCTTCGAACACGCGAAGGCCTTCGGCGTCGGCGGCCGTCGTCATCCAGCAGACCGCGGCCGTTTTCAGCACGCTGCAGGCCACTTCAAGGGTGTAGCTGGCGCTGGGCAGGCTCTTGGGTGCGCCCTTGGCACGCTCGATCCAGAAGCTGTGCGTGCCCAGGGAGTAGCTGCCCGTCACCGCGTCGGCGACGGTGAAGTTCTGCTTCAGGCCCTGGGCAGCGCCCGCGCCAAAGCCGGGCAGATCCTCCGGAGTCAGCGTCTGGCCGAAGCAGTCGAAGGGGATCGCGACGATGACGATGACGTCGGCGGGCGAGCCGTGCCGGGCGGTGAGGGGAACCTCCGTGCAGGCGGCGCCCTTTTTCTCGTCCTCGCTCCCCGCCGACTGTTCCACCTGCTCTTTCGCCGAGGGAATCGCGGACTCGGTGTTGACGGTCTCCCAGGTCGAGGGAAGGCTGTACGAGAAGCCCAGCGGGCTCGTGAACGCGTGGAGACTGGCCGGCGGCGTCTGGGCAAAAAGCGGGAAACAGCAAAGGGGAAGGACCAGGGCGAGCGGTGGTACTTTCATGGGCTGCCAGTCTAGCACAGGCGTATGAATGCGGGCGACCGGGCGCCCCGCAGGCCGCAGGCTCATCGATGATCAACGCCGCCGTTCCCGCCGCGGGCCGCGCCACGGAGAGAGCGGCCCGCGGTGACGCGTAACGATCAGAAGCCGGCCTGCATCTGTGCCTGTTCTGCTTCGGTCACCTGCCGGGCTGCCAGCGAAACCGGCTCGTTGTAATGCGCGGCCACGATGCGCGCGGCCTCTGCTCCGTCGAGCGAGCCCCGGACCGCGGCCAGCTTGATCCCCGAGGCGGCGGCCATGCGGGCGACAGCGGCCTGGCTCGAGACTGACTGTACCAGCGACAGGATGGAACTAACGATCGTGGCCACGGCCTGGACGGCCGCGAGAGCCCGCTGCTGGCTCCCCGTGTTCACGATCTTGCCGGCCTGGAGAAGTGCCGCGTTCACCTGCTGCTGTAAGACGACGACCTGGTTCTGCAGCAGCGCGAGCGTGCTCGACGTAGGGTTGGCCAGGTAGGCCTTGGCCTGCGTGACCAGCAGGTTCGAGGCCGCGTCGAAGCTCTGCGTGGCCGCCGTGAAGACGGCGGCGTCGGCTGGAGCCAGCTGCGCGGCGGTGGCGTCGACGGTGGCCACGGCGCTCTGCAGCGAAGGCGTCCAGTTGACGATGTCCTGGGCCACGCTCTTTCCCGTGCAACCCGTCGTCCAGGTGAGCTGCACCAGCAGGGCGATGAGCATCCACACGCCCAGTCTCGAGGCCGCGCCGGCCTTGCAGGCGGTGCAGGGAACGCTGGCCCGCGCAGGTGCCCCGGCCGGGTCTTTGGCCAGCAGGCCGAGCAGTGCCGTGGCCAGTGCGCCCGCCAGGGCCACAACCGTGCCCGTGCCCGCTTTGCCGAGGGTGATTCCTTGCTGCGAGAGGACGCCGGCGGCAGTCGAGACCGCGATCAGCAGTCCTGCCGCCGTGGTCCGCGGTTGTTTCCAGATATTCGAGAGCGTATTCATACCGGATGACTCCTTCAAAGAACGAAACAGCTCCGGGCAGTCAGAACTTGACGCCCAGGGTAGTGAGAAAGGCCTTGACCTCGGGCCAGACGGCCACCAGCGCCTCTGCGGTCGCGATGTCGAGGGGGATGTTGAGGGGGTTGGCGGCAGCCCCGGCCACATCGGCGAGCGGCTGGTCGACGATGTCGACCAGCGTGGCCAGGGCCGCGATCACGGCCGGGGCCGTGTGCAGCTTTTTATCGGTGCCGGTAAGCCACTTGAGCGCGTCTTCGGCGCCCACCACGATCCCTTTTTCGATGCTGAGCAAAAGATTCGCCATGGGTGAGATCCTTCAAAGTGAAAGGCGCCGCCAGCCCGTTTGCGCGGGACGCTGCCGGCGCTCTAAGCAGCGCTCAGAGCCCGTGTGCTGCCGTGGTTCCGGTCTGGCGTCCGGGGGAGGGCTGCTCCTCGTGCCGCAATCACGGTTCCGCGCCCCGGCGCCCTCTGCAGATGCGAGAGGGCGAACCCATTCGCCCGGCGCGGCGACTCCGTTCCTTGTCCGGCTACTTATAAGGCTAGAATCTCAGGGGCTAATTACGCGCAAAGGTGAGGCTGCTGCAAGCGATTGATTCAACGAGGATTACGGAGCAGCGCGTGCGGCCGGCGCTTGACAGCGATTTGAAGACCCGGCCCGGACCAGCGACCGCAGCGAACCCCATCCGAATCGGGCTCAAGTCCCGGCGCGCCTCGCCGATAGGTGTGCTGTAGGTCCGACGCACAGAAAGGGGCCACCGACATGCTTCCTGATTCCGCGCATCCGGTCTGGATACAGATTGCGACCGGCAAGAAGGCCGTCAGTTCCGGGAAACTGGCCATCAACCTGCTCATCCAGAACAACAGGATCGAGATGGAGAAGGATGCGTCGCCGGCGCACGTCAAGGAGATTGCCGGGCGCACGTATCAGTTCTTCAAACAGTACGAAACGATCTTTGCCAGCGAATTCCAGAAGATCCTGGGCTAGCGGCGTCGAGACGCCATGCGAGGTGAAACCATGCTCGAAACCATTCATGCAAGTCTGCAGACAGTGGCGCAGTTGGAGGCCGCGATCAGGGGCGGCGAGCCGTTATTCCTGGCCGGGAGCCGCGACGCCCTCCAGCGACTGCCCCGCGGCAACTGGGTGGCCGGCACCATTCCTTATTTCATGACCGATGACGGCGGCCTCCTGTCGGAGGACCGGGTGTTTGCGACGCCCGTGCCGGCGTGCGCAGTCAGCGTGAAGCCCGCAGTCTATGGAGCGTCGGACCTGGCCGCGTTGTACCGCGAGGCTCCCTTGCACGGGTTTACGTTCCTGGTGCTTCCGGCGGCCACCGAGGTGCACAAGACCTTTGCCGAGCGGGCATCGTCGTTCGATGGCTTCCTGCTCAAGCCGATGGTGGGCTGGGTGACCGGGGTGCGCGTGGACCGCATCGGCGCCGAGCGGCCGGCGGTGATTGACGGCATGACCGGGGAGCTCTTCGAGGACCGGTGCGCGGCCCTGCATTTGGCGCTGCCCGCGAACAAGATCGCCGATCTGGACATCGTCAACATCTTCGACCGGGGCGACGGGCCGACCATCCGTTTCGACGACGCGGGCTTCAAGGTGCGTGAGTGCCTGATCGACGGCGGGTGGGCCAACCTGGCCAGCTACGTTACCCGCCACGGGATTCCCACCGAGTTCCCGCTGGTGGGCGACTACAACGGCAGCGCCATCAACGTCTCGTTTCAGAAGGTGGACGCGCAAGCGGGAACAGTGGATTTTTACGCGCCGGTGTTCCCGGGCGTGAACTACCACTTCGCCAAGCCCGTTGCCGACTACGAGAAAGCCTTCGCGGAGGCGATCGGCAACGACAGTCAGGAACCGGAGTTTGCCTGCAACTGCATCCTGAACTACCTGTACGGCAAGCTCGAAGGCAAAAAGACCGGGCACGTCACCGGCCCCATCACCTTTGGCGAAGTGGCCCACCAGCTGCTCAACCAGACCATGGTGCGGCTCTACCTGCGCGACATCGGCTGAAGCGGCCGCCGGAAAACTCAATCGACGAAGGTTTTGCAACAGAAGGTTTTGTAACCACGGCACGGCTTTAGCCGTGCCGTCAAAGCAGCACCATCAGCGCGGCTTTAGCCTGTTTGGCCCTGCGGCAAGCATCGCCCCGGATTCGCTCTCTACTCTCCGCTCCTCCCTCACTCCGTAAAACGGGTGGGGCGGTTTGTCCTCGCGCGGCGCACTTTCCCGCTCAGGTTCCCACCGCGGTCCCCGGCTGTGCCTCTTGCGGGCGTGATGGCGAGACCGGTGGAGAACGGCGATCGGGAAGGCCGCGATCACGAGGGCCGCTTCACATAGCGCCGGCCGTCGAGCACGTACTCCCCGCTGGCTACGCGGTGGATGGCTTCGGTGTAAGCCAGGTGCTCCTCGGCAAGGATGCGCTCGCTGAGCGAGTGCCCGTCGTCCGTGTCGAGCACCGGGATAGCCCGCTGCACTACGATGGCGCCGTGGTCCAGCTCCTCGTCGACAAAGTGTACAGTGCACCCGGCAAACTTCACGCCGTAAGCGAATGCCTGTTCCTGCGCCTCCAGCCCCGGAAACGCAGGCAGGAGCGAGGGGTGGATATTGAGAATGCGATTGCGAAACTCCGCCACGAACTCCGGCGAGAGCAGGCGCATGTAGCCGGCCAGGCAGACAAGCTCCACGCGATGGGCCTTGAGACACGCAGCCACGTCGGCGTCGTGTTCGGCGCGCCTCCGGCCCTTGGATACGAAGACGGCCGCGGGAAGCCCCAGCCGGCGCGCAGCTTCGAGCCCTGCCGCATCGGCGACGTTCGCGATCACGATCGCAATCTCCACGCCGGGCAGGCGCCCCGAGCGGATGGAATCCGCGATGGCCAGGAAGTTCGAGCCCCGGCCGGAGATCAGGATCCCCAGGCGGATCGGTGTCCGTTCAGTGTTTGAATTCGCCAACGGCATCCCCGACAAAGTGCGCGCGCAACTGCGATAAATGCTGAGTAGGAACCAAGACAGTTCCATCCTGGAGACGAGCGATAGGAACCGTTTCCGCGCCGTCCGCCGCGAACAGCTCGAACGTTGAGCTCACGGGCAGGAGGTGCAAGCGAGCCTCTGGAACGGGATTGGGGCCGGTGATTGGAGAATAGTCCGTAGCCTCGAAGCCCGGATCACCCTTGCCACGGCGACGATTGCCGGTATTCCGATGTGCCAATAAGTTGACCGTCTCATGCTGCTAATCCGTCCTAGCTCCGCTAACACCGCCAACACCGCAAGCTCCGCTAACACCGCTACCTCCGCTGCTTTTCACGTGTACTGCACCCGGTGGTCGCCCTTCGCGATGCGGCCGATTACGTAGAACTTCTCTTCGGCGCGGTCGAGGATGTTCTTGGCGCGCGTAAACTTGGCCGCCGGAATCGCCGCGATGAGGCCGATGCCCATGTTGAAGGTCCGCATCATCTCTTCCTGGTCGATGTGGCCAAGCTCGCGCAGGTGCTCGAAGATGGGCAGCACCGGCCATGAGCCGATCTCCACCTGCGCGGTGAGGTTTTTGGGCAGGATCCGCGGCAGGTTCTCGCTGATGCCCCCGCCCGTGATGTGCGCCATGCCCGAGGTGAGCCCGCCGGCGGTGAGCTTCTGGATCACGTGCAGGTAGCTGCGATGGGTGCGCAAGAGCGCGGCCCCGGCCTTTTCGCGGATAGCGGTGACGTACTGGGTGGCCTTGTAGCCGGCCACCTCGAAGAGCAGCTTGCGGGCCAGCGAGTAGCCGTTGGTGTGCAGGCCGGTGGAGGGCAGGCCGATGAGGACGTCGCCGGCCTTGATGCCGGCGCCGGTGATGAGCTTGTCGCGGTCGACGGCGCCGACGATGAAGCCGGCCAGGTCGTACTCGCCGTCGGTGTAGAAGCCCGGCATCTGCGCGGTCTCGCCGCCGATCAGGGCGCAGGCGTTGGCGCGGCAGGCCTCGGCCAGGCCGCTTACCACGCTCTCGGCCACCTCGGGATCGAGCTTGCCGCTGGCCAGGTAGTCGAGGAAGAACAGCGGCGTCGCGCCCTGCACGGCGATGTCGTTGACGCAGTGATTCACCAGGTCGGCCCCGACAGTGCGGTGCAGCCCCAGCTCGAAGGCCACCTTGAGCTTGGTGCCGACGCCGTCCGCCGAGCTCACCAGGATGGGGCTCTTCCAGCGCTGCAGATCCAGCCGGAACAGGGCGCCAAAACCGCCGATACCGCCTAAAACGTTGCGGTTGAAGGTCTTCTGCGCGAGGAACTTGATGCGCTCCTTGGCGCGGTTGCCGCCGGCGATGTCCACGCCGGCGTCGGCATAGCTTACGGACTTGAGTGCGTTATCGTCAGGCACGGTGAGGGCTTTCTGCGCATGATGGGGCCGCGCGATGAAGCGGAAAAGGAGAATTTTAGCAGGATTTCCATGCCCCGGGGACCATGCGGCAGCGGTTTCGTCTCCCCGTTGCCTGCATTTGGGCCGCAACTCGGGGTCCGCCCCGCCGTGCTCCCCAAAAAACCGCTCCTTCCACACCCAGATAGGGTAATGTTGTTCCACGAACTCAGGGCAGGGGAAGGTCGTTGCAGGGGATTGAGCGGATATGAAATGCCCCTACTGCGCGGAGCAGATCGACGATGAGGCGGTGGTCTGCCGTCACTGCCACAGAGATTTCTTCCTGTTCGCCGCAATCCTGCAACGGATCCGTGCCATCGAGACGGACGTCAACGCATTGAAAGAGATGTTGGGGGCCATCGGCGCCAGCGGCCCGGGCCAGGATACCCCGCCGGCAGCACCAGACATCCCCAGGAGCGCTCAGATCCGGTTCACGGCTTTCTCCATCCTGATTGCCACGGCCGCATCGATCAGCTGCTACTGGTTGTTCAAGCACTCCCGGCTTGGACAGACCCTCCTCGGCCTCTCCGTTGCATCCCCGGCCATCGGCGGCATCGCCTTGGGGTTCCTGCTGCCAACGGTCCGATGGGCCCTCTATTGGCTGGTGGGCCTCGCCATCGGATTGGTGGATTTCTTCGGAACCATCTTCGTCTACGCGGGCATGTCGATCCCTGCCGATTGGCCGCAGGTCTTCTTTGTGTATTTCTTCGGCCAGACGCTGCTCGTCGTGATGATGGCGGCCCTCGCCCGCTCGGTGGCGATCCGGGTTAAGGGGCTGCCCATCGCAAACAGCGGATCGAGTGCGGTAGCCAGCGCGCTCGCGCACTTGAGCGCCTCCAAAGCAGGCGCTGCGGAGCGGCTCGAATTCTGGAAGACTGTCCTGGGTACGCTGACCCCCCTGTTCGCGCTTCTCGGGAGCATCGTCACCGCCTATTTCACCTACAGAGCAGCCCTCTTGAGAAAGTAGAAGACTCAAGTCCGCTCATCCTTCTGGCAAGCTTCTACCGAAGACCTCGGAGCGCCAGGCGGCCGCAATCCAGACCACCGCAGGCTGCGCATCGCAAGAGGCCGCCTGTACCGGGCCTCCACTGCGCCGGGAAGACTCCTCAGAGGGATGACAAGTCTGCTTGACATTTCTTTCTATCTGGCCTATTCTCGACTGGAAAGTTCGCTTTACATGCCGCCCGTCATCGTCAACTGCGTGAAAGAGCTCCGCACAGCCCAGGGCTGGACGCAGGAGCAGCTTGCGACGGCCGCGGGCGTCTCCCGGCAGAGCATCAACTCGATCGAGCGGAACCGCTACGTGCCCAGCCTGGAGCTGGCGCTGACCTTCGCCCGCATCTTCGGCTGTTCCACCGACCAGATCTTCCAACTGGAGACCAAACCATGACACAGACGATCCTGAGTCGCATCCTCATGCTCGACCACCTCGCCGACGAACGGATTCATGAGCATCAGCGCCGCTCGACCAGCACCGCGTCCATCGTCGGTGTGCTCACCGCATTTGTCCTGCTCGAATATCACCTGCTTATCGAGCATCGCGTGCCCTGGGACCTGATTGCCGTGATCTATGCGATCGGCGCGACAAAGATCGCACTCATGCGCTGGTATGGGTTCAAAAACTAGGTTCTCCGGAGACGCTTTTAAGGAGCTTCTATGCCGTTCGACACATGCAGTCTGGCAAAATCTCTGCCCATCCTCATTGTCTTGCTCGTTGTTGCTCAGATCGACCTCGCCAGTGCCGCCGGCTGGCCGAATGGGCTCTTATCGCTGCTGCATCTGACGCCTGCACCCGACGACCTGTGCCGGGGTGTTTGCGCAGGCATAGGCGCGTCCATTGACGTTTTGGCGATCTTCCAACTCGCCCGTATCTTCGCCAAACGCGCAATGCAACTGCCTGGCGATCCGGAGCACGATTGAAGCCCTTCACGTGGTACCGCTGGAACGCCTGAACCCGAAAAGGAGTCACTTCCATGCATCCCTTGTATCGCCGCCTCAACCCGAAACAGCGCCGCCTGTTCAAAATCGCCAACGCTGCTCTCGTTCTCGGCTTGGCGCCCTGGATCTTCCGTGAGTCCATCCACTTCAATCACGACTGGCTCGATGCCTTCTGCGGATTCTTCCTGGGCCTCTACATCACCATCAACTTGTTTTGCCTCCGCGCCGCCCGCGGTTGCCGCGAGCGCCAGATGTGAAACCGTTTCCCGCGGCGTAACATGCGCGGTCTCCATCGCGCTCGAAAAAATCGGCGTACTACTCGCCGTCGCAGCCGCGGCGACGCGCTTGAAAAGGACTTGAATGGCGCACTCGCCCGCGGTCACGGCGAGCAGGAGGCGCGCTGCTACCCGTGGATGCGCCTTCTATACTGAACCCACCATGATCTCCGCGTCCCAGGTTCACGCCCGCTCTCAGGCCCTCCAGACGCGCGCCGAGCGTTACTTCCCGGGCGGCGTCAACTCGCCGGTGCGGGCCTTTCGCGCGGTGGGCGGTAATCCGCCATTCATTGACCGCGCTGAGGGCGCTTACCTCTACGACGCCGACGGCAACCGCTACATCGACTACTTCGGCTCCTGGGGCCCGATGATCCTCGGCCACGCCTTTCCGCCGGTGGTCGAAGCCATCGAGCGCGCGGCGCGGAACTCGGCCAGCTTTGGCGCTTCGACAGCCTCCGAGGCCGACCTGGCCGAGAGGGTCGTGGCCTGCTACCCGGCCATCGAAAAGATGCGCTTCGTCAGCTCGGGCACCGAGGCCACCATGTCGGCGATCCGGCTGGCGCGGGCGGCCACGGGGCGCAAGATCATTGTCAAATTCGAGGGCTGCTACCACGGGCACGCGGACGGGCTGCTGGTGAAGGCCGGCTCGGGCGTGGCCACGTTTGGGATTCCCGGCTCGGCGGGCGTGCCCGAAGAGATCGCCGGCCTGACCCTGGCGCTGCCGTACAACCACCTCGAAGCGGTCGAGGAGGCCTTCGCGGCCCATCGGGACGCTATTGCGGCCGTGATCCTGGAGCCGGTGGTGGGCAACGCCGGATGCATTCTGCCCTCCGAGAGCTACCTCGCGGGTCTGCGTGCCGTGACGCGGCGCCACCGAGCCTTGCTCATCGTGGACGAAGTGATGACGGGCTTCCGCGTCGCGCTGGGCGGGGCCTGCGAGCTGTACGGCCTCGATCCCGACCTTGTGACCCTCGGCAAGATCGTGGGCGGCGGGCTGCCGGTCGGCGTCTTCGGCGGCAAGCGCGCGGTGATGGATCTTCTTGCCCCGCTCGGGCCGGTCTATCAGGCCGGAACGCTCAGCGGCAACCCGCTGGCGATGGCCGCAGGCCTCGCGACCCTCGGCTATCTGCAGGAACACGCTGCGCAGATCTATCCGCAGCTTGAGGCAACGTCGAAGGCTGTTGCCGAGGGCGTGGCCGCGGAAGCGGCGCGGGCCGGCGTGGCGCTCACCACCAACCGCGTAGGCGCCATGTGGACCTGGTTCTTCACAGGCGGGCCGGTGAGGAACTACGCAGACGCCGCCGCATCCGACACCGCCGCCTTTGGCCGCTTCCATCGGGCGATGATGGAGCGCGGTGTGTGGCTGCCGCCCTCGCAGTTCGAAGCGGCGTTTTTGGGGACCACGCACGGCCAGGCCGAAGTGGAAGCGACCGTCGAAGCCGCCCGCGAAGCGTTCCATTCAGGGGTGGCCGGCTGATCCGCGACATCAAACCCTGCCTGCTTTCTTTTTCTGTAAACCACCGGGGGCTCGCGCATTGAACTCTACCTGCCCGGGCTCACGCCGCGTGAGGCTGGGACGCGCCAGGAAGCGGAGCCGGGTGCTTCACTGGCGAGAGCTTTTCCTCCTTCTGGCGAAAGGCCCGGTAGAGGTAAATGACGAGGGCGACCCCAAAGAGCCATGTGAGGACGGCGATCGCGCGTGGGATCGGTAGGATTGTGCTGACCTGTTTGTCGGAAAACTGAATCAGGTAGAGAACGGGCCCGAGGGCGGAGAGCACGATGCTGGATCCCAGTCCGGCGGCCTTGCCCAGACTGAAGTCTCCGGCACAGCTCTCGCGCACGCGCTCGCATTCGGCCTCGTACTTCTTCAATTCGGGGTCGTCGCCCTGCTCACGAATGAACTTGGCGATAACCAGGACCCGCAGCCGGTACTGGTAGTCATAGAGATCGACATAAGCGCAGACGAATGGAATGAAGAGAAGGAGCCACAATGGCGGGCTGCTGTGATTCTCACCCGAAAGCCCGAGCGCGGTTGCGCCGAGGGCCGCGGTTACGATGAGTTTCCATTTGGCCAGATCGTGCTCGTCCTCCTGAGTCTGGTTGATCTCCTGCTTGAGAAGTTGCATGGACTGGATGGAAGGATCCATGAGACGCCTCTTTCTTGCGTGGGCCGCGCAACGTAACCGCACCTGAGGGCCTACTGCGGCTGAAATTATGGCACGGCTCAACCTGCGCCGTCACGTCCTCCACGCGTCCAGCGCCACAAAGCTGTAACTGCCCTCGAACCGCGCCGCCAGCATCGCCGCCGCCGCCACCGAAGGCCCGCGATTGCCGCCGCGATCGCGGTGGTTGCCGTCGTGGAGCACGATGTTGACGGCGCGGCCGCAGCGCGTGAGCCCCTCGATGCGCGCGCTGAGCCGCGCCGCGATGCGCTCCGGCGACGGCTCGCTCCAGTCCGAGGTCATCGCGTTCCAGAGCACAGGGGTGAGACCGAGCTCCGCGGCGATGCGAAAAACCGCGGGACGCCGCGCCCCGAACGGAGGCCGGAAGTACCGCACCGGCCCGCCCAGAATCTGCTCCAGCGCGGCGTTGCTGCGCGTCAGCTCCTCGCGTATGCGAACGGCAGGCGTGCGCGCCAGGTTGGGATGCGACCAGGAGTGGTTGCCGATGAGGTGGCCGGCCGCAGCCACGCGGCGCACCAGCTCCGGCTCCGCCGCGGCAAAGCTGCCGAGCATGAAGAACGTGGCGCGGACGCCGTGTTCGGCCAGCAGGTCGAGCAGGCGCGGCGTCCAGGCCGGGTTGGGCCCGTCGTCGAACGTCAACGCCAGCTCGCCTTGCCGCAGCGGGGCAATCAGCGCCTCGCCGAAGATCCGCGAACCCGGCCAGAGCGATGCGTAGGCGAACCCGCCGGCGCCGAGGCCCGCTACTGCAGCCGCACCAAGTCCGGCCCACGCCGCCGTCTCCAATGGGGTAAGCATCGTGCTTACAGTGTGCTGCCATCAGGGCGGCGCTCGCAAGCAGGACCGTTTACTCCGGGATAGACGCTTCGGCCGGCAGCAGCGGTGGCCCGCGGAGACGGGGTCACTCGGGCAGTTCGCTTTTGGAATCCTCCAATGAGCAGTCCGCGGTTCCGAGGGAATTCCCGCTCTCCGGGTTAACGGGCCTGTTGAAACTTAGTCTCTCGCCGAAAGACTAAGCAGGTGGGCAGATGTCCGACCGGAGCAGGAGCGCCGCCTTTGCGCCCGCGCCTGCTCCGGTCAACGCGAGAGACGGCTACCAGGAGAGAGGGGCTTCACCAAGGTGCTGAATGACGCCAACAGCGGCCGCGTCGCCAACATTCCCTGGGCGCATCTGCGCCTGCCGCCGTTTCCCCAGGTTGCCGTCCGCGTCATGCAGCTGGCCGGCCAGGAGAACGTGCAGCTGCACCAGCTTTGCGATCTCATCGCCGCCGACCCCGCGTTTTCAAGCGAGGTGCTCACCATCGCCAACTCGCTGCTGTATGCGCCGCGCTTTCCGGCGAGCAGTGTCCTTCAGGCGGTGTCGGTGCTCGGCGCCAATCATCTGCGCGGCCTGTGCATCACCGTCGGTGTGCGGGCTTATCTCGGCAAGAACCTGCGCTTCCCTTCGCTTCGGACGGTGTGGCGCCACAACTTGGCGTGCGCAATCATCGCGCAGCGGCTGGCCGCCCCCGGAATCTTGGACAAAGACACGGCTTATACGGCCGGCATCCTGCACGATATCGGCCGGTTCGCCCTGTCCGTGATCCAACCCCGGGATTATGCCTTGCTGCTGGAACAGCATCGCGGCGCGCCGGCCTCGATTCTCGCCGGCGAAGATGAGCTGTTCGGCTGGGACCATTGCGAGACAGGTACCCATTTGATCGCCGACTGGAAGCTGCCCGAGGAGTTCGCCGACGCCGTCTCCGGTCACCACACCCCCCGCCGGGCCGACGGCTCCTGGAACCTGAGTGAACTGGTCAAGGTGAGCTGCCGCATGGCCGATGCCGTGGGCTATCCGGCGTTCTCCGGCTGCGAATCGGCGTCTTACGCCGAGCTGCTCGAAGAGCTGCCGGCGCGGGAGCGAAGATTGTTCTTTCCCGAGGCCGGGCAACTGGCTGCCGAGGTGGAGAAGGGCATCCATGCGGTCGAGTCGGCGTGAGCCCCCGGCACGCCTGAAGCTTAACGCCGCCTCCGCCGCTCTTTCGCTTCTTCCTGCGGCTTCTTCTCGCCCTCATGCAGCAGCGGGATGGGCGCGAGGTCGGGACCGATGCGTCTCACGACCGTATCGAGCATCTCGAACCGTATCGTGCGGGGATCCACCGGGTGCGTCACGCCCGTGGCCGGGTCCAGAGTCACGTTCTGGTTGCTGGCGATCTGGATGCTGAACATCGGCACATTGCCCTTGGGCGTCTGCTCGAAACCCGTCTTCACCGGCAGGAATCCGTCGATCGGATGCAGGCGGAAGGCGGTCTCGTAGCGGTGGTGGCGCAGGCTCCAGGTAAAGACTCTCACCTCGTCGAAGTCGTACGGCAGACCGGACTGGTAAGGCCCGAGGACGGTCAGGTACTCCGGCGCTTCGTGATCGGGAAAGCTGGACTCCGGGTCGTTCACCTTGGTGAGCACGTAAGCGCCCACGATGCGCTGATCGCCGGCGTACTGGGCAATGTCGTCGGGCGCCACGACCTCGATGCGGCTGCCGATCAGCCAGCCCGTGCGCCCCTGCGCATCGCGCACCAGCCACCAGTCCTCCATCACCGGGGCCTCCGGCTGAGGCAGGCCCGGCACCGGCTGCACGTTGGCGGAGAGCTGAGGGGATGGCGCCGCCACCTGGGAACCGGGTGGCGGCGTCCGCGCTACCGAGGCCCGCGTCAAAAGCTCCACACGCGTGTTGGCGGGCAGCAGATAAAAGTGCTGCGTCGTCCGTCCCGGCGCCACGTGCATATAAAGCTCGTCGTCGAGCGTGGCGGTGGCGATGATGGGATCGTGCAGGTTGTCCTCGGCCAGCTTGGCGAACTGGTCGTACATGGACCCGTCGATCACAGCGCTCTGCTCAATCCAGCCGGTCTGGTCCTTCGGCGTCTTGACCTTCAGGAAGCGCCCGTCGCGCTCCATCACCTGGAGCGGCTCGCCGTTGGTGACCGCCGCAATGCGGTTTGAGACGGCCGCGACCCGGTCGTGAAGATAGATGTCGCCTCGGGCGCAGACGTACACCATGTCGCGCGGCGCCCGGTGCAGGTGCCTGCACCCCGCGGCCAACCACAGAAAACACAAAGCCAGTGTCAAGAGCCCGGGGGAGACGACGCGCCAACAAGAGCGGTTTGTAGAAGTCGTAGATCGCGTGGACACAGCGAGTAGCGGATACTTCGAGAATAACACCGCCGGGTGGTGGAAGTTTGACGAGCGGTTCAATGCGCGGTTCGCCGCCGGCGTGGACGTGATGTCGGTGGAAGTACGAGGAGGGCGCGCCGCGGCCGGCGCCGGTGTTCCTCGTCCTTACGGCGCGGCCGCGATGGCGACGGCCTCGGCGGGGTCGGTTCCCGTGGCCGCGGTAAACGCCGAGTCGAGCTGGCCGGCGGTGGTCGAGTCGAACGTGTATGCCTCCAGGTCGGGGCTGCCCCCAAAGTCGACGGCGAGCAGGTAGCTCCCGTCGGAGTCGGCCGCCAGCGACTCCGGCTCGATGCCGGTCGTCACCGTGGTGCTGAGGGCGGTGAGGGAGTAGCTGGAGCCCGAGGTCGCGACTTCGAAGCCCTTGATGTTGCCGTCGGAACTCCCGCTGACCGTGCGATTGGCGACGTAAACGTAGTCGCCGTCGGAGAGCGGCAGGATGGCGTAGGGCGCAACCCCGCCGCTCCCGTAGGGCGAAGCCGAGATCTCGCTCATTGTGCTGTAAGTGAAGACGCGCACGCCGCCGGTATTCTCCGTGCCTGAGGAGGCCGCGGTCTCGCCGATGTAGACCATGCGATCGGAGGGATCCACGGCCACCGAAACCGCCGCTCCCGCCGACTTCTTCACCGCGATATTGGATTCGGTCCCGAATGGCGCGCTATTCCCCGCGGTAAACGCGATCTGCTCGGTGCCGGCCGAGCCCACCGCCACAAAGACGTTGTCGTTGTCGGGTGAGATGGTGAGCTGCTGCACCGTCGCGGCCGGCAGCCTGGCCGCCTGCTCGGTGCTGGAAGTGGGGACGCCGGTCGAAGAATCGATGGGGATCGCCAGGACTTCGGCGGCGTTCGGCCCAGCCTCCACCAGCCACGAGTCCGTGGAATCCACCTTCATGGTGGCGGCCACGTCGGAGGAGATCGCCGCCGAGTTGTTCGACAGGGTCAGCTCTCCGCTCGACGAGATCGTATAAAGGAAGATTCCCTGCGCCGTGCTCACGTAGAGAAAGCTGCCGTTGGGCGCGATCGCCAGGGCCAGGGGCGCGCTTGAGAGCGTGTAAGGGCTGCCGGAGATTTTAGTGAGCGTCCCCGCGTCGATGTAATAGGCCGCGACCTCGTAGTCCGCTTCGTCGGCGATGTAAAAGACGCCGCTCGACGCGGTCGACGACGAGCTCGAGGAGCTCGAAGGAGCCTGCCAGAAATTCCCGCATCCCGCCATGAACGCAGGCATTGTGAGCAGCAAGGCCCACCTTCCGATCTTCATTGCTGCTCCCCTGTCCCGTACACGGCTGTCTCTGTCCTTGGACGGTGCGCGCGTGGAATTCTACTCAAAAGAGTAGCGCTCCCTCAAGCGCACTGCCTCTTCGCAACTCCGGCTCCCACTGCTGTAACCGATGAGACGCAGCCAGGACTGGTTTCGCTCAGGGTACCCCCGCAGACCCCCTGGGCGCGGCCCGCCCCGCGCCGGATGCAGGAGCTGCTACTGGGCCGGAAGCAGCTCCGGGAAGAGACCACGTAAGTTAGGAATATAAGTCAGGCCCTGGAACCGACGCGCTAACTCCAGGGCCCGACCTTCCGCCCGCATGGCGGCGAGTTATATCCATCTCGTTCGCGAACGCATGGACTGCCGGCCTCAGCTTCGAGGCGCAATGGCGATGGCGAACTCGTCGCCGACGCCGAACTTCATGTTGTCTTTCTTCTTCGAGACAAAGACGCCGGAGTTCCTGGCGGCGATTCTGCTGTGCAGATTAACCCCTGCAATCACGCCAATCTGGTCCACTTGCAGGGTCTTGTCGGTCCAGTAGTTGGGCGTCTGCGTCGCCCCGTAGAAAGACCCGCTCGCGGGCCGGTACAGGCCGACGATGGTGGCCTTGATGGGTAGGGTCTTGCCGTCCTTGAGCTCGGCTTGGGTGAAGCGCAGCGCCAGCGTGGAGTTCTGACCGTCCGTGTTCATCTGGTCCGTGACTACCTTGCCCACCAATTCGGTTCCGCGCGGCAGCTCCGTGCCGTTTTTCAAGTGCACTTTGCTGCTGAGCTTGGCTTCGAACTGCTCGCCCGCGTGCATCTTCTGGGCGTCGAGGGTCTTCACCAGATCGGCCTCCGCCGGCACCATCTGCATCGCCTCGTTCATACCCGCGTGCGACGGCGTGGCCATCGGCGATGCCATCGCAAAGCCCGTACCTAGAATCGCGAGACAAACTGCCGCCGGCAACGAAATTGAGGCTTGGTTCTTCATTTGTTGAAACTCCTGTCCCTTGAATTTCCGTGCCTCCGCGATCCCTCTATCCGAAGGCAGGTCCATTCTTATAGACGACCGCCGGCAATTGTAAGTTGCGCTCTTGCCGCTATCTGCCCCGGCCAACTTAGACAAGGGCTGCTAAGTCGGAAAAGGTTGTCTGATCACGCGATAAACACTTTGAGTTACTGGAAAGCCGGGGCAACTTAGCAGGACTTAGGGGGATATCGATTCGATCTTATGAAAGTGCTCCGGAGGTCCAGACCGCGCGCGCCGTGGGCCGGTTAGAAACGTATCGAATAGCGAAAACCGCCGCGAAGCGGGAAAAGTGAAAAACCCCGCGAAGCGGGGCGCCGCTGCCTCAGTTGGGCCGCCCGCTCGAGTTGGGGCGGCGGCGAAAACGGTCGTCGACGGGCTGGCGGCCCTTGAATCCCGCGTCGGCGGTGTGCCAGTGCTCGATGGAACTCTCGCCCATGCGCCAGCACAGCAGCACCACCTGGTCGTCGAGCCGGAAGGGAAAATCGAGCAGCCCCGTCTCGAGGTCTTTCACCTGAACCCCGATGGCGTCGATCTCGGCGATGCTCTCGCGCACCCGCTGCAAATGGCCCTCCATCTCCGCGCGCTGCTTGGCGATCTTCCCGGTCTCGACCCTCATGCCTCCGCTCAGGTAGATGGTGCGGGCAAGATCGGAGAGATCCGACTCCACGTTCTCAGCCTGGTGCTTGCTGTCGATCGCACGCTTGAGAAGAGACTCCAGCACCGGGAGCAGGGATTGCGCTTCGTCGAGAGTGAAAGTCTTCATGGGAACGCCACTTTCTAGGATACGGAAAAATCCGAAAGCAGGGAATAGGCATGAGCGCTCCATGCACCACGCAGCGTTCACTCGTTTGAGTCTTCTCGAAGCTGACCACGGATCGACGGCACCTATAATGGCTCACGAAAGGACTGACATCGCATGACCGGTGTGGAAGGGCGGATTGCCCTTGTGACGGGCGCGTCGCAGGGGATCGGAAGAGCGTGTGCGGTGGAGCTGGCGCGGCGCGGCGCGACGGTGGCGCTGGCGGCGCGCAACCAGGCGAAGCTCGCCGAGACGGCCGCGGAGATCGAGGCCTCCGGCGGCAAGGCGGCCATATTTGCGCTCGATGTGGCCAGCGATGAGTCGATCAAAGCCGGCGCCAGCGCCGTGCTGGAACAGCTCGGGAAAGTGGAGATCCTCGTGAATAACGCCGGCATCACGCGCGACGACCTGATGCTGCGGATGAAGCGGGCCGACTGGGACGACGTGCTCGGGACCAACCTGACCGGGGTCTTCCTGTTGACGCAGGCGCTGCTGCGCCCCATGCTGAAGAACCGCTGGGGCCGGATCGTCAACCTCTCCAGCGTGGTGGGGCGGACCGGCCAGGCCGGCCAGGTGAACTACGCGGCCTCCAAGGCAGGCCTGATCGGGCTTACCCGGTCCATGGCCCGGGAAGTGGCCTCGCGCGGGGTGACGGTCAACGCCGTAGCGCCGGGCTATATCGAGACCCCCATGACGGCGGTGCTCGACGAGAAGCAGCGGGCGGCCATGCTGGCCCAGATCCCCCTGGGCCGCGCCGGTACGGATGCGGAGATCGCCCAGGCCGTGGCGTTTCTCGCGTCGGATGCTGCGGCCTACATCACCGGGCACGTGCTCGACGTGAACGGCGGAATGTTCATGGGGTGAACCGGCCCCGTCACCGTCCTGCGATCACCTCCGCCCCAGGGAATCTTTCAAGTTTTAGTCGCACCCGGCCGATAACCTCTTCGGGACGGTGCGCATGGCGTCGGAGACGATGGGGGCGGCTGTGGGTGGCCCGGCGTTGACTGGGGCTGGAGACGGTACGCGTTACTTTGCGCGGCAGCCGATTCTCGACCTGCGCGGCCGCGTGCACGGCTACGAGCTCCTCTTCCGGCAGGCTCCCGAGGAGGGGTTCAGAGGTGACGGCAACCTGGCCACGCGGACCATGCTGGATAACTCCGTGATCTTCGGGATCGACCGGCTCACCGGCGGCCTTCCCGCGTTCGTGAACTGCACGCGGGAGTCGCTGGTCGACGGCCTGGTGCGGGTGCTGCCGCCGGCCATGACGGTTCTGGAACTGCTGGAAGACCTGGAGCCTTCGCCCGAACTCATGGACGCCTGCCGCAAGCTCAAATCGCTGGGCTTCCGGCTGGCCCTCGACGACTTTATGTGGCGGCCGGGCATCGAGGCCCTGCTCGAACTCGCCGACTACGTCAAGGTGGACTTCGCCCTCACCGGGCGGCGGGACCGCGCCGCTCTGCTCGACAGGCTCAGACCCTACGCCGTCGCCCTGGTGGCCGAAAAAGTGGAGACCCAGGAAGAGTACCGGGAGGCCTGCGCCGACGGATTCACCCTCATCCAGGGCTACTACTTCTGCCGGCCGGTGCTCTTCAAGGGACAGGGAGTCCCGGTCAACCGCCTCTCCCAGATTCAGATTCTGGAATCCCTTCGTAGCACTCCCTTGGACCTGCCCCAGGTGAGCGAACTGGTCAAGCGCGATGCCTCTCTCACCTACAGGCTGCTGCGGCTGGTCAACTCGCCCGTTTGCGCCATCCGGCAGGAGGTGCGGTCGATCGAGGCCGCTCTGCTGGCCGTGGGCGACGACGTCTTCCGGCGCATCGCCACGCTGGCAATCGCCACGGAGCTCAACTCCGGGCAGCCCTCCGCGCTGCTGCGCCTGGCCTTTGTCCGTGGCCGCTTCTGCGAGCTCGCTGCCGGCTTGTGCGGCATGGACCCCACCGAACAGTATCTGCTCGGCCTGCTCAGCCTGCTGCCGGCCATGCTCCTCATGCCCATGAAGGATCTCACCCCCGCGCTCCCGCTCCGCAACGAGATTCGCCAGGCCCTCGAAGGCGCGGATGTCTCGGAACGGCGGCTGCTCGATTGGCTCATCCACCTCGAGTGCGGCGACTGGGCTCAGTGCGACACCATCGTCGAGCTGTGCAAGGTAGACCCGCACTCCTTCATGGACCGCTACGCCGACGCTGTCGTCTGGGCTGAAGACGCGCTCTGTTACGCCGAATAATCCCGCAACCGCCCCCCTCCTGGCGCCGCCCCGTGGGGGCCGCAAAAAACACTCGTTCACGAAACTCGGGCGCGCCGTAAAGTCGCCCACGCCGTGAATTTGACGCCTCATGCATGGTGCGTGTTCCGCCCCTGTGCTAATATCCCCGCAAGCATTCGACAACCGCTTTGCGAGGAGCCCCGCATGGAACCTGCCCTCCGCCCCATGAGCCTCGGCGAGATCCTGGACCGCACGGCGCAACTTTACCGCACCCATTTTGTCTTGTTTGCCGGCATCTTCGTCTTCTACTCCGCGGTGGCGCTGGTGCTGGGCCTGTTGATGATCGGCTTTGACCAGTTGCTCCGGGTCGAGCACGCCCTGCGCGTCTTCCTGTGGCTGCGGCTCGCTTCAATGGGGCTGGAGTGGCTGATTCTGGCCATGGCCGCGGGTGCCGCAGTCGTCGCCGTCAGCCGCGCCGTGGCCTGGGTCCATCTGGGCGAGCCGGCCAGCATCCGCGGCGCCTACGCCAGCATCCTGCCCAGGCTGGCCCGCTATCTCTGGTTGATGATCATCACCTTCTTCGTCGTCTATCTCCCGCTTTCATTGCTCTACTTCGGTTATATCGGTGCGCTGGCGCGCTTCGGCCGGGGGCTGGGCGGGCGCGCCGCAAATTTGCCGCCCCATGCGGCCGCCGACCCCCACGCATTGATGGTGGTGGGCGTCATCAGCATCGTCTTCGCGCTGCTCATCGTTCCCGCGCTGGTCTATACCATCCTGATGGCATTGCGTTACGCGCTGGCGCTGCCGGCCTGCGTGCTCGAGAATCTCAAGGCCCGGGCGGCCATCAGGCGCGGCATCGCGCTCAGCAAAGGCGCGCGCGGCCGCATCTTTGTCCTCATCCTGCTCATCTTCGCCATCAAATTTGTCGTCGTCATGACCTCGCAGGTCTTCGTCTTCATCGCGGCCTTCCGGCACCGCGGGCAGTTGGGCCCGGGCCTTCTGGCCATATCGCAGGTGATCGGGTTCTTTACGAACACCTTCCTTGGTCCCATCTACGCTACCGGCATCACACTCTTCTACTACGACCAGCGCGTGCGCAAGGAAGGGTACGACATCGAGTGGATGATGACGGCCGCGGGACTGACGGCTCCGCCGCCTCCAGCCGGTGCCGCCGCTCCCGTAGAGCGGCCCGCCCCGCCTGCGCTCGAGCTCCCTCCGCGCGAGCCCGAACCGGGGAGCGCGCATGGATGAGTCGCTGCACCCATCGACCCTGAGCGAGATTCTGGACCGCACCGTCCATATCTACCGCAGCCGCTTCCTTGTGTTCCTCGGAATCGCTGCAGTGCCGACGGCTGCGGTGCTCGTGCCCCTCTGCGGCCTGGTGCTGGCCGCGGCGTGGCTGGGTGCGAAGGGGACCGATCTGGCCGGCGGCGCGGCCACGGTGCTGGCTGTGGGCGGACTGCTCCTGGTGGCCGGGCCGGTGTGGGCCGCCGTGACCGCGCTGGCCACAGCGGCGATGAGCGATGCGGCCTCGCGCTGGAACCTTGATGCGGAGCGGGTGACCATCCGCGGCGCCTATCGCAAGGCCTGGCGCCGGGGCTGGCGCTACCTCGGGCTCTATCTGCTGGAGGTCCTGCTCATCTGGGGCGCCCCCGCCGCCGTTTGGTTTCTCTTGGCGGCGGCCGCTGCGGGCCTCGCCGTCACGATGCGCGCTGCAGGAACCGACGCCCTTCTCGGATTTGGAGCCTTTGCCGCGATAGTCGGACTCGTCGCGTATGGAATCTGGATGCTGCTCCGGCTCTCCCTGGCCTTTGCGGCCTCCGTGGTCGAAGGGATCGGCATCGGGCCGTCGCTCCGCCGGGGCGCCGAGCTCAGCACGGGATCCAGGGGCCGCATCTTCCTGCTCTACCTGCTGGGAACCGTGCTCAACTACCTCATCATGATCGCGGTCACTGTGCCCTTGTCAATCGTGCTGGCGTTTATACCCGGCGTCAACAGCCCGCAGCACGCGCAGACCATGGGGGCCGTCGTGCTCGTCGCGGTCTACGGGACGGGTTTTGCCGCGCAGGCGCTCACCAAGCCGGTCTACGCCATCGCCCTGGTCCTCTTCTACTACGATCAGCGCATCCGCAAAGAGGGCTTCGACATCGAGTGGATGATGCAGCGCGCCGGACTGGAAGCGCCCACACCGGCCGCCGTCGAGGCTCATCCCTGGATACCGGTGCCGCAGACGGGCCCCATCGCGGAGCCATGGCCGGAGATTTCGGCCGCATCTGCGTTGCACACGGAAACCGCCGTGTCCCCGCCTGTTGAAACGGCGCCGGCGCCGTCGGGAGAGACGGGATGAATGAAATCACTGCTGCAGCGCCCCCGGCGCCCACGCTCTATGCGCCCATGAACATCGGACAGATCCTTGATCGAACCTATCGGCTCACACGCGCGAACCTGTGGCTGTTCATGGGGATCGCCGTGGTGCCGACCATCACAATCTACGCGATCATGACGGCCGCGATGGGCCCGATTCTGGTTGAGTTCGTTCGTGCGGGCGCCAGGGGCGGATCCCCTCCCGCCTTTCCCGTCTTTCCGATAGCGGCTCTGGCGTTCGCATCCAATCTCCTGCCGGTTCCGGTATTCGCGCTTTATATGTCGGCGGCGGCCCATGCGGCCACCCAGGCCGATCTCGGCGTGAAGGTCACCTTTCGCCAGTCGTACACGCTTGCCTGCCGGCGTTTTGGGCGATCCCTGTGGCTCATGGTCCTCCTCGTTCTGTATGTCTACGGACCATTGCTCCTCGTCGGCGGATTGATCGGCGGAGGCGCGTTGCTTATCCGGCACGGCGCCCGCGGGGGCCCGGCTCCTGAAGCTCTGTTCCTCCTGATTCCTCTTGCGGTGCTCTTCTACTTTGCCTTCCTCGTCTATTGCGTCCTGATCATGCTGCGGTTTGCATTCGCCTACCCGGCCAGTGTCGCGGAGGATATACCCGCCTGGAGGGCGCTCAACCGCAGCACCGCTCTCACCTGCGGGGCAAGGGGCCGCATCTTTCTCGTCTTGCTTGTGGTCTATGCCGCGGCCTATCTCGTGAGCATAGTCGGCATCGCCCTCTTTTTCATTCTCGGAGCGATCGGGGCGTTCGCAGCCATTTCGGCCCATGTGACTGTAAGCTCGCCGGCCTTTTATGTTTTGATCGGAATCGCCATCACTCTCTATCTGCTGGTCATGACGGTCTATGCTTCGTTCCTGTACGCCGCGTTCAACACCGCCCTGGCTGTGCTCTACCACGAACAGCGCCGCCGCAAAGACAGCGTCCCCGCTGCCGCTCCGGCGCCGGCCTGACCTCTCCATGACTGGCGCGGAGTATACTGGCGCCTGCCTGCCGGAACAGTGTCTGGCCCGCATCGCAATCCCATTTGCGCGGAGGAATTATGTCGAGCCTGCGTCTAACTCTGCTCTCCTTGCTCGCGTTGTGCGCCGTTTTTCCTGTGACTGCGCAGGATACTCCGGCGCCGGCGGCAAGGGTAACTTCGCCCGACGGCCAGATTACTCTTGAATTATTCGACGGTGGACCGGCCGCTAACTCCGGCAGCCGAGATTCCAACACCCTCTCCTACGCGGTGGACTTCCACGGCAAAAGGATGATCGCCGAGTCGGCGCTGGGCCTTGAGCTCGAAGGCCAGCCGCCGCTGGGCCCGGGAATGCGCATGACCGGCTCCGAGCCCGGGGCCGTCGACGAGACCTACACCATCCCCGTCGGTAAAACGAGCAGCGTGCGCGACCACTACAACGGCCTGCGCGCCGATTTTGCGGATGCAAACGGCCGCAAGCTCACCATCGAGGTGCGGGCCTTCGACAGCGGCGTGGCTTTTCGTTACATCGTGCCCGTGCAGCCCTCGATGCAGAAGGTAGAAATCACCCATGAGCTGACCCGGTTCACTTATGTAAAAGATGCGGTGACTTATCCGCTGATTCTCGATGGGTTTCAGACCGCTTACGAGGACTCCTATCAACTGCGCATGGTGAGCGGCCTGCATCCTGACTGGCTCATCGGGTTGCCCTATCTCGCCAACGAGCCCGGCATAGGTTGGGTCGCGATTACCGAAGCCGATATCGATAACTACGCAGGCATGTATCTCAGAAAAGTCGGAGGAAACACGAGCTTGCAGGTTAGAGCCGAGTTATCGCCGCGCGTGGACGATCCGCAGGTGGCCGTCGAGACTGCGGCGCCCTTCAATAGCCCGTGGCGCGTGCTCATGATCGCCGACCAGCCGGGCCGCCTGATCGAGTCGAATATCGTTCTCAACCTCAACCCTCCCTCGAAGATCGAAGACACTTCGTGGATCAGGGCCGGTAAGTCGGCGTGGGACTGGTGGTCCGGCGACGCCGCGCCCAGCGTCACGTTCAAGACCGGCATGAACACGCTCACCATGGAGCACTACATCGACTTCGCGTCGAAATCCGGCTTCCCATACATGCTCATCGACGCGGGGTGGGCCGTTCCTCCCAGCGGAGGGCCGCAGCCCGCCAATGCCATGGACAACATCACTGAGGTCAACCCCGCCATCGACATGCCGGAGCTTTTGCGCTACGCCAAAGAGCGGCACGTGAAGCTGTGGCTCTGGGCCCACTGGACCTCGGTGAACAAGTATATGGACCAGGCCTTTCCCCTCTTCGAAAAGTGGGGCATCGCGGGCGTCAAGATCGACTTCATGAATCGCGATGACCAGTGGATGGTCGACTGGTACCGCCGCGTCGTCGCCAACGCAGCCGCGCACCACCTGATGGTCGACTTCCACGGCGCCTTCAAGCCCGACGGCCTGCGCCGCACCTGGCCCAACCTGATTACGCGCGAAAGCGTGATGGGCAAGGAGTACCTGAAGGTGAGCGCGCGCACCACCCCCGCGCACAACGCCACGCTGCCTTTCACGCGCATGTTGGCCGGCCCCATGGACTACACGCCCGGCGCCTTCGGCAACACCAATCTCAAGAACTTCGTGGCGCGCAACTACGAGCCCATGGGCCTCGACACGCGCGCCCAGGAGCTGGCCCTCTACGTCGTCTTCGAGAGCCCGCTCGAGATGGTGTGCGACTATCCCGAGCACTACGAGGGCCAGAAGGCCTTCGACTTCATCAAGCAGGTTCCGCCCACCTGGGACGCGGTGCACGTGATCGGTGGCGCACCCATGGAGTGGATCTCCGTAGCCCGCCGCAGCGGCTCCGACTGGTATGTTGGCTCCATCACCAACTGGACGCCGCGCACCATCGAAGTGCCGCTGGACTTTCTGGGCGATGGCCAATACACGGCGCAGATCTACGCCGACGCCCCCGACGCCGCGGAGAATCCCACGGACACGACCTTCACCGAGGAGCAGGTGGACAAGACCACGGTGCTCGACGTGCAGATGGCGCCCGGCGGCGGCAACGCAATCTGGATTCATGCCTTGGGGAACCATTAGTGTAGTCCGCCGCAAATCTCATCGGTTATGTTTTGTATCAGGGCACGACTTCAGTCGTGCCGAGACACGCCTGTTTCGAAGATTGGGGCTTTACAGTCTGCGTGAGAACTCGATTCAGAACACGTTCCTTGCGCAAATCGGAGGGAGCAGCAGCCTTCAGGCTGCTGAATTGGGCGCGGAACGGAGGATCGGCTTTAGCCGCGGGCATTTGGTCGCCAACCCGCCAGAAGAATTTGAGTTCTCACGCAGACACTTTAGCCCTTGCTGTCTTCCGCTCTGCCTGTCTGCTGAATAACATCCTGTATTTCCGGCGGACCACATTAGCAGGGGCGGGTTCCCGGCACTTTTCTTACTTCGAGCTGCGATCCTCGACTATCATCAGCCCATACGGTGCGATGGACTGCGAGAGGAAAATGCACAGGGACCGCGCGTTGTTTCAACGGCCGCAACGCGGTAAGCGACCTGCTCTTCGCTTTATCGTCTGCTGCGCCAGCGTGGCCGCCGCTCTCAGCGGGGCGCCGCCGTGCGCCAATGCGCAGCTTCCCACCGTTCCCGTTGCCGCCGCGGGCGGAGCGCGCGACGTCTCCATGGCCGGCTACCGTAAGCACCTGCAGGCGCTGACCCCGGTCGTGGAAGCCTGCGCCAGGGCCCGCGACACAAAGACCTGTGACCCCGCGCTGGTGGGGCCGGACGACCGCGTGCCCGTCGGTGCTGGCTCCAGGCGCGAGCGGCGGCTGGTCAGTTATGACTGGCTGCGCGCTCTGCTCGAACGGGCGCAGCTCAAGGACAACACTAACGCCGCACCCAAAATCGCCGCACCGGGCAAAAGCACTCCCCGGCAGGCAAGCCTGCTGCCGCCTCCGCCCACCACGACGGAGCTGCTCAAGGCCGCACCGGCGCGCCTTGCCTACGATCTGGCGCAGGCCGGCGGCCCGCCCGCGCCGCAGCCGGGCTATGCGGCGCAGCGGCAGACCATGCAGCAGGTCCTCGCCGGGCGCGAGTTCCGGTCGTTACAGGAACGGCCGACCTTGCGCCAGACCGCCCTCGAAAAGTTTGGCGACTGGCTCAACAGCCTCTTCGGCAGCGCCGCGCGCTTCGGAGCGCGGGCGGCATGGCTGGGTCACGTCATCATCTGGGGATTCATCCTGGCCGTCTGCGTCGGTCTGGTCTGGAGTTTGATTCAACTGGAGCGCCGCTGGCGCATTCGCCTCGTGCCGGAATCCGCGCGCCCCGCGCCCGATGCGCCCTCGGCGCGCGACTGGCAGCTCTGGCTTGAAGACGCGCGCAAGGCGGCGGCCGCCGGCCGCTGGCGCGAAGCCATCCATTTTCTCTATTGGGCCGCCATCGCGCGTCTCGAGTCCCGCCGGCTGTGGCCGGCCGACCGCGCCCGCACCCCGCGCGAGTACCTGGCCCTCGTTGCCGGCGACGATCTGCGCAGAGAGAGCCTCGCCGCGCTTACCGGCAGCTTTGAGCGCACCTGGTACGGCGGACGCCCTGCCGCCGAAAGCGATTATCAGCGGGCGGCAGAACTGGCCTCCGCGCTCATTGCCGGCAGTGCTGCGGCGACGGCCGGCGGAGGCGCCGCGCGATGAACTTCCTCTCTTCGCTCGACGCCAAAGACCGCAAACTGCTGCTCTGGTGCGTCGGCGTCGGCCTGGCGCTCGCCATCCTCACCGGATTCCTCATGCCCACCAACGACAACGATAACCCGCTTCCTTCAAGCTATCTCGCTGACCGCCACGGCGCCCGCGCAGCCTACGAGACGCTGCTGCGCTCCGGCTACCAGATCCAGCGGTGGGAGCGCCCGCTCAGCGACCTCGCCCAAACCGCCGGACCGGACACGGTCGTCATCTTTGCCGAGCCCTTCGTGCGCGACGCCGGCGACATCCAGGCCGTGCGCACCATCGTCGAGCGCGGCGGGCGCGTGCTGGCTACCGGGCTTGTTGGTGGTTACCTGTTGCCCGACGGCGCGAGCAGCGCCCCCAAGGACTTCGATTTTTCCGCCTGCCAGCTCCAGCCGCAGGGCCTCGATGCGCTGGCCGACTCCGGCCTGGTGTGGATGCGGACTGAGGCAACCTGGAGGCTCGGCAATCCCGTGCAGCGCGTCGAGTATGCCTGCGCCGGCCAGCCCGCCGTCGTGGAGTACGGCTGGGGCAAGGGCCACGTGGTCTGGTGGGCCAGCTCCACGCCCCTTGAAAATGCCTCGTTGACGCGCGCCGGCGACCTGACCCTGCTCTTGAATTCGCTGGGGCCCCGCGCGGGCCACCACTTTTACTGGGACGAGTCCCTCCACGGCGACGTACGCTCTGTGTTGAGCTACGCGGCCGGCCCCTCGCTCACTCTGCTTCTGTGCGGGCTCCTGGGGCTCGGGCTGCTGGTGGTCTTCAGCTTCAGCCGCCGCAGCGGCCCGCTGCGTGAGCTCCCCGCCCCGGCGCGCGCCACCCCGGTCGAGTTCCTCGAGGCGCTCGGCTCGCTCTACAAGAATGCCGGCGCTGCCTCCACGGCCGTTGCCATCGCCTGGGACGGGTTCCGCGCGCGCAGCTTGCAACGATGCGGACTGCACGGGTGCAGGATGGGCGCGGCCGAGCTGGCCGCTGCCATCCGCCGCCGCTTCGGTCATGCCAATGCCAGTCTTCCGCCCGACTTCGAAGCCGATCTGGCCGCCTGCGAGGAGGCATCGTGGAGCGAGACCGTGCAGCCCCGCGCGGCCCTGCGCCTGATTCAAAAGCTCAACGATCACGAGGAAAGATTGATCGCAGCGGTCAAATCAGCCCTCGATAGGTTCGCCGTCGATGGGGCACAATCGATACAGAATCATTCCAGGCAGCAGGAAAGGGCCTCATGAGCCTTGAACCGATGGATGCCCCGGCAGTAACCCCTACAGAAGTTGCGATCGAAGCGCCGCTCGATGGGCAGGCGCGAGACGAGGTCGCAGCGCCGCAGCCGCTCCCGGCGACCAGCCAGCTTATCGCTCATGCGCGTACGGAGCTGGGCCGCGTGATCGCCGGCCAGAATGCGGTCATCGAAGAGGTCCTGATCGCCATTCTCTGCCAGGGCCATGCGCTGCTCGAGGGCGTGCCGGGCATCGCCAAGACTCTGATCGTCAAAACCCTCGGCCGCCTGCTGGGCCTCGGTTTCCAGCGCGTGCAGGCCACGCCCGACCTGATGCCCGCCGACATCCTGGGCACCAGCATCCTGCGCACCGGCTCCGACAGCTTTACCTTCCACGCCGGCCCGGTCTTTACCGACCTGCTGCTGGTGGACGAGATCAACCGTATGCCTCCGCGCACCCAGGCCGCCCTGCTCGAGTGCATGGAAGAGCGCCAGGTCACGAGCGACGGCGTGCGCCGTCCTCTGCCCGGCTGGTTCACCGTCTTTGCCACGCAGAACCCGGTGGACTTCGAAGGCACCTACCCGCTGCCCGAGGCGCAGCTCGACCGTTTCCTTCTGAAGATTCGCGTGGCCTACCCCAGCGAGCAGGAGGAGATGCAGATCCTTGAGCGCCACCACGCGGCCACGGGCGCCGGACTGCTCGAAGACGCGCGGATTGTGCCCATCCCCGATGGCCTGCTGGCGGCCGCACGATCCGAGGTGCGCGCCATCCGCATCGAACCGGAGCTCTACGGCTACATCCTGGCCCTCGCCCGCCAGACCCGCGAGTGGCCCACGCTGCTGCTGGGCGCCAGCCCCCGCGCGGCGTTGAGCCTGATGCTCGTGGCCCAGGCCGCGGCGGCCTTCGATGCCCGCGACTACCTCGTCCCCGACGACGTCAAGCGCGCCGTCCAGCCGGTACTGCGCCACCGCGTCCTGCTTAAGCCCGAGGCCGAGCTCGAAGGCTTCGACGCCGACCGCGTGCTCGCCGACGTGGTCGCGTCCGTGCCGGTACCGCGGAAATGATCTCCCCATCCCTCCACCCCGCCCCGGTCCGCGCTGTCTGCCAGCCGCGTCGCCGCTGGGCCTTCCGGCTCACCGCGCGCAGCATCGTGCTGCTGCTGGTCGGCTTTGCTTGGCTCATCCCCGGCTTCTGGAAGGGCGAGTTGGCTTACGCCATGTTGGCCTGGGACGGCCTCGTTCTCGCCGCCGCACTCCTCGACGGCCGGCGGCTGCCGCGCGCCGCGGAGTTGACCGCCGGCCGCGAGTGGTTGAACGCGCCGGCGCTCGACAGCGAGACGGAGATCGAGCTGACCGTGGAGAACTCCGCCCGCACTATCGTCGAGTGCCGTCTTGTAGACGACCTGCCCGCCTCGCTCGTCGCCGAGCCGGCCACCCTCCCGCTCATGGCCTTCCCGCGCGCACCGGCCGCTGTGCGCTACCGCTTCACACCGCTCGAGCGCGGCGACTGGGAGACCGGCTGGCTTTACCTGCGCTATCGCTCGCCGCTGGGTCTGGCCGAGCGCTGGGCCCGAGCCCCCCTCACCCAAACCGTGCGCGTCTATCCCGCCCTCCGCACCAGCGAGGAGCAGAAGATCTTCCTCGCGCGCAGCCGTCAGATCGACCTGCAACTGCGGCAGGCCCGCCAGCGCGGCCTCGGCCGCGACTTCGAGAGCCTGCGCGAGTACCACGAGGGCGACGACCTGCGCGACATCTGCTGGACCGCAACCGCCCGCCGCGGCAGCCCCATCGCCCGCCAGTACCAGAGCGAGCGCAGCCAGGCCGTGTGGATCGTCCTCGACTGCGGCCGGCTGATGCGCGCGCGTGTTGCGTCCGCCACGGAACAACTCCCCAACGCCGGCCCGCCGCCCGCCCGCCGCCACTCCAAGCTCGACTACGCCTGCTCGACCGCTGTCGCCCTCGCCCAGCTCGCGCTCTTCTCCGGCGACCGCGTCGGCCTTCTCGCCTACGGCCAGTCGATCCAGCAGCGCCTGCTGCCCGGCCGCGGCGCCGCCCACCTGCGCCAGCTCATCGAGCTGCTTGCCCAGTCCCGGGCCGAGAGCAGCGAGGCCGACCATCTGCGCGCCACCGCCATGCTCAACCGCCTGCAGCCCCGCCGCTCGCTCATCCTCTGGATCACCGACCTCGCCGAAACGGCCATGCGCCCCGAAGTGGTCGAGGGCGCCATGCAGCTCGCCCGCCGTCACGTCCTGCTCTTTGTGGCCATGGCGCAGCCGGAGGTGAACCGCATCGCCGCCGCGCGCCCCCGATCCGTCGACCAGATGTTCCTCTCCGCCGCCGCCCAGGAGATGGCCGGCCGCCGCGAGCTGCTCCTCGCCCGCCTCCACGAACAGGGCGCGCTCACCCTCGACCTCGACCCCGAAACTCTGACATCGTCCGTCTTGAACCGCTATCTCACCGTCAAAGAGCGGGCCATGGTGTAGCCGGCTCAACGTAGCCAAATCGCCGGTGGCGCATTTTACCCATGCGCGCATCCGTCATGCCTTTGGATGAAGAGGCCCAGCTTGTGGCCGCAGGCATCGCTCGCCTGGTGCCTGGGCCATGTCCACAATCGCCCGTTTATCTGCGGCGGCGCCCAGTGGCTCGAGGCGGCGAGGCCGCTTGGTTTTCACGGAGTTGAAGGCTGATCGCTCCCCGCCCGGCGCTTTTTCTCCGCATCGATCGGAACCTTCTGGCCCCCGCCGCTCATCTGAGACAATGATGCCAGTGAAGCGAATGCACCATCTTGTCTTCCGGCCGGCCGCCGCCGTTCTCGCGGCTGCGGCGCTGGGCTCTGCGGGGATTTGCGCCCGGGCCCAGTCGGCCAATCCGTCCTCGGCCACCGACCCTTTTTACGGCAGCGTCACGGTGCAGCCCGTCACCGGCGGACTGCTCAAAGTCTCGCTCGACGACGCCATCCGCCGCGGCCTTGAGACCAACCTCGGCCTCAAAGAGTCCGAATACAACCAGAAGGTCCTTCACGGCGAAGAGAACGAAGCCCTGCAGCAGTTCCTCCCCACCATCACCCTCACCGGCGATACCGGCGTTCACCAGTACAATCTGGCCGCGGAGGGTTTCAGCTCTGGCGTTATCTCCAAGTTCGGCGCGCTCTTCCCCGGTGGCGTCCTTCCCCCGGGTATCTCGACCATCACCCGTAACGACCTTACCGAGGGCCAGATTCACTTCGAGCAGACGCTCTTCTCCGGTCCGGTCATCGCCGGCTATAAGGCCGCCCGTTCCGCCGAGCGCGTCGCCTACTACGCCATGGAATCGGCGCGCGGCCAGGTGGTGCAAAACGTTGCCACGGCCTATCTCGAGGCCATCGCCGCGGGCAGCGAGGTGGAAAACGCCAAAGCCCGCGAGCAGGAGGCTGACGTCCAGTTCACGCATGCCAGCGAAGCCCATCAGGCCGGCACCGTCGCTCACCTTGATGTGCTGCGTGCCCAGGTCGAGCTCCAGACCGAAGAGCAGGCCGTCATCGCCGCGCAGAACAACCTCGACAAGGACATGATCCTGCTCAAGCGAGAGATCGGCATCGATCCCGCGCAGCCCGTCGAGCTGACTGACAATGCGCCCTACAGCGAGCTGGCCCTCCAAACCCCGGCCGAGGTGCTCGTCATCGCCTACAAGAACCGGCAGAACTACCAGAATCTGATCAACCAGGTCGCCGAAGACAAGGCCATTCACGCCGCCTATCGCAGCCGGCGCCTGCCCACCCTCAAGTTCAGCAGCTACTGGGGCGTCAGCACCGTGGACGGCGCCGGCACCCACGGCGACTTCTCGGCCGTGGGCACCCTGAGCTTCCCCATCTTCCGCGAGGCCGGCCTGCGCGGTGACGAGGACGCCTCGAAGGCCCAGCTCGACGCCGACACCGCCCAGCTTGCCAGCCTGCGCACCCAGATCGATGAGCAGGTACGCGATGCCCTGCTCGACGTGGCTGCAACCCAGAAGCTTGTTGACGTGGCGCGCTCCAACGTGGCCCTGGCCACACGCGCGCTCAGCGACGAGACCGACCGCGTCAACGCCGGCGTCGACGACAACCTGCCCCTGGTCACCGCCCAGGCCACACTGGCATCCGCGCAAACCAATCTCGTCCAGAGCCTCTACCAGTACAACGTCGCCAAGCTCGCCCTGGCCCGCGCCGCCGGCGTCATCGAGCAGGAGTACCGCGCCTATCTGGGCCAGTGAAACCGAGTGCCATTCGCTGGCGGTTCTCGCGAATGGAGCCTCCATTTCGACCCCTGGTTTACACTCTGAGCCATGTTCGGCCTGCGAACGAAGCTTCCCGTCACGCAAGAGGAGCAGCAATGGGTGGATGAAGGCTTCCACCGCCTCAAACGGGCGCTCGGCGAAAGGCGCATGAGGCATTGTGCCGTCGTTCTTCCCACTGACGAATTCTTTCCTGACCACTGGGATGGGACAGAGGCCGCACTCGAAGTGATCTTCCGCCGCGTCTGCGGTTATATGGGCGTGGCCAGGAGCCGCGTGGAACTGGCTGTGATCCCCGATGCCAGCGAGGTGCTGGAAGCGGTTCCTCTATACAGTCTCAGCTCCACCGGTCCGGCGGGTTTGCACTTTGGCGAAACCCCCGACGAAAAGCCTCTCATCGGTATAAGCCGGTCCCTTCTGAAGGACCCCTCGAGCCTTGTGGCCACCATCGCGCATGAGCTGGGCCACGTAATCCTGCTGGACGACGGGCGCATGGCCCGCGATACCGAGGACATCGAGCCGATGACCGATCTTGTAACCGTGTACCTGGGATTCGGCATCTTTACAGCGAACGCATGCAGGCAGTTCCGCCAGTTTCAGGACGACCGGTACCAGGGGTGGTCCATGCAAAGACTGGGTTATCTGCCCGAAGTGGTGTATGGATACGCACTGGCCCGCTTTGCCCGGGAACGGGGTGAGGAGACGCCGGCATGGACGAGGCACCTGTCTACGAATCTGAAGACTTACTTCCGTCAGTCGTCGGCATGGCTTGGAAAAGATGCGCGCCCTCTCTCGTAAGAGGATGCAGCGACCCCAACGTGTAACGTAGAACTCGGAGGCACTTCCCCATGGCTGCATCGCTCAGAGTCGAATACTTTGTGGAACCGGACTCCACCGCGCTGGCCCGCCACGCCGCGCGCCACTTTGTCGAGATGGCCGAGGAGGCCGTGGCCGCGCGAGGGCGCGCCCGCATCGCCATCAGCGGCGGTTCCACCCCCAAGGCCGCCTTTGCTCTCCTCGGCGACCCCGCCCAGCCCTGGCGCGCCCGCATGCCCTGGGATCGCCTCGATCTCTACTGGGTCGACGAGCGCTGCGTCCCGCCCGACCACCCCGACAGCAACTACCGCATGACCCGCGAGGCCCTCCTCGACCACGCCCCGCTCAAGCCGGCCCAGATTCACCGCATGGAAGGCGAGCTCGCGCCCGAAACCGCCGCCGCCCGCTACGAGTCCGACCTGCGCAACGGCTTTCGCCTCGAGGGCGCCGAGACCCCTACCTTCGACCTGGTCCAGCTCGGCATGGGACCCGACGGCCATACCGCCTCGCTCTTTCCCCACTCGGCGGCCATCCACGAACTCGGCCGCCTCGCCGTCGCCAACCACGTCGAGAACAAGGACGCCTGGCGCGTCACCCTCACCTGGCCGGTCATCAACCACGGCCGCTCCGTCTTCTTCCTCATCGGCGGCGCCGACAAGGCCGAAAGGCTCCACGAAGTTCTCTTCGGCCCCCGTGACGTCGACCGCCTGCCCAGCCAGTTGATCCGTCCCACGAGCGGTATACTCACATTGATTCTGGACCAGGCCGCGGCGGCGCTCCTGCCCCCTCCCGATGCGGAAGGCCGCGGTTCTCTTGAGAGGCTTTCATGATTCTTGCCGGTGATGTGGGCGGTACCAAAGTCAACCTGGCCCTCTATGACTTTGCCGAGGGCAACTTGAAATGTGCCCGCGAGAAACAGTTTCCGGCCAGAGAGTACTCCGGCCTGGAGGAGATCGTCAAAGAGTTTCTCGGCGCGGACAGGGCCATGGCCGCGTGTTTCGGCGTTCCCGGCCCCGTCCGCGACGGCCGCCTCCGCCTCACCAACCTGCCCTGGACCCTGGACAGCCGCGAGCTGTCCACCGGTCTCGACATCCTCCACGTTTTCCTGATCAACGACCTCCAGGCCAACGGCTACGGCATCGCCGAGCTGGGCGCCGATCAGGTCTACACCCTCAGCGAAGGTGACGCGCGCCAGATCGGCAACCGCGCCCTCATCTCCGCCGGCACCGGCCTCGGTGAAGCCTTCATGATCTGGGACGGCCGCGACTACGAGCCCTACCCCTCCGAGGGCGGCCACTCCGACTTCGCCCCGCGCAACGAAGACGAGATCGACCTGCTGCGCTTTCTGCGCCAGAAGTACAACGGCCGCATCAGCTTTGAGCGCGTGGTCAGCGGCCAGGGACTGCCCCACCTCTACGAATTCCTGCGCGAAGTGCGCGGCCTCGAAGAGCCTGCCTGGCTCGCCGAGCGCCTCGCCGCTGAGGATCCCAACGCCGTCATCACCGACCTCGCCCTCAAGGCCAAGAGCGAGATCTGCGAAAAGGCCCTCGACATGTTCGTCTCCGCCTACGGCGCCGAGGCCGGCAACCTCGCCCTGAAGGTGCTCTCGGTCGGCGGCCTCTACGTGGGCGGCGGCATCGCCCCCCGCATCCTCGAAAAACTGAAGGACGGCACCTTTATGAAGGCCTTCACCGACAAGGGCCGCCTCAGTCAGTTGCTCATCAACATGCCGGTGCGCGTCATCCTCGAGAGCCGCACCGCCCTGCTCGGCGCCGCCGCCTACGCCGAGGCCCGCGCCGCCGAGATCAGCGGCATCTCCCTGCGGTCCGCTTCCATGAAGTTCTGACCCCGGCCGCATTCCAGCATTTTCGCTTCGACTGCTTACAGAACCAGTACTGCCGGGTGGCTTTTTCCTGAAGAAAAGGCCACCTTGAAGAATGCAGCAATGTTGATAAGTGAAGCGAAAGTGCTCTAGGGGATCGATCGGCCCTGCCGAATCCGGAACGAATACGCCAGGCCCACCGAAACGATGGGGTAAGTCTTCAGCGGATCGAGATCGCTCTTGTACTTGGCAATCTGCTGCTGCAGGTTCGACTGCACATCCGCATCGGTGGCCACGTCCACGCAGTTCTGGCCCTGCGCGTCGCACACCTGGCCCGAGTTGAGCACGATATCCAGCGCCGGCGAGCCGATCAGCGCCACCCCCACCTCGAACGGAACCGAGAAGTGACCGCCGCTGCGCGGAATCATGTTCCCCCAGCCCCCCGTGATCGTGAAGGCGGGCTTCTGGCTGTTCAGCCCCAATCTGCCGTTGCCCATCACCGGGTTGGTCGACGATGCGTAGTAGGTGTAGTTGTTCAGCGTAAAGCTGGTCCCGCCCTGCACGGTGAAGGTAGCCGTAGCGCCGTTATCGTTGTAAAGAAGCAGCCCCGGGCTGATCCGCAGACCATGATTCGGAAACGGATAAATGTCCACCGACGCCCCCATCGACGCAAGGTTCAGATCGGCGTCCACGTTGAAGCCGTTGGTCGAGATCCCGTTGTCGGTGTACTGAAAGACGTTGCCCGTCAACCGGAGGTTCATATAGCGGTTCAGGTTGGTCGCCGCCATCAGGTTGATCCCGAGTGGCGAGACCCCGGCCCCCAGAGCCACGCGCGAGAATGGCCCTCCAAGACCCGCGCCTCCGCGCACCGGCGATGCCATCTGGGTTGCGCCGCCTTCAGGAAACGCCTCGGCGGCGACCAGGCTCTGTGAGCGGCTCATCGACTGAGCCGCCGTGACCGCGGGCGCGCCCAGCAATAGCAGGGAGAGAGAGAAAAAAAAGTTCTTCATAAACACGCTCCAGGCAGATGAAATTGTTGGCCTTCTCTCACATTTCCTGCGCTCGCATCCTCGCGCTGCGGGTCGCGGGCACGGCCTGGCTGCAGCTTGCGCTGCCCAGGGGGAGGATTTTGAAGCTACGTTAGCATGGGCTGGGGAGGAGTCGATGAAGACAACGGAAATCTCTACGTTAATTCTCCTCTGGCCGGTGCCAATGTGGTCAATTCCCCAAAATGGTCAGTCGCGAGCCAGTTAATTCGAATCTAGGTTCGCTGCACGCAAAGCACCTGGTCCGCTCGCTCCGTCCCCGGCGCTCCTCCGCATACAATCACCTTCGATGCACCTGTCGGCGCAGTCGTCCCCTAGGTCATGACCGCTCAGCCTGAAAATCCCGTAGCCATCCCCGCCCTGCGCCGCGCCCTCTTCGCCTGGTACAGCGCCAACCGCCGCGACCTGCCCTGGCGCCGCGGCCGCGACCCCTACGCCATCTGGGTCTCCGAGATCATGCTGCAGCAGACCCGCGTGGCCGTCGTGGTCGATCGCTTTCAGGCCTTCATGGCGCGCTTTCCCACCATCGTCGCGCTCGCCCGCGCCTCCGAGCAGGATGTGCTCGCACTGTGGAGCGGCCTCGGCTACTACCGCCGCGCGCGCATGTTGCACAAGGCTGCGCAGCTGGTTGCGAGCAGTATGGACGGCAAGCTGCCAGCCGCTGCCGCGGAGCTGCGGACCCTGCCCGGCATCGGTGCATACACCGCCGCCGCCATCGCCAGCATCGCCCACACCGAGCCGGTCGCCGTCGTCGACGGCAACGTGGAGCGCGTGCTCTGCCGTCTGGCCGGGTGGAGCGCAGACGGCCGTCATGGCGTCGTGCTGAAGCGCAAAATCGACGCGCTCGCCGCGGAGATCCTCGATCCGGATCGCCCCGGCGACCACAACCAGGCGATGATGGAGCTCGGCGCCACTGTCTGCCTGCCGC
>Ga0335072_10001169_pt1 | contig 43540 bp, 31 predicted proteins | sample Lox_Sample_21_FD_206725 | JGI IMG/M metagenome (GOLD analysis project Ga0335072, IMG submission 206725) | Soil microbial communities from Loxahatchee National Wildlife Refuge, Florida, United States - Lox_Sample_2.1 | ecosystem: Environmental > Terrestrial > Soil > Wetlands | place: USA... | reverse complement strand
GGGCGGGCAGGATGCCTTCGGTACGAGCAAGCTTCTGCACGGCGTCGAGAGCGGCGGCGTCGTCCTGGGAGACGTACTCGGCACGGCCGGAGTCGTGGAGGGCGGCGTGCTCGGGGCCGATGGAGGCATAGTCGAGGCCTGCGGAGACGGAGTGGGTGAGGGCGATCTGGCCGTCCTCGTCCTGGAGGACATAGGAGTATGTGCCTTGCAGAACTCCGGGCGCGCCGCCACGAAAGCGGGCCGCGTGCTCGCCGAGCGCTGTGCCGCGACCGCCGGCCTCGACGCCAATAAGGCGCACCTGGCGGTCCGGGATGAACTCGTAGAAGGCGCCGATGGCGTTGGAACCGCCGCCCACGCAGGCGACCACTGCCGTGGGCAGCCTTCCTTCTTTCTCCAGGATTTGCTGTTTGATCTCGCGGCCGATACAGCGATGGAAGTCGCGCACCATGGTGGGATAAGGATGCGCGCCGAGGGCGCTGCCGAGCAGGTAGTACGTGGAGCGGACGTTGGTGACCCAGTCGCGCATGGCCTCGCTGATCGCGTCCTTGAGCGTCTTCGATCCCGACGAAACCCCGCGCACCTCCGCGCCCAGCAGCCTCATGCGCTGCACGTTGAGCTCCTGGCGGACCATGTCCACTTCGCCCATGTAGATGACGCACTCGAGGCCGAGCAGAGCACAGGCGCTGGCCGTGGCCACGCCGTGCTGGCCGGCGCCGGTCTCAGCAATGATGCGCTTTTTGCCCATGCGGCGGGCCAGCAGTCCCTGGCCAAGAGCGTTGTTGATCTTGTGCGCGCCGGTGTGGAGCAGGTCTTCGCGCTTGAGATATATTTTGGCGCCGCCCAGGGATTCGGTGAAGCGCCTGGCGAAGTAGAGCGGCGTCGGACGGCCGGCGTAGTCGGCGAGCAGCGTGCCGAGCTCGGCCTGGAAGGCGGCGTCCACCTTGGCGGCCTCGTATTCGTGCTCGAGTTCGAGCAGAGCCGCCATCAGCGTCTCCGGCACGTAGCGGCCCCCGTAGACGCCGAAGCGGCCGGGGCGGGACTCGGATGGAACTGCCGGATGAATGACCGATGCCATAAGGGCCTCCTGCACGCGTACCCGCGGGTGGGGAACTCTTCAGTGTACTAGCGCGGTTGGTTCGCGTCAGTTCGCGGGCTACGATGGCCGCCATGTTCTGCCAAGGGGTCTTCCAGGGAACGACGGCAGTCTTTATCCGATATGGGCTGAAATCGCGCCTATCGTACCCGGCTTAATCGTTTTTAGATCCGAAATAGACGAACTTTTAATCCGGATTGGACGAGCCTGCAATCCGAACTGGAAGCAAGCTCACTCGGGACTGGATGATCCTGCCCATCGTCGACAGCATCACCTTCTCTTGCGGCTGATGTCACAGAGCATATCCGAATGAATGTTCAGCCCGATGTTGCTTATGTTGTAGACGTGCTCGCTGGCCACCAGCCAGACGATCTCGCAGATGGCGCGCTCCGAGTAATGCTTACGAAGCCGGTCGAAGGTTTCCGGCCGTACTTGCTTGTCTCGCGTCAGCTCGGTCACGTAGTTCAGGGCAGCGCGCTCCGCCTCGCTGAACAGCGGGCTCGTGGCGTAATCGGCAAGGGCATTGAACTTGGCCTCATTCATCCGCGCCTTGATCGCGTACCAGCGCCCAATATCGATGCAGAACTCGCAGACGTTGATTTGCGCCACGCGCGCGCGGACCAGCATCAGGGTTTCCGGCGGCAGCGTGAGCTTCTTATCCAGCTTGCTGATTTTGCCGATGAACATCCCGAACGCCAGCGGCATCCGCGCCACAAAGACCTTGAACGGCGTCATGACCTTGCCGAACTGGCGGCGCGACATGGCGTAGACCAACCTCAACATCGGGCTCGCGGGGTTTTCAATGGGAGCCAGAAAAGTGTCCATTTCGAAACCTCCCGGGCGCGAGATAAAGCCCTCATCAGGCACTGGGCCATGTCCAGAGGGGAAGCCGGCACCTCTGCATGCATGACGAATGCGCGGCACATAATGTGACGCGGCACTCTTTCTACAATGCGTCTCGCCGGGCGGAATAGTTACATTTGTGCAGCATCGGCCGGCAGCAGGATCTTCCTGATCGCCGCCGCTCGTTCCCAAACGCTTCCCGGTTCGACAAAGACAAGATCGAAGCCGAAGCTGCGATAAACCCCTTCATGCATTCGCTCAAAGCGCAGCGTATCTTCAAAGCTGATACGGCGCGCCTCGGTGTTGCGGATGAATCCGAGGTTGCAGACGAAGAATACTTGTCTTTCGTAGATGGACTCCGCCTGAATCCGGTCGAGCTCCCGCGCCAGGCCGGCGGTGACGGGGCGGTCGAGATAATCGGCCAAAGCGGCGGTGCACACGGCGGACCGGTCGTGGAACTGGATTGCAACCGGCTCGCAGGCCGCTCGCAGTTGCCGCCGTCTTTGCAGCTCCGCGACCGCATCGAGGAAGAAGTCTTCGCGCCAGGGTTCGGCGACGCCGCGCGCCTGCCACAAGCCGATGAGATCGGTGGCCGCCTCCTCGACGGCGCCAAAACCCTCCAACTCAAGCTGGCGCAGGATGAGGGTCTTTCCGGCGCCGGGCGCCCCGGTAAGAATGTATCGTTTCATACTCGGTCTGCTGCACGGGCGTTGGCGATAAAAGCGCGGAGTTTTTCCGGATCTTTGCGGCCGGGAGCGGCTTCGACGCCGGAGACGACGTCGACGCCCCAGGGGCGCAGGGTGGCGATCGCTTCGGCAACGTTCAAAGGCGTAAGGCCGCCGGCGGCGATGCGCTTCCGCGCTCCTGCGTCCTGGGAGAGAGTTGCGGAGGCCTTAGCCCAGTCGAAGGCCTTGCCAGTGCCGCCGGCGGCCTGGGCAGAGAAAGAGTCGATGAGGACGGCGTCCACGTTGGGGTCCTGGTCAAACTCAGCGAGATTCTCTGCCGGGCCGCCGAAGTGCACAACCCGCAGGATGCGCAGCCGTGGGCCGAAGCGGGCGCGAAGTTGGCCAGGCAGGCCGGGCGGGGCGTTGAAGTGAAGCTGCACCCCGGTGAGTCCGGATGCAGAGACCGCGGCTTCGATCTCTTCGAAGGAGGCGTCGACGAAGACGCCGATCTTTTCGACGCATGCAGGCAGATGCGGCACGATCTCCGCGACCTGGGCCGCAGTCACCCGGCGGGGGCTGGGCGCGAAGACAAAGCTCACCGCATCTGCGCCGGCCTCGGCCGCAAGTTGAGCGTCGGCCAGCGAGGTATTGCCGCAGATTTTGATCCAGAGGCTCATGGTGCCACAGCGGCTCCGGACAGCAGATCGGCAAGCGCCGCACCCGGGTCGGGCTGGCGCATCAGGCTTTCGCCAATGAGAAAGGCGTCAAAGCCGGCTCCGCGAAGACGCGCGATCTGGTCGGGCGTGGAGATGCCGCTCTCGGCGACGCGGACGACGGCTGCAGGGATGCGCTCCACCAGCGCGAGCGAGGTCTCCGGATTCACTTCGAAGGTGCGCAGGTCGCGGTTGTTGACGCCGATGGCGAGGGTCCCGGTATCGCCGCGCGCGGCGATTCCCGTATCCAGCACACGGTCGAGTTCGCCGGCAGTGTGGACCTCAACGAGCACGTCGAGCGAAAAGCCGCCGGCGACCTCGGCCAGGTGCTTGAGGTCGGCGTTGGTGAGCGCGGCGGCGATGAGCAGGATGGCGTCGGCGCGGTGGGCGCGGGCTTCGACGATCTGGTACTCGTCGATGGTGAAGTCCTTGCGCAGGCAGGGAAGGGGCACGGCGGCCGAGGCGAGTTCGAGGTTGCGCAGGCTGCCCTGGAAGTACGGTTCGTCGGTGAGGACCGAAAGCGCCGTGGCTCCGCCGAACCGGTAGCGGCGCGCGATCCACTCGACGTCAAAATCGGCCCGAATAAGACCCTTCGAAGGGGAAGCCTTCTTGATCTCGGCAATGATGGCAGGCCCTGCCGCATGACGGCCTTCCATCCCATCGACGAAGACCTGGCGCTGGGAGCCCCGGCGCAGCGCCGCGGCCCATCCGCGGGGGTGGTGCAATGCGGCGCGGCGCTCCAGCTCGGCCAGAGAAACGCGTGTTTTGCTGGCGGCCACGGTGGCGCGGGTCGAGGCCAGAATGGTGTCGAGACGGCTGGTCATGCTCTGGGACTGAGTATACGGGGATCCGCGTAGCCGCGCCTCCGTTCGTTGCGGCGCGGCCCCGTATAATCGAGGCGGCCCGCCACATCCAGAGAGCCCGGCCCCGCGGGAACGGAAGACGCCGCGAAGAAGGAATCCCCCACAATGCTGCATTCGACGCTGCAATCGATGCCGAAACATCCCTTCTGTCTTCTTGCTCTCTTCGCCGCGTTCGTGTCGATCCCCTTCGCCCAAGCTCAGAGCGCCGCAGGCGTGACCGTCGAGCGCAACGTGCCCATGAAGACCCGGGACGGTGTCACGCTCTACGCCGACATTTATATGCCTCCCGGCAAGGGGCCGTTTCCCGTGCTGCTGACGCGCACGCCGTACAACAAGGAATCGAAGTACACGGTGATCATGGGCGACATGGCCGCGGCGGCCGGATTCATCGTGGTCGCGCAGGATGTGCGGGGACGCTATACGTCCGAAGGCGAGTGGTACCCGTTCCGGCACGAGATCGACGACGGCTACGACACGGTGGAGTGGGCGGCGCGGCTGCCACATGCCGACGGGCGCGTGGGCATGTTCGGCGCGTCGTATGTGGGCGCCACGCAACTGCTGGCGGCCATCGGGCGGCCGCCGCACCTGAAGGGCATCTGCCCCGTGGTGACCGCGAGCAACTACTTTGAGAACTGGACCTACCAGGGCGGCGCCTTCGAGCAGTGGTTCGACGAATCCTGGACCGCGGAACTGGCGCAGGATACGGCCAGCCGCCTGATCGGGAGCGACACCGATGCCCGGTTCGGCGCCGATGTCTTACCGCTGAGCGGCTTCCCGGTTTTCAACGTCCCGGGGAACTTCAGCGGCGCGGCCTTGACGCACGCGGTTGCGCCTTACTTCCTCGATTGGCTCAGGCACCCTGCCTACGACGGCTACTGGAAGCAGTGGTCGATCGAAGAACAGTACTCTAAAATCGACGTGCCGGCCCTGACGGTGGCAGCCTGGTATGACCCGTTCCTCGGCGGCTCACTGCGCAACTACCTCGGGCTCAAGGCGCACGCTGCCACCGAGGAGGCGCGCCGCGGCCAACGGCTTGTGATCGCCGTGGGCGGCCACTCGGGATGGGCGCGCAAGGTAGGCGACGTGGACTTCGGCCCCGACGCCGACTTTGACGACAGCGCCATCGCGCTGGACTGGTACGAGTACCTCTTCAAAGGCGCGCACAACGAGTTCGCCAACCCGGACCCGGTGCGGGTTTTCACCATGGGCGCCGACAAGTGGCAGTGGCTGAAGAGCTGGCCTCCCGAGGACGCGCACCACGCGCGCTACTATCTGCACTCCGGCGGCACGGCGAACAGCGCGGCGGGCGGCGGCATGCTTTCGACCGAGGCTCCTGCGGCAGAGAAGCCGGACCGGTTCGTTTATGACCCGGCCCATCCGGTTCCGACGACGGGAGGGCCGCTCTGCTGCGATCCGGCGCACCTGGAGCCGGGTGCGCGGGACCAGCGTCCGGTGGAGGCGCGCCGCGATGTGCTGGTGTACTCCACGCCGCCGCTCGGGGAGGACGTGGAAGTCACGGGGCCCATCACGCTTGACCTTTATGCGAAATCTTCCGCCGTGGACACGGACTTTACGGGCAAACTGGTGGACGTAAGCCCGGACGGCTTTGCGCGCAATGTGACGGAAGGAATCCTGCGCGTCAGCTTTCGCAACTCGATGTCTCTCCCGACGCCGATTGTGCCGGGCCGGATCTACCGCTACACCATCGATCTCTGGGCCACGAGCAACGTGTTCCTGAAGGGACACCGCATCCGGCTGGAGGTCTCGAGCAGCAACTTTCCGCGGTTCGCGCGCAACCTGAACACGGGCAAGAATGCCGGCTTCAGCGCACGGTATGTGAAAGCGGCGAACACCATCTATCACGATGCGGCGCATCCCAGCGCTGTGATTCTGCCGATCGTGGCGCAGTAAGGATCAGTGGACGGCGGCCGCAGCCTTTGCGGATTGCCCCACCAGCTCGCGCGCAGCCTGGCGGCCGAGGCGGATGCAGTCGGGAATGCCGATGCCGTCGTAGGCGTTGCCGGTGAGGCGCAGCCCGGGCAGCAAGGCGACGCGCTCGGCGACGCGCTCCATACGCTGCTTGTGGCCCACGGCGTACTGAGCCATGGCGCGGCGCCAGCGCGTGACCTGCGTGTGCTGAGGCTCGGCGTCCGCGGGCATGACGGTCTCGCCCAGGATCGCACGCATCTCGCGGCGGACGATGGCGATGAGCGTCTCGTCGGATTCACCGAGCAGGGCCTCGTTCCTCATGCCGCCCAGGAAGGCGCGGAAGACGGCTTTGCCGGGCGGGGTGCGGCCCAGGAACTTGCGGTGCACGAAGGTGCAGGCGAGCATCGATCGGCCCTCGCTGGGAGGAACCAGGTAGCCGAAGCCCTCGGGCAGGCGGCCGAGCCTAGCTTCGTCGTAGACCAGGTTGACCGTGATCGACGAAGAGTAGGGAATCGAGCTCAGCTCCTCGCCCAGGGCGGCATCGACGGGCGCCAGCAGCGCGCCGGCAGCCCATGCCGGCGAGGCCAGAATGACCGCGTCGTAGGCCGAATCGGAACCGCCGGCATTGAGCCGCCAGCCTTCCGGGTGTTTTTCGATCGAATGAACGGGCGTCGAGAGGCGAATGGCGGCCGGATCGAGCCGGGCTGCAAGGGCGTCGACGAGCTGCTGCATGCCGCCGCGCAGCGCGGTGAAGATGGACCGCGGCGCGGGGCGTGCGCCCTTGGTTGAGGCTTTGCCGTTTTGAGCGGCGCGCATCTTGCCGTGGGCGGCCAACATGCCGCGCGTCAGCGAGCCGTACTGGGTCTCCATCTCGACCAGGCGGGGCAGAACGGTGCGGGCGCTGAGCTGCGCGGCATCGCCGCCGTAGATGCCGGCGAGCAGCGGATCGGCAAGCCGGTCCACCGCTTCGGCGCCAAAATGCCGCTCCACGAGCGCCGCGACCGGTTCGTCCCGGCCGGCGTTCGGACGCGGCGGGTGCAGCAGTTCGAGGGCCATGCGCGCCTTGGTGCCGAGGCTGAACAGCGGCGTGAGCGCGGTCGGTAGCAGCTTGGTCGGCACCAGGAACATCAGGCCGTCAGGCAGCGCGACCAGGCGATTGCGGACGACGATATAGGTCTTGCGGGCAGCGTCATTCGAAGGCAGCAGTTCGCCGCCCAGCCCCAGCTCCCGGCAGAGCTCGGCTGCAGCCGGCTTTTCGGTAAGAAAGGAGTCCGGACCGAGCTCGAGCACGGCGCCATCGACGATCTCCGAGGCAAGGGAACCGCCCAGCCGGTCGCGCGACTCAAAGAGCGTGTAGCCGGCGACAGCTCCGGCCGCGCGCGCCTTCTCGAGTTCATACGCCGCCGCCAGTCCGGCGATGCCGCCACCCACGATTGCGATTCTCACGGGATCCTCTCTCCGTGCCTGCGTAGGATACCGCGCCATCCCGCTTACCTGCGATACGATCATGCTGTTTTGCGAGGGCACAGTCCCCATGCCCTTAGAATCGAGGCTGTTGTATCCAGTTGCATGTGATTTAAATCACGTGCAAAATAGCGGCGAAGACTCCACGCTATCGTTGAATGGCTGCAATCGGTTCGGGATCGCGCTCTCCCCTTCCTGCCTGATTGCAGAAACGGCTGCGCGCATGATTTTTGCCCTTACCAGGACGGTTACAAATTCCGTCAAACACAGAGGGAATGAAGTTCGGTCGGTCCTGTATACTGCGATGTCCCCGGTTCGTATATAGCATCGATAGGTTCTCACGGCAGCATTGCAAGGGATCTGCGAGAGGTATTCACTTGTTTGAAGATCAAGCCGACGCGCCTTCGACCCTGGCGCTGGACATTGCGATCGACCGGGTCAATTTTCAACAACGCGTCTCTGCCCACGCAAGGATTGCCCGCCTCGACCACAGCGTCAAACAGATATTCATTCTGCCGGGCATCGTCCTGGGCTTCTCCATCGCCGGGGTCCATTTTGACCGGGCGTTTGCCGGGCGGGTGGTTCTCGGCCTGATGGCTGCCACCTTGATCGCCTGCAGCAATTACGTGCTCAACGAGCTGCTGGACGCGCCCTTTGACCGGCTGCACCCCACCAAGAAAAACCGCCCGGCTGCCTGCGGACTGGTTCATCCGGGCTGGGGTTATGTGCAGTGGATCGCCATGATGCTGGCGGGTATGACCCTGGCGTATTTCGTCTCTACGGGCTTCATGGTCAGCGCCGCCTGGCTCTGGCTGATGGGCTGCATCTACAACATCCCGCCGGTGCGCAGCAAAGACCTGCCCTATGTGGACGTGCTGAGCGAGTCGATCAATAACCCCATCCGTTTTTGCCTGGGATGGTTTATTGCGACCGCCGCGCTTATGCCCCCCATCTCTCTGCTGGTCTCCTACTGGATGCTGGGCGCCTACTTCATGGCTTTGAAGCGCTTCAGTGAGTTTCGCCAGATCGGCGACGCCGACCTGGCGTCGAGCTATCGAAGATCGTTCCGGTTCTACGGCGAGGAGTCGCTGCTGAACTCGGTCGTGTTTTATGCGGCGGCGTCCATGCTCTTCTTCGGCGCCTTCATCATGCGCTACCGGCTGGAGCTGATTCTTTCGTTCCCGCTGATCGCCTGGACCATGGCGGTCTACTTCGGCCTGGCGTTCGAGCCGGAGAGCGCGGTCCAGAATCCCGAGAAGCTCTACCGCGAACCGAGGTTGATGGCGCCGCTGCTTGCGTGCGCAGCGGTTTTTACCTTCCTGCTCTTTGTGCGGCTGCCGTGGCTGGCGCAGATGTTTCCCAAGTCTCTGCCCTGATCCTCCGCAACAGGCGCTTGTGTTCCATTTGGGAACACAGTCTCGCCTGCATCGGCGTTTGCGCGCTTAGAATAGGGGCAGCCGCCTGAGCGACGGACGGAGGGCCCCGTATGACCAGCGAGCTGATCCATCGGCTGCAATTTGCCTTTACCGTTACCTACCACTATCTCTTTCCACAACTCACCATGGGACTGGCGCTGCTGATCGTAGTGCTCAAGTCCGTCGCCCTGAAGACGAACAGCGAGACGTGGGACCGGGCCGCCCGTTTCTGGGGAAAGATCTTTGCCGTCAACTTTGTCTTCGGCGTGGTCACCGGAATTCCCATGGAGTTCGAGTTCGGGACCAACTGGGCGCGCTTCTCGCAGGTCTCGGGCGGCGTGATCGGCCAGCCGCTGGCGATGGAGGGCGTGTTCAGCTTCTTTCTCGAATCGGCGTTCCTGGGGCTGTTTCTCTATGGCGAAAAGCGGCTGACCCGCACGCTGCACTGGTTCTCTTCGGTCATGATCTTTCTGGGCTCCTGGATCTCGGGATTCTTCATCATCGTGACCGACGCCTGGATGCAGCACCCGGTGGCTTACGACCGGCTGCCCAGCGGCCAGTATGGGGTCACGAGCTTCTGGGGCCTGCTGATGAATCCCTGGGGGCTGCGGCAGTATGCGCACAACATGATGGGCGCAGTGGTAACCGCGGCGTTCGTGATGGCCGCCGTGGGCGCGTTTTACCAGCTCGAGGGCCGCTTCGAACAGTACGCGCGCATCTTCCTGAAGGTGGGCGTAGCCGCCGGCATCCTATCGACGATCGCCGTCATCTTCCCCACCGGCGACCTGGCCGGCAAGTACGTGGCGCGCAATCAGCCGGTGGCCATTGCGGCCATGGAAGGCCTTTTCAAGTCGGCTGCCGGCGCGCCCATCGTGATTCTGGGCCAGCCCAATGAGGAGACCGGCCAGATCGATAATCCCCTGGCGGTGAACGATGTGCTCAGCTACCTGATCTACGGCACCACCAAGGCCGAGGTGAAGGGGCTGGACCAGTTTCCCAGGGAGGACTGGCCGCAGGCGCTGCCGCTCTTGTTCTACTCCTACCACATCATGGCGGGGCTGGGGACGTGGTTTGTGCTGCTGATGGCGGTGGCGGCGCTCCTGCTGTGGCGGGGCAGACTCTACAAGACACGATGGCTGCTGTGGGCGCTGCTTCTGAGCTTCCCGCTGCCCTACATTGCCAATACGGCCGGCTGGCTGACCGCCGAGCTGGGCCGCCAGCCGTGGCTCATCTACGGGCTGATGCGCACGAATGCGGGCTACTCCGACATGGTTTCGGCGGGCAACGGACTGTTTACGCTGCTGGGCTTCATGGGGCTCTACGCCCTGCTGAGCATTCTGTTCACGGTGCTCGTTTACCGCGAGATCAGCCACGGACCCGAGGCGAACGCCGCCGCCGGGCACGGCGATTGAGGAGAGTGCCCTGCATCTCCGGAGAGGAGTTTGGCCATGATGGGATTTGTCTGGTTCTGGCTTGTGGCTGTGATGATCGTGGGCTACGTGGTGCTCGACGGCTTCGATCTGGGCGTGGGCGTGCTGCACCTGTTCCTGGCGCGCAACGAAACCGAACGCCGCGCCACGCTCGGGAGCATCGGGCCGGTCTGGGACGGCAACGAGGTTTGGCTGCTCGCCGGCGGCGGCACGCTCTACTTCGCCTTTCCCCTGCTCTACGCTTCGGCTTTCAGCGGCTTCTATCTGCCGCTCATGATGGTGCTCTGGCTTCTGGTCCTGCGCGGGGTCAGCCTTGAGCTGCGCAACCATCTCGAGTTGGGGGTATGGCGCTCCCTCCTCGATGGGGTCTTCGGGTTTGCGAGCACGCTGCTTTGCATCTTCTATGGAGCGGCGCTGGCCAATGTGCTGCGCGGCGTTCCGCTGCAGCCCGACGGCTACTTCTTCCTGCCGCTCTGGACCAACTGGCAGCCCGGCGTCTCGCCGGGGATCCTGGACTGGTACACCGTGATCGGGGGCCTGGTGGCGCTGACGGCGCTCACGCTGCACGGCGCCCTGTGGTTGACCATCAAGACCGGAGGCGAGCTGGAACGGCGCGCACGCGCCATCGTTAACCCGCTCTGGATAGTGCTGATCGTTCTGACCCTCGTGAGCCTGTTCGCGACCATGGCGGTGCGGCCGTCGAGCCTGGATAACTACGTCCACTATCCGGTGACTTTCATTGTGCCGGCAGGCGTGGTGGCGTCGCTGGCGGGCATTTGGATCTGGAACCGCGGACAGCAGCCGGTGAAGGCCTTCCTGGCTTCGTGCTTCTATCTCTTCTTCATGCTTGCGGGCGCGTGCTGGGCGCTGTATCCCACGCTGCTGCCGGCCACCACCGGCACGGCCAACGATATTACGCTGACCCGCGCCCTCTCGGGTCCCCATACGCTGGCGGTGGGGCTGGTGTGGTGGACCTTCGGCATGGCGCTCGCAGTCTGTTATGTGGTGTTTGTGTACAGCCGGTTCCGGGGCAAGGCGCACACCGGCCACGAGGGTGCGGCGACGGCGAAGTAACGGCGCCGGATTCGGGGGTCCGGGCCGGAGACACTGGAGTTGGCGGCAACGCGCGGGCCGCTCTTGAACAGCGCGAAGCTGGGGAACTCTTGAACAACGCGAAGCTGAAGACAATGCGAAGAATAATACTGACTCTTTTTGGGGTGGGCACATGCGGCCTGGCCGCTGTCTATGCGCAAAACGGCATCGATCCGGCGTTGCTGGCCAAAGCCAGCGCGGGCGACACCGCGGCCGAGGTTCAGGTCGGCGAGAGCTACGAAACGGGTAAGGGCGTGGACCGGGACTACAGCCAGGCGGCTGCGTGGTACCTGAAAGCGGCCGACCAGGGTACTGTTGCGGGCGAGTTGCATCTGGCCGAACTCTACCGCGATGGCGGCGGCAAGGCGTTTCCGCGCGATCCCGTGAAGTCTGCGCAGTGGTACCTAAAAGCGGCCGACCAGGGCGATGTGAGCGCGCAGGGAACCATGGGGATGCTGTATATGCTGGGCGTGGGTGTGCCGCGCAGCGATGCAGACGCCTACTTCTGGCTCGACCTGGCCTCGTCAGCCCAGGGACCGGACCAGGAGCGCTACGAGATCAACCGCCAGAACGTGGGCACGCGCATCACCGCCGATCAGCTTGACGAGATCGGGCAGCGCGTGGCGGCCTGGAAGGCAAAGCACCCGCACCGCGAGTGAGGCCGCACGATCAACGCGCGGACGATTGCATGGGCGCGGGGCCCGGCGATCCGGCCGACGGCGGCGCCAACATCTCTTCGGCAACTGCCTCCACGTGGCCGCTCTTGCGGTTGGTCAGGAAGACCACCAGCCGGATGGGGTCCCCAGGCGCCGTTCCCTCCGTGTGAAAGCCCGCCGGCAGTTCCAGCGGACGGCCATCCGCGGCCTTCGCGCCAAAGTCTTTGAGCACGCGCACCACGGCCACATGATGGAGCGTGCGGCCGGCGTTCTCTCCGCGCTTTACCTCGGAGTGCGTCGCATTCTCGGCCAGCACGGCGAAGAGATCTCCGTTCGAATCCGCCGGCGCGTGCACGGAAAACTGGACGGTGCGGCCGGCCCAGTGCGCGTCGCTGACCGTCATCTGCAGCTTGGGGGTCTCGGCGGCGTGCGCAATGGCCTGAGCGACGGCGCGAGTGTCGTTGCCCACCACCTGCGCGGCTCCGTCGATCACCATCTGCGGCGTATAGGACGAGTTAAGCCCGAAGCGCTGGACGTACTCCTGCTGGCGAAAGGTCATCTCGTCAAGCGAGAACGGGTCGCGCCAGCCATCGTGATTCCAGTAGGTCACATGCTCGCTCAAGACGATCGCCTCGGCGCCGGGAACGAACTGCGTCGCGTCGAGCTGGCCGAGCAGGGCATCCGCCGGCGGGCAGTCGGAGCAGCCTTCGGAGGTAAAGAGCTCGACGAGCACGGGCGTGCGCGCGCCGGCGGGTTGCGGGGTTCCGGCCGGTCCCGCGGTTTGCGCCGCAGCCAGGACCGCGAGCAGCGCGATCGCGCCAGCCGTCATCCACGCCCAACCCGCCGGATTACGTTGAGGGGAAGCCATCACTTATTAGAGTCCGCAGCGCGGCCCGGGTTACGCGCCGCGGGGGAGCATTCATCATAGCGGGGCTTTCGGGAAGTTTCACCCAAAATCGGCGTCCACCCGATTCGAACCAAGGCCGTCCCGACAAATGCGCCTCCGGTAACCGGTTCGCACGGGGATAATTTCGAGCGGCGGACAACTTCCCGGCGCGGGTTGGGTCCGGAATGGCGTGGGCCCAGGACGTATTCCGGTCCCTGGAGGACGATGCGATGCGCAAGACTTATTTGACTCTCGCCGCTGCCGCGCTGCTTGCGGCCGCAACGGCATTTGCCCAGCAAAGCCAGCCTTCGACCCAGACGGGAAGCAATGCGCAGCACGAGGGCGCGGTGAATAACCGGCGCCAGGACCAGCAGGGCCGCATCGCCAACGGCGTGCAATCGGGCCAGCTCACGGCCGGAGAAACCAAGCGGCTGGAGACGCGTGAGGCCAATGTGAACCGCGAGGTCCACGCCGACCGCTCGGCCAATGGCGGCAAGCTCACGGCGCCGGAGCGCCGGCAGGTGAACCACCAGCAAAACAATCTGAGCCGGTCGATCTACTCGGATAAGCACAACGCCGCGCAGGCGCACTACGGCAACAACGAAGTGGGCCAGCGGCGCGAGAACCAGCAGGACCGCATCGCCAACGGCATTCGCAACGGCTCGATGACCGCCGGCGAGACGGCGCGCACCGAGAATCGCGAGCAGGGCATCAACCGCCAGACTCGCAACGACCGTGCTGCCAACGGCGGACGGCTGACCGGACAGGAACACCGCCAGATCAATCGTGAACAGAATGGCGCCAGCCGCCAGATCTACCGCCAGAAGCACAACGGCAGAAACGCGCCGAAATAATCACGGCAGCGCGCTCTCGCGCAATGCCCGGCCCGGTATCCTGAATGCATGACGGCGATTCGCGGCCTGGGGGTCGGGCTTCTCTTCACTCTTTCAGCTTTGGTGGTCCGGGCTGAGCCTGCGCCCCAGGGCGTCGTCCTCACGCCGGCCGTAGTGGTCGCGGGTTCTCCCGAACTGATCCGCGTGCAGGCGCCGGCTGCGGATCAAGTGGAAGGCGAGTGGCTGGGCCACAAGGTGGAGTTTTTCCACGATGCGGGCCGTGGCTGGTTTGCCCTCGCGGGCGTGGATCTCGAAGCGCCCACTGGCCCCTCGACGCTGACGATTCGCGAGCGGCTCTCCGGCAGCGTCCACAACCTGACCGCAACCGTCCAGGTACGCCCGGCGCATTACCGCACTGCCGCCCTCACGGTGGCTCCGGAGTTCGTTGAGCCTTCGCCCGCGGAGGCAAAACGCATCGAGGCTGAGATTCAGCTCAAGAACCGGATCTTCAGCGAGAGCGCCCCGCGGCCCTTGTGGAGCGGCAACTTCCGCGCGCCGGTGAGCTCCTCACCGACCGACAGTTTTGGCACGCAGAGGACCTTCAACGGCAAGCTGGCCAGCGTCCACAGGGGTATGGATTTTCACGCCCCGATGCTTACGCCCGTTCACGCGAGCAACAGCGGCGAGGTATTACTGGCGCAGGGGCTCTACTTCGAAGGCAACTGCGTGGTCATCGATCACGGCCTCGGCCTCTACACCATCGTCATGCACCTGAGCCGCATCGATGTCCACGAGGGCGAGCACGTGACCAAGGGCCAGTTGCTGGGCCTGAGCGGCGCCACCGGCCGCGTGACCGGGCCGCACCTGCACTGGGCCGTGCGCTGGGAAAATGCCTACTTGGATCCGGCGAAGCTGATGCGGATGAACCTGGCCCGGCTGCCTTAGCGCGAAACAGTCTCTTCTTCGAGATCATGGTCGGGCTCGTGGGAAACGAGCAAGCCAGCGGCCTTTTCCCGCCGCAGCTCTTTGAAGGCGCGATAGACGAACCAGCCCAGGTGCCAGCCATCGAGAAACTTATAAGGCGTTTCGCCGGTGGTGTAGTGGCCGCAGGGTAGTACATGCCGCTCAAAGCGGACGCGGTGGCGGCGAAAGGCCTCGACTACCTGCACCGAATATTCGCGCGGAAACGTGAGATCGTAGTTGGCGTAGACGAGCAGGCAGCGCTTGGCGGGCCCGCCGGCTTCGGGGCCCGCAAAACGCGCGTAGTAGTTGACCGGACTGATGGCCGCCCACAGCGCGCGCAGGCGCTCCTGGGTAAGGCCGGCCTGCTCCACGGCCTGGCGGATGTGGCGCGTGCTCTGGCCGGCCCACACCACGTCGCCAAACGCCGTGGACGCGTGGTTGAACGCGTTCACGCGGATGCGCGGGTCGTGGGCGCTGGCGAGGAAGGCGTAGCAGGAGCCGAGGCTGGTGCCCAGGACGCCGAAGTGCTCATAGCCCTGCTCTTCGAGCCAGTCGATGCAGCAGCGGATATCGACGACCGCCTGCCGGCAGGCCGAGAGCGTGCGGCCGATGTTGGCGCTCACCGAGTAGTCGGAGCGCTCCAGCTCGTCGGGCCGGCGAATGTCGTGGTAGGGCATCGAGAGCCGCAGCGCCGAGATGCCCATGCGGTTGAAGACGGCGCAGAGCGCGTTATGGCTGAAGCCGTCCGCGTTCCACTGCGGCAGAACAACGATGGCTTGTTTGGGCCGCGCGGGATCTTTGTGCGCGGGCGCCGGATACCAGCGGGCGTTGACCAGGTCGTTGTCCGCGAAGGGCGTGCGCTCCGGCGAAGTGAAGCGCAGAAAGGCTGCCGGCTCGAGGGTGCCGTCGGCCGCCTGCTGGCGCAACGCTGCGTCCTGCGCAAGCGTCCCCGGCCGTACGTTGGTGGGAAAGAGCTGGGGATGCCGCTCTTCGAGGCGGAAGTCCGTAGGACGGCTGTAGCCGAAGAACTCCGCGCTGCGTTCGATGAGCAGCCGGTTAATGCGGGCCATGGCGGCTTCGGCCCGGCCATCGTCGTTCAGGGTTATGAGCTCCGGCAGCGCCGTAGCCAGCCCGTGCGACTCAAGAAACGGAGCGATCCAATCAAAGCCCCACTCGAGAGGACGCACCACGCGGTTCTCGTCGCGCGTGGTCAACCGCGTCTCCCACCTGTACATCCAGCGCGCGTACCAGTCTCCGAACATGAATCCTGGTTCAAGTTTAGCAGTGCAGGATGAAAGCTAGGGCCTGTTAACACTACAAGGGTGGATGGCCCTGGTAGTGTTAGCAGGCCCTAATTGAATGCAGGAACCGGAGATCGGCTAGGCGGTCATGCGGGCGCGGCTCTTCGTGCGCATGGCAATCACCAGCCAGACGATGCTCAGCAGCGTAATCAGCGCGATGATGCCCTGCGAGATCACGCAGTACAGGCACCAGATCTGCAGAACATTCTTCTCGATGAAGGTTAGATGCAGCGCGAAGGCCATGCCCAGGACAGACGCAACGATGAGAAAGCCCCGGCGCCGAAAGAATGCCAGGCCCGCCATCGCCAGGTAGCCCAGGATGCCGATCAGGGCCACGGGAACGTGGTCAATCACCGCATAGGAGCTGTGGTTCACGATGCCGCAGTCCCAGCGCGTGTTGATGGAACAGGGCTCCGTCCCGGTGGAGTAATGAACCTGGAGGGCCAGGGAAGCGACGGCCACGCCGGCCAATGCTAGAGCTGCAATCAGGTAACGCATCGTCCCCAGAATACAAGGTGAGGCTGCACTATCGCTCGGCGGGTTACGATGGACGAATGAACGAAGGAACGCCGGCAGGCCGGCGGACTGCGCGGGTCGGGGGCGGGCGGGTCGCCTATTTTGGGGGGAGTTTTGACCCGCCGCACATGGGCCACATCGCCGTGGCGCGGGCCGCACGCGAGGCGCTCGGGCTGGATCGGGTGCTGTTTGCGCCGGTCGGTGCGCAGCCACTGAAGCCGCAAGGAGCGTCGGCCGGTTTTGACGATCGCGTGGCCATGACGCGGCTGGCGATTGAGAGCGAGCCGGGCTTTGAGCTCTCGCTGGCCGATGCGCCCAGCACCTCCGGCGCGCCCAACTTCACGTTCGAAACACTGCATGGGCTGCGCACCCGGCTTCCCGGCTCGTGCACGCTGTATCTTCTGGTGGGCGCGGATGCGTTTCTGGGCCTGCGCCAGTGGCACCGGGCAGCCGAGATCCCCTTTGTGGCGCCGTTGATCGTGGCATCGCGCCCGGGGCAGCCCCTGGATAACCTGCGCGCCGCGCTGCCGGCGGGATTGACGATGGACCCGGCGCCGGAGGCGGGCCGCGCCGGGATGGGACTGGAGGTCTATTCGCTCCGGAACGCTGCAGGAGCCGCGGCGCCCTTCTATCTGCTGCCGGAGCTGGATGTGGAGATCAGCGCCTCGGAGATTCGCGCGCAGTTGCGTGCCGCCGAAGCCGAGAAAGCGCCGCAGCGCGGCCTGCTGCCGGCCGCGGTGGCCGCCTACATCCGCGCGCATGGGCTCTATCGCTGATTTGCCGCGGCTTTGGCGAAGCGATACGATGGGGACTGGAGAATTTGGCCAGCGCATGACACTGACGCAAGCCGATCGACACATACATCAGGAGACGCGCATCCTCGTGCAAGCCGCGGCCGCGGCCTGCGAAGACAAAAAGGGACAGGACACACGGATCCTCGAGCTCGACCCGGTCGATTCGGGGCTGTCGGACTTCTTCCTCGTCACGTCCGCGACCAACGACCGCCAGGCGGTGGCCATTGCCGACGAGATCGAGCTGAGGCTGAAGCGCGAGTTCGGCGTCTATGCCAACTCGGTGGAAGGCCGCAAGCACGCGGAATGGATTTTGCTCGACTACGTGGACTTTGTGGTGCACGTGTTTCTGGCCGAGCGGCGCGCTTTTTACGACATTGAGCGTCTGCGCAAGTCGGCGCGGCCCCTGACGCCGGCCGAGTTCGACGCGGAGCTGAAAGCGGCATTGGCCGCGAAGACCCGCGCGGCGCGGAAGAAGGCCTCCGCGAAGGCCGCTCCAGCGAAGGCAGCCAAGAAGGCCGCGGCGCGGTCCAAGCCGGCGCCGGCGAAAAAGACCGCCGCAAAGGGCGCGGGACGTCGGGTGAAGACTACCCGGTAAGGAGCTTATTCCAAGGGGCTTCGCTCCCGGGGCCCCACAGCCTCACAGTTTCACGTGAAATTAGGGGGGTATAGGGGGGGGTGCGCCATTCATCGTGACGCTGTCCGCCTTGCGTTCCATTTGCCGGGTGTGGCGATCATCTGCGCGGCCCTCCGAGCATAAGTATGCACCGGCGAGAGGAATTGTCCGGCAAAGGCGGAGGATCTTTTCCTGCATCGACCGAAGGCTGCCTGGAGGAGCGACGGGACGGACAGAAGCAAAGAGGGGACCCGCCGCGACGGGTCCCCTCTTTGGTTGGTGCGTGAGCCAAGTTGCGATCAGAACGTGAAGTGCAGAGCCAGCCGCACGTTGCGGGCAAGCTGATAGAGATACGGCTTGCCGTATTGGCTGTTGATGGTGATGGGGCCTCCGGCCGGGCTGCCTAGGTCGGATGCATTCATCGCCGCAGTATAGTTGTACGCCGTCATGGCGCCGGCGTAGAAGGCGGGACCATCCGGCAGCCAGCAACTGTTCGAGTTGATGTTGTAGTTCGCGGCGTTATACGCCCCGCAACCGGCGCTTTGGGGGGTTGCAAAGTTGATGTTGTAGTTTGAGTCAATCTGCTGGCCCATCGAGGTGACCGCGTGCTGATTCAACAGATTGGTGAAGGTCGCGTCGAACGCCAGCGTCTTGCTTTCGGAGATTTTGAAGGCCTGCTTGAGGTTAAAGTCGGTCTGCGTATACCAGGGCGTCCGTTTTGTGTAGGGCGAACTGGTGGTGATGGCGCCGGTCGTCGGGTCCTGGGTGACGTCGATCCACTTGCCGCGGTCCACGATATCGGTCGGGAACGCCCCTGGGAAGGCGTAACCCACATCGAGGTAGCTTGTGAGAGGTGTACCGCTGTAGGCGTCCTGGAAGATGCCGAAATCGGTGGTGAATTTATGCAGCCACGGCAGCTCGTAGTATCCGTATCCCTTGAGGGCGTTGGGCCGGTCCGTGGGCAGCAGCCCGCTGGAGGAACCGCCCTCGGCGTTCCATGAGAAGTACGGCTCGTCGAAGGCGCGGCTGTTATTGGGCGCGTTGCGGCCACCGCCGCCGTCGGCGACGTCGGAGCTGGTAAGACCGGTGTAGTTGCCACGGAAGTTGCTGTAGATGTAAGAGAACATGCCGCCCCAGCCGTGGGTAGGAGCCTTTGTCAGGCGGAACTCCACCCCGTCGTAACTGCGGGCGGCCGGAATGGTGTTGTTCGGCGGGCAGCCGTCAGAACAGTCGGGCGCCGTGCCGTAGAGGAAGTTGTAGAAGCTTGTGAAGGTGCGGTTAACGCCCTGGCCAGGGTTCACAATGACGAAGGTCTCGCCTACGGCTGGGTTAAAGATGGCCGAATCCTCAATCACGTGATCGAGCCGCCGTCGATCCCATCGGACCTCGAAGGCGAGGTTGGGGTTGATCTGGTAGTCCACGCCGAAGTAGGCGTCATGCTGCGCGTAGGGCTTGAGGCCCGGCGCGGTGCCCTCTTCGGTCGCGCTGCAGGTGGAGCAGGTGGTGGGGAATGCCCGGATGTTCTGGTTTTCGAGGAAGATCAGACCCGAGGGCGTTCCGCCGCTGCCAAAGTTTGCTTCACTGCTGGAGTTGGGGCCTTCGCAGAAGCGGCCGTCGCTCTGATACTCGGGATTGATGCTGGTTAAGTCCGGCGTCATCAGAGCGTACCAGCACTCCTGCCAGTACTGGCCTCCATAAGAACTGATGGCCAGATTGAGCTTCATCATGTCGTAGTACTCGCCGTATCCGCCGAAGACTTTCATCTTGCCGTTCTGGAAGACGTCCCACGCGCCGCCGAGACGAGGGGCGACCTTGGAACCCCAGCCGAAGCTGATCGGTGTGGCGATCGAGCCGGTGGGCTGGTTCTCTGCTGGCAGGTTTTCGTGCTCGAAACGAATGCCGTAGTCGACGGTTACGCCGTGGCCAATCGTCCAGGCGTCCTGCGCAAAGAAGGCGTGGTTGTAACTGGTGGCCTTGCCATTGCTGCCGTAGTCGTAGACGTCGACGGTTCCGTAGGTACCGAGGCACTCGGGAACCTGTTCGCCCTGACTATTGGTCACGGTATAACCGGTTTCCGCCTCAACTGTGGCGCAGTTGGCCGCGCCGACCGAGCCTTGGGGAGAATAGGGGTCGGTGACGCCGGGCCATACCTGAACGTAGGGCGTGTTGAATTTCTGCAGGATGGCGTTGGAGTTGCGGTTTAGCTGATAACCGAACTTGAGGTTGTGCGTGCCGCCGCGGCCGGCGTGATACCAGGCGATGTCCTGATCAAACTGGATAGCCTTGTTGGCATTGAAGTGCGTATAGTTCGCGTTCTGAGCGATGTTGAAATAGCCTGTGGCTTCATTCAACAGAGGCGCCGAGCTCGAAAGAGCGTTTCCATTGGTGTCGGTATTGCCGACGCCGCTATCCTCGAAGTTGTAGATGGTGCCGCTGGTCGGGTAGCCGAAGTCGTGGTAGTTCTCGAAGTAGTAGCCAAAGCGGCTGGTCGCTACCAGGCTGTTGGTGAGGGTTATGTCGGCTCCCGTATTGACCGTGACATTCGGGGCGTCATAACCGAGGGCGTGCGCGTAACCGACCTGCGGAACCCCGCCGGTCAGACAGGGATTGCTTGCGGATGTGCCCGAACCATAGCAGCCAGTCGAGGTGTTGAAGTAATCCTGCACCGAATCCTGTACGGGGAGAGCCTCACCGGATTCGCGCTGCAACTGATAGAGCCACGAGCCGAAGACGCGGATCTTCTGGGTGACTTCCACATCAACGCGGGCGTTGGTGTAATAGGTTTGAATGTTCTGACTGAAGGGAAGGACGCCGCCGTTGGTCGGTCCGTAGTTCACCTTCTCTTCGAAGTCGTTGAACTCGGGGTTGAAGCCCAGGAACATGAAAGCCCGGTCGCGTAGCGCCGCCGAACCGTGGCCGGGAACGACGCCGAAAAGCGGGCCGCCGATGGTGAAGCCGGGGAATACATCGCTGGTATGCGGGCGGACGGGTTGGTAGTTCTGCCAGGTCGGATCAATGGCGCCCCAGCTTGTTGCCGTGCCGCTTGAGCTTGGATCGTAGCGCGATTCAGCGACCGGCGATCCGTTCATGGCGCCGTCCTGGAACGAGGTGAAGACAGAGCCGTGCCAGTGATCGGTGCCCTTCTCCATGATCACATTGACCACGCCGCCCAGCGCGCCGCCGTATTCGGCCTGCACGCCGGAGGTCTTCAGCTGCTCGTCCTGGATGAAGTCCATGGGGACGTTAGTGTGGGAGTAGCCGCCGATGATGTTGGCGGTCTCCTGGCCCTCCACGAGATACGAGTTCTCCGAATCGGAGCCGCCGGCTACCGAGAAGCCGAATGCGCCTCCGTTGGTGGCGCTGCCGGGGGACGATCCACCGCTGCCGTTGCTCTGCATCGTGTTGCCCATAAGGGGCTCTTCACGTGCTCCGGGAGCGAACTGAATGACCGATTGGAACGATGTGCCGTGCGGGACGTTCTGGAGGGTCTGCTGGGGAATGTTGGTGACCGTCGTCGTGGTGGTCTCGTCGATCATGGGACCTTCCGTCGTCACCTCGACCACGGTGCTGGCGCCGCCCACTTTCAAGGACAGGTCAATGGTAGGCAGCCGGCCGACTTCAAGCGCGATTCCCGTCCGTTTCAGAGTCTCAAAGCCCTTGGCCGTCACCGTGATGGTGTAAGTGCCAGGCGGGAGGTTCGCGAAACGATAATAGCCGGCGTTGTCCGTCGTAGCCTCTTTGGTTCCGACCAGCGTCGGGGTACTGACAACAACCTGGGCGCCGGGAACGACTGCACCCGACGGGTCCTTGACCGTGCCCTGCATGCCGCCGGTCGTTTCCTGACACCAGGCCGCCTGCTGCACGGCCGTAATGGTACATCCCAGACCGAGCGCCACGGCAAAGGCAAGGGCCGCAGCCTTCAACTGGAACAGTTTCATTGGGTACTCCTCCAAGATAGGTTGGGCCGTAAGTCTCAGAGGAGACATCACGTCCGCATTTTGTGTTTCGCGCGCCTCGGCAGGGAAGCAGATGCGCTGGATGGTGACCAGAAACAGAAAAACGGAGAACAGATCGTTCGGCACTGAAATTCAACACTTACAAAAAAGAGCAAAATACAGCGGCGCAGTACCAATCACTGGTGTTGTCGTAATGCATGTAAAACTGCGGGAGCTGCTTTTCCAGGATGAAAGCAAGAGACGTTCCATTCCGGAACGCCCGATAAGATTTTCTTATTTTCATGAAAACAAGGGAATTAGAGAACCAGCAGTGTAAACCCTAAGATCCGCGAGATATGAAATTCTGTAGAAAATGCGGCGGAGATTCCAATTACCGGTGAACGGCCCTTGACAAAATCGGCTTCTGCCAGGCAATTTTCCCGAAATGGAACAAAAAGGGCGCCCGCCGAAGCGGGCGCCTTTCTGATTGCAATGGAGGCTTACAGCGTCAGAAGCTGATGTGCGCCTCAAGCTGGATGTTGCGGTTGCCGAAGCCGGCGTAGTAGGCGCCGCCCCCGGCGGCCGTGCCGGCGCTGTAGCCCTGATAGGTGTTGGTGAGGAAGCCGCTAAAGGTCGAATCTTCAAGGTTCGGATCGGGTGTGCCGTAGTAGGCGCGGTTGAGCACGTTGAAGACGTTCATGGAGAGTTGCACCGTGACCCGCTCGGTCGCCTTGAAGTTCTTGCCCACCGAGGCGTCCAGGTCATTCCAGCTATCACCGCGCAGGGTGTTGCGGCCCACGCCGGGGAAGGGGTTGCCGAGGGCGAGGGCTTCCGCCTGATTGTTCCAGAGCCAATGGAAGGAGGAGCGGGGAGCGGAAACACCGGTCACGTAGTTCTGGTACTGCCCATTGCCGACGTTGATGCCGACGGAGGACATGGGCGCACTGGGGTTGGCCAGGATGGGCCGGCACTGGCTGATATAGCCGCCGGCGCCAAAGTTAGCCGCAAAGCCGAGGTCGCAGAAGTTGCTTGTGACCTCCGCCGCCACGGCTGCCGAATCAGAAGAGGGAATGGTGAAGCCCGTGCTGGTCGGAGAGGACGACTGGAAGGGGCTGAAGGGCTGGCCACCGTTGTATTGGTAGAAGGCGTTGAGGAAGTAGCCTCCCAGGACCCGGCCCAGGAAACCGCTTTGCTTGGTATACCAGGGGTCCGTGAAGTTCATCTGCACGCCCCAGACGTTCGGGTACGAGTTGCCGTCCACGCCGCGCTCGCCGATGTCGGGATTGAGCGGGTCCTGCGCGAAGGCGTTGGTGTTGCCGCCGGAGTAGGTGTTGAAGATCTCGCTGGAGTTGCTGATCTCGCGGCTGTAGGTGTAAGAGACGGTGCCCGTCATGTGGTGGAACTCGCGCGTGGTGAGCGAGGTCTGGAGGGCGTTGTAGATGGCGAATCCGGTGTTGCCGACGGTCTCGACCAAGCCGTAATCGCAGTCAGGCCGGGTGTAGCCGGTTGCGGATGGATTGGTGCAGACCGATATTCCCGAGCCGTAGCTGGGGAACCCGCTTTGCACGTCGAGGATGTCGGGGTTGGTGTTGAGGGCCTGGAACTGGCGGAAGGTGTGGCTGCCGACATACTTGACGTCCATGACAGCGGCCGGGGCCACCTGGTACTGGATGCCCAGGGCGTAAGTCTCCACCATCGGGTTGCGGAAGTTCTTCTGCACCAGCGTGTAGGGGTTCACGCGCGGGTCGCCGCCGGTGGGTAGCAGACCAGCGTCCTGGCTCTGGATGGCGGGATAGGTGAAGTTGCTGGAGGGCAGGCAATTGCCGCTGCAATCGACGGTGTTGGCGTTGACCAGCGGGGCGCTTTGCGCGGAGTTGAGGAAGATGTTGTAAAACGCGGGATCGACGTCGATGGCAAAGCTGAGGTGAACCACCATCTTGGGCAGCTTGGGAGGCATGAACGCGATGCCGACGCGCGGCTCGATGTTGTCGTAGTTGGGGTTGCTCTTGGGATAGGTGGTGGCGGAGAGAGGCAGGCTGGTGTTCCAGAAGGGACTGGAGCCGGTCTGCTGGGCCACGCTCTCTTTGTTGAGCAGGTTGATCGACTGGCCGAAGTACTCATAGCGCAGGCCGAGGTTGAGGGTCATATCCGGCCGCACCTTGTAGTCGTCCTCGAAGTAGAGGGCATAGTCCGACTCGGTGAAGGGGACGACGGTCTTACCGTTCGCCAGTCCCAGGGTGCCGATTCCCTGCAGGAGGCCGCTGAAGCCATTGGCGCAGACGTTGTTTCCGCCGGAGTCGAGACAGCTTCCGCCCGGCGCAATGCTGCTGGCGGGGTAGTTGAAGGAGAGGCCCGTGTCGGTTCCGAAGTCAAAGTTTCCGGCGACGTTGGGCAGACCGAAGTTGGGGGAGTTCTGGTAGTCGTACTCGCCGCCGAAGAGGAGGGTGTGGCGGCCGGCCATCCAGCTGGCGTTGTCCTGGACCTGGTTGACTTTGACGACGCGGCCCTGGGGGAAAGCGTTGCCATAGCCGAAGCCCAGATCTCCCGAGCCCAGCGCAATGGTGGTCGTGCAGGTATCGAGGTCGGTGAACGTGCAGCTCGGGAGCGAGCCGTTTTCGAAGCCGATCTTGGTCTGCGAGAACGAATAACGCAGCTCGTTGGTGAGGGTGGGCGTGAACTGGCGGATCCAGCTCGAACCAACCTGGTGGGCAATCCCGTTCACATCCGAGTATCCGCCGCCGGCGAGAACCGTAGCCGTGTAGAGATACCATGCCGGCACCCAGGGGTTGTTCTGGTAGTCGTAACGCAGGTAGAAGTGGTCCTTGGCATCGAGATCGTAGTCGATGCGGCCCAGCTCCTCCTGATCGAGGACGTGCGCCTCAAGGTAGCGCCCCACCTGGGACATTTCAATGGAGTTGACGGTGTTGCCGTCGGTCACGAGCACGTTGGTGGTGGTGCCGGCCACGGGCGCCGGACTGCCTCCGGGGATCGAGTACGGGCCGATCGACACCATCGCCGCCACGCCCGGGTTGTTGGGATAGTCGGACTGCAACTGTTTCAGGCCGGTCGCGTCGGGAAACAGGCTTCCCGAGGAGGTATCGAGGGAGCCCGATTGATACTCGTGGGCCCAGAAAGTGCTGCCGAAGAACCAGAGCTTGTTCCTCAGCACGGGGCCGCCGAGAGTCCCGCCCCAGAGGTTCTCGACGAAGCGGGGCGTGGTTGGAATCGTGCAGCCTTCGTTCGCCGCATCCGCCGCGCTGGTCCCGGGGGTGCAGAAACCGTACTGGGGGGCCTTTTGCGAGGCCAGCAGCGAGGAGCCCCACGAACCCAGGTAGTACTCGAAGCCGGAACCGTGGAGGGTGTTGGTGCCCTGCTTGGTGATGTAGTTGACAATGCCTCCGGTGTTCCGGCCGTACTGGGCGCCCATCCAGTCGCTGGTGACAACCTGGACCTCCTGGAGTGCGTCCTGATCGGAGAAGAAGAAGCTGGGGCCGCCGATGGAGTTGTCGTTGTTGGACTGGCCATCGATTTCGGAGTTGTTCGACCGGCCGCGCTGGCCGTTGACGGAGTAGTTCACGCCGTTGGTGTTCGAGAAGGCGTTCGCGTGAGTCATGACGACGCCGGGCACCATCAGGGTGGCGTTGTCGATGGCGCCGCTGACGGGCAGGGTCGCAAGCTGCTGCGTGTCGATCGCGGTCTCGCTCTGGGGAGACTCCGTGTTGATGAGCTGGGCCGCGCCGCCTTCAACTTCTACGGTTTCGGCGGTCTTGCCGGGCTGCAGCGCGATCTTGCCCAGCGGCGTCGAGTTGCCGGCAACCACATGCACGTGGCTCAATGTGGTGGCGCCGAAGCCTGCGGCCGTGACGGTGACCATATACGAACCGATGGGCGCGTCGGCAACCTGGAAGGCTCCCTGCCCGTTCGCGATCGTTTGAAGGATGGCGCCGGTGGCCTCGTTCTTGGCTTGAATGGACGCGCCTGGAATCACCGCGCCTGTCTGGTCCATGACGGTGCCGGTGATACCGCCGGTGATGATGCCCTGCGCCCGCGCAGCCGGAACCGTGAGGAAAGCAAGCAGGCCAAGGGCAACGGCAAAAGCGAGCGCCGTTGTTTTCAGATGGGACAATCTCATGGGGTACTCCTCCAAGATAGTTGGGATCGGAAGTCTCAGAGGAGACATCGCGTCCGCGTTCTCTGCATCGAGTTTTTCGACTCGACCAAGCCGATCCGCTAAAGCAGTTTCGGAGATACGGCAGGCTCGTCACCGTCCATGAAGGGTCTTCGCTCCCCGCAGGTCGCTCCGACTTGGATCCGGGTGAATGCCTTTACGAAATTTCCGAAACGGCTGCAATCGAAATAGGGTGACCCCAGGCGACCCCGCTGTGCTGCGAGCATATTTTTGTCTTTGTCGATCGGAGGAATCTAGCGACTCCACTCCACACTGGCTGGAGGGTTACAAGGGGGGTCGAACCTCCACTAGAGCTTATGCAAGAGTGATGCCATTTGTTGACTCTGACGAAAACCTGCAGTTTTCTGCTGAAAACGCACAATTTATGGGCAGCATCTTGCTACTGATCCGCCCCGCGAATATGGAAATTCATAGAATCTATACGGAATCTGCGAGAACCTGTGACATTTCGATCCGAGGCGACGGCAAGACGTCTTCCACACCCGCCTGCGACGGGTGGAGGCAACACCCGATATCCTCCATTGGATGCAGATCGTGCTGGCATATGTTGGCGGCAAAGCGAAGTCGAAACAGAGCTACGAAACCGCCGTGCACAGTTATCTGGAGCGCTGCTCCGTCCTGGCGAAGAGCCAGCTTCAGTCGTTCGGCACCGAACAGGCTCTGCTCGGTTGGCTGGACCGGCAGCGCGGCCGCACCGCACCATTTGCGGTGTTCCTCGACAGCCGCGGCCGGCAGATGAGCTCCGACACCTTTGCGGCCTGGCTAGGCGAGCGGCGCGACGAGGGAGTGCAGCAGATCGTCTTCGCCGTCGGGCCGGCCGACGGCTGGAGCGAGGCGGCGCAGGCGCGGGCGCAGCTTCTGCTCTCGCTGGGGCCGATGACGCTGGCCCACGAACTGGCGCGCCTGGTGATGGCCGAACAGATCTACCGGGCGGTTACAATTCTCACCGGGCATCCTTATCACACGGGGCATTGAGCAGTGGTCAGTTTTCAGTTATCAGTTGTCAGTTGCGGTGGTTACGGTTGGGATGAGGAGAGTGGACGGGAGGTAAGCTGGTGGCACAGTCGTTTCGCGATCTGCTGGTTTGGCAGCGGGCTATGCAATTGACGGTTGCAATCTACCGCCTGACCCAAGAGTTTCCGCGCGAAGAGCAGTACGGTCTTATCAGTCAAGTCCGGCGCGCGGCGGTTTCCGTTCCGAGCAATATCGCTGAAGGACAGGGACGGTTCAACGTGGGCGAGTTCAAACAGTTTCTCGGGATCGCGCGCGGCTCGAACTTCGAGTTGCAGACGCAGCTAGAGATCGCACGGGCGCTGAAGTTTGGCGACTCTGACTCGATCGACATAGCGGAGAGCCTCTCGCACGAGGTGGGCAAGATGATATACGCATTGGCCCAGTCAATTGAATAGCCGATGTTTGACAACTGGTCACTGATCACTGACTACTTATGAGCGACACGCGACGCGGATTACTCCTGATCAACACCGGCCCCGGCAAGGGCAAGACGACGGCGGCGCTGGGCACGGCCATGCGCGCCGTCGGCAACGGCATGAGAGTGCTGGTGCTGCAGTTCCTCAAGGGCTCCTGGCACTACGGCGAGCTGGACGCCGCCGAGGCCTTTGGCGGGAACCTTGTGCTCAGGCAGATGGGCCGCGGATTTGTGAAGGTGGGCGGCGCCGAGACCGATCCCGAAGACGTTCGCCTTGTCGAAGAGGCCTGGAACGAGGCGCGCGCGGCCATCGACTCCGGCGACTGGGATATGGTGGTGCTGGACGAGATCAACTACGCCATCGGCTACGGCATGCTGGACCCGGCCGTGGTGGCCGAGGCGCTGCGCGGCCGGCCGGAGATGGTGCACGTGATCCTGACGGGGCGCAACGCGCACCCGCTGCTGGTGGAGCTGGCCGACACGGTGACCGAGATGCGCGAGGTGAAGCACGCCTACCAGAAGGGAATCCTGGCGCAGCGCGGCATCGAGTACTGAGCCCGGCACAGGCCGTTTCGGCCCCTCCGTATACAATGAGGTTCGGTATGACGTGGTTCAAGCGGGAGAGCGCCGACTACCCTGGCGAAGCGGGCGGGCCGGAGAACGGCTCGGATGGTGCGGAGAAGACGGTCCGCACCGAAGGCCTTTGGGTGAAGTGCCTGGGCTGCCGGCAGACGATCTGGAAGGCCGAACTGGAGGCGAACCTGAGCGTCTGCCCCAATTGCGGCCACCACTTCAAGATGAGCGCGCGGCAGCGTCTCGACATGCTGCTCGACCCCGGCTACGAGCTGATGGACACGACCCTGCGCTCGACCGATCCCCTGAACTTTACCGACATCCGACCCTACAAGCAACGGCTGCGCAAGGCGCAGGAGCAGACCGGGATGAACGACGCCCTGCTGAGCGCCGTGGGCCGGATGGGCCCCCACGCCGTGGTGCTCTGCGCCATGGAGTACGCCTTTGCCGGCGGCTCGATGGGCGCCGTGGTGGGCGAGATGATCGCGCGCGCCATCGACCGCGCGCGAGAGAGCCGCAGGCCGCTGATCATCGTCTCGGTCTCGGGCGGCGCGCGCATGCAGGAGGGCATCGTCAGCCTGATGCAGATGGCCAAGGTCTCCACGACGCTGGCGCAGCTGGACGACGCCCGCATTCCCTACATCTGCGTGCTCACCGACCCCACCACCGGCGGCGTGACGGCGAGCTTCGCTATGCTGGGCGACCTGAACATCGCCGAGCCCGGCGCGCTGATCGGCTTCGCCGGCCCCCGCGTCATCGAGCAGACCATCCGCCAGAAGCTCCCCGAGGGCTTTCAGCGCGCCGAGTTCCTGCTGGAGAAAGGCTTTCTGGACGCGGTGGTCCCGCGCAAGGAGCTGAAAGATTACCTGGTGCGGGCGCTGGATTTCATGAAGACGCCGGCGGTGGCATAAATCGCGCGTTTCGGAGCGCGGCTTCGACCCATCTCAATCCCAACTGCGATTCCGCGCGAAGGGCCGGCATCGAGACCGGCCGGGGCGCGCACGCGGCTGTAACTTCGCCGATACAGATTCCGTGGTAGACTTAGGCGCTTTTGAGGCGGCATTTCCGAGCGGGGGTTTGAGAATCATGGCCAGCGCGAAATCGCTTCACGGAATGAACGTCCTGCTATTCATTACGGACCAGCAGCGGGCCACCCAGCATTTTCCGCCGGGTTGGGCGGAACGGAACCTGCCTGGCATGGAGCGGCTGAAGAGGCATGGGCTCGCCTTCGAGCGCACTTTCTGCAACGCCGCCATGTGCTCGCCCAGCCGGGCGACGCTGATGACGGGGTTCTTCCCGGCGCAGCACGGCGTGAAGTGGACGCTCGAGCTGGACATGTCGGCAAAGGATTACCCGCAGCAGAACCTGCCTGTGGAGCTGCCCAACCTGGCCACGGTAATGTCGGCCGCCGGGTACTCGACGCCGATGAAGGGCAAGTTTCACCTGACCAAGCCCCAAAAGCGCAACGGGAGCTTCACATCCGAAGATGCGGCCGTTTATGGGTTCGAGCGCTGGGATCCGCCCGATGGCGGCGCCAACCAGGACCCCACCGAGTTTGGCGGCGGGTACGCGGACATCGACCAGCGCTACCTGGAGGGCGATGGCCCGGTCGAATTTGGGCAAGAGGGAATCCTGGCCTATCTGAAGTCCTCCGCGGCGCGGGCCAGGCCGTTCTTTCTGATTGCTTCGCTGATCAACCCGCACGACGTGCTGGCCTATCCGAACACGGCCTTCTGGAACGGCTATACGCCAGAATGGCTCCAGGGCGAGATCGAGCTGCCGGCGACCGTGAATGAGGACCTTTCCACCAAGCCCACGGTTCAGGAGCAGTTCCTGAAGCTCACCAACCTGGGCCTCGGCTCGCTCGACCCCGGCCAGCAGCGCAGCTATCTGAACTTTTACGGCAACCTGATCATCGACTCCGACAAGAAGCTCCTGCGGATTCTCGACACCCTCGAGGAGCAGGGGATGCTCGACGACACGCTGATCATCGCGACCTCCGATCACGGCGAGATGGGAATGACCCACGGCGGGCAGCGCCAGAAGAACTTCAACTTTTATGAAGAGACGCTGCGCGTGCCGCTGGTTTACTCCAACCCGAAGCTGTTTCCGGGGCCGGCAGTTTCGCACGCGATGGTGTCGCACGTGGACCTTCTGCCCACGCTGGCGAGCCTCTTCGATGCGCCGAAGACGGCGTGCGCGCGCTGGGAGGGCGTCGATTATTCGAGCATCGTCCTCGATCCCGACGCGCCGCCGGTGCAGGACTACATCGTGTTCACCTACGACGATTACCAGTCGGGGCAGGCAAGCGGGCCATATCCACAGCCGCCCAATCATATCGTCAGCATCCGCGAGGAGCGCTACAAGCTGGCGGAGTACTACGACGCGGACGACCGCGCCACGCCGCACCAGTGGGAGATGTACGACCTGGCCAGCGATCCGCTGGAGACGAAGAATATCGCCTATCCGAGCTATCCCCGGACGCCGGAAGAGGAGGCCGAGCTGTTGCGGCTGCGCGCGCGCCTGGAGGTGGTGCAGGCGGAGCGATTGAGGCCGGGCATCTACCGTGAGATCCAGTCGAGTTAGGGGATAACCAGTGCGGCGACGGCAGGCGACGCGGCAGCCGGCCCTGTATGAACAGGCCCTAGAAAGAGCTGCCCGCATGACCCGCGCGTTGCGCGGCCAGACGGCTCACGGCTTCGCTGTTCTTCACCATCTCATGCACCGCGAAGCCCTTCTCGGCCAGTGCGCCGGTCGGGCAGGCCTGCACGCACTTGCCGCAGCCGGTGCAGTTGTGGGCGTGGCCCCAGTCGTCTTTCAGGTCGCTGACGAGATGCGCGTGGATGCCGCGCGAGCCAACCTCCCAGACGCCGGCTCCCTCGAGTTCCGCGCACACGCGCACGCAGCGCGTGCACAAGATGCAGCGGTTGTGATCGAGAACGAAACGCGGGTGGGTCATGTCCACGGGCAGACGCGGATTGTTGTAGGCGTAGCGGATGTGCGTAACGCCCAGCGACTGGGCCAGGGACTGCAGTTCGCAGTGTCCATTCGAGACACACGAGGAGCAGATGTGGTTGCGCTCGGCGAGCAGCAGTTCCACGGCCATGCGCCGGTAGAGCGTGAGCCGCGCCGACGTGGTCTGGATCGACATGCCGTCCTGCATGGGCGTGGTGCAGGCGGGCAGCAGGCGGCCGGTGCCGCTCAGTTCGACCAGGCACACGCGGCAGGCGCCCACCGCGCTGAGCCCCTTGAGATAGCAGAGCGTGGGAATCTGCTTGCCGTTGGCGCGCGCCGCGTCCAGGATGGTGTCGCCTTCGCGCGCGGTCACCAGCTCGCCGTCGATGCGAACGGAGATGGTTTTGTCGGGCAAGGGCTCGCTCCTTTCTCAAGCGGCGTCAGTGAGCGCCGCCGGTGTTTTTCAGGTCGCAGCGCAGGCAGCGGCGGCACTCTTCGAGGGCCTCCTGCGGGCTGAGCGCGTGCACCACCTCTTGCTGCGAGCCCGCGCGCATAGCCGGGGGCAGCGAGCCGGCGGCGTGGCGGCGGCTGAGGCTGGGCTCGCCGGGCGCCTGCTGGTTGTACTCGAACGACGGCATGAGCCGGGCCCAGCGCTCGACAGCCGCGTCCGCGCCCATCAGCCGCTCGTCGATCTTGCGCGCCGCCTGCTTGCCGCCGCTCATGGCGTTCGACATGTTGGAGGCGCCGGTGATCACGTCGCCGCCGGCGTAAAAGCCTGGGCGGCTGGTTTCGAGCGTGAGCCGGTCCACTTCGATGGTGCCGTCCTCCTTGAGCACCAGGCCGGAGGCGCGGCAGAAGTCCTGATCGAAGGTCTCGCCCACGGCCAGGATCACGCTCTCGCACTCGAAGCGCTGCACCTCGTCGGTGGGGATGGGGCGCCGGCGGCCGGACCGGTCATATTCGCCGAGCCGCGTCTTGACGATCTCGATGGCCTTCACGTTGCCTTCGGCGTCGCCCAGGATGCGGTGGGGCGCGGCCAGGAAGACGAAGTGCACGCCCTCGTCCTCGGCGGCCTGAATCTCCTCGTCGATGGCGGGCATATCCTTGCGCTCGCGGCGATAGAGGATGGTCACCTCGGCGCCCATGCGCAGGGCCGTGCGCGCGGAGTCGATGGCCGCGTTGCCGCCGCCGATCACGGCAACACGCGTCCCGATGGGAACCGGAGCGAGCCGCGCTACGGACTCGAGGAAGGGAAGCGCCGGGTAGACGCTTCTCAACTCTGTGCCGGGCAGGTAGAGCCAGGACTCTTTCCAGGTGCCGATGGAGAGAAAGGCCGCGTCGAAGCGATCGGCCAGGTCGTTGAGCGGAAGGTCGATGCCGACGCGGGTGTTGAAATCAAACTGCACGCCCGCGGCTTCGATCAGATCCAGCTCGCGGCGCAGCACGGCCTTGGGCAGCCGGTACTCGGGGATGGCGTAGCGCAACATGCCGCCCGCCTCGGCGCGCTCTTCGAAGATCGTCACCTCGTGGCCGAGCATGGCGAGATAGAAGGCCGCGGTAAGCCCCGTGGGTCCCGAGCCGAGGACGGCAGCTTTGCGGCCCGTGGAGGCAAGCTTGCGGGCCAGGATGCGGTCGCGCATGTGCTCGAAGTGATCGGACTGGTAGATGGCGTCGGCGATGGCGCGATGCACTTCGCGCATGTTCACGGCCTCGTCGAAGGACTGGCGCCGGCAGCGCGCGTCGCACGGGTGCTGGCAGACGCGGCCCGTCGAGGCGGGCAGTGGGTTGTCCATCACCACCGATTCGAATGCGTCTTCCAGCCGGCCCTCATGGATGAGCTCGAGGAAGCGCGGAATGTTCATGCGCAGGGGGCAACTGTTCTCGCAGGGCGAGAGCGCCAGCTCCTGGCAGACGCCGGCGCGGCAGCGGTGCGCGAGGATGTGGTCTTCGTACTCGCCGCGGAAGTGGCGGATGGTGGTGAGCACGGGGTTGGGCGCGGACTGGCCCAGCGCGCACAGCGAGCAGTCGCGGATCATGCGGCCCAGCTCATCGAGCATGTTCAGGTGCTCGGGGGTTCCGCGGCCTTCGGTGATGGCGTTGAGGATGCGCAGCGCCTTGTCGAGTCCCACGCGGCAGGGAACGCACTTGCCGCACGACTCCGAGTGGGTGAACTCGATGAAGTAGCGGGCCACATCGACCATGCAGTTGTCTTCATCCATCACCACCATGCCGCCGGAACCCATGATGGAGCCGATCTGCGCCAGGTTCTCGTAGTCGACCGGTGTGTCGAGCATCTCCACGGGGATGCAGCCGCCGGAGGGCCCACCGGTCTGCACCGCTTTCACATGGCGTCCGCCCAGGGCGCCTTCGCCAATGTCGTAGATGAAGCTCTTGAGAGGCGTGCCCAGCGGCATTTCGACCAGGCCCGTGTTCTGCACCTTGCCCACCAGCGAAAACACCTTCGTGCCCGCGCTTTTACCGCTGCCGGTCTCGGCAAACCATCCGGGGCCGCGCGTGACGATGGGCCCGATGTTGTACCAGGTCTCCACGTTGTTGATGTTGGTGGGCCTTCCCCCAAGGCCACGCTGCGCGGGATAGGGCGGGCGCGGACGCGGGCGGCCCGGAAAGCCTTCGAGCGAAGCGATGAGCGCGGTCTCCTCGCCGCAGACAAAGGCCCCCGCGCCCTGCACCAGCTCGATGTCGAAGTCGAAGCCGCGGTCGAGGATGTTCTTGCCGAGCAGGCCGTACTCGCGCGCCTGTTCGATGGCGCGGTTGAGCCGGCGCACCGCCAGCGGATACTCCGCGCGCACATAGACGATGCCTTCCGACGCGCCCATGGCGTAGCCGCCGATGATCATGCCTTCCAGCAGCGAGTGCGGATCGCCCTCGATCTCGTTGCGGTTCATGTAGGCGCCGGGATCGCCCTCGTCGGCGTTGCAGATGATGTACTTCACGTCCGCCTTGGCCTTGGCCAGAAAGTCCCACTTGTTGCCGGTAAGAAAGCCGGCCCCGCCGCGGCCGCGCAGCCGCGACGCCTTCACCTGCTCGATGACCGTCTCCGGGCACCCGTCGATGAGCACCTTGTAGAGCGCCTGGTACCCGCCCACGGCGATGGACTCTTCGATGTTCTCGGGATCGATCATGCCGCAGTTGCGCAGGACGATCTTCTTCTGCCCTTTGAAGAACGGAACCTCGTTCCATTGCGGAATCTTGGGATAGGCGCGCCCATAGCGCAGGCTCGCGGTGATGTAGTCCCAATCTTCGATCTTGCAGTAGACAAGATCTTCGGGCATGACCTGCGCGACGGCTTCCGAGGAGACGGCTTCAAGGATGCGGGCGGCGTCGTTGGCGCGCACCCTCCGCAGCACCACCAGCGGGTTGCCGGGCAGGCGGATGCCGACGAGCGGCTCCTGGTGGCAGGCGCCGAAGCAGCCCACGCCCGCCAGCAGCACGTCCAGACCGCTGCGCTGGATGGCCTCGTTCAGCGCGTGAAAGACCTCTTCCGCGCCGTTGCCGCGGCCGCATGTGCCCATGCCCACGGTGATGCGCGGGACGGCCGGCAACAGCCGCGCCGCGCCCGCTTCCCGTACTGCGTTGAACGCGCCAATATCCTGAATGCGGGCCATCACGGCCTCCCTTGCGCCAGGGCCTTCACCTCGCGCTGCAGCGTACGCTCGTTCACGTGGCTCAGGATGCGGTGGTTCACCTCCACCACCGGAGCCAGCGCGCACTGCCCGAAGCAGGCCACCGTGCGCACCGTGAACCGCTGGTCGCGCGTGGTGAGCGCCAGCTTGTCGGCCTCGCGGCTCTCGCTCAGCTCGCCGCCGCTCAGGCCCAGGTCGAGGCAGAGCTTTTCCAGCAGATCGCGGGAGCCGCGGGTGTGGCAGGCCGTGCCGCGGCAGACGCAGATCACGTTGTCGCCCTGCGGCGTCAGGTTAAAGAGAGCGTAAAAGGTGGCAGCGCTGTAGATGCGCGCGGGCGGCGTGCCGGTCTCGTCGGCAATGTAGCGCAGCGCCTCCATGGAGAGATACTTGTGCGCCTGCGCGGACTGCACATCTTCGAGAATCCCCAGCACCGCGCCCGGCCGGCCGGCGTGATGCGCGATAGCCTGGTCGATGAGCAGCTTTTCGTGAGCATCCAGAACTGCGCTGGCAGCGGTCTGCATCGCGCCTCCCTTTGGCACGCGGCCCGGGAAGCCCCGCGTGCGAGGGCCGCTCACAGGCCGCGCCTGGAACAGCCCGGCGAATCCATCCCGGGGAGAATCGGAAGAGACAGATGGACCGGCGCCGAAACGCACCGGGAACCCGGCCGGCGGAGCGCGCATTCGGCGGAGGATTCACCCCGAAGGATGCCCTCACGAAACTTTGATCCCGTGCGGCGGAAGCCGGATGTGTTTCGAGTCACAGCCACCTGTGACGCATAGACCGCGGCAACCGAGGCGTGAGGAATCCATGCGACGGTCTTTGCGCGCATGGATTCACATTCTGGATCGGCGTAAGGACGCAGCGGCGGTCGGGCGGGCGCAGCGGCCCGCCCGGCGACAAGTACAAACGGCCCTCAGAACTGGAAGATCGCCTGCACGAAGATCCGCCGCGCCGAGGAGCCCGAAGAGAAGATGCCGCCGGCCAGACCGGTCGACTCTCCAAAGCGGCTGTCCGGAACATAGTCCCCCGTGCTGGAGTTCTCGGGAACTGTAGGAATCAGGCTTCCGGACGGTGTTCCGTAGTCGATGTCGTTGAAGAGATTCAGCGCCTGGGCCGTGAAAGTCAGCGAGTCCTTGCGCCCGGTGTTGCCCGCGGCGTGATGGAAGGGATTCGACGAGCCGCCGAAGGGCCCGCCGATGTGGAAGTGGCCCTGCGAGGGCGGCCCGCCGGAGCTCTCGCCGCGCGGACCCACGCCAAACGAGCGGCTGATGCGCAGGTTCATGGCCACCGCCGACGGGCTGTTGCCGAGGTCGATGGGAATGATCGAGTCGCCCTGCACGGGGCTGGTATTGAGACAGCCGAACGAGGTGGGGACGTAGTTGCCGGCGTTCGAGGGGCAATCCGAGGAACTCGCATAGGCGGGCCGGTCGTTGAAGAAGTTGTCCCCCGTCAGGTCGGTGCTTGTGGTGATGTCGTAAGGATGTCCCTGCTCGGCGATCAGGAAGGGATTGAACGTGAGCCCCCACGGACCGGTGTAGTTGCCCACCAGCAGCATCCACTGGGGATGTACCCAGCCGGCGCGTCCGTAGTCCTGTAGCAGATCGTAGGAGTTGGAAGGGTTCGAGCCCCAGCCTCCATCCGTATCCGCGTGGTTATAGCTGTAGAAGCCGAAAAGGCTCAGGTTCTTCGAGAAGTTGGCGTTGAAGTTGGCGATGAGCTGGTTCTCTTTGAAGATCCCCTCTGTGAAGTACTGGTCGACGATACCCTGTGAAGGATCGGGCCGCGGGCCGGTGGTGCTGTTGTAATACGTGGTTCCCGGCAGAGGCTCGTAAGCGTTAGAGTCGCGCACCACGTCCCGGTGCAGCCCGTATGCATGCAGCCAGGTCAAGGTGAGCGTGGCTTTCTTGCCGAGCTGCCGCTCCAGGCTCAGGCCCAGCATCTCGGTATAGGGCGACTGGTAGTGCGGCGAAATGGTGTTGACCTGCGGAACCGCGGTACTACTGCTGCTGCCCTTGCAGGCGCTGGGGAAGCCGGGAATCGACGAGAGGCTCGTCGCACTGAAACACGAGGGATTGTCGATGACCGTCTGCCGCTGCGCATACGCGCCGCCGTTGAACTGCTCCAGGGTCATCAGGTCGCCGATGTCGAACCGGCGATAGAAGAATCCGTACCCCCCGCGCAGGACCGTCTTCTGCTTCGCGCCTTTCTTGTGACCATCCAGCGCGTAGGCAAAGGCAAAGCGCGGCGCCCAGTCGGCGTGGTCGTCGATGTGGTTCTGGGTCTCGAAGCGCAGGCCGCTCGAGAGCGTCAGAAACTTGTTCACCTTCCAGTCGTCCTGGTAGAAGAGCGCGCCATCGAAGTCATTGCCGGCAAAGTCTTCGGGCCCCGCGGTGTAGGTGAGCTTGACGGCGTTGCAGTCCTCGCCCGCCGGGCAATCGTGGTTGATCGTGTACAGGTAGCTGTCGAGCGACTGGAAGGTGAAGGTGCCGTTGAAGCCTCCATCTGTGGTGATCGCCTCGCGGTCATCGCGCAGCCAGGCGCCGAAGGTGAAAGTATGCCGGCCGGCCGTCAGCGTACTGATGTTCTGCAGCTCGAAGTGATCGGTGTGTTCGGCGGAGGACTGGCTGCTGTCGCCTCCCGATGTGAACTCCGACGAAACGCCGAAAGAAGGCGCCGTGCTGGCCGGCGTCACGGTGCTGATTCCGCGCCGGTATTCAATGCGCGTTTCATTCACCAGGTTGCTGCGGACGATCTGCGTGTCGTCGAACTGGAAGGTGTGCTCGATCGAGTCGGTGGAGCTGGCCTGGGATGGCAGACTCACGGAGCTGCCCAGACTGTTGCTGGTGTTGTCCCGGTAGAACTGGTAGCGCAGCGTGAGCGTATTGTTCTGGCCCAGCTGCATATCGACGCGCGGAGAGATGTTCGTGTGCGTCTCCGGACTGAACAGCCCGCCCGTGGTTGGAAGGGGATTGCCGTTGGCGTCCGTCGGAACCGAATAGAGACCCGTCGTCGGATCGAGAACCGGAACCACCGCCGTGTAGATATTGTCGTTCTGGTTGTTGCGCTGCTGGATGTCGAGGAAGAACGAGGCCCACTTCGAGAGCGGGCCGCTCACGTCTCCGTCCACCATGTAGCTATGGTAGGAAGGGATGGTCTTGGTATACGGGTTGAGGGTGTTGAAGGAGCTGTCGTTGCCCATGGCGAAGATGCGGCCGTGCAGGGTATCGGTGCCGGGCTTGGTGAGGATCTCGATGCGGCCGTAGCCCAGCCGGTCGTACTGCGCCGAGAACGGGTTCGAGTTGATGCGGATCTCGCGGATGGCCGATTTGGGCGGTAGCTGGCCGCCCGTAAAGCCGTCGATGTAGATCTGGCCGCCGCTGGGGCCGACCGACGGGCCGGCCAGGGCCTGCAGCTCGCTGGCCAGCTCGTCAGGATCGTCCGACAGCGCATTGAGCGCCTGGCCCTTGAGCACGATGGCGTCGGTGTTGGCGCCCGCCTCCGTGCTTACCGTCGGGCCCGTTTCGGCCGAGACGTGCACCTGCTGCTGCGCCGCCTGGAGCGCCATCGAGACATTGAACAGCCGCGACTGCCCTGCGCTGAGTGTCATCGTCGGCGAAGTGTAGAGGGCAAAGCCCGGCATCTGCGCTTCGACGATGTATTTGCCGGGCGCAAGCCCGGTCACGATATACGTGCCTGTCGCATCGGATGCCGCGGTCTTCACCGTAACGCCCAGTGGGTTGGTTACTGTAATTGTGGCCCCGGGAATGCGCGCGCCGGTAGGGTCGGCGACTTGGCCATGAAGCGATGCTGTCGCCGCGGGCTGAACCGCCGCCAGGCCTTGAGCACGAACCGCTGCGCCGGCGGGGCCGAGCGCAAAGACAACCAAAATTCCAAAGAAGTAGTGCTTGATCGACACAAGTCCCTCGTCTGCTTCCTGATCAAAATCTGTATCCGTACATGCCGGCCTGTGCGTCCCGTCCGGTCGTGCCGACCCAACGCTGCCAGCGCCGGACCGGCGCCGCTGCACACTCTGGACAGGGACATCACGCACGCGCCGCTACGCCGGCAGGCGCCGCCCTGCTCAGGAAGATCAACTTGCTTGGGTTGCAGGCAAACTGCGACCTATGGCGGGGTCAGTAACTCGCGTTCCTCACTGCACGACGCGCGACTTGCGGTCCCAGAGCCGTTCCTGTTCGAACAGGTGAGCGGACAAGCTTCGCCTGTTTGTTTAGACGCAGGCAACCGCGGCTGAGACGCATCATGAGTTTTGAGGAACGTCCCTCTATTCGCTCAGATGCGCATGGGCATCAGGACATACCTGTATTTGTACTCGGCCTCCGGATCCTCAGGGCGCATCTGGCCGGCCGATTGCGAGTCTTTAAACTCCAGCCGCACCTCGCCCGAGTTGTCCAGAGCCTTGAGAAAATCGAGGATGTAAATGGAGTTGAAGCCCACAGTGATGGAGTCGCCCGCGTAAGGCGTGTCGATGGTGTCTTCGCTCTCACCGGACTCGTTCGAGTTCGCGCTCACCTTCAGCTCGTTCGCCTCCAGCCGCATCCGGATCGCCCCGGAGCGCTCATCGGCAAACTGCGCCACGCGCTGGATCGCCGCAGAAAGCTCGTTCGAGCGCACCACGGCAAACTTGGTATTGTCGCGCGGCATTACCGCCTCGAAGTTCGGGAACTGTCCCGAGAGCTTGCGCGAGCTTAACGTCCGGTGTCCTACGCGGAAGAACAGGGTGTGCTCGTCGTCGGCAAACTCGATCTTCTCGGCCTCCGTGGATGCCAGCAGCACCTGCAGCTCCTGCAGGGCCTTGCGCGGGATGAGCACCCGCTTCTCTCCGCTGATGCCTTCGAGGGTCTCATTGGGCTTCTCGACATACGAAAGCCGGTGGCCGTCGGTCGCAACCATGGCCAGCGACTCCGCCTTGATCACCAGCAGCGCCCCATTGAGCGTGTAGCGCGACTCCTCGTTCGAGATCGCGAAGATGGTGCGTGCGATCAGTGTCTTGAGGGCCGCGGCAGAGATGCTCGTAACGGCGACCGCCGGAAACTCAGGCACCTGCGGATAGTTCGCGCGCGCCATGCCGACCATCTTGGTATTCGACCGGCCGCTGCGAATCTGCACCCAGTGGTTCTCCAGCAGCTTGATGGAAACATCTCCGTCCGGAAGCAGCTTGACGTAGTCGTAAAGCTTGCGCGCAGGAATCGTGCACGAGCCGGGCTTCTTCACTTTGACCGCCGTGCTGGTGCGGATCGCCTGGTCCAGATCAGTCGCGGTGATATTCAAGCGGTCGTCGTCCACTTCCAGGAGAAAGTTCGACAGAATCGGGATCGTGGTCTTGCGCTCCACTACGCTCTGCGTGGCAGTCAATTCCTTCACCAGATCCTGGCGGCTTACGGTAATCTCCATCGCTGCCCCCTGTGCGGCCGGCCGCTCCACTTCGCTTTCGGCTATCGGCATAAGCCCACCCCCGCCCTCTGGCGGTTCCAGCGTTGCCACACCTCGAAGCTCGTCCATCCCGGCCGGTGCGACCGTCACGAAGCATCGGCCTTCAAGACACCCGAAGCGGGTAGAACCACCCTGGAACCACCGCAAAAGTCAAGTTCCGGCTCTTGCCACACTCTACAACACGCGAGGCAGCGCCGAAAACTGCTGTCTTTTCTTCCTCTTGATTGTAGCCACCTATGCAATTCCGTGCGCGTGGAAAACCGGGCCGGTTCTCTGGATTCCCGGGCTTCCACTCCGGCAGCCATTCGGGCCGCGGCGCCACGGTTTCAGCTCCTGCAACTCGGCGAAATGCTATGTCGTTGCCGGCGGCGCTACGGCTTGTGAATTGTCACAGAATAGAGATAAATAAAAAACAGTAGTACCCGTAGTCTGCCGAGGAAATGTGGGAATTCTTCCGAACCGATTGTGTTCGCGAGGGTTTGTCCGCGGCCGGGTTTTCTAAATCGTGGACCTGCCATTCTGCAGATTTGGAAAAGCTGCGCGAATTGCCTGTCCACTGTCCCTGATTTCCCACTTCTCCCACAGCACGCTTCAAAACCCTTGTGCAAAGCCGATGCTTTGTGTGCAAGCTGCGCCCAAGAGCACGCGGTTGAAGAGTTTGCGACAGCCGCTCGATCCACAGCGGACTCGTCTTCCACGGCTTCCACATGAGTCTCCATCCAGTGGATTTTGCGGCGGCATTCCCGTTTGTGGCGTGCTTTGGCGTCTGTTCCCGGCCAGCAGGACACCACGCCGAAAAGTTCCGCCGGTCACATTCTTCCCGACCGCAATCCCACTACACTGATGCCGAATGGGGAGCGCTCATGGCCATCGACATCGCCCGGCTTGAATCCGATCTGCTGCGCATGTCGGCCGAGGGCGCGCCGGGGCGCGAGTTCTGCGAGGCCATCGCAGAGCTGGCGCGCACAGGCCGCTTTGCCCAACTGCGCGATGTGCTGCCCGGGGTCGTCTATGAGGAGCTTTGGGCCCGCTATCGCCTGGATCCGGCCGCCTTCGTCTCCGAGTGGCAGAGGCTGGGCCAGGAGATGCGGCGTGGCTTCGTCAAACACGCCCGCCAGCGCCTCACCTCGCTTACGCGTCTGCAGCGCGTTGAGAATGGCGCCAATACCCCCGCGTGGCAGCAGATCCAGCGGGCCCTCGACGCCCAGCAAAACGACCTGCTGCGCGCCGCCTTCGCCTTTGAACTCCTGGAAATGGTGGAACCGGCGGTCACGCGCGCTACCCATCTGCGCGAGTGCGTCGTCATTGCTTCCAGTTCCGAAGACGCCGACCGCTATCTCGATGAGGGCACGCGCTGCTACCTGTTTGGCATGTTTACGGCCTGCGCGGTCATGTCGCGTTCAGTACTTGAAGAGGCTGTGAAACAAAAGCTGCCCGCCCCCCTGGCGCGGCTGGTGAAGACTCGCTACCGCAACACGGCCACGCTGGGAAACCTGCTCCACGAGGTGAACAACAACCTGCAGATGGCCGGCTTCGACGCTGACTTCCCGCGCATCGCCAACCGTGTGAACGACGCCGGAAGGAAAGCCGTTCACCAGGGCGCGATCTCAGAGGACGAAGCCCGCGACTGTCTCAAGAATGCCCGTGCGGCGCTGCGCCTTCTGCTGCGTGCCTGACCGTTTTCACTCTCCGTTCGCTTCTCCCAGCGCCTTCTCAATCGCCGCCTGCGCCACCGGCGTCATTACCGCATAACCAGCGGCATTGGGATGCAACCCATCGTCGGCCAGCTCCCGGCGCAACTGCCCTCTCTCATCGGCCATCGCGGAGAAATAGTCGGCGTAGACCAGCCCTTGGCCCGCGCAGTACCCGCGCAGCCACTGGTTCAGCGCGAGAATCCTCTGCAGCGGCCGCAGCACGTAGTGCCGCATCGCCATCACCGAAGCGTGATGCACCGGCGTCAGCGAACCCAAAACAACCCGGATCCCGTGCACCCGCGCCAACTCCGCCATCGAGGCAAAGTTTCCCGCAGTCTGCTCCGGCGTCATCGGTCCGGTGTTGCCGGCAATATCATTGGTCCCGCCCAGGATCATCGCAACCGCCGGCTTCAGATTCACCACGTCCGGCCGGAACCGCAACAGCAGCTGCTCACTGGTCTGCCCGCCGATGCCCCGATTGATGTAGCCTTTTCCCGGAAACGACGCGTCCAGCTTCCAGAGATCGGTAATCGAGTCGCCAAAGAAGACCACCCGCCGCTCACCGGGCCTGGGAGCTTCGAGCTTCGCGTTTGCTTCGCGATAGCGGTAGAGATTGCCGAAGTCCTGAAAGAACCTGCGAATAACGCCCCTCCCAAGTCGGCCGGATGCGGCCCGGGCGCCGCTTTCTTATACTTTAATTTCCATGTCCTACGCCTCCGCCATCGATCAACTCAGCGCCCTGGCCCCGGAGCTCGCCACCAGGCCCGGCCAGCCCCGGCGCAAGTTCTCCCTGGACGAGGTGCGGACGCTCCTGGGCGCGCTCGGCGATCCGCAGCGTGGTTTTCCCTCGGTGCTGATCGCCGGAACCAACGGCAAGGGCTCCACGGCCGCTACGCTCGCGGCCATTCTCACGGCCGCCGGCCTGCGCACCGGCCTCTATACTTCGCCCCACCTGGCCCGCCCCAACGAGCGCATCCGCGTCGACCGCGACGAGATTCCCGACGACGATTTTGCGCGCCACTACTTCCGCGTCGACGATGCCGCCCGGCGGCTTCTGCTCGACGGCCGGCTACCCCAGCCGCCCAGCTACTTTGAGATGCTCACCGCCCTCGGGTTCCTCTACCTTGCCGAGCGGCAGATCGACATTGCCGTGCTCGAGGTGGGTATGGGCGGCCGGCTCGACGCCACCAACGTCGTCGACCCGCTCGTCTCTGTCATCACCGACATCTCGCTCGACCACACCGAGTGGCTGGGCCCCACCATTACCGCCATCGCCGGCGAAAAGGCCGGCATCCTGCGCCCCCACGGAACGATGGTGACTCTGCCCCAGCACCCTGAGGCGAACCGCGTGCTCGGCGAGGTGGCCCTCCAGCTTGATGCCCGCGGTGTCAGCGCCGTGGCCTACATGCCACCGAGCGTCGCAACCGTCGGCCCTTACACCGTCGAGGCGCTGGGCGAAACCATCGAGGTCGAGTCTCCGCTCGCCGGCGCCCATCAGCATCGCAACGTCGCGCTGGCCATCGCCACGGCCGTCGAGCTGGTCGCGCACCACGGCTTCCCCATCACGCCCCAGGCCATCGCCAGCGGCATCCGCCGCACCC
>Ga0335072_10001168_pt1 | contig 43560 bp, 30 predicted proteins | sample Lox_Sample_21_FD_206725 | JGI IMG/M metagenome (GOLD analysis project Ga0335072, IMG submission 206725) | Soil microbial communities from Loxahatchee National Wildlife Refuge, Florida, United States - Lox_Sample_2.1 | ecosystem: Environmental > Terrestrial > Soil > Wetlands | place: USA... | reverse complement strand
ATCGCCGCGAATGCCGCCTCCAAAGGTAATCCGGCGCGAGGCGGTTTCGCTCTTCTGCGGCTCGTCCCAGCCAAAACTCGTCCCGTTCGACGAAATCACCCACGCTGGTATATCCGGCGTCACTTGCGCGGGATTGGGTATGTAGTTGTAGGCGCTCGGCGCGGGACCCCGGCCCCGTCCGGGGAACGCAAACGGCGGAGCCTCATCTTCGGGCGCCAGCTTCGCGGGTTCCGTGCCAAGCATCCACAATACCGATTTGCGCAGCGCGTCGGCCTTTTCCCGCCAGCCCGCCACCGAAGATATCGTTGACCCGTTCGAACCCTTCAGGATGTCGTCACCCGAGTGCCTTGGATATTTCGTGAGATCGACCGTCTCCCCCGTATGCTGCCGCCACTGGTTCCAATCCCATCCGAAAATCAGATTGTTCGTCCAATACGGTTTCTGCCGGCCAAACTGCTGGTCGAGCCAGTCAAGGTCTGCTTCTTCGTCATTCGCTCCATGGAATCCGGGCACGCGCATCGTCGCATCGGCATTCGGCGCGCCGAGCAGCTTGTAAACTTTCAGCGACGAATAATACGTTTGCTCGTTCCCCCACGTGCTGGACACTTGGTCATTGTGCCCCCACTCCATCAGCAGCGATCTCGGCGCAATCAGGGCCGCGAGCAGGTTCCCGTCGACAGGCAACCGGTCCTCGCGGCCAACAAAGAATCGCAGCTGCGGCGCGAACCAGGTCGGGAACGCCCGGGTCGTCGTCTCGATACCCTCGCCAAAGCCGGTCTCGCTCGCGGCTCGAAACGCCAGCACTCCCCCGACGCCGGTGCTCCCGGCGATCACAGCAGTGATGCGCGTATCGAACGCGGCTGCGATCGTTGCCATTTTGCCGTCGCGCGAGTATCCGTAGATCCCGATGTGCTTTTTATCCACCTGCGGAAGCGAGTAGAGATAATCCACCACCAGGCTCGCGCACCACGCGCGCCGCGGCAGCAGCGCAAAATCATTATTTGGATAAAGCGAAGAAAGCGCGGCGGCGTCATCCATGAAATCATTTCCCGCGTAGCCGGCGGAAATATAGCCGCGCCGGATCAGTGAAGGCGCCCAACCCTCTAGGCTGCTGTTGATCAGCACGGGAAACGGGCCGGTTCCATCCGGAATATAAACGCGCACCCGCATCGTGCCGTTGTCGTCCGGGCCGAATTCCAGCCGCAAGTTGCGCACCGTATAGCCGGGGCGATGGGCTTCGTCGATCACATCGACGTGGCCGATGCTGGGCCGAGGCGGAAATGTGCCCCAAACACACTTCTCGAAGAGAGCCAGTATTTCCGCGCGACGCGCCGGCCATTCCGCGGCAGTTTTAACCGTGCGCCCGTTGAGGAAGGTCAGCGGGTCGGGCAATTGGTCGTGTTTCGGCAGGCTGTTGAAGTCCGGCGGGAGCGCCCCCGTTTTTTCCAGCCAGGCGTTGAAGGGAGGATCGGGCGGCAAAATCTGCTGAAGCTTCTGTAGGTAGTCCTTTCGCGCTTGTATAGACGACGTGTCGTCCGCGCGTCCGATTGCGCCGCCGCCCAATAAAATGACTATGCCCACCAAAAGAAAAGCCGAACGCCCAATCCTCCACATCGAAAGCCTCCGGTGCGTCGCGAGGCCCCGCGCCCCTCGGAAACCGCCGCAAGCGCACGAATTTCAAGTAATAAAACTTTTACGCACCGAACCGCGCCAGCACTCTTACACCGCGAACCACCTCTGTCAAGCAGCTACCCGGGACCGCCGGTCTCCGTGCTGGCGGTTTCCACCGGCAACGCCTCCACACGAATTCGACAAGTTAGTAAGGAACTAAGGAGAAGAATCGGTGCCGTAGCCTGCCTGCCGCAGGCAGCGCGCGGCACAAAGGACGCGGCAAAAATGGCCTAATCGAATGCGAATTGTGGCCTGCGGTGCCCGCGTCGTATATATCTCGATTCCCAGTCCTCACCGATGGGAATCAGCGCCGTAGACACGGCACAAGCCGCGCGGCAAACGGCGCGAATCCGAATTTCGGATCGAATTCGATTTCGTGCAAAAATCCGCCGAATTCCGTTTGGAAATTCATCTTTCAATGATGTTTTAAGGTGCTGCCGCCTCAGCCGCCCTCGTCATCCGCATAGTCCTGGCAGTCCTATACTCCGTATTTCCCACAATAGAAATCACACCGTGCGGATGCTACCCTTAATTGTTTTTTGAAGCTGAAATCCGCGCGGTCGCGGAAAAAAATCCGCAAAAAAAGCGCGGAAACAAAACAGGAGAGGTGTGCGTTGAGCGGGAAGAGCAGCGGAACGCGGAATTTCTAATCGATAGTAATTACGATTAGAAAGTCGCGTAACCGGCTCAATTTCAGAAACTTGCAAAATTCTAATCGATAGAAAAACAGCCCCCCTCAAATTGCCAAAAGCGCACAAAAGGCGAATGTCTGCGGCGTCAGATGTGGGCGAGCGCAACCACCAGCGCCAGGCCCATCACCGAAATGATGGTCTCGCACACCGACCAGCTTTTCATCGTGTCCGCGATGCTCATGTTGAAATACTCCTTCACCAGCCAAAAGCCTCCATCATTCACATGGGAAAAGACCAGCGATCCCGCTCCCGTTGCCAGCGCCAGCAGCTCCGGCCTATATATGGCGGCGCTCGCCGCGATTGGCGCCACGATCCCCGCCGCCGTCGTCATTGCAACCGTGGCCGAACCGGTGGCAAGCCGCACGACGGCAGCGACGAGCCACGCCAAAATCAGAATCGATACATGCGAGCGAAGCGCGGCCTGCACAATCGCCTGCGAGACGCCGCTATCCTGCAGCACGCGGCCAAAGCCGCCGCCCGCGCCGATCAACAGAGTGATCGAAGCGGTAGGCGCGAGACATTCATTCGAGAACTTCAAAATCGTGTCCCGCGTGAAACCGCGCAGCCGCCCAAGCGTGATAAAGCTCACGAGCACGCCGGACAAAAGCGCGATGTCGGCATCGCCCAGAAAATGGAGGGCCGTGTTCGCCGGGGTATGCGGCCTCAGCAGCGCATCGGCCCAGCTGCCAATCAGCATCAGCACCACGGGCAGCATCACCGTGCTGATCGTCAGCGCAAATCCGGGCAGCTTGCGCTCTACGTTTTCCACGAATTGCGAGGCGATCGGATTGCTCGCGTCGAGATGGATGCGAGGCGAAATGAAACGCGCATAGAGTGGTCCGGCAACGATCGCCGCAGGGATCCCGATCAGCAAAGCGTAAGCAATCGTGCGGCCTATGTCAGCGTTGAACGCGGCCACTGCAAGCAGCGCGGCAGGATGCGGAGGAACCAAACCATGCACCACCGAAAGCCCGGCTACCATCGGCAATCCGACCAAGACGAGCGAAGTCCCGGTACGCTTCGCCACGTTGAATGCGATCGGGATCAGGAGCACGAACCCGACTTCGAAAAAGACCGGCAGGCCAACAACGATGCCGATCACCATCATCGCCCAGTGCACACGCTTTTTGCCGAAGGCGTCGATCAGCGTGATGGCGATTCGCTCCGCCCCGCCGGATTCGGCCATCATTTTGCCCAGCATCGTGCCGAGCGCAATCACGATGGCAATGTGGCCCAGCGTCGCGCCCACACCCGCTTCAAACGATTTCACCACCGTATTGACGGGCATGCCGACGACGATCGCGAGTCCGAGGGACACCACGAATAGCACTACGAAGGGGTTTATCTTATAGCGCGCGATTAAGACGATGAGCAAAACGACGGAGCTTAAAGCGGAGACAAGAAGGAAAACGCCGTGAGAGCCAATGGTCATGTGCGTCTTCCTTCGCCATGAGGCATAAAACGGCGCGATCCCAAGCCGAGGCTAGCGCGCTTTTTCGGGAGACTTGTACGCAACGCAATCGATCTCAATTTTGCAGTCCACTACCATGCTTGAGACGACGCAAGCTCGCGCAGGCGGATTATCGCCGAAATACTGCCTGAAAACCGAATTAAACGAAGAAAAATCACGGGGGTCATCCAGCCAAACTCCGCAACGGACGACGTCCTCCGCTGAATAACCGGCTTCCTTCAGAATCGCGAGCAGGTTTTCGATAGCTTGCCGTGCCTGCGCAACGATACCGCCACTAACAATCTCACCATTGACCATGGGCACCTGGCCGGAAACATATAACCATCCCTCGGCTTCCACTGCCCGCGCGAACGGCAGATGCTGCCCGCCCGTGCCTCTGCCGCCCTCGATTCCGTATCTTTTCACGCTCAAGCTTCGCCCCCTCAATCAAAATGAACAAATGCTCAATTTCGAGCGAGAAAGCGGCCAGCCTTCGGTCCGCAGGAAACGCCTCCGCTGCATGACAGAATGCCGTTCACCCATACATGATCAATTCCTTCGGCTGGCTGAATGGGGTTTTCGAATGTAGCCGCATCGCGCACCTTCCCTGCATCGAATACCACCAGATCGGCCTTGTAGTTCTCCTTGATGAGCCCTCGATCGGATAGACCAAAGCGCCGTGCTGGAAGCCCGGTCATTTTGTGGACAGCCTCGGAGAGCGGGAAGAGCTTTTGTTCGCGGCTATAGTAGCCCAGTACACGGGGAAACGTTCCCCACAGGCGTGGGTGCGGGCGCGGGTCGTTGGGCAGGCCATCGGAACCTATCATCGTCTTCGGATGCCGCAAGACCGCCCGCATATCGTCCTCAGACATGATGTAATAAATCGCCCCGGCCGGCATTAACCGTTGAGCGGCTTCCGTCTGCGTTACGCTCCAAAGGTTGGCTATCTCACTCAGCGTTTTTCCGCCCATCTCGGGATGGGGAGTCGACCACGTGATCGTAATTTTCACCCTTTCGTCGACGTGATTCGCGCTTAGCGTGGTTGACGACGCGTCATAAGGATAGCAGTCGCAGCCAAGGTCCTGGCCCAGCGACGCGGCGTCAAACGTACGCAAAACCTCGCCACTGCGTCCCCAGTTGTCAATACCCGCACATTTCAGATGCGAAATCACAACCGGCACTCGCGAGTTGCGCCCGATCTGAAACGCCTCGTCCATGGCTTGTAGGATCGCTTGGCCCTCGGTCCTCATGTGAGTCGCATAAACGCCGCCCGCTTTGGCGAGAAGCTCAGCCAATTGCAAAACTTCTTCCGTCGACGACGACGACGCGGATGAATAGGCCAGGCCCGTGCTCAAACCGATGGCCCCGTTGTCCAGCGACTCCCGCAATTGCCCCCGCATCAATTTGATCTCGGCGGCCGTGGCAACGCGATCGAGTGAGCCCATGTGATTGTTGCGTAGAGCTGTATGGCCAACCAGCGCAGCCACATTTACAGCTGGCCGAGACTGCTGAATGGCTGCCACGTAGCTAGCGAACGTGGGATACCGAAAGTCACCGGCGTCGCCAAGCAAATTCATTGGCTCGGGCGGATTGCCTTTCAACTGCACGGGTGCGGCACAAATGCCGCAATTGCCCACGATGACGGTAGTGACGCCCTGCGTGAGCTTCGGGAGCATTTCCGGAGAGCGGATAACGCTGATATCGTCATGCGTGTGGGTGTCGATAAACCCGGGCGCCAAAATCTTGCCTGCGGCGTCGACCTCCTGTTGGCTGGCGTAATTCTGCAAATCGCCTACGGCTGCGATCCGCTCACCCGTGATCGCGACATCGGCCTGAATTGGGCTCCCGCCGGTGCCGTCAATCACAGCCGCGCCCCGAATCAGCGTGTCACACACGGTCATCCGCAATCTCCTGAATGAATTATGATGTTAGCTCTCGCAAGGAAGGCCGCACCAGGGGCCACGCTCGAGGCCGCAAAAAGGATCGCAACATGATTGAAAGAAGCTACCACGACATCGCTATCCCTTCCATCGAATCCCATACGCTGGTCTCGCCACTGAATAAGGGTCTTGCAAATATGAAAAGGCCGCTCTCGATCGCCGAGATCTCCGAGTCGAAACTGAACTTACTGCGCGAGGACTTGAGCCTTCCAGCGGCCGTGCTTTATGAAGATTTCCTGGTAAACAATTTGACTTGGATGCGGCAGTTTGCTGCAGCTTACGGCGCAAAGCTGGCTCCTCATGGCAAGACAACGATGGCCCCGAAACTTTTCCTGCGCCAACTTCAAACTGGCGCTTGGGGCATCACGTTAGCCACTGCGCAGCAAACCCGCGCCGCCTACGAACACGGTGTGCGCCGGGTGCTGATGGCAAATCAACTCGTTGGGAAGCAGAACATGGCAATCATCGCTGACCTGCTGGACGATCCCGATTTCGAGTACTTTTGCCTCGTTGACTCTGCCACGCTAGCGGAACAACTCGGCGCCTTCTTCCGATCGCGGGGGAAGCGACTCAATGTGCTGATCGAGTTGGGAGTCGATGGGGGACGCACCGGCATTCGCAATCCGGAACAACTCGATTCTTTGCTCGCTTCACTGCAAGGGTGGCGCCAATCGCTCATTTTGTGCGGGATCGAACTCTACGAGGGCGTCCTCGACGACGAAGAATCGATTCGCCAATTCTTGCAACGAGCCGTCGCCCACACGCGAGAACTCGCAACCGCCGAATGCTTCGCCCGGTCTCCGATCATCCTTTCCGGGGCGGGGTCCGCGTGGTACGACGTGGTTGCCGAAGAGCTCTCCCAAGCGAAGCTTGGGCCGCCCGTGGAGATTGTCCTCCGGCCTGGCTGCTATTTGACGCATGACGTCGGTGCCTATCGAAAAGCGCAGGAGCGAATTCACGCGCGCAATGAAGTCGCCCGGGGCATGCAATCGGGTTTGCTGCCGGCCTTACAGATTTGGGCGTATGTACAGTCCGTGCCCGAGAGCGCGAAAGCAATCATTACGCTCGGCAAGAGGGACGCTGCATTCGATGCGGGCCTGCCGACCCCCGCTTTGCGTTTTCGCCCAGGACACGCGGCTCCAGAATTAGCCCCGTCCACGTGGCAGCTCACGAAAATGATGGATCAGCACGCCTATCTCCGATTTGAAGAAGGCGACGATATTCGAGTAGGCGATATGATCGGTTTTGACATCTCTCACCCTTGCTTGACTTTTGACAAATGGCGCTTCATCCCGATCGTGAACGCGAGGTACGACGTCATAGACGTGGTGCAGACGTTTTTCTGACCCTTTTCCTCACAGCAACGCTCCGCACGCCCCGCAGTAACTAGGCTAGACCGGCGACCTTGCCTCGCAGAACGGTCACCGAACACTTCGGCAACGCGACCGTCGCGCCCCGCCCTGCCCTCACCGTCGATGTAACCGGCGGATTGTCCGGTTCCGCGTGAGACTGCGCGCCTGCGGATTGCCAGACGTATTGCTCGCTGCCGAATGTGACCATTGCGACCTCGCCCTCGAAGAATCCTATGCGACCCCCGTCATCCGCGAACGCAAGCTCAACATCGTGCGGATTGTCCTTGTCTTTGTTGACAAGCAAAAGTGCCCAGTCGCCGTCAGGCCGGCGAACCGCGTAGGAAGTCACAAGCGCGTTGCCCGCTGGATCGGCAACCGTGCCGTCGACGCGAAAGAGATGATGAACACCGCTGTGATGAGTCACCCATCCGTTGTTGATCATGCGGCCGGTGTGGTATTGAGCCGTGAACTGATGAATTTGCAGGTTCGAGTCGGCAACGTAATTCCCGTAAGTCGCCCAGCCTCCGTGGCAGCCGGGCCGAAGCGGTTCGGCCTGAATCGGCGAGTGATAATAGGCGGCTCCGCCATAGAGAAAAAACGAACCAACGCTATCGGCAAGCCACAGCGCAGAAAAGATGTCCGTCATGTAATTCGAGAGACTGTATGTGAGAGCGCTTTCCGTGTTCATCAGCGGCACGCGTTCCGGCAGGCCGTCTTGGCGGAAGGCGTCCAGGCAGTTGCGCGTCACATCCGGTTCGCGATACAGATCCGACCAATTTACCGAACAAGGGTCAAACGGATAGTGTTCGAAGGAGACGAAACTCAGATCCTGAATGTGATTATGCGACTTCAGATAGTCCAGGAATCGTCCGAACCACGAAGTCCGGTTCTCTGCATCAGGCCACACCGAGACGTCCTGATTGATTCCCTGGAATACGGGGCCGCCCAGCTTCGCCTCTGGCACCGCCTTGTGAATCGCATCGGCAAACTGAATATAGAGCTCCGCGTAGTCTTCGGGAAGGATGTACTGGCCATCGCACTCTTCGCCCATCTCGACCCACGCAACCGGGTAGCCGCGCTTTTTTAAATAAGCGATCTGGTTGGCGGCATCTTGCGGCGTGCCGAAGAGCACCGCGACTGGAATCATGGCCGGCAGATTGTTCGTGATGCCGCTGGTGAAGAAAAGATCCATGCCCGTTTGGTCGCCGCGCTTGCTGAGATCGCTCGCGGAATGATAAGGATCCGTGGACGAACAGTAGGTCGGCGTTTGAGTGCCATCCGGCGAGTGCCTCACGAGATCGACGAAGCTTCCGTCATCAAGCAGCATTCCCGCATACACCTGATAAATTGCGTAGCCGACTCGATGCCGCACGTCGTCGGTGCCGTGCGGCCCGGGCTGGTTTGACGACTGCGTCATCACCACGCGAATCCAGCGCGTTGTGATCGGCTGTTCGGCGAGCTTCAGCGTCGCGGTGCCGCCTTTGTCGTTGCGCACGATGCCGTTCGGGAAGCTATTCCAGCGCCCGTCCGCCTGCTGGCTCACTCCCAATCCTTCCGAGGGGACGTACTGGGCTTCCCAATTCATTGGGTCCAAGCCCGTCCAATACTGCACTTCGTAAACGCGGGCGCTCGGCTCGCACCAATCGATGCGAAGCGCATTGACCTCCTGGGGTGTGAGTAAGTCTAAGATGATCCACTGCGGATGGAGCGAATCGTCCTCCCCGGTAAACTCTTTCGAGAGGTAAGGATTGCTTTTCCAAAATGTCGTCGGGTCGCCGTCGGTTAGTCGGCCAAATCCGCTCGATGCTCCGCCGTCGGTCGTCGTGCCGCGATGCGGAAGCGGATAGGCAAACGAATCGTGAATGAAATCGGTCGGTTCCGCGTCGCCCACAAAATAACCTCTTTGATTCGCTGGATCGCTCCACTTTCCATTGCTGTTCCAGTGCCAGGCCTCGATTGCAAGCTCAGTATGGTTCCGATACGTGATTGGCCCCCATCCGGCCGAAAGCCACTGCTTCACCATATCCGGCGTGTAGATTTTCTGGATCACCTGGATTGACAAATCATCCATCGATGAGCCCAGGCTTTTGTCCGGATCGAAGCTGTTGACGGCTTTGCTCGCGTCGATACGCAGCATCGCTGGGTTTGATGTGGCGCTGCCGTTACTTTGGTGCAGTGCGGCGGCGGCATCGCTGCCCGAAATCATCGAGAGCGCAGCGGCCCCTGCTGCTTGGCCGAGAAACTTGCGGCGTGAGATTCCCCGCGGGCGCGATAGATCGCCGTGGCTGAAAGGACGTTCCATAGTTGCATCTCCTCCTCATTAGCTAAGGCGGTTAGCTGGATTAACGGTCGTATGAACGAGCGCACTTCAGGAGCGCCGCCTGTCGGCAAAAGAAGCTTGCGGCCTCTAATGCGATCCCAGATTTCCGCGAAGCACGATGATGGATGCTTTTGGAAGAAGATAAAGCGTATCGGGGCCGCTTGCCGTCACCGTGGATTTAGACGCGGGGCCATCGGGATCGGCGTGCCCGCTTCCTCCGCGGCCGCGTCCAAAGCCTCCCCCGCCTTGCTGCCCTCCCAAGGCGCCCTGCGCGCCCGCTAACCGCGGCACAGCCGTCTGCCGCTCTGTTTCGGCCGGAACGGGATCGGGATGCCATTGATATTCGGCCGGCCCAAAAACCACGCGATTGACAGTCCCAGTGAAGAAGCGGTGCTCTTTGGTCATCGGATCTTCGAACGCGACGCGAACGGAGTGATCATTGTTCTCGTCTTTGTTGACGAGCATGATGGACCACTCGCCGTCAGGCCGCTGAACGGGATACGCGGTGATAAGTTCATTCCCGCTGGCGTCCAGCACCGTGCTTGTGCCCTTGTATAGTTTGTGGATTTTGTCGATCGGCTGCACCCATTCCTGCGTGATCACCTGCGTGGCCAGATATTGGGGCGAATAGTTTGCGTGGCCATCGTCGTCAACGGAAAGAAACCCGCGCCCGCCGCGGCCCGGCGAAGCGATGTAATGAAAATAATATGTCCCGCCCGCGCCCGCCGTCATCATTGCGCCGACATAATCGGCGAGCCACAGGCCGCTCTTCACGGTGCCCGGGCTGCCGTCGCCTAGGTCGTTGCCTTCGGTCATGAAAAACGGAATATTCGGCGGCAGGCCGTTGTCTTTCCAGGCCTGCACCACGTGATCCACCCACAGCGGTTCCATGTCGAGCGAGTCCCAATCGCCGCAAAGATGGGTGCCCATGCAGGGGTAATGTTCAAACGAGAAGAAGGTGAAATCCTGCAAAGCATTGTGCGCCCTTAAGTAGCTGACGAATCTTCCGAGGAACGATACTCGCCCGTTGGCGTCGGCCCAGGAGTCCACGTCGCCCGGCGTACCCTCAAACGGCGGACCACCAAGCCGCGCCTGCGGGACCAGCTTGTGAATCGCTCTCGCGAACTGAATATATAGCGCCGCGTAATCCTCCGGCAGGATCCGCTGGCCGTCAGCCTCTTCGCCCATCTCGATCCACGAAATCGGATACTTTCTTTTGTAGAGGTATGCGATTTCGTTCGCGGCATCTTCCGGCGTTGAATAAAGCATTGCGATCGGAACCATCGTGGGAAGACCGCGCGTCACGCCCGACTTGAAAAAGAAATCGAATCCGATCTGATCGCCTCTGCCGTAGTCCAGATCGCTTGCCGCATGCCACGGATCGACGGACGACGGCCAAGTGATCGTCTGCTGCCGGTTCGGCGTGTGCTTCACGATATCGGTAAATTGGCCATCCGCTGAGAGCGTGCCTATGTAAAGTTCATTGATCGCGTATCCCACGCAGTTGCGCTTGTCCTGCGGACCGTGCGTGTCGCATGTGTTTGAGGATTCCCTCATCCAAATCCGCAGATAACGAACAGGAATCGTCCAATCGACGAGCTTCAACGTGGGCGTCCCGCCATGTCCGTGCATAACGGTGCCCATCGGGAACGTTTCCCATGTTCCCGCGTTGATTCCTGCATAGAACGGTTCGACATCGCCGGTCCAGAACTGAACGTAATACTGCGTGGCATACGGATTTGCCCAGTCGATTCTGATCGCGTTAATGTTCAGCTTGGTGCCCAAATCGATCATCACCCATTGCGGGTGGAGCGAGTCATCTTCTCCAGTGAACGCTTTCGTTAGATACGGATTGCTCTTCCAGTATGTTTTGGGGTCGCCGTCAGTTATGCGCGACCAGCCGTTGCCGTCTCCCAATGTTGCCCCACGGTGAGGGAGCGGATAGGCCCAGGAATGCACAATGTCTTCGCTTGTCGGTTCTGCGCTTCCGACGAAATAGCCTTCTTTCTTTGCGGGGTTGCTCCACGTGCCGTTCGGATTCCAGTGCCACGCTTCAATCTGCAATTCGGTATTCTGCCGATAGGTGACGGTGCCCCAGCCGGCGCCCAGGAGGTCCTTCAAGACGGGATTCGTCAGCACCCATTCGGTATGCGCGGCGATCGCCTCTTCCGTCGTTCCCCCGCGCTGCCGATCGATCGCCCCGCCAAGCGCGCGCAAGGGACTGAACGAATTCAACACGTGCGAGGTGTCTACGATGATCTCTTCAGCTTGCTGCGCCCGCGCCATTTGGACGACGAACATGACGACGGGCAGACAAAAAGCGATAAGTATTTTCTTTGTGGCTTTCATTTGCTAGTCCCTGCCAATGATCCCGCATTCTGGTGCGGCGGTTTGCGCCGCCGCACTAGAATCACACTACTGCTTAGAACGTAAACCGAGCCTCGAAACTCATCGATCGCGGACTGTTGGCCTGATTGGTGATTTGGCCGAAACCCTGCTGGTCACCTGGATCGAACGGCGTGCCGAAGTTCGCTGGCGCCAAGAAGACGTTCGGATATCCAAATTGCACGGAGTTAGTGAAATTGTAGGCGGCGGCTGTTATCTGCAGATCTTTGCTCTCACTAAACTTAAAGTGCTTGGTTAGCGAGGCGTCCAGGTTGTGCGTTCCATCGGCTCTGATTCCAGGCAATATAGCGCCCGCCGTGCCCGCTGCGAACATATTTGTCGGCTCAGTCATGCAGGTGTAGTTAAACCACTCGGCGACGGTCTTGGGGGCACCCGTTCCACAGTTACCCGCGATATTGGGCCGCTGGTTGAACCACGGGTCGCCAGTGCCGTTAGGTGTAGCGATCGGCTGCCCATCGCTGAAGGCAGTGATCGTACTGACGGTCCATCCGCCGAAGGCCTTGTCCATCCAACCGTGCAAGTCGAGCGCGCGGTTGGCTCCGATGGGCAGGTCATATGACAACTCCCAAGAGAAGTAGAAGGGGATGTCCTGGGTGCTCAACGCGCGCTCAAGTTTCAAGTCCTGCCAGTCCTGTGGAGTGGCATAGTTGTTGCCGCTGAAGGCGAGCGAGCCCGAGTCGTCGTCCGTAATGAGTTTGCTCCACGTCAGTGAGGCGAGGCTAGTGAAGCCGTGACTCAAGTGTTTCTCGAGCTTCATCTGCATCGAATGGTAGATCGAGTCGCCCCAAGTTGCCCCCCAGTCGAGAACTCCGCCGCCACCGCCGGGATTATTCAATGAGGGGAAGCCATTTGAGAATTGAGGATACTTCTGCAGCATCACCCACTCCGGCACCTGGGTCACTCCGTACAGGGGCGCGGTCGGATCGGTGATGGCGTTCGTATAGGGAAAAGGAACCGTGTTCAAAAGCGTGTTCTGGTTTGCTGCCATCGTCTCGATAGACAGTTCGTTCAGGTCAGGAACGTTGTTGCTGAAGGTGAGGTGCAGGCCGCGGCTGCCTACCCAAGCAACGGACAAAACCGTCTGGTAAGGGAATTGGTACTGCACGCCGAAGTTGAAATTGTACGTCGTCATTTCAGGGGCCGAGTGCGGCACAAAGTTCACAGTGTTCCCAAGGTTCGTGGCAGGACCCAACGAGCCCTTCGTGGGTTCGGTTATACCGTTCGGGAAGGGGTCCGTGATTGGGTTATTCGGCACGGGATAGTTTCCGGACGCGTCCGTGACTATGGGGATCCACGTCGAAACCGCGTTAAACGAATCGTCGTTGAACTGGTTGATCGAAGACATGTGCACACTGGGACCATACGAGATTCCGAATCCGCCGCGAATCACCGCATTCTTCAGGATCTGGTAGGTCAGGCCGAATCGCGGAGCAAAATCGTGCCAGTTTGTGAGGAACGGGCTGCGGTCGCCCGGCTTGGCGAATACTTCTCCGCCCGTCAGGTTCACTCCGCCTACGGTGTATTGGAGAGTCGGATCGAAGTATTCCATGCGGTTAAATCGCTCAGTCGCACCAGGGAAGACATCCCAGCGCAGGCCGGCGTTGATTGTCAGCTTGTTCGTGGCGTGCCAGTCGTCCTGAACGAACAAAGCGGTATACGGATTGCTGTTGGCGCCGAATATATCCGTGGTCCAATTCTGCCCTTGGTCGTTCAAGCCCCCCAGGCCGAGCAGCCAGGAGGCGAAGGCGTCGCCGTTGCCGCTGCCTGGGCTGTTGGCGTTATTGGAGGTTGCGGAATTGTCAAAGGCATACCAGCCGCTGGGCGAGAGCGTCTGGCCGACGTTCATGAATTGCTTCGTGAATTCCCAACCAAGGCTCAGGTTGTGTCGGCCAACGACTTTGTTCAAAGTGCTGCTGAAGTCGTAGACAGTTACCGCGAACTTGAAGACCGAGAACATGCCTGTCCCAATCGACCTGACGCTGCCGGAGCCGCCGAAATGCATGTCGGGAATCGCGGGGAGAACAGAAGAAGCCAGCAGAGATTGCGGGAAGCCCAGAGTGGTCATATTGAAGCCCAACTGCCCCTGCGGCTGGTCGAATTCGTAGTGGCGCGTGGCGGATGCGCGAAGCTGGAGCACCGCGCTCGATGAGAGAGTGTAGTCGTATCCAATCATCGCGTTAAAGTCGTGATCGAAGTCGGTGCCGTTGCCATAAAAGATGTCGTTTTTGTTTTCCGAAGTGTCAAAAAGGTCAGCGCTCGTGTCGTGTTCGCGATGAAATGAAAAACGGCCGAACAGATGCTGGGCGGACGTGACATTATCGTCGAGCCGAACGTCAAATCTTTGGTCAGCCTCCGGGTTGCTGCCGGCCGCAAAATAGTTGTTCGTGTGGTACTTAGGATTCCCGGTGCCCGTACCGTTGGGACCCAGGTTGGGCGCTGGCCACGGATTCATAGCCAGATACTTTTGCGCAATCGGGTTAATCGGTATGCTAGCGCCCGTAGCGAAGGGCTGCGGACACGGGCTTATAGGGTTCCCGTTAGAATCTGTTGGACAGTTGTTATTCTCGAAATCGTACGGGTTGTAGATCGTGACGCCTTGGCTCTGAACATAAGAGAAATTGCCTTGGAGCTCGGCTGGCAGAGGCACGGTAGTCGTGGTCTGCGTAGCTGTCGACTGTTGCGTGCCCTCGTAGTCTCCGAAGAAAAAGAATTTATCCTTCTTGATCGGCCCGCCGAGAGAACCGCCCCATTGGTACCGATGGTAGTTAGGGATCGCTACGTCGTTTAATTTGTTGAAGTAATCATTGGCGTCCAAGCCGTTCGGCCTGATCCAGCCAAACGCATCTCCGTGGAAATTGTCCGTGCCGCTCTTACTCACCAAGCTGATCAAACCCGCGGCACCCGTTTCTACGCTTGCCGGCGTGTTGCTGAGCTCCATACGGAACTCCTGAATCGAATCCTCCGGCGGCTCGAGCGCGGGGATCACCACGCCTTGGTTGTTCTCGCCGATCGTCAGTGGACTGCCGTCGAGGAGGTAATAAATCGTCCCTTGCTGCGCTCCGTTGATACTAAAAATCGAGACCTGATCGCGACCCGTATCTAGGGACGTTGTGTTGCCGTCTTGAGGAATCACACCAGGGCTTAGCAGGGCAAGCTGGAAGACGTCGCGCTGACCCAGTGGCAGCCGATTTATGACGTCGCTGTTGATGAGTTGGCCCGTCGTACTGCTCGTTGTTGCCGTTATGTCTTCCGCGGCTGAGACCGTCACGGTCTCGGTCTGCGCCCCCAACTGAAGGGTTACATTGATCGTTTCGGCTTGATCCACTGCAACCGTAATATCGTTCTGGACAGCGGTCTGGAACCCAGTCTGGCTCACCTGGAGCCGATATATCCCCGGCACCAAGCTAATGAACGAATAGAGCCCTGCGGAGCTCGTCTTCCCTTGCAACGCCACGCCCGTAGCGACGTTGCTCAGTGTCACGGACGCGGAAGGGACAGCCGCACCGGTACTATCCGCAACTAACCCGCTCAAAGACCCGCGGCCTGCAACCTGTGCCGGCAGATTCAGCGTCATCAACATCACTAGAGCCGCACCCAATCCCAACCGCAACCAAATAAGCTTCATTGTCGCCCCTTTTCTCGAATCCTTCATCTCCCGCCGCACGTTTACACACGCAGCGGAGGAATCTTTATCGATCCGAGCAAGTCCAGATCGCTTGTTTGTCAGTGGATTTAGCCTAGGAAGCATTCGTGACACCTTTCGTACGAACCCTCCCACCAAGAGTGCCAACCTAGTAGCACCACAACGGAAATCTGTGAAGTTTCTAACGGTTATGTACCGATTCGAGCAGGATTCAATCGTTGCCGAAGTGATTCATATAAAACATCTTGTCCTCATTCTCCTGTGGTACAATGCGCGAACCGGGATTTTATGCTTCAAAACGCGCCCCGGTCTCTTTGTTTGTGGGTCTGTCATGGAAGAAAGCTGTTTGGATCAAGGCCTCACTGCCGAAGCCGTCCGAGCAGAACTTGAGCGTATTCTCGCGAGTCCGGAATTTAAAGCGAGCAAACGCTGTCAGGACTTCCTGCAGTTCGTCGTCGGTCGAGCGCTCGCTGGTTTGTGCGATGGCCTCAAAGAACGCACCATCGGTATCGAAGTCTTCGGCCGCCCTCCCTCGTACGACACCAGCACCGACGGCATTGTCAGAATCAACGCCAGCGAAGTCCGCAAACGCCTCGCCATTTACTACGCCGACCCCTCCCGTTGTGCCGAATGCCGGATAACTCTTCCTACCGGTAGCTATGTCCCAGTATTCGCCCGCATCGGCAAGGTGCCTCTTGAGGATCACCTGTCAATTTCTCCGCAACCTGTTCTTCTCCCTCGAGCGGGAGGAGCCGGTCCGGTTCTGCCGGCAGGAGGCGAAACGCTGCACAGCCCGAAGTTTCGCCGAAGAGTCTCGGTGTTGACTGTCCTTCTCGTTTTGATCGCGGCTGCTCTATCCGTTCGGTGGCTGAATATTCGCCGTTCTCAAACGATTGTCGAACAGTTTTGGCAGCCCATGTTTCAGGGAAATACGCCAATCATGATCGTGCCCGCGTACGTCCCTACATACGATCCCGCGACGAATCCGCCAAACGGTCAATTCACGCTCATGACCGATCAGTACGTCGGCGGCGGAGATCTGGTTGCTGCCGTTCAGGTTTCATCGATGCTCGTCCGTCTCGGCCATCCGTTCGACCTGCGAATGGGTACGGACGTATCCCTCGACGACCTGCGCAACACACCGACTGTTTTGATCGGCTATTCAAGCACGCAATGGAAGGACGTCACAAAGAAATTCCGCTTCTTTGTCGACGATAGCAGCCATGGAATGATCCGAGACAACGGCAATCCAACCGAGTGGTATCCCCACGACGAAACCCCCGAACACCACACGGACGAAGACTATGCCGTGATTTCGCGCGCGTTTGATCCCGAAACTCACTCTATGCTGATTTTGGTCAGCGGCTGCATGCAGTACGGCACCGAGGGGGCCGCGAGGCTGATCACCAATCCAGACCTTCTCTCCGCAGCCCTTCACAACGCTCCGAAGCAGTGGCAGCAGAGGAATCTCCAGTTGGTCGTTCAGTTCGACGTCGTTGCTAACTCGCCGGCCTCTTCCCGCGTCGTAGCCTCATATTATTGGTAGGCGTCCGCTGTCTTCTTCATGGCAGACGCCCCCGAGCGTCAAAACTACGATCGATCGCTTACACCACAGGAGTCGGCGTCGAGAGCGCCGTCATCACTTCCTTGAACAAATATTTGCAGCCTTCCACCTGATCCCACGGCCCAACTTCATACTCCAGCGCAAAGGTCCCGCGGAACCCGTTCGCCAACATGATTCTCGTCGAACGTTGCACATCGTTCTTGTCGCCCCAGCGGTCCCAATACTTCGCATGGACGTTCGTGTGCGCGTACGGGGCTAATGCTTTCAGCCCGTTAAACAACATGTATTCCTGCTCCCAATTGCCGAAATCGGGAGAGGCTTCGCAGTACGGGTGATTCACTTCGTCCACGATCGTGCGAATATTCATAGGGTCCGCTGCCAGTCCCCAATGATTCTCCAGAGTCACGCGAACGCCGTAGTCGCCGCCGAAGTCCGCCATCTCCTTGTAAGACTCAATCGCCGCCGCGATCATCGGCACGATGTCGATGTTCCTCGGATATCCGTCACCCGGGCCGCGCGGAATCGCATTCGGCCTTATGCTCGGCCCCAGTGCTTGTGGCGAGTTCATTCGCATGGACTTCACGTTAAGCACAGCCAAGCCTTGGATCCATCGCTTGCCCATCGCCACTCCTGCCTTGCGCAACGCATCCTGTTCGGGCGAGCCATACGCAGCCAAATTCGTCGGTGCATTATTCGAGATGTGCTGCACCTTCACGCCCGTCTTTACGCAGTTATTCGCTAATGTGTCCAGCCACTTTTTCCCTGATGGGCTAAGCGGATCAAATCCCCGATCGGCCGCTCCTTCGGGGAAGAACATGCTGTCGTCCGTCACGTCGCCAAAAAGCGCCGAATATAAGTCCATGTGTGTCACGCCGGGAAAGGTGTCCTTCGTGAACTGCGGAAAATCGAGCAAGGTGATTTCGCCGTATTTCGCTCTCTGCTCGGCCGGAGTCGGCACGTTGGCTCGAGCCGCCGCGGCCGCCTTTGCCACAGCCAATGGACCTGCAGCGTTCGGATCGTTCGCCAGATCGTCGGGCTGTTCCGGTCCGCGTCCTGCTGCGGCTCCGCGACCGGCGCCGCCGCGGCCTCTGCCGGTGTATGGCCGTGTCTTGAAAAGGTTACGCACCCCGTAGGAGTTCGCCGCAATACGCTCCAGATTGAACTTTTCCGTCTCCGCTTGTGCCTTCGCCTCCTCTTCCGGGCTCAGTATTGCGCCCGCCGCGGCAATGCCCACGCCCGCCGCCTTGAAAAAATCGCGCCGGTCAAGCGTCGCCCTTCTGGTGCCATTCTTGTCGTCCATGTGCGCTCTCCTCTTTTGGTCTACCAGGATGCGGCGGAAACGTGCATAATTTCCGCTCGGAAAGCAGCAGGTTTTGCCGTCTCGCTGGTATCGAAAAACTCTTTCCGCGGCGATTCGCATTTGCCTTTGGCGGCACAGCCGCTCGCATATTAGCGTGATCGCCTCGCTCGACTCGATCGGTCGGAACCATTATGAATTCCACGTTGAATGTCGCTGTCGCGGGTCTCGGTTTCATGGGTGCCACGCACCTCAAAGCCTGGAAGCAAGTGCCCAGTGCCCGTTTGGTCGCCGTAATGGATATGAACGAGTCCCGTCTCACGGGCGATTTGACTTCTGTCGGTGGAAATTTTGGCGGTTCTGGCGAAAAGCTCGATTTCTCCTCGATTCGCACATATTCCACCCTTGCCGAAGCTCTCGCCGATCCGCAGATTGACGCCGTCGACCTCTGCCTTCCGACCAACGAGCATGGGAAAGCAGCCGTAGCTGCCTTGCGCGCGGGCAAGCACGTACTGCTCGAAAAGCCGATGGGTCTGAGCGACGCCGAAACCAGTTTGATTCTTAGCGAACATTCGCGCAGCGGGCGGACTTTGATGGTTGGGCAAATCCTTCGCTTCAGTCCGGCTTATTCCGCGCTCGCTGACGCGCTCCCTTCCGCTGGAACCGTTCGCTCGGCCGTCTTTCGCCGTCGCTGCGCCGCCCCCACGTGGAGCGGCTGGCTCACCGATCCGGCTCGCAGCGGCGGTGGAATCTTTGATCTGCTCATTCATGACGTCGATTACTGCATCTCGCTCTGGGGCATGCCGGAATCGGTTCGTGCTGTTGGCCACGAAGATCTCGGCCGCGGGATTGATATCGTTCACGCCGAACTCCAATACCCGCAGGTCGGTCCCGTGATCGTCACCGGCGGTTGGCATCACCCCGGTACTTTTCCCTTTTCGATGGAATTCACCGTCGTCACCGATCAGGCCTCCTTCGAATGGACGAACGGCGCGCCCGACCTTCATGCCTACGGGCCCGGTCAAGACACCACAAACCGAACTCTGCCTTTTATCGATCCCTTTGCCGCCGAGCTCGCCTATTTCGCGGATTGCGCCGTTCACGGTCGCCAGCCCGAGCGCTGCCCGCCTCAGCAATCGGCGCAAGCCGTCGCGCTCATGCTTCGCATCATAGAATCGCGAAAACGAAATGGAGCCGTCCTCCCATGCAAACCCTGAACGCCCGCGAAACCGGAGTTCTTTTCTGGGCGACCGCTGACCCATCCGAAATCCTTCCAACGGTAACAAGCTTTGGCGTTCGCTGCGCCCAGATCGGCTTACGCGGCGACCTGGATCTCAGCGTTGCGCCCGCCTGGAACAGAGCTTTGGGTGACGCCAATCTTGCAATCACGACGGTCTGCGCCGCCTACAACGGCGAGGACTACGCCGATGTGCCCACCGTTCAGCAGACCGTCGGCTTCATTCCTCGTGCTACGCGTGCCGCGCGCGAGCATCGCACCTATGCAGTCAGCGATTTCGCAGCTGCAGTAGGCGCTGGCGGTATTGCCACTCACATCGGCGTCGTTCCGCACGACCCTCAAAATCCTGACTATCTAGAGGTCCGTGATCTGGTACGCCGCGTCTGCGATTACGCGGCCAAGCGCAACCAAACCTTCGCCCTCGAAACCGGGCAAGAGACGGCGCCCGTCCTCCTCGATTTCATTCGCGACGTTAACCGGTCCAATCTCGGCATCAACTTTGATCCTGCCAACATGATCCTTTACGGCACCGGCGACCCCATCGACGCTCTCGGCTTGCTCGCAAAGCACGTTCTCTCGGTCCACTGCAAGGACGGCGATTGGCCTCCCAAGGGCGACGCCAGCGCCCTCGGTCGCGAGCAGCCCCTCGGCAGTGGCGCCGTCGGAGTCGCGCGATTTCTCAAGAAGCTCGTCGAAATCGGCTACCAAGGCCCGCTCACCATCGAACGCGAAGGCGTCGATCGCTCTCAGTGGGAGCAGGACATTCACAACGCGATCCGCCTGCTCGAGTCGATTAAAGCGAACGCCGCGCCGGCTTGATCTCCGCTTCGACTCGTTTTATCATCGCGGAAATATCTCATAGAGTTCAGCCTTCGAAACCTGGCGTCCATACTCGCAGAGCTGGAAAGCCTCTGCGTGTTCTACCGATCGCCCTTTCTCGCCGTACCTGGCCGCGAGCGCGTCCCGCACGGCGTTGTTGATCGGGTGTTTCCATGTCTCCGCCAGCCATTTGCGCCGCAGTTCTGCATCCTGCGGTACGTCCTTCGATGTTCCCGCGACCCACGGCAGCCACTCGTAGAACTGCGAAGCGTGGGCGTCCATCCCCAGCACTTTCTTGTCCCATGAATCGTCGATAGCAACCACCACATCCGGCCGCAGCGGGTCCGGCAGCTGAAAATCGTCTTCCAGGTAAAAGATCGCGGGATTTTTTCGAAGGGGCGGCGTATCCGGGCAAATTCCCGGCACCACCACCATATATGCCGCGTCCTGCACCAATTGCGCAGCGTAGCGATGATCCGGGTGGTAGTCGTTCATCCGCGGCGACAAAACCACATCCGCATTCCATCCGCGAATCTGTCGGATCACTTCGCTACGCGTATCCAGATCCGGCTGCAATCCGCCGTCCGGTCTGCCGAGATTGTGGTTCTCGGCAATGCCGAGCCGTTTGGCTGCTTCGATACTTTCGCGCCGTCGTATTTCGACCAGTGCTGGACCAAACTTTTCCTGATGCCCGCCGGCTCCGTTGGTCATTACCACGAATTTCACGGCGTGCCCGGCTGCTGCGAATTTTGCCGCCGTTCCTCCAAACTTGATCTCGCAATCGTCCGGATGGGCCCCAAAGCAAATCACTCTCAAGATTCGTTCTCTCCGCTCCGCTTAAAAAAAGGCCTCTGGCCCGGCACGAAACTCCAGACCAGAGGCCGATTAAATCACACCCGCCATCCTGTCAGAACAAAAGCTTCAGCCCAAACTGGATCTCTCTCTGGTTCCAGTTCCCGTTCATTGCGGTGATTTCCCCGGTGGTCACGTGCGTCCCGGACAAGTTCACGGCGCTGCCGTTGAACGAAATGCTTGAGTTCGGGGTGTTAAGGTTGGTCTGGTTGAACAGATTGAAGACCTCCGTTCGGAACTCCAACTTGACATTTTCCCTGATCGGAAAAGTCTTGAAGATCGAAAAGTCGAACCGCTTCTGGTGCGGACCGTAGAGCTGATCATAACGCTGATTGCCCAGCGTGCCCCACGACGGTTGAACGAAATCGTTCAGGTTAAACCAGTCGCGAAGCGTTGGATTCGAGAGTTTCCCCGAGCCGATCTGGTCCAGATACTGCGTTGGACCGAGCAGGGAAGTGTTCGAGGCTGCCGTCACGGAGAATGGCAAACCGGTTTGCCACGCCCCTGAGGTGTTCAAGCTCCAGCCTTTCAGGAACGCACCCTCCACGCCGGTTAGCGAGTTGCCGTATGGGATGTCGTAGTTCAACCCCCAGGTTATCCGGTGCTCGACGTCCAGCGGGTCATTGCCCCAGTTGTATTGCTGGAAGCCGTATTCTTTTTTGGCAGCTGCCTCTGCGAGTATCTCATCGGCAGCGGTCTTATCGGCGGTAGCGCTGTACTCTCCATTGGTCGTGTCCACGAAGCATGGCGTCATGGTTGCGAAGTAAGACGAGACGCAAGCGTTAGTGTTGGTTATGTTAGACATCATGTGTGACCATGTGTAATTCACGTTGACGGTGAGTCCTTGGCTGAAACGCCGAACAAAAGAGGTTTGGAGGCCTTCGTATGCTGAGGTTCCCCAGTTGTTCGCCACAGTCATGCCGACCGTTTGCATGTAGGGGTAACCTTGGAGGACGCCGAGCGGCGTGTTACCGCCCTGCGTCAGCGGTTGCGCGGTTGCGACGGCTGGATTCACAGGCAAGCCTGTAGCCGGGTTGATCACACTAGGTTCAGTCGGTTGGTTTTCGCTGAGTCCGTTGATTTCAGCGTGTCGTCCGAGTTCGCCCACATACCCCACACTTAGCACATTGGCACCGAACTGCTTTTGTACCTGCAGATTGAACTGCTCGAGATATGCCTCTTGCTGGTTGATCGGCACGGCATACATCGTGGTCGAAGCATAGTTGGCGGTATTGGTTGCGTTCGCCACATTAAGCACTGGTATCGGCAGGCCACCCGCGACAAGGGAGCCTCCCGAGTAACCAAGGCTCTGCGAACTGCCGGTTGTGCTGTAGACGGCAGTATTCGGCGCAAGGAACTGTCCGGCACAAAGAGTAGTCGTGCTAGCGGGGCTGGTAGGTGTTCCTGTCCCCACGTTCTCAAGTCCGCAGCTTTCCGAGTAGTTAAACGGCGCGTTCTGGAAATAATAATCGGAACGGTAGTTCGTCGGGAAGAACGTCAAACCAAATCCACCGCGAAGCACTGTGTTGTGCGCCAGCGTTGCTGCAAAACCAAATCTTGGCGCAAGGTCCGTGTACGGCGTCGTGACCATTGCCGTCGAGTTGCTCTGCTGGGTTCCTGGCAGTGCGGGAGAAACGAGCAAGCCCGTATAAGGATCGTAGTTGGATATGCGGCCGTGCACTTCCGTGTAAGCCGAGAAGATATCGTATCGCACGCCGAGATTGAGCGTGAGCCACGGCTTTATGCGCCAATCATCCTGGACATAGCCGTGTGGCTCCCACGTGCGGAATCCCTCCTGCACCAGAGCATTGTTTCGTGTCTGCGAGCTTGCAAGGCCCTCCAGCAAATCTCCCGCCGCTTCTCCCGTGAAGGAGCCGTTGAAACTAAATCCACCCTGCGCATTGTTACTCTGTCCTACGCCGGAGCGCCGGCGAACCAGCCCCAGCCCGAACCGCACGCTGTGACTACCCTTATTCCACGTCAGCTGCGCTTCGTATTGAAAGGCTGTGTCGAAGTAGCCCAAAGGAACATAGGTCGTGTCGCCGATCGTCGAGAAGGCACCCGCGCTGTTCAGGCCAGACACAGTCATGCGCACCAGCCCGGACGAGCCTACAAGAGACGATGCCGGAGCAAAGTTCACGCAACTCGTCGCGGTACAAGGAAAACCCAACTTTGTCGAGATGTCCGTTCCTTGGTTTGCAGGGAACGACAAGATTTTGCTCCGGAATATCCCGAATTTCAAATTGAGAACGGTATTCGCGTTGTAGACGTGCACGTACGAGGTTCCAAAACTGTACTGATCCTCGTTATTCGGCCCGGCATAAGACGTGACTACAGGCTCAACCTTGACGGCGCCGCTCGCTCCCGCCGTGTCCAGGTTCCCGGTGGTCGGATCGATATACACGTCCGGGAAACCGTTGGGCGTAATTGTCGTTTCCTGGTTGTAGGTAATGCGCCCAAAAAGTGTGTTGTTCTGATTGAAGTGCTGATCGATTCGCCCATCCCAAGTCTTGCTGGTATAGGTCTTTACAGGATTCACCACGTAATTGTTCGTCAAGGCGCCCGCCGTTCCGGTATTCGGCAGCGGGTACATGTTAAAAAACGCCTTGCCAATCGGAGTCATCGCTGAGGAAGGAATAACCACGTACGGGCAGGTTGTCGAGCCATACAGCAGTGGACTGGAAGCCCCGGCGGTTGTTGAACAAGGCGAGCTTCCGGCCACACCGGGCTCTCCAACCGACGGATAATCTGAAAAGTCCCCATACTGCGTGTTTCCATCCGGGCAAACCGCCTCGCCCTTCTCGCACGCGGTCGGTACGCTATAAAGCGACGCCGAGAGGCCCGTCGCATACCTGAATCCTTCGTAGTCGACGAAAAAGAAAGTCTTGTCCTTGATGATCGGGCCGCCCACGCTTCCGCCGAACTGGTTCTGCCGAAAAGCGGGATTCGGCGCAGCGGGGCACGCAGCCGCCGTGGGGCAAGAATTGTAAGGAGAAGCTGCTCCTGGGGGATTGTTTGCCAGCGTAAAGTTCCAGTTAGGATTGGTGTTCAGCACTTTATTGCGGAAGAATTCGAATGCCGATCCGTGGAAGCTGTTTGTGCCGGACTTCGTAATAATGTCTACCACCGCGCCGCCGGTGCGTCCCACGGACGCGTCATATTTGTTTATCGAGACGTTCACTTCTTGAATCGCGTCGATCGATGGGCGCGCTCCGATCGTTCCGATCATGCGTTCATTGTTGTCGAACCCGTCGATCATGCTTTCATTTTCCGAGTCGCCTTGGCCATTCGCGGAGAACGCCGACGTTTGCCGCCGATCATCCGGTCGATTGCCCGCGGCAATCGAGCCCGGTGCGCCTTCGGTCGTGCCCGCCGAGAGCTGAACGAGTTTCACAATGTTGCGGCCGTCCAGAGGCAGGTCCTCCACAGCCTGCGACGTCACCAGCGTCCCGATTGTCGAAGTGTCCGTCTGCAGTGCCGGTGCAACCGTGCCCGATACTTCCACTGTCTGCGAAATGTCGCCCAGTTCAAGCTTGGCGTCGGCGCGAGCGCGGTCGCCCGCCGCTAGCGTAATGTTGGGCGCGACGAACGTCTTAAATCCTTTAGCCTCCACCTTGATGCTATAGGTCCCCACCTGCAGCAAATTGAAAATGTAATCCCCAGTCCCATTGCTTTGTGTTGTTTGCTGGATGTTTGTTCCGATGTTGGTCAGCGTGATCGTCGCGCCCGGAATCACGGCGCCGCTGGTGTCCGTCACCGTGCCGACCACATCAGCGGTGTCCTGCGCCTGAACTCTCTCCGCGTGAAGCATAACCATCGCGGCCAGCACCACCAACACGCCCAACCGTCTAACTAAACGTGAAGCCATGGGACCCTCCTTGTCGCTACATTGTCAAATCTGGTTCTGTAAAAAGAAGCCGATCAACGAAAGCTGATCGCGATCAACAAAAGGGTTGGTCGGGAAGAGACACAAACAGCGCGGTCAACAACAAAACGTCTCGACGCATTCGTGCGTCGTCAGTTGGACACTACGCCCCGTATTGCGCCCGCTAAAGCGTTACGATCTGGAACCTCACCCACCAACAGCAGCCGCCCGGTCTCGCACCGAACGCGCCACGCTCACCAAGCCTCGAAATGCCCGAGCGATGGCTTGCGGCGCTTCTTCGTGACCGATAGCGTTCTGCGATATCTGGCCTCGAACGATACCGGACCTTCCCAAGGCCGTCTATCTTTTTATATTTATCGGACCGATTTGTACCGCATAGCCGACGTTATAGCGCGGACAATACCACTCGGAAGGAGAAATGCAACAAATAAATATTCTTGATGCAGGTTTTAACTATCGAAATACCTGCCGCTCCCGGACCAACTCGATCTCAGCCCCCGATTTTCGCCAGTGTGGCTTTCGCCTCTTCGGCTCCTATTTCGCGCACGTATATATTCCGGAACCGTATTTCCGATCCATGTGTCTGTAACTCGATCGGTCCCGTCGGCAAAATGCTGCCGCTGCGGTCGAAATAATTGTCGAGCACCTGCCCATCCACTGTTTGCTTCCCATTCAACCACACCCACACCCGCGTCCCGATCATCTTGATGTGGAACGTATTCCATTGCCCAACGGGATTGTCCGCCTTCACCAGCGGCCATTTCCCCGGATTATCAATATCATCGTTCCACAGCGAACCGGACCCGCGCGGCGCACCATTCCTCACTTCCCGTGGGTTCTCTGGGTCCCAAACTTGCACCTGCGGATACCCGCGCAGATAGACGCCTGAGTCGCCATTGTGGTTCACCATCAGCCAATCCACATACAGCTCAAAATCTCCATAGCTCTTCTCGGTTCCTAGGAAAACCCCTTTGCCGTCGGACACCAATTCACCCTTGGCGACGTCGACGCTCCAATTCTGGTCCCGGTCGGTATTCCACTGCGCCTGCTTCGCCGCCAGTTCGTCTGGCGAAAACTCCGCCACGGTTTGCGGGTTGATGTCGCCTTGAATCCCGCGCCACCCGCTCAGATCCTTCCCGTTGAAGAGCAGTGTAAATCCTGCCGGCGGCTGGTTCAGCGCCTGATCCTGCGCCTTCAGCACATGCAAGCTAATCATCATTAAAGCCGCCACGCTGAACGCAACCGCAGCTATTCTCTTCATCGATCGTTCCTCCGCTCAAAGTTTCGTCTTGCTGCTGCTATATCAGATGCCCATCGCCACTGTCCACAGATTTCCAGATTGCCCCACCAGGCCCGGCCCCTTTCAAACATTAGAAGTTCCTCATCCGCCCCCCCGGGCCCAAAACACGCCGGCGCGACTCTTCCGCCTCCTGCCATCTCTTTCCCATCCTTCAGTGCAAAAATGCAAACGCCATAACGAAAGCCCCGCGATCTGACGATATTACTTGCAGGTCAGGGAACGCCCGCTTGCTCTCCGCGGCGCTCGCGTCCTCGCCCCAACGAAAATCCTTCTGCCGAAAGCGAAGCTTCGATGGCCGAAAACGACATCGTCAGCGATTTCCTCGTCGAAAGCTACGAAAACCTCGACCGCCTCGACCGCGAACTTGTCGAGCTCGAAAAGAACCACGGCGACCGCGACGCACTTGCGGGCGTGTTCCGCACGATCCACACGATTAAAGGCACTTGTGGCTTTCTTGGATTCACCAAACTCGAAAAGGTCGCCCACGCCGGCGAAAACCTTCTCGCGCTTCTCCGCGACGGCAAGCTCGTCGGCAATCCGGGAATAACCACAGCCCTGCTGAAGATGGTCGACGCGATTCGCCAGACGCTCGCTGAAATCCAGGCCTCCGGCCAGGACGGCGCATCCGACTACCCTGAATTACTCGAACACCTCAAGCGCCTCCAAACCGCCGGCTCTTCAACTTCAGTTCCCACCGTAAAGGCCGACGGCAGTCCAGCTCCCGTGGCAGACGAGATCATCCAGCATTTGCCTGCACCTGAGAAAATCGGCGGCGTGCTGGTCGAACACGGCATCGTCTCTCCAAAAGAGCTCGCCGAAGCCCTTGAGAAACAAGAACGAGGCGACGACCGTAAGGTCGGCGACATTCTAGTCGCAGAGGGGCACGTGAAAGCGGAAGACGTCACCCTCGCGCAAACCGTTATCGAGGCTCGCTCTTCCGTCCCCGCGGGCACCATCCGTGTCGGCGTAAATCTCCTCGATAACCTCATGACTCTCGTCGGCGAGCTCGTTCTCGCCCGCAACCAACTGCTTCAATTTGCCAATACTCTTGAAGATGTCAATCTCCAGAGCGTCTCCCAGCGCATGAACCTCATCGCTACCGAGCTACAGGAAGAAGTGATGAAGACGCGGATGCAGCCGATCGGCAATATTTGGAACCAGTTTCCTCGCACCGTCCGTGACGTCGCTCTCGGCTGCAACAAAGAAGTCCGTATCGAAATGGAAGGCAAGGAGACCGAACTCGATAAGACGATCATCGAAGCGATCAAGGACCCGCTCACGCATCTCGTTCGGAATTCCGTCGATCACGGCATCGAGCTTCCCGCAGACCGCGTAAAGGCTGGCAAGGACCGTGTCGGCCGCCTGATTCTGCGCGCTTTCCACGAAGGCGGTCAGGTCAATATCGAAATCGTCGACGACGGTGCCGGTCTCAATCGCGACCGCATTCGCCAGAAAGCCGTCGAACGCGGCCTCGTAGCCGCCGATCATGCCGCGCGCCTCTCCGATCGCGAAATTTTCAACATGATCTTTCTTCCCGGCTTTTCCACCGCCGCGAAGGTAACCAATGTTTCCGGCCGCGGCGTCGGCATGGACGTCGTCAAGACCAACGTCGAAAAAATCGGCGGCACCGTCGACGTCCATTCCAAACCCGGCGAAGGCACCACCGTCCGTATCAAGATTCCTCTCACCTTGGCGATTATCCCCGCCCTCGTCGTTACTTCCGGGCGTGAACGCTTCGCCATTCCGCAGGTAAATCTCACAGAGCTTGTCCGCGTCGAAAGCAACAATGCCTCTCGCCGCATCGAACTCGTCCACGGCGCGCCTGTTTACCGTCTTCGCGGCCGCTTGTTGCCTCTGGTTTATCTCGGTAAGGAATTGCAGCTCGATAAGCGCGAAGCGTCTGGTTCTTCCGAAGAGCAGGCCGTCAACATCGTCGTTCTTCAAGCTGGCGAACGGCAATTCGGCCTCGTCGTCGATGAAGTCAACGATACCCAGGAAATCGTCGTCAAACCGCTCCGCAAACAGCTCAAAGGGATCAAGACGTTCGCTGGCGCAAGTATCATGGGCGATGGCAAAATCGCTCTAATCCTGGACGTCATGGGCGTCGCACAGCGCTCCGGCGTCATCTCCGAAGCCCGTGACCGTGCTCTCGCCGAAAAAGCCGCCGAAATCGCCGCGGTGGAAAAGGCCCGCGAAATGCAAACCTTCCTGCTCTTCGCCGGTCCGGACGACGCCTGCATGGCGCTTCCCATCGAGACTCTCGATCGCCTCGAGGAATTGCCTGCCTCGCAGGTTGAACAGTCCGGTTCGCAATGGGTCGCGCAATACCGTGGCCGCATCCTCCCGCTGATTCATCTCGGCCACGCGCTCAACGAGCGCCGGGGTCGCCGCCGTCACCCCAAGCCGGCCACCGAGGCCGCCGATAAGCAGATTCAGGTTCTGGTCTGCCACAGTGAGGGCCAGACAGTCGGCATCGTTGTCGAACGCATCCTTGACATCGTTGAAGACACTGCGGACGTCCAGTATCCCGCCACGCGCGCTGGCGTCCGTTACTCGGCCGTGATCAACGGTCGCGTCACCGAACTGATCGATATTCCGGCCATCCTGCGTTCCTCCTGTCTTCAGCAAGCATTGCAGACAGCTCCCGCGGAGGTCGTGCATTAGCAATGCCGCAAACGTCTCAATTCTGCACGTTCTATCTCGATAGCCTTCTCTTCGGCATCGAATTGCGCCGTGTCCAGGAGGTCCTCCGTTACATTGGCATGACCCCCGTTCCGCTCGCCCCAGGCGTGGTTAGCGGCCTCATCAATCTGCGCGGCCAGATCGTCACTGCCGTCGATTTGCGCCGGCGCCTCGACCTGCAGCCGCGCCCAGCAAACGTTGAGCCCATGAACGTCGTCGTTCGCTCCGAAGACGGCTCCGTCAGCCTCTTGGTCGACGAAATCGGCGACGTCGTCGAAGTCGAGGAAGAGTCTTTTGAACCGCCCCCCGAAACTCTTCACGGCACTGTGCGCACTGTGATTCTCGGCGTCCACAAGCTCCAAGACCGACTCATGCACGCCCTGGACACAGAGCGCGCCTGCCAAATCACCGAGGAGATGGAAGCCGTAGGCCCGACGCAATGAGGAAAGGTAGTGCCCTCGCCCAGAAGATGTGCTTTGGCGTTGGGAATCAGCTTTAGCTTTATCAGAATCGGGGAAACGGAAAGGAGCACCGCAATGGGATGGTTTAGAAACTTGAAGATTGGGATGAAACTGGGTGTTGGATTTGGGCTGGAGATTCTGCTCGTTCTTCTGCTCGGCGTGTTTTCCATCGTGCAGCTGGCCAGGGTCAACGGCGAAACCGTAGAGATCGCCACCAACTGGTTGCCCAGTGTCGCGAGCGTTGACAAGCTCCGCTTCGACGCTTCCGCGGCGAGGCGTGACGCACTCAACTTAGTCGTAGCCTCGGCGGATAAAAGAGCCCATTACCAGGAAAAACTGGCTGGCGAAATAAACGATATAGCCAACGACGAAAAAGCGTACGAGCCTCTCATCTCGTCCGATGAAGAACGCGGGATCTACCAAAATTTTCATACTCAATGGGACAAATATATGGTGGTCCAGAACAAGGCCATCGACTTCGCCAACCAAAACAAAACCTCCGACGCGATTGCTCTCATGCAGGGGGAAGGAAGCGAAGACTTTGAGCCGGCAGCGCAGTTTTTGCTGGACGATGTCAATCTCAACAGCAAGGGTGCCGACGGCGCCACTAAGGCAAGTGCCAGCCTTTATTCGTCTTCGCGTTATTGGATCGTGGGGCTCTCCGTCGGCGCTGTTCTCGTCGGCCTTTTCGTAGCCTCCTTGGTTGCCCGCTCTATCACCGGTGCCACCACAACGATGCTCAGCGCGATTGAGCAAATCGCTTCAAACAATCTCTCCGTTCCCGATATGGAAATCACCTCGGCCGACGAGATTGGCAAGGCCGGTGTTGCCCTGAACAAGATGAAAAATAATCTCCACGGCGTCATTGAGTCCATTTCTGGCACCGCCCAGCACGTAGCCGCGGCCAGCGAGGAATTTTCTTCCACCAGCCAGCAGATCACGGCCAATTCCGAAGAAGCTACCGCTCAAGCCAACACCGTTTCCGCCGCCACCGAACAGGTCAGCCGGAACCTCCAGACTGTCGCCACCGGCGCTGAACAAATGTCCGCCACGATCAAGGATATCGCCAAAAATGCCGGCGAAGCTGCAAAAGTCGCCAGCGAAGCCGTCAAGACGGCTCATTCCACAAACGCCATCGTTACCAAGCTCGGTGAATCCAGCATCGAGATCGGCCAGGTCATTAAGGTCATCACTTCCATCGCCCAGCAGACCAACCTTCTCGCTTTGAACGCCACCATCGAGGCCGCGCGTGCTGGCGAAGCGGGCAAGGGCTTCGCCGTTGTGGCGAATGAAGTGAAGGAACTGGCAAAGCAGACTGCGAAAGCGACCGAAGACATCGGCCAGAAGATCAGCACCATTCAGGAAGACACGAAAGGTGCAGTCGAAGCCATTGGTTCCATCAGTGAAGTCATCAACAAGATCAACGACATCGCCAGCACGATCGCCACCGCCGTCGAAGAGCAAAGCGCCACCACGAACGAAATGTCCCGCAACGTGATCGAGGCGGCCAAAGGCTCCGAAGCGATCACCCAGAATATCAGCGGTGTCGCCCAGGCCGCTCAAAGCACCTCATCGAGCGCTCATGATTCGCAAAAGGCCGCCGCGCAACTGGCCGAAATGTCCACTCAGCTCCGCGGGCTGGTGGAGCAATTTAAGCTCGAGGCTAACGGCCACGGCCACAGCTTCGCGCACCACCGCACCGCCTGATACTAGTAGTACCGGTACGTGCCTTGTGAAGAAAAATGTGGCAAATAAGCCACGGTTTACGTCGACTGTGTGCCGAACTTCCGGCGAAGCAGCCGGTTTCTAATCGATACAGCAAACGATTAGAAATCACCGTAAGTAGCCGAAAACAGTGGGTCGACTCAAAGCCTAATCGATACAGATCGGGGCATTTTTTTGCATAGCCAAACCAAGATCCGAGTACTCGTCGTCGACGACTCCGTCGTCATCCGCAAAATTCTCACCGACACCCTGTCGGCCGATCCCGGTATCGAAGTCGTCTCCACGGCCCAAAATGGGAAAATTGGCTTGGCCAAGATTTCCCAGTGTCAGCCGGATGTAATCACCCTCGATGTCGAAATGCCGGTTATGAACGGGCTCGAGGCCCTCGCCGAGATCCGCAAAACATATCAGAAGCTTCCCGTAATCATGTTCAGCACGCTCACAGAGTCCGGTGCCGCCGCAACTTTGGATGCGCTCGCCCTCGGTGCTTCCGACTACGCCACGAAACCAAGCAACACCGGCAGCCCACTCGCCGCCATCGAAGCAGTCCGATGCGAATTGGTCCCGAAGATCAAGGCTCTTTGCCCTGGCGTCGCGCCGCGGGTGATTCGTCCACCAACGCCGCGTATTGTCGTCTCACGTCCACGCTCCCGGTCTCGCATCGAAATTGTCGCCATCGGCACGTCCACCGGTGGTCCGAACGCCCTGGCGGAGCTTTTCCCCTCCTTTCCAAAGGACTTTCCGGTGCCGATCGTCACCGTTCAGCACATGCCGCCGATATTTACGCGGCTCTTGGCTGACCGCCTCGCCGGCCATTCTCAGATTCCTGTCGAGGAGGGCCGCGATGGAGGCGCACTTTCCGCAGCTCATGCTTGGATCGCCCCGGGCAATTACCACATGAAAGTCAAGCGTTCAACTCTTCACCCGCACATCGAACTGGATCAGAGTCCTCCCGAACATTCCTGCCGCCCCGCCGTCGATGTCCTCTTTCGTTCGGTGGCCGAATCATATGGCCCCGCGGCTCTCGCCGTGGTGATGACGGGGATGGGCTCCGATGGCGTCCTCGGCGCTCAGCGAATCCGCGAAGCCGGAGGCGAGGTTCTCATCCAGGACGAAGCCTCCTCCGTGGTCTGGGGCATGCCCGGGCTAACCTATGCCGCCGGTCATGCGGATGCCGTCTATCCTTTGCAGAACTTGGGGCCTGAGATAACCCGGCGCGTTCTTCAAAGCCGCGCTTCACAGTCGATGTCTGAGCAGAGGCCATACGTCCTACCGGAGACAAACGCACGATGACCCCAGTCACCCAGGCGATTAAGCCGCCCTCGCCGGTCGCCCGGCCCAAAGAGCCGCTCGATCCCGTTTACTTTCAAATTCGCGACCTTGTTTACAAGGTTTCAGGCATCTATCAGCCCGAAGAAAAGCTTTATTTACTGGCTGACGGATGCGGCCGCCGTATGAAACAGCTCGGCTCGCGCAGCCCGCGCGACTATTGGGATCACTTAACGGCGAATCCAAGCCGCGATGGCGAGTTGCGCCAATTGCTCAATGAAATCACAATCGGTGAAACCTGCCTCTTTCGCAGCCAGGCTCAGGTCGACGCGCTGCGAAAAGTCATTCTTCCCGAACTCATGGCAGACAAGACCCGCCAGATCGTGAAGAAATTGCGCATCTGGAGTGCCGGTTGCTCCACTGGCGAGGAACCATATACCCTCGCTATGGTGCTTATGGAAGAATCCGAAGGCCGCCTCAAAGGTTGGCAATTCGAGATCGCGGCCACGGACCTGAATGATCGTTCGGTCGAAACCGCCAAGGCCGGCCTTTACGGTGAATATGCCCTCCGGAACACCACCGACTATTTCAAACGCAAATATTTTGTTCCCGCCGAAAACGGAAAGCTTCAGGTCCGCCAAGAAGTGAAAAAGCTCGTCACCTTCAATCGCGTCAACTTGCAGGACGATTCGAAGATGCTCTTCATGAAAGGCATGGATCTTGTCTTCTGCTGCAACGTTCTCATCTATTTTGACGGCGTTTCCAAATCGCGCGTGATTGGACACTTCTTCAATAACCTGAATTTCGGCGGATATTTCTTTCTGGGAACCTCTGAATCTCTCCTTCACTTGAACGATCAGTTCCATCTGATCCACTTTCCCGGAACGATCGGCTATTGGAAACCTTCACTTTCGGGGGCAAAGCCATGACCGCCAGTGTGGCAGAGAACATACGCGAGCGCGTTGCTCGCATCGAGACGACTCCCGCAATCCCGGCCGTGTTGGTCCCTCTTCTGAAGGTGCTCAACCGGCCGGCCGAAGATGTCGATATCAACGAAGTCGTCCGGCTCGTCTCTTACGATAATTCCATTGCCGCGCAGTGCATGCGGATGGCAAGCTCGCCGCTCTTCGGGCTTGCCCAACAACCGAAATCCATTTCGTCCGCCGTCGTCAGCCTTGGCCTCCATCGCGTGGAGTCTATTCTTCTCACCTGCTGCATGGGGCACGCGTTTCCCATGAAGTCATGGCCCCTGGAGCCTGCGGCCTTCTGGAGACATTCGCTCGGTTGTGCAATGGTGTGTCGGCGCTTCAGCGAGCAGATCGGCAGCCCGGAGACGGAAAAGGCGTACACCGCCGGGCTCTTGCATGATATCGGGATCATGGCCAACTGTGTTGCTTTCCCCGGCGAATTTGCACTGGTCGTCCAACGAGCGCGCGAAGCTCAGCAGCCGCTTTTTGACGCGGAACTTTCCGTCATGGGATTCACGCATTGCGAGACGGGTCAGGTCCTGGCGGAGCAATGGGGACTGGCGCCGGAGATTTTCCAGGTCATCGCCTTTCATCACGATGTCGATCACGCTTCTGCCCCTCGCGGGCTGGTCGCAATCGTGCATCTCTCTGATCTTCTGTGCCGTATGCGCGACTTGGGATACGGATACTATGAGTGCAGCAAAGTGGATATGATCGCAGATCCCGCCTGGGCTATTCTCAAGCAGGAGTATCCGGAGCTTGAACGAATCGATCTTGCCCGCTTTACGTTCGAGCTCGACGAGGCGGTCGCCGAGATATCCGAAATGGTTCGTATGGTGTTGGGCTCGTCGGCTTCGTAGAGCGCGGTCGCTTCTACGAAGCTTGTTAATCATATTCCGTCGGACGCTGTGGGACGAGTTCTTAACTATGGATCTCAAGCGTAATCAGAAAAGGGGAGCCTTCAAAGAGCTGCCTGAGTTCCACGCCGTCTGAGTCGGCAAGGGAGTGCACGCTGTAATCTGTTCCGGTAATTACTGTCGGCACGGAGAGCATGCAAGCATCGCCCAGGCCGCTGATCTTGTTCTTGAAGTTTCCGGCGATCATATTCCCCACTTCGCCGAAAGCATCTTTCACGTCCTGGCTGTCAGCGGCTGGTTGGGTTCCAAGCATCTTGCTCGCCATCCGGGCTGCGGTTTCGCGGCTGCACCGGATCGTAAGCACGCCGCAAAGCTGTCCCGCCAAGCCCACCATAGCTGTGATGTCAAAAGCCGAATTAGCCGAATTGCTGTCGTCCACCACAGGCTGCAATTCGGCGCCGAGCATCAGCTCGAACACTTCCTTGGTGGCGAGCTCCATGAGCGGGATCCAGCTCTGATGGTTATTCCGTGACGCAAGCAGCTCGTTCGCTGATTTCATGTTTTTCCTGCCAGCAACGTAAGTACATTCTCTTTCACCTGTTCCGGCGTGAAAGGCTTGCGTATGTACCCCTTGGCTCCGCACGAAAGCGCCTGCACTACGTGCGACTCGCTTCCTTCCGTCGTGATCATCACCACGGGAACTCCCTTGCCGTTCTCCACTTCCGGGAGTTGCTTGATGAATTCCAGCCCATTCATCACCGGCATGTTGATATCGCACAAAATCAGGTCAACCTTGCTCTCTTTCAGCACGCCCAGGGCTTCCACGCCGTTGCCTGCCTCATACACGTGCTCCAGCTCCAGGCCGGCTTGCCGCAGTAATCGCTCGATTATCTTCCTCATCACGGAAGAGTCATCCACAATGAGGGCGCTGATGCTGTTCATGGGACCTTTCCATCACTCGCGCTGACTGCGTCCTGTTACTGGGCTCTATCGGCCCAAACGGTTAGCAACTTTAGGTCTGGCCGCAGGTTCCGGTAGACGCCGCTACAATGATCGCCTTAGCCCATGTAGAGAATATGCAGTATTGATCGAAGAATCTTCGGGTTTCAGTATCGGAATGCGACCGGCACGCAGGCTTCTACGTCGCTCATTACTCATACGGGATAGTCTCTTATGGCGTTTGGCTCTCAAACCGAAACCTGTCTACTTACGCGGAAGCTTTGTCTCGATGCGCTCGACGGTTAAGTCGCCTCGGCGCTTACTCTCCACAACGCAGCATTCGTCACCCGGAGCACTCATGGCTACGGCTTTTGTCGAAGACCGCCTCACGTATCTTTGGGAAACGCCGAAAACAGTCCGTGGCTGGCTCGGAACTGTTGACCACAAGGAATTAGGCATCCGCTATCTCGTCACCGCATTTGTCTTCCTTCTTGTTGGCGGTGTCGAAGCGCTCCTCGTCCGCATCCAACTCGCCCGCCCGGACATGACGTTTCTCTCGCCGGAGGCATACGATCAGATCTTCACCATGCACGGCGTCACCATGATCTTCTGGTACGCCTCGCCGATTCTTTCCGGTTTCGCAATCTACATGATTCCTCTCATGATCGGCGCCCGCGATGTTGCTTTTCCCCGGCTTAATTCATTCACCTATTGGTCGTTCCTCTTCTCTGGAATTCTTTTGTACGTCTCTCCGTTCTTTCGGCAGGCCCCCCATGGCGGCTGGTTTGCCTATGTGCCCTATACGCTGACCGAGTATTCGCCGGGCATCGGCATGGATATTTACGCCCTGGCATTGATCTTCATCACCATATCGACCACTGCAAACGCCGTTAATTTCGTTGTCACCATCTTGCGCCTGCGCGCCCCGGGCATGGCCATCAGCCGCATGCCCCTTTTTGCATACAGCACATTGACGATTTCGCTCGTAATTCTGTTCGCTTTGCCTGCACTCTCGGCTGCTTGCATCTTCCTCGAGCTCGAACGGCGCTGGGGCATGCACTTTTTTGGTGTTGCTGGCGGGGGCGACATCTTTCTTTGGCAACAGCTTTTCTGGTTCTTCGGTCACCCGTGGGTCTATGTGATCTTTCTTCCCGCTACGGGCATGGTCTCGATGATTATCCCGGTCTTCTCCCGTCGCCCGATTGTCGGTTACGCCTGGATCGCTATCTCGACAATGCTCACCGGCTTGGTTGGATTCGGCGTCTGGCTGCACCACATGTTTACGGTTGGCATGTCAGATATGGCCATGAGTTTTTTCAGCGCCGGCAGCATGACGATTTCCATTTTCACGACTATACAGGTTTTCGCTTGGCTCGCGACCATATGGAAAGGTAAGCCCGTTGCTACCACTTCCATGTATTACGCCTCCGCCTCGGTTGCGCTGTTGGTGGTCGGCGGTCTCAGCGGAATATTCACGGGAATCATTCCGGTTGACTGGCAAGTCCACAACACCTATTACGTCGTCGCTCACATCCATTACGTTCTCATCGGCGCAAATGTCTTCCCTGTCTTCGCCGGATTTTATTACTGGCTGCCCAAGATGATGGGCCGCATGATGAACGAAACCCTCGGCAAGCTCAGCTTCTGGGTAATGTTTGTCGGGTTTAACGTCGGCTTTTTCCCTATGCACATTCTCGGCCTCGAAGGCATGCCTCGCAGGATTTACACATATCAGCCAGGCCTGGGCTTCGAATCTGGGAATATGGTCGTTACAGTTGGCTCGTTTGTGTTCGGGCTCGGCGTTCTAATCAGTGTCATCAATTTCTTCATCAGCCGAAAAAGAGGAGAGCTAGCCGGCCCCAACCCCTGGAATTCGGATGGCTTGGAGTGGGCTTCCGATTCGCCGCCCGAATCTTACGAATTGGCTCACATTCCCGTCGTCGTCACGCGTCATCCGCTTTGGGACGATTTCGACGAGACCGCTGATCCAGAAAACGAGCGCGTCTTGGACGGCGGAAGACTGTCGCCGACCACCGGCTGGCTTGACGCGGAACCTGTTGGGATCGCGACCATGCCGGAAGACTCTCTCGCGCCGCTCTTTCTCGCGGTCGCGATGTTCATCTTCTTTTTCGCGCTGGTTTTTCGCCACATGTGGATCGTGCTCGCAGCCTTGATCGCTGTCTTTTTCATGGGCTGCTACTGGATGTGGCCTCGCGAGAGCAAGGAGGTGGTATGAGCACTGTCGCCCAGGTCTCTGCCCAGCCCCCGGCTCGTTACGTTTCCCTTCAGGGATTGCCCATTGATCAGCGCCGCGGCGAGTGGGCGATGTGGTGCACGATCGCTACCGAGGCGATGCTCTTCGTCTGCATGTTCGGCAGTTACTACTATCTTGGAACAAACAAAGACCGCTGGGCCATCGACTATCCCCCCAGCCTGAAATATCCGTTCGTGCTCCTCGCGATCCTGCTCAGCAGCAGCGTCGTCCTCGAGTGGGGCAATAAACAAGTGAAACGCGGGCGATTCGTCGCCGCGCGCATCGCTCTCTGGATCACCGTTGCGATGGGTCTCGTTTTTCTGATGCTGCAGGCTTTTGAATACATCGAGCATTGGAAGTCGCTCACTCCCTCGACGGACTCTTATGGCTCGATCTTTTATACGATCACCACGCTTCACGCCGCCCACGTGATCGTGGGCCTGCTCCTGCTTTGTTACGTCGGAGTCTTGCCTCGATACGGCGACTCCCGCAGCTCTCCCCATCGCCCCTACGCCACGGTTTCCATGTATTGGCATTTCGTCGACATTGTCTGGGTTTTCATCGTCATCTTTTTGTATGTGATTCCTACTTTCCAGGGACATGCTCATGGCCACTTCGCCCGTTGAGTTGCGCCCACAGCCCGTCCCTCCCCCGAAGCTCTGGTTCGGTCTCGTCACCTCCGTGATTGCCTGGCTGGGCCTGGGTTTTATCGACCTGATTATTGTCTGGCAGGTGTGCGGCTACGCGGAAAAGTACGGTGTTGGCAGGGTGCACGAAGACGCCCGCATCGCCTGTTTCCTCATCTCGCTCGTTTTGCTCGCCACCGCCTTTTATGCGGGGCTTATTTCTTACCGGAATTTCCGGGCCATTTCGCAAAGTCGCGACGTAATCAATGCTAACGCAGCCGATCGCCGCGAGTTCATGGCCATGCTCGGGGTCATCATCAGCCTCACTCTCGGCGCCGGCATCGTTTGGCTCGCGCTGCCTCCCCTGATCGTTCAGATGTGCTTGAGGGCGAAATGAGCAAGTCGATGCGATTCGCTGCGTTCTGTCTTTTATCGGCCTGCTTGGTCCTGCCAGGATGCGAAGGCGGCAGATCCTTTCGTTCCTATGGCGTTGCGATTCAAGGTAATCCGGCGCGCGGCAAAGAACTCATCCAAACCTACGGATGTGGAGCTTGCCATATCATTCCCGGTGTGCCCGGCGCTCGCGGGCTTGTCGGTCCGCCTCTCAATCTTTTTGCTGATCGAACGATGGTCGGAGGAGTCATCCCCAACACGCCGGAGAACCTTGTCCGCTGGGTTGAGAATCCGCCCTCGATCGATCCCAAAACCGCCATGCCGGATTTAGGCGTCTCTCAATCTCAAGCGCAAGACATCGCGGCGTATCTCTACACGCTGCGCTGAGCAAATGCGGCTAAAAGGAGGACGATGTTCAGTAGGGCTTGTCGGGCTCGCAATCGTAAAAAGCATTCTAAGGCTCTCGGAAGAGTCGTACTCTCCGCCGCGCTTCTCGGCGCCTCTGGTTGCAACGAACCCCAAACCACTCTGCGCGGTCACGGCTTAGCGGCAATTCGTATCTCCCACCTCTCGTGGTTGATGACCATTCTGTTTCTGATTGTGTCCCTCATTATGTGGGTCCTGATCGCCACAGCTTTTTATAAGCGCCGCGGTACTTTGGCTGAGCACGCTCCCATCGACTCCGAGGGCGGCGAGATTTGGATCGCCATCGGCGGCCTCGCCATCCCGTTCATTGTTCTTACGCTCCTCTTTGTCTTGGGCCTCAGCCTGCTTTCAGATTTTCCCATTCACGGCATGCGTGGCCCAATGACCGTCAGTGCGGCCGAAGCCATGAAACCCGAGATTCGCATCACCGGCCACCAGTGGTGGTGGCAAATCGATTACCTCAATCCCGATCCTTCAAAAGCGTTTACCACCGCCAACGAGCTCCACTTGCCCGCCGGCCGTCCCATGTACATCGAGGTCGTCACCAAAGACGTGATGCACTCGCTCTGGATCCCCGCACTTCACGGGAAAGTCGACATGATTCCGGGTCTCGCTAACTACATTCTGATTCAGTCGTCCCAGCCCGGCACGTATGAGGGGCAATGCGCCGAATACTGCGGCGAACAGCACGCGCACATGCGCTTGCTCGCTGTCGTCCAGGAACCTGCGGAATACGAGGCGTGGTTGCAAAAACAGCGCCAGCCGGCAGCTGAACCGACAACTCCGGAGGCGATCGATGGTAAAAATATATTTCTCTCCAGCCCCTGCATTGCTTGTCACCAGGTCCGCGGCACGTTTGCCGCCGGAACGCTTGGCCCGGATCTCACGCACATCGGCAGTCGGCAGTTGATCGGCGCCGATTCGTTCCCAAACAACAACGCCTACCTCGAAGCCTGGGTCACGAATGCGCAGTCGCTGAAGCCGGGGTGTTTGATGCCTAATCTGCCCCAATTCAACGGGCCGCAATTGCTGGACCTTGTCGCGTATTTGCGCCAGTTGAAATGAATGTGAAGGGTCTACAGATCGGAGAAGTTTTGATGCCCACCGTAATCTGCGCCGCGATCCTCGCTTTCCTTTTTCTCGCGCCGCAGATTGCCTTCGGCCGGCAGGCCGCGCAATCCGAGCCGTCCGATGGGGCCGCCGTCTACGCGGCCCACTGCATCAAGTGCCACGGCACAGACGGCGGTGGTATTGCCGGCGTCGTCTCGATAATGGGCCCTTCGCTCAAAGCCGAACACGACCGCCAAGCTGTTGTCGATAGGGTTCTTCACGGCAAGGGCATCATGCCCAGCTTCAAGACCGTTTTGTCCTCCGGGCAAATCGACGCCGTCGCCGGCTATGTAACCACCGAGCTCGCCACCATTCCGCTCGCTCCAGGCGATCTGGCGAATGGCGGCACTCTGTTCCGGATATATTGCTCCCCTTGTCACGGAGTTTCGGCGCGCGGTGGCGCAATCGCCTTCGCGGGAACGAACGCTCCTTCCCTCGTCGACAAAAGTGCCGCGACAATCGCCGGAACGATCCGTTGGGGGCCCGGTCCGATGCCGTCCTTTCCGTCCAGCGCGATGACAGATCAGCAATTGGACTCGATCGTCACCTACATCCAGTTTCTGCAGCATCCGCCGAGCCCGGGAGGCACTCCGATGCAGTACTTCGGCTCCGTAGCTGAAGGCCTTATGGCTTGGCTGGCGGCGTTCGTCATCGTTGGGCTTGCAATGTGGATCGAAAGAGGTGGCAAGGGATGAATCAAGGGAGACGCATTCGACCACACGGGGGATGGATTGGCGCGGCTGCCGCCGCATTTTCTGGATGGACGGCTGGCGGTCCATCCACGAAAGGTTTGCGGATGCAAATGGCCATGGCTGGAGAAAACTCATTCGGGGATACCACCCCCGATTCGCCCAGAGTCTTTTCATCTGAGCCGGCTCCGGGCTCTCAACAACATGGGAGTCCGCAAGAAGGCTTGAGAAATCTGGCAACTTTGCTGGTTCTGTTTGCTTTCATGCTTGCCCTGGGAGCCTCGATCGGATTCGTGGTGGTCTACTGGACGTCCGCATCCCACGCGCTCCTCGGTGGAATGGCCGCGCTCACGATGGCTAGCTTCGGGTGCGGTCTCGTCCTCTGGTCCCACTGGTTCATGAAACACGAACAAGTCATCGACGTCCGCGAGACCCTGAGCTCGCCTCCCGCGGAGCAACAAGCCGTCACAAAGGATTTTCTCGCAGACGACCAAGTACAACGCCGCAAACTCCTTCTCGGTCTGGTGAGCGGCACACTCGCCGCCTTCGCCGCTGCATTCGTTTCGCTTTTTCGCTCTTTTGCGAGACCTCCTTATCCCGCTCTGAAGCCCACCATTTGGAGGCAGGGAGATCGGCTGGTTACGCTGGAGGGCCGTCCGGTGAACATCAACACGCTGGATGTTGGGAGCACTCTCAGCGTCTTCCCGGAAAACCGCATCGATGCCGAGAACGCCCAAGTTGTCCTCGTTCGCGTAAACCAAAACTTGCTTCGCTTGCCTGCGGCTCGAGCCAACTGGGCTCCCAGCGGATATCTCGCTTACTCGCGCGTCTGCACTCACGCCGGATGCTCCGTGGGGCTCTATGAAGCCGAGCTGTGCCTCCTTGAGTGCCCGTGTCATCAGTCGACGTTCGACGTGCTCTCAGGCGCGCAGCCCACCGGTGGGCCCGCTGATCGCGAGCTTCCGCAGCTTCCTTTATACGCTGACGCCGACGGCAACCTTCGCGCGCGTGGTGATTTTAGCGCGCCACCGGGCCCCGGTTTCTGGGGGCTGCCGTGATTCGCGAAATCGGCGATTGGTTCGACGCCCGCCTGCACCTGGCCAAATTCGTTCGCAAGGCCCTCAACCACGCCTTTCCGGACCACTGGTCGTTCATGCTCGGCGAAATCGCCCTTTACTCATTTGTTTTCCTCGTAGTTTCCGGCGTCTTTCTCGCGATGTTTTTCAACGGCAGCGCTGTCCAGCAAATCTATCATGGCAGTTACAAGGCGCTGGATGGCGTCAGCGTTTCGGCTGCATACCAATCCGTGCTTCACATCAGCTTTGACGTGCGCGCCGGCCTGCTCATTCGCCAAATGCATCATTGGGCTGCCTTGATCTTCCTTGCCGCCATCGTGATGCATCTATCCCGCATCTTCCTCACCGCCGCATACCGCAGGCCGCGCGAAATCAATTGGATGATCGGTCTCACGCTTCTCCTGCTCGCGCTTGCCAATGGTTTTTTTGGCTATTCGCTGGCGGACGATCTCCTGTCCGCCGCTGGCGTTCGCATCGCCTACTCTGTTCTTCTCTCGATTCCCGTCGTTGGCTCCTGGCTTACGTTTGCGTTCTTTGGCGGCGTTGTGCCGACTGACGCCACCATACCTCGCATGTACGCCCTGCACATCTTCGTGATTCCGGCCGTGCTCGCCGCGCTGATCGGATTGCATCTCGCCATCATCTGGAAACAAAGGCACACGAATTATCCCGGGCCCGGCCGCACTGACCGCACCATCGTCGGATCGCGAATGTGGCCCTCCTACGCGGCCAAATCTGTCGGCCTTTGTTTCTTGGTTTTCGCCGTAATCGCTTTTCTCGGCGCATTTGTGCAGATAGACCCCGTCTGGATCTATGGGCCCGATAATCCCGCCGCAATTCTTCCCAACGCGCAGCCTGATTGGTACCTCGGTTGGATGGAGGGAGTGTTGCGGCTGTTCCCGGCGGCCCACGTCCACGTCGGCCACTTCCTGATTCCTGAGATTTTCTTCCCCGGCGTTTTGTTTCCGGCCCTGCTTTTCCTGCTCCTTTACACATTCCCGTTTCTCGAGCGATGGTTCATCCTTGACGACGAACGAACGCATCACATACTGCTTCTGCCCTACCAGCAGCCTCTCACCACTGCCTTCGGTTGCGCGCTATTCATGTTCCTCCTCGTCCTGTTTTTTTCGGGCAGCGACGATGTGATTGCCGTTGCCACCGGAAACTCGGTGGTCGCGATTCGCACGATCCTGCGCATCCTTGTCTTCGTCGCGCCTGCCGCTACGTTCTTCATTGCCTATGCCGCATGCCGGCTTGCGCGCCGCCATATTGCGCCCCAGGCCGCTCCCTCGGTGGCGGACGATTAAGCCGCGTCCTTGGCACATGTCACGGCGCCTTGCAGGCGTTGCGAAATCACCATCACCCGTTGCAGTTCCTTCTCGCTCCACCGGAACGTCTCCTCTGTCATAGGGTGACATTTTCACGTTGCCTTTAGGGGGTGACAGAATTATCGGGCCAAGACACGCCGCCCGGGCGAGCTAGTCCCTTCCTTCATCGCATGCTAGAATCACAGGCGCGTCCGGATTGCTCTGCGCAGTTTGGCGCCTTTTAGGCCCGTAGCTCAGTTGGTTAGAGCGCCACCTTGACACGGTGGAGGTCTGCGGTTCGAGCCCGCACGGGCCTACCATCACCCTTACCGTCGCACGGACAACAACC